>Ga0102924_1001480_pt1 | contig 27060 bp, 22 predicted proteins | sample PaiPotPPM11metaG_FD_80116 | JGI IMG/M metagenome (GOLD analysis project Ga0102924, IMG submission 80116) | Iron sulfur acid spring bacterial and archeal communities from Banff, Canada, to study Microbial Dark Matter (Phase II) - Paint Pots PPM... ... | reverse complement strand
CCAGCGCTGCGCAGCACGCTGGTACTGCGAGTGCGACGCCGCCAGCATGCGGACCTTGAGGTCGAGCGGCGACGCCGCGACGGCGCGGATGGCGCGCTCGAAGCGGTCGCCGCCGAACGCCTCGACGAGCTTGGTCATCGCGACCTCGTCGAGGGAGAGCGCCGTCGCGATGGCCGCCGCCGGGGCATCGGGCTCGATCGCGCGGAGGCGCCCGTGCATCTTGTTCCACTCGATCTGGTACGCGGTCACGATCGGGATGAGGTCGTCGATGTCGCTCGCGCTCGCGATGAACACGGCGAGGGTCCCCGCGCCGTCCCAGCGTAGCGGGCGGCGGCGACCGCGCGTCCGGACCGTGGCCCACGATCGGACGTCGAAGCCGGAGGCCTCGAACAGCTCGTGAGATTGCCCGAGGACGATCCTCTTGGTGTCGGGCATCTCGAGCGGCAAGCGACCGGCCGCGTAGGCGAAGGCGCTCACGTCGGGTTCCGGCGACGGCGCTCCCTCGTGCAGGGACGACGCGCTGAAGGCGTGCGCCTCCTCGAACGCGCGCACGTCGACATCGCCGCTCGATCGCAGCAGCGACGTGTACGTCCGCACGTAGAGGTCGATTTCGTCGGTGGAGGCGACGGGGGGCTGGCGCTCCATGGCTCGTCGGGCGCGCGGCCCTACTTTCCGAGGACTTCGTCGACGAGAGCGCGGGCCTCCGCGAGGCGGCGCTCCTGCTCCTGCGATCGCGGCGGGCGAGGAGCCACGGGCGCGACCCGGAGCTCCTTATCGACCTTGCGCTTGTGCAGCCATCGTCCCACGGCTCCGCGCACGGGCTCGAGCTCGACGTGCCCGTCCGCCAGGCGCGCCGGGCAGTCGCGGAGCCCCTCGACCACCAGATGGTTGGAGTCGGTCCACGACAGGGCGAGATCCAGCGCCTCGCGCTGCGTCGCGCCGAGGTGCGCGCGCGCCAGCGCGTGCCGGACGCCGGACACCTCTACGAAGAGAGCCAGCGCGACGGCGATCTCTTCCACCGACAGCGCCGTCGCGCGCGCCATCCGGAGGCCACCGCACGACTTCGCCCAGACGGCCGCGCCGTTCGCGAGGAGGACGCCGAACCCACACGCGACCGCCGCAACCTCGCTCGCCTCGGCCGACTTGACCGGGTCCGTGGCCTGGGGGTTGCCGCCTTCGTGGAGGACGAGTGCGCCCACGGAGCGGGCGAGCGATGCCGCGAGCACGTCCGCGTGCGAGACGTCGGACACCTCGACGTGCACCTGATAGCCGTCGGCGAGCTCGTCCACCCCACGCAGGCCGGCGCCCGACGCGCGCGAGTCGCACGCCGGCGAGCTGCACCCGCCGGTCGAGACTTCGGGCTGGTGGAACGCGATGCGGATCGGCAGGTCGTCGGCGAGGGGCGAGTACTCGATCATGCGGCCGAGAAGCCGCGCGACACCCGGCGCGTCCCCGCGGAACTCGTCGGGGAAAAAGTCGCCGGCGGGTTGAACGAGCTGCGGCTTGCCGATGGCCTCGCCATGGGCCGCGAGGAAGCGCGCGTAGCTGCGGACGATCCAGCGCAGCGTGTCTTCGGCGGGCAGATCCATGACGGTAGTGTACCTCGCCGCGCACTATTGATCCCCCGGCTCGCACGTCTACTCTGCTGCGCGCTGCACGCGCGGCTACCGCGTCAGCGGCAACGCGGCGAGACGGGAGGGACGGCGTGGGGTCGGTCGACGACACGACGGAAGGCGAAGCTCTCGTGAACGCGGCCGGGAGGCTCACGGTACCGCTGGAACAGGGCGAGCGGATCGTCTTCTTCGCTCGCCCGCACCATGCGCGGCACAAGCTCGTTTACGTCGTCGTCGGCGTTCTGCTCGCGCCGCTCGTGCTCGGCTTCGGGTTCTTGGCCTACGGGCTCCTCTACCAGCGATACAACCTGCGGTTCGTCGCCGTGACGAACCGGCGCGTGATCGTGCAGCGCGGGACGAAGCCTGCACGCTGGCTGCGACTCGCCGAGGTGATGGATCTTCGTGCGCGGCGCGGCGGCCCGTCGGCGCACGGCGCCATGCGCCCGCGCGACGCCACGGCGGCCCTGGACAAGACCGACCCGCGGCACTGGACGCACGCCCATACGATCGTCGTGCAGGGTCACGGAGGAGCGCTCTCGATCGACGACAGCGTCGCCCTCGATCGCGTCGGTCCGGCCATCGCGCACGCCCTCCGGACGAACGACGCCGCGTAGCGGCCTGCCTCGCGGCGTTCACCCGCGCGATGACCCGACCGCATTCGCCGAGTCTTCCGCCGCGTCGATGGCGTCGAGCGCCGCGGCGAGGTCCTCGTCCGGCACGCTCGGGCCGGCGCTCGTAGCGGCGGTCGCGAGCGCAACGCGAAGTCGCGGTTCCGCGCAGGCCGCGGCGGCGGCGCGCAGGCGTTCGCTGCCGCTGTCGTCGAGCGAGCCGGCGAGCGCGACCGCCGCGCCGATGCGCGCGACCGCGTCCGCGGCGGGGTCCTCGACCACTCGCCATAGGCGCTCGGGCGGCATCGCGCCATGACGGTATCCCGGCTCCGCGCAGAGCAAGCCGCGCATCGAGCGCACCCATTCGCTCGTGCGAGCGCCGCGACGAACGAGCAGCCGCGACGCCACTTCGTCCGGCTCGCGGCGCGGCGTCGCGCGCCATGCCGCGCGCATCCGCTCGATCATCGCCTCGCGCTCGGGGTAATGCCGCTCGTGAGCGGCCGGCGTTCGCAGCGTGAGCCACCGCCCTTGGCCGAGTACGAGCACGACGCCGCCGTCGAAGGCCTCGATCGCCGCGATCGAGGGCCACGCGACGAAGCGCTCGGTCCCGAGCCAGCGCACGAGCACCCCGTCGGCGCCGACCGTCACCCGGGTGGGCACGGCCACCCCCGCGCAGAGCGTGATCAGCGCCACGACAGCGAGGGCCATGGCCAGCGGCGAGCCCTGGCCAAGGGCGAGCCCCAGCAAGATGAAGACGCCGAGGATGCACCCGGCCCGACCGAACGCGCGCGGATCGCCGAGCGGTCGCGCCAGCGCCCAGTACCGAGCGGGAGCGTGCGTCTCGTCCACCCCGAGGGCGCGAAGCAGCGCGCCGGCGCGTTCCGCGTCGCGCACGACGAGCTCTAGGTCGGGCCGCATGGCCCCGCAGACGTGGACCACCGGGAGCGCTTGCGGCTGGGGCTGCACCCATCCTCCGCGGATGCGAGAAGCGGCGATCGCGAGCTTCCCGTTCACGAAGAGCCCGCGCTCATCCGCCCTCGCGCGGGAAGCCCGCTCGCTGCGAGCGGGCTTGCGAGCCCACGTGTAGAGCAAGATTGCGGCGCCGATCCAGGCGACGGCGAGCCCGAGTCCGGTCATTCCGCAACGAGCGCCAGCGGTCGCGATGACCGCGCCGAGCGCGGCGGGCATGGTTGCCACGGCCAGCGCGCGGCCTTTGTGGCGTACGACCAGAACGTCGTCTTCGAAAGGATGCATGGCGGGCTCGCCGTGGGACAAGGGCGTGAAGTCGGCACGTCTCCGGCTCCGCCGGAGCGTGGTCGAAACGTGAGGAGGTCGCCTGACGAGGGATCATGCATTCGGCCGGCCGTCGCGCCCACGCGACGAGCCTGCTAGAGGCTCCGGGGTCAGGCGACGAGGCGAACGACATGACGCTCATGCTCGCGACGTTCAACGTGAAGAACCTGCTCGAGCCGCCTGCCGGGCCGACGGCCGAGGCTTCTTCTGCCCTGTCGGTTCCGGCGCGGAAGGACGCGCTCGCCGCGAAGATCGCGTGGATCGCGCGGATGCTGCGCGAATGCGACGCCGACGTCGTCGGCCTTCAGGAGATCGGACCGCCCGAGCTCCTCGCCGCTGTGCTCGCGCACTTGCCGGGGGACGCGTACCGTGAGGTCATCGGCACTCCGGACGCACGCGGGATCCGCTGCGCTCTTCTGTCCAGGGCGCCCATCCTGGCCGCCCGCGTGCACACCGCTCCGGCGCTTGCGTTCCCGGTATACCGCGAGGGGGATCCGCAGCCGTTCGGGAGCCGCATCCCTCTGCGGCGAGGCGTGGTCCACGCGCGCATCGATTCGGCGGACCTCGGCGCGGTCGACGTGCTCGTGGTCCACTTCAAGTCGGCCCGGCCGGTCGCGCTTTGCGACGCAGCCGGGCGCGAGGTCGAGCCGACGACGGCGCGGGCGCGCGCAGAGGCCGCGCTGCGCAGCGTGGTGTGGCGCGCGGCGGAGGCGCTGCACACGAGGGGCATCGTGGACGGTTTGCTCGCCGCCGATCCGCGGGCGCTCGTGGCGGTCGTGGGCGACTTGAACGACGTCCCCGATTCGCTCGTCGTGCGCACGCTCTGCGGTGGCGGCGAGGGCGCGCTCGTCGACTGCTCGTCGCGGGTACGGCAAGAGGAGCGCTTCAGCTCGATCCACAACGGCAGGCGCATCCAGATCGACCACGTGCTGGCGACGGAGCGGCTGTGCTCGCGCGTCACCGCTGCGCGTTTCGTCAACCGCGATCTTCGCGAGCACGCAGCGCTCCCAGGCGGGGACGAGGTGCCCACGTTCGACTCCGACCACGCACCGCTCGTCGTTCGCTTCGGGTGACGGCCTCAGCGCACGATCAACGAGTCGACGCAGCGCCAGCCAGCGGGTAGACGCGTGCTCGCGTCGCACGTGGCCCCGCCGAGGCGCGCCCGCGCGAGGTTCGTGTGGTCGAGGTCTGCGCCCTCGAGCCGAGCACCCTCGAACGAAGCGCCTTCGATTTCAGCTCCCCAGAGGCGCGTGTGCGACACGTCCGCGCGGGAGAGATCTGCGCCGCGCAGGTCGGCGCCCGTGAGATCGAGCTCCGCGAGGTCGATGCCCGAGAGCGACAGGCCGCGAAAATCGCGCCCGAGCCGCATGATCTCTTCGATGGCGGCGCGCCGGGACGCCTCGCTGCCGCGCAGGTGGTGCTGAGCGACCGTCGCGTAGATCGTCGCAAGGGGATCGATGACGGCGAAGAGCGCCGCGCACGCGCCCGCCAGGGCCAACCGGACGACCGCGGGAGCGCGCGGAACGCTGGGGAGCAGCCACGTGGCCGCCGCCGCGCCGGCGGCGAGACAGGTCGCGAAGACGACGCGAACGGTCGAATCGGCGCCGCCGAGGGCGAACGCTCCGGCTACGCCGAGGACGACGGCGAGCAACCCGGCGCCGCCGAAAAGCGGCGAGGGCCGTCCGACGGCGTTCAGCGCGGACTCGCGCGTCGCGCCGGCTGTTGGCAGCGCGACCATGTCCGGCCGAGTGTTTCGCTCGCGGAGGGGCGGCGGGGGTCGGGAACCCGACGGGATCGGACCCGGACGCGACTCCGACGGCGGCCGGCCCGCCAGCGACACCCTGCCCGCGTCGTCTTCGTTCGGGAGCCTCTCGGCAACGGCGTTCAGTGCCCGTTCGAAGTCGGCTGCGCTCGCGTAGCGGGACATGGGCGGAGCAAGACACGTCCTTACGACATCGAGGAGCTCGGGCGTCTCGTCGCCACGCACGACCTCCTGGAGGAGGCGCCCCGCCGAGAACACGTCATCCCGCACGTCGGGTCCCGCTCCGGACTTGACCTCCGGCGAGGCGAAGTCTGCGTACGACGGCGTGTCGCCGACGACGGCCGGCGTGACCAGGCCCACCTCGGAGAGCACGGGACGCAAGTCGTCGTCCAGCAGGACGTTCTCCGCGCACAGGCATCCGTGAACGAGCCCCATCGTGTGGAGCGTCTCGAGAGCCTGGGCGACTCGACCCACGAACTCCAGTCGCCGCCGCAAGGACCACCGAAGGGCCGAGAGGTCCTTGGCCGTACCGGTCGTCCAGAGATCCGCGACGTACGCGTCTCGCGAGGGGGCCACCGCCTGCACGCGGAGAATGCCGCTCACGGCGCCTGACGCCGCGAGCAGATCCTCCGCGACGCTCGCGAAGCGCTCGCGGACCGCGACGCTCGCCGACTCCGACACGATGACGAGCGCGACCGGCCGGCCACGGTTCGGCCCCGCGATGAAGCGCGCGCGCCATGTCGCAGCGAAGGGCCGCTGCGCGACGACCCCCACGGCCTGCACGCCGAGGACCTTCGCCCCGCGCGGCTGCGGAATCTCGACCTCGGCGTTCGCCGGCGCCGGCGTCCTCTCGCCGGGTGCCCGGGGGACAGGCGCCTCCGGCCGGGGCGTGTCGGTTCTAACGATGGCGTGCGAGAGCAGCGACTCCATGCCGAACGCCGAGTCGGCCTTCGGCGCCGCCTGCCCCACGCCCGCTGCCACGGTCCCCGGCGGAGGCGGACCCGGACGAGGAGACTGAGGTGAAGTGGCCAATCGAAGCGTCCTTCATCGTCCTTACGGTCATTTCATTACCGACCGTATACCTGACGGCTCCACTCACTCTTTTTTTCCGACCAGCCGGGACAGCCACCCGGCCAACCGACGAATTCCCAAGGAATCCCGCCTATGCCTGCAGCCCGCGCGCGCGGTTTCACACTCATCGAGCTGATGATCGTCGTCGCGATTGTGGGGATCTTGTCCGTGCTCGCCGCCTACGGTGTGCGCAAGTACGTGGCCAATGCCAAGACGGTCGAAGCGCGGAACTCGCTGGGCCTCATCGCGCAGAGCGCCGCAGCCGCTTACGAGCGCGAGCGCATGCCCGGCACGGTGCTGTCGGTGCGCGCGACTTCGGCGCTTTCGCGTCGCCTGTGCGGCTCGGCGTCGGTGTCCGTGCCGTCGTCGCAGAACGCCATCCAGGGGCGCAAGTACCAGTCGAAGCCCGGGGACTGGAACGTCGACGCGGCGGGTGACTCCGGCTTCGCGTGCCTCAAGTTCGTCATGGATCAGCCCCAGTACTACATGTACTCCTACTCGATCAGCGGGTCCGGCTCGAATCCCAACGACAGCTTTACGGTGGCGGCTCAGGGAGACCTCGACGGCAACGGCGTTCTCTCGCTCTTCCAGATCACGGGCTCGATCAACAGCAAGTACGTGCTCAACATCGCGCCGAACCTCGTCGAGGTGCGCCCGGAGGAGTGAGCTGCACCGCCGGCGCGATGGCCGGCGGCGCCGTCAGGCTGACGTCATCAGGCCCTGAACGAGCTCTCGGGACCCGCGCCCTGCGAGGACGCCGTTCGCGAGCGCGCCGAAGATGGGCACCGAGGCGCCGCGGGCCTCGGCCCACGCGACCACCCTCGACGCGACCTCCACGGCTTCGACGCGCTGCCCGGCGTCCGCGAGCGCCTGGTCGAGCGACTTGCCACGCGCGAGCGCGGCCCCGACGAGGACCTCGGGCCGCTCGGTCTGCTCGATCGATGCCAGCAGGTCGCCGTAGCCCGCAAGCCCGAGCAGCGTCCGCTCGTTGCCGCCGGCGACGGCGGCCACGCGCGCGGCCTCCTCGACGGCGCGCGTGATCACGGCCGCCAGCAGCCCCGGGCCGAGACCCACGGCGCGCGCGTAGCCGACGGCGATCGCGAGGCAGCCGACGAGCGCGCTCGCCCACTCCAGTCCGAGCAGATCGTCGGTCGCCACGAGGCGCAGCGTCGGCGACGAGAACACGTCCGCCAGGGCCCGATTCACCTCCGGATAGCGTGAGCCGCTGACCATCACGGTCGGGCGGCCTGCGAGCAGGTCCGAGGCCAGCGCCGGCCCTCCGAGCGCGCCGACGCGCCGGACCGGTGTCTCGTCCCGAACGACCTGCGCGATCGTGTCGAGGGCCGTGCCCGGGTCGACACCGGCGACCAGCCCGCGGACACCGTGCACGACGTAGTGCCGCCCGTCGAGGTGCTCTCCCAGCGTCCGGGCGACAGCGCGCGCCACGCCCGACGGAACCGCCAGGATCACCAGGCGAGCGCGCGCTCCGACCTCGCTCGCGTCCCGGGCGACGGTCACCCCCGCGGGCAGCGCGCCGCCGTCGGTCCCTTGCGCGCGACGCGAGAGAAGGAGTGTCATCCCCCCGCTCCGCGCGGCCGCCCCTGCGAGGGCGAGCCCCCATGCACCGCCGCCGATGACCGCCACGTCGGGTCGCGCCATGGCTCTCGCTTATACCGCGCTCAGCGGACCGGGTCTCGCACCGGGTCTTGCGAAGGTACGCCGGACTTGCCGTACGCGGGGTCGCGCAGGATCCGGGCGAGGTGCAGCCACGCGCTCATGGCGTGCTGGACGTAGTCGATGCGAACATCCTGGACGAAGAGGCTCTCGCGGACGCCCCCCTCGGCCTTCGCCGGGTTGCTCACGAAGTAGTCGTTGTCGGCGCGGAACTGCTGGCCGAGCATCGAGCATGCCACCTCCTGAGCGGGCCCGAGCAGCCACGCCTCGGGTTTGCCGGCGAAGCGCGAGAGCGCGATGTCGGCGTCGTACGCCTCGACGCGCGTCGACGCCGGCGTCGTCTGCCCCTCGAAGAAGGTGCCCGCCCAGTCGGGGGCGGGCGCGCCCTCGGCGCGGTGACGCTTCTTTTCGATCGCCCGCCCGATCTTGAACGCGTGTTCGAGGTACGCCCCGTCGTGCGTGATGCGATAGAGCTCGTTATACGCGTAGGACATCCAGTGGTCGTGCTCCTGGTTGTCCTCGGAGACGAAGGCGTCGCGCACCTGGACGACCCAGTCGGCAGCGCGGCGCGCGGTGTCGAGGTACTGCGGCTGCGGATCGATCGCGTAAAGGCGCAAGAGCCCGAGCGCCGCCTCGCCGGGGTAGTACACCGGCTCGCGTTTGAGCTGCTTGCCGGTCTCCTTCTCCAGGTCCGCGTTCGCCCGGAAGTGGCCGTCCTCGTACTCCTGCTTGACGATGAAGCGGGCGAGCGCCCGCATCGTCTCGAGGTGATCGCGCTTGCCGGTCACCGCGGCGTGCTTGGCGAACGCGAGGAGCGCGAGGCCGGCCCCTCCGACTTTCTGCTGCTCCTCGTCATGCGTGTCGAGCGCGTACTTGCCGTCGCTCCCGTGGTCCTCGTGCAGGTGCGCCGCGAGGTACCTGAGGGCAAGCTCCGCCTTCTCGAGGTAGCGCGCCGTCCCGAACTCCTCGTACGCCTCGAGGAGCGCGTACGTCGTCCCCGCGTGCCGCAGCCAGCCGTACTGGGTGTCGTTGCGGTCGTCGAGCGGGTGGTAGAGGTAGACGTACCGTCCTTCGGAGTCGAGGATCCGGCAGAGATACTCGGCGCCCAGCCGAACGGCCGCGAGGAGCCCTTCCGGCGTGGCGCTGGCGGGATGAGCGACCATCCCGCGGACGACGCGGAGCGGGCCGTCCGGCGACTCGACGTACGCGTCGGACCGAAAGAGATACGCGCGCATCGCTGCGATCTGCTCGCGCGACACGCCCGCGCGCTCGGCGAGAAGGTGCACGATCCTGTCCCGGTCGAGGTGCGTGCTTTTTCCTTGTTGCTCGAACTGGAAGAGGCCGCGCTCGGCGATCTCGCTGGCAAGGACGGCGCCGGCGCGTCCGTCGTCGCGTGTGACGAGGACGCCCTGAAGGCCGATCGAGGTCAGTGGCGCGGTCATCTCGTCCTCGAGATCGGCGCTCTCGAGCGTCGTGGGGACGTCGAGCTCGAGGCGCCCGCCGGCCCCGGTGCCGGTGATCTTCGGCGCGAGCGCGCGGGCGGCGGACACCACGGCTTCCGTTTCGCTGTCGGCGATTGCCGTCGCGACCACCGGCTCGATGCCGGCACGGAAGAGCCCGAGGACCACGCGGCGGCGACCGCCCGCGGCGGCGGCGGCGTCCCGCGCCGAACTGGCCGGGTTGGCCGGGGTGCCTGCGTTGCCCGCATCGGACGCGTCCGAACGGCGGTCCACGAGGGCTCTCGCCACCCCGAGCTCCGACGCGGCATCGGTCGCGTGGACGCGCCCAACGTCGCCGAAGTCCAGCCCAGCCTGAGGCGGCAGGCCGTGTGCGCCTCCGTTGCACACGCAGCCCGGCCCCACCCCGAAGAGCGCGGGCACGGCAAACGTCGCAAGCGGCCCGAGAGCCCCCGCGAACGCCGAAAACCGCGCGAGCCGCAGCCGCAAGGGCCGCGTGGCAGCCATGGCGGACGTGAGTAGCGGCGGCGTTCGAGCCATGATGAGCGGTGATCTAGTGCGACAGGTCGGCCGTGCGCTACCCTGGATTGGAAGATGGGGAGATCGCGCGAGGGCTTCACGCTCATCGAGTCGATGATCGTCGTCGTCATCGTCGGCGTGCTGTCGCTGGTGGCCGTCGCCGCCTACCGGCGTTGGGTCCAGACGGCGTACCTGACCGAAGCCCAGGACATGGTCAAAGGCATCCGCGCCGCGCAGGAGTCGTTTCGCGCGGAGAACGGCGGGTACGTGAACGTGTCCAAGGGCCTGGGTCCGGGGTTCGACTACCCGCTCGCCACGCCGGGCCGGAGCAAGACCGCGTGGGGGGGAACGTGCAGCGGCTGCAACAACCCCAGCACCGGATGGAGCGCCCTCAACGTCTCGGCGACCGCGCCCCTCGCGTTCGGGTACTCGACCATCGCCTCGCTTCCGACCGACACCGCCGGGCCGAGCGCCAAGCTCACCGTCAACGGCAAGCAGATCGACCTGAGCAACGTGACTGCCCCCTGGTACATCGTCGAGGCCGACGGCGACACCAACGGCGACGGCGTCTTCTGCAACGTGTACGGCGTGTCCGCGACGAACGAAGTGTACGTGAACAACGAAGGCGAGTGAGCGCGCACAACACGCCTACCACACGCTTGCGCAGAAGCTTTGCTTGCCCTCGAGCACCTTCTACGCGCCAACGGAGAAGGCCTGCTCGCGATCGGTCGCTCTCTACCTCTCATGCCCAGATGCCAGCCTGCAGTCGGGGACCTTCTGCACGCGGACAGAGAGGCCCTACCCGCAATCGTTCGCCTTCGACACGCTCGAGCAGACGCCCCACTCGCGCTCGACCGCCTTCTACGCGGTTACAGACAGGCCCTGCTCGCTGTCGGTCGCCGTCTACATGCTGGCGGAGAGGAGCTACCTGCACGCGACCGCCTTGCACGCGCTTACAGACTGGGTCTACGCGGACTCGCGCCCCTTCTACACGCTGGCGAAGAGGCGCTACTTGAAGTCGACCGCCGTCTACGCGCTTACCTACCGGCCTCACCTGCGTTCGAGCGCTTTTTGCACGCTGGAGCCGAGCCCCCCAAGTGATGGGACTCGAACCTGTCCGCGACGGCGTCTGGCGCGAACTCCGAAGCTCAGGGCTGGAACGCCGCGTCGCGTCCCACCGCGTGCTCGAGGCGCACGCGCGCCGTCCGCGCGGCGACCTTCGAGTTGAGCAAGTCGAGGCGCGCCCGCGTCAGGTCCGACTCGGCGTCGGCGAGGGTCGTCGACGTCGCGCGGCCGTTGTTGAAGAGCTCCCGAGCGACGCGGTAGGCCTCCTCGGCGCTCGCGAGCTCGCGCGTGCTCGACTCTATCGAGAAGTCCGCCTCGTGCACTCCCTGGAGCATCTGCGTCACTTCGACTTCGATGTTGTCGCGCGTCACCTGCTTGTTGGCCATGATGGTCGCCGCGCGCGACTCGCTGTCGCTGGCCGTCGCGCTCGCGACGAGCGCGTCGGTCGCGTTCCACGTGAGCTGCGCGCCGACGTCCCAGGTGCCGAGCCAGACATTCGCGGGCGGGATCTGCCGGGGGTTCGGGTTGCCCTCGATGCCGTCGGCGAACGCGCTCAGGGAGGGCCACATCCCTGCCTTCGACGACGCCGCGAGCTGCCGCGCGGACTCGGCGTTCGCGTCGGCGCTCTTCACTTCCGGACGGGCGGAGAGCGCTTCGAGCGTCATCTGCTTCAGGTTCCCTTGCACCGGCGCGATGGGGGAGTCGAGATCCTCGCCGGGCACGAGAGCCTCGTCGTCCGAAGCGTGAATCGCCACGCGTAGCTGCTTCTCCGAGAGGTCCGAGAGGTTTCGCGCGCGCTCCAGCGTGAGCTCGGCAGACGATACGGCCGTCTCTGCGCGGAGGACGTCCGCCTTGGACGCGTTTCCGACCGCGAACTGGTTGCGGGCGTCGCGCAGGTGGGTCTTCTGATCGTTGAGCGCCTGCACCGCGACGATCACCGCGCCGCGCGCGTTGAGCCACGTGTAGTACGCCACGCGGCCGTTCGAGGCCGAGAGCGTACGTGCCGTAACGACGTCCCAGCGCGCGGCGTCGGCCGAGCGCGTAGCGGCCGTGTAGTTCTGGTCGATCTTCAAGAAGTAGTCGCTTATCGGAACGCTGATAGTCGCCTGAAGCAGCCAGTTGTCGAGCACGAAGAAGGGGAACGACACGCCGCCGGGGGAGCAGGACGCATTGAGAGGAGTATTCGCAGGGAGCGGAAAGCCCTGGATTCCCTGGGTGAACACGGGGCAATACCCGGCCGGGTAGAAGGAGAGCGCCGGCGGGGTGAAGTTACTGAGCCTCGTGTACTTCGCGACCCCCGACAGGCGCGGGAGAAACGACGCCCACGCAGCGTCCACGCGCGCCGCCGCTCCTCGGAGCGTCTCCTGCGCGGCCTTGGCGCTCCAGCTCGTGCGCGCGGCGCGCGCGCCCGCTTGATCCGCGGTGATCCCACCGGGCTGCAGCTTCAGCAGGTCGGCCGGCACCGGCGTCGGCGCGGTATCGTCGGCCGCGGCAGTCGCTCCGGGCGCGGCTGTCGTCACGGGCGCTCCCGGTGCCGCAGGACCCGCCGGCCCGCGAACCGTCGGCGCTGCCGGCACCCGAGGACCCGCCGGCGCCACCGGCGCTCCCGCGGGCGGCGCGGCTGCGGGCGCCACCGTCTGGGCGTGCGACGTTACGGAGGTGAGCGTCGCCGACACGGCGACGACGAATCCGACGGCCCCCGAAACCAACGCAGTCCGCATCGTTCTATCGTCCTTTCCGAACATCCTGGGCCCTGGCCCGGCGGGCGAGCCTACTCGAAGACGCGTGCGGTATGCTCGCGGCGTGGAGCTGCAAACCGCCGACGAAGTCTGGACGCGCATCGAAGCGCTCGTGCGCGCGCAACCCGGCGGCGTGGTCGCGACCGACGGAGACGGAACGCTCTGGAGCGGCGACGTGGGAGAGGACCTGTTTCACGCTTTTCTTGAGCAGGGCAGGGTGGAGGTTCCCGCCCTCGAGGCGATCCGCCGCGAGGCCCGGGAGCACCGCCTGTCCGATGCTGGAACGGGCCAGGAGGTCGCGCGGCGCGTGTACGACGCGTACCGCGAGGGGCATTTCCCGGAGGAGCGCATCTGCGAGCTGATGACGTGGTGCTTCGCCGGGTGGACCCGCCAGGAGGTGCAAGCCTTTGCGCGTGCCGTCGTCGACGGGGGGGGCCTCGCCGCGCGCCTGCACGGGGAGGTGCTGGAGGTGCTAGAACGCGCGCGGGGCGAGGGCGTCGAGACCGTCCTGGTGAGCGCCTCGCCGGTGGCCGTCGTCGTCGAAGCCGCAGCGCGCGTCGGGTTCGCCGCCGATCGCGTCGTCGCGGCGCATCCCCGGTTCGAAGGGGACGTGATGACCGCGGAGGTCCATCGACCCATTCCTTACGCGGGCGGCAAGGTCGAGCGCCTGCGTGAGCGCATCGGTCCAGGCCGGACGCTGTACGCCGCCTTCGGCGACAACGCGTTCGACGTCGCGCTCCTGGCGAGCGCGAAGGTCGGCGTCGCGGTCCGGCCCAAGCCGCGTCTCCGCCTTCGCGCGGACGAAGTGACCGGCCTCGTCGAGCTCGTCGCCGCCGCAGCCCGGCTCTAGACTCGCGCGCCGGTTCTCGCCGTTTGCGGCTACTCTCCCGGCCCCGTGCGAAAAGCCGCGCCCATCGTCCCCCTGCGACGCCTCCCCCTTTCGGGGTTGTGCTTCCTCCTCCTGGCCTGTGCCCATGCGACGGCGCAACCTGCCGCGGCGGTCCCGCCGCCTCCGCCTCCGCCTCGAACGCCGGCGCCCGCCGCGAGTCGGCCGCCGCCCCCCGCGCCCGACGCCGACTTCGTGCTGCTGATCCATCCTGCGCTCACGCCGGCGCCCCTCGTCAACGTGGAGGTCACGGTCGCCAAGTCCGAGGCCGCGACCGGTCCGTGGCGCATCGCCCTGGGCACGGCCGATCGCATCGTCCGCCCGTTCGCGCGCGACGCGACGGGCGACATCGAAGTCTCCGTCACGATCGCCGGCCCCGGCGTCGAGCTGCACCTCGCGCGAACCCCCACGGGGCCTGTCACGCTGGCGTATGCGGTGCTGGCCGGCCGAGAAGCGCCCGACGACCCGACGGGCGTCGCGGTGCTCGACGACCGGTTCCGTGGCGCCGGCGAGCGCCTGCTGGCGCTGCCTGCGGGGGCGGAGGACACGCGCGGAACCATCCTCGTCCGGATCGACGGCGAGGCCTTGCGCGCATCGGGCGCCGCGTCCAGTCTGGGCGTGGGCGCAGCCCGCCGCGCCGCCCTGGCTCCTCGAGCGCTCCGCTACGCGACCTTCCTTGCCGGATCGCTCGGCGTAGAGGTCATCGACGACCCGGGCGCCGGCCACGACGAGGCAGCGTGGCTCGGGTACACGGACTTCGATCCGCGCCCGGCGGTCGCCGACCTCTCGCAGGTACGAACGGCGCTGCGCGAGCTGCTGGCGTCGCACGACGACCCGGGCGTCTGGACCTACCTGCTCGTCGCGCAGACGCGCCCGATGGGCTGGTTCCGGACGACGCCGCGGACGGGCAGCGTACTCGTGCAAGTCGGGCCGTCCGAGCCGTGGAGCGCTCCGCTCCGGCTGTCGGTCGCGCAGCAGCTCGCGCGCCGCTGGATCGGCGGCGAGCTCCGGGTCCAGACGGACGCCGGCCACGAAGGGGAGGGCCTATGGTTCGGCGAGGGCGTCTCGCGATACGTCGCGATGGCTGCCCTCTCGCGCCTCGGAATGCTGACGCCCGACGAGGTGCGCAACGCCGTCGCCGGCGAGCTGTCGGTCCTCGCGACCTCGCCCGACCGAACGCTCCCGAACGCGCGTCTGGCGGAGCTCGCGCAGACCGACGAAGTGGCCCGCGCGACGCTCATGGCGCGCGGAGCGGTCTACGCGCTGCGCGAGTCCGCCGTCATGCGCGCCCATACGAAAGGGGAACGCGGGCTGACCTCGGCGCTCGTCCTCCTCGTCAAACAGGCGGAGGAAGGCAAGCCGGGCGCGTTCGCCGTGCCGGCGTGGGTGGACGCGATAGGCAAGGCCGACCCCAACGCAGCCCGCATCTTCGATGCGTACATCGTGCGCGGCGACCCGATCGCTCTGCCCGGCGACGCGCTCGGGCCCTGCTTTCGCTCGGGGAACGGCGAATACGTCGCGTTCGACCCGGGCTTCGACCTGGACGCGACGCGCGCCTCGAGGGACGGCAAAGTCGTCGGCGTGCGACCGGACGGACCCGCCGCGAAGGCCGGCCTGAAGGACGGCGACGTGGTCGAGTCGATGCAGGCGCGGGAGGGGGACGGGACGGCGCCGGTGAAGATCGTCGTGACCCGCGACGGAGCACCGGCAACGATCGCGTACGTCCCTCGCGGCGCCCGCGGCCGCGGCCAGACCTGGACTCGTGTCCCTGGCGCCTCGGACGATCGCTGCGGACAGCTGCCATAAAGTGCGGGTGTAGCGGGATCGTGCCCGCTGATTTAGAGTCGCGCCCTCATGGATTTCGAGCTTCAAGAGGAGCAGCGCCTGCTCCGCGAAACCGCGCGCGACTTCGCAGCGCGAGAGGTGGCGCCAAAGGCCGCAGAGCTCGACAAGACGGGCCGCTGGCCGAGCGAGATCCTGGCGAAGATGGCGGAGCTCGGCCTGATGGGTGTCGCCGTTCCACTGGAGTACGGCGGAGCCGGGATGGACGCGCTGTCGTACGCGCTGGCGATGGAGGAAGTGAGCACCGCTTGCGCGAGCTGCGGCGTCATCATGAGCGTGAACAACTCGCTCTTCTGCGACCCGCTCGCGAAGTTCGGGACCGAAGACCAGAAGAAGCGCGTGCTCACGCCGGTCGCGCGCGGCGAAAAGCTGGGCTGCTTCGGGCTGACCGAGCCGATGAGCGGGTCGGACGCGCAGACGATGGTCACCAGCGCCGAGAAGTCGCGCGGCGGATGGGTCATAAGCGGCGCGAAGAACTGGATCACCAACGGTCCGCACGCGGACTGGATCCTCGTCTTCGCGGTGACGGATCGCTCCGGTCCGCGCCTCAAGCACACGGCGTTCCTGGTCGAGCGGGGCACACCCGGGTACACGCAGAACGCGCCGGACCACAAGCTCGGGATCCACGCCGCCCACTCGTGCACGGTCTTCTTCGAGAAGTGCGAGGTACCGGACGAGAACGTCCTCGGGGCCGTCGGCGACGGGTTCAAGGTCGCGATGGCGACGCTCGACGGGGGACGGATCGGCATCGCGTGCCAGGCGATCGGCATCGCGCGCGCCGCCCTCGAGCGGAGCGTGGCTTACGCCAAGGAGCGCAAGAGCTTCGGCGTGCCCATCGCGCAGCACCAGGCGATTCAGTTCATGCTCGCCGACATGGCGACGCAGGTCGACGCCGCGCGGCTGCTCGCGTGGAGGGCGGCGAAGCTCAAAGACAAGGGCGTTCGCCACACGACGGAGAGCTCGATCGCCAAGCTGTACGCGAGCGAAATGGCGACACGGGTCACGCACAAGGCCATCCAGATCCACGGCGGCTACGGATACTCGACCGAGTTCCCCGTCGAGCGTCACTATCGCGACGCACGCATCACCGAGATCTACGAGGGCACGAGCGAGATCCAGCGCATGGTCATCGCGGGGAGCCTGCTGAAATGACGGCGAACGGAAGGCTGGCTGCCGGCCCTCTCTTCCTGGCGATCTTCGGCGCGCTGGCCGCGTGCGGAGGGGAGGAGCCGCCCGCGAAGGCTCCCGAGCCCGTGCACGAGGAGGCTCGCCCCCGGAAGCCCGCGCTGAAAACGACGAGCGAGCTCGGCGACGTCGACCCGGGAGAGGTGACCCGCGCGTTCAAGAAGCTCGAAGGGCCGTTCACCGAGTGCCAGAAGCAGGGCGTCGATCGCGTCGAGGTGCTCGCCGGCGGGGTGAAGTTCTTCGTCCGCATCGGCTCCGACGGCGCCGCGAAATGGACCTATCTCGAGGAGAGCGACATCGGCGATCGCGAGACCGAGAAGTGCCTGCTCGACGCCGTGATGGCCGCGCGCTGGCCGAAGCCGTCCGGTGGCGAAGCCGAGGCGCGCTACACGATGGAGCTGCCGCTGCAGTCGACCCGCCCGCCGAACGACTGGGGCCCCGACAAGGTCGCCGCGGCGCTCGGACGGCAGGGAGACGCGATCGACCGCTGCAAGGCGGGGGCCGGCGGGTCGTTCCGCGCGACCATGTACGTCGGTCCCGGCGGCAAGGTGCTCGCGGCGGGCGTGGCCACGTCGACCAAGGAAGGCGACGAGAAGGCGGACTGTCTGGTGAAGGCGCTCGAAAAGCTCAAGGGCCTGCCTTCGCCGGGGAGCTGGCCCGCCAAGGTGACCTTCGGGCTTTAGTCCTCAGCCAAGCGCGCCATGGACCTCGAGCTGAACGAGACGCAGACGCTCATCCAGAAGACGGCGCGCGACTTCGCGACGCGGATCGTGGCCCCGCAGGCCGCGGAGCTCGACGCCACCGAGCGCTTCCCGCGCGAAACGATGCGCGCCCTGGCGGAGCTCGGACTGATGGCCATCAACGTTCCCCCGGAGCTCGGAGGCGCCGGGGCCGGCGCCGTCGCGTACGCGCTCGCGATGCAGGAGATCGCGCGAGGCTGCGCGTCGACCGCCGTGATGATGAGCGTGACCAACATGGTCGGCGAGGCCATCACGCGCTTCGGTACGGAAGAACAAAAGCGGCGGCACTGCCCGAAGCTCGCCAGCGGCGAGTACGCGGTCGGCAGCTTCGCATTGAGCGAGCCCGACGCCGGGAGCGACCCCGGGGCGATGCGGACGACGGCGCAGCGAGACGGCGACGGATGGGTTCTCGACGGAGCCAAGCAGTGGATCACCGGCGGCTCGTACGCAGGCGTCTTCATCGTCTGGGCACGCACGTCGCCGCCCGAGGCCGGCGCGCGGGGGGTCTCGTGCTTTCTCGTCGAGGGAGGGGCGAACGGACTGCGCGTCGGCCGCCCGGAAGACAAGCTCGGAATCCGCGCCTCGAACACCGTCCCGCTCGAGTTCGACCGCTGCCGCGTCCCCGCCGACGCGCTGCTCGGTCAGGAGAACGGTGGATTCAAGATCGCCATGATGGCCCTCGACGGCGGGCGCATCGGCATCAGCTCGCAAGCGCTCGGCATCGCGCGCGCGGCCCTCGCCGCGAGCGTCGGTTACGCAAAGGAGCGGCGGGCGTTCGGCGTTCCCATCGCGAGCCACCAGGCCATCCAGTGGAAGCTCGCCGACATGCAGACGCACGTCGACGCCGCCCACCTGCTCTCGATGCGCGCGGCGTGGCTCAAGGACCACCAGGCGCCTTTCACGCGCGAGGCCTCGATGGCCAAGCTCTTCGCCAGCGAAGCGGCGATCCGCGTCTGCAACGACGCCGTCCAGATCTTCGGCGGCTACGGCTACACGCGCGAGATGCCGGTCGAGCGCCACCTTCGGGACGCGCGCGTGACGGCGATCTACGAGGGTACGAGCGAGATCCAGCGCATGGTCATCGCGCGCAGCGTCCTCGGCTCGTAGGTTCGATGAGGGCTATGGACACCCCGCCGTGATCCACGCCACCGCGCGCGCCCGCTCGGCGTCGCTCGGCTTGGGGTTGTTGCCCGCGGCGTTGCTGATCGGGAACTGCTTGGGGGGCGGGAACGACGCGCAGCCCCAGCTCGGGTCCTGCGTCGAGGCGACGCCGCAGCGGATCTCGGCCTTGTCGCGGACGACGTTCGCCTTCGACGTGTAATCGCGGCCTGTCTTATCGCTCGCGGTGTGGCATTCGACGCAATACATCGTGAAGAAACCCTGCGCCCACGAATCCCACGTATCGCCGCCGGCGCTCGCGACGTCGGCGGAAGCCGCGACGTCGGCGGAGGCCGCGACGTCGCCGAGCCCGGAGTCGGCCGGGGCGGCCACATCGATGCCGGCGTCGGCGGCGCCGGCGTCGCTCGTGCCGGTGGAACCGGACGAACAGGCGCAGAGCGCAAGGGCGGCGGCGCAAGGAGCCCACTTCATGCCGCGGATTCTACGCCGACTCGGAACCGCGACGTGGGATTCGAACCTTTCGCATACGAAGAATCTTGCCGACGGGCACGCCTGCCTCTACATGACGGCGGCCGTCGATGTCCGAAGACCGCCACTTGCCCGAATCGCGCCTGGGTCGTTTCGCTCGCTTGGCCGCGATGGGGGTGCGCACGGGCGCGAGCATCCTGGTCGACCGTGAGGGCGGATCCGCCGCCGAGCACGCGGCGGAGGTCCTCGGACAACTTCGCGGGCTCGCGGCGAAGGTCGGCCAGATGGCAAGCTACGTCGACGGGCTCGTTCCGGAGGCGCAGGCCGGCGCGTTCGAGGCGTCGCTCAAGGCGCTGCGGGCGCAAGCCCCCCGGTCGTCGCCGGCTGCCATCCGCAAGCTCGTCGAGGAGGAGCTCCGGCAGCCGGTCGACGCCCTCTTCGCGGAGTGGGACGACTCACCGATCGCCAGCGCCTCCATCGGGCAGGTGCACCGGGCGAGGCTCGCCGACGGCCGCGAGGTCGCGGTCAAGGTGCAGCATCCGGGCATCGCGCGCGCGGTCGAAAGCGACCTGGCGAACGCCTCGCTGCTCGAGTCGTTCGTCGGCGCGCTCGGCGGCAAGCGCTTCGACACCCGGGCCCTTCTCCACGTCGTGCGGACGCGCTTCCGCGAAGAGCTGGATTACGTTCGCGAGGCCGAGAACGTCCGCGCCTTCGCGCGCTTGCATGCAGGCGACCCCACCGTGCGCGTCCCCGGGCTCGTGGACAGCCACTGCGGCGGGCGAGTGCTCACGACCGAGCTCGCCCGCGGCGCGTCGTTCGAGGAGGCCTGCACGGCGAGCGAGGTCGAGCGACGCGCGTGGGCCGAGACCATGTGGCGATTCGTCTTCAAGGGCACCCTGGTCGGCGGGCTGCTCAACGCAGATCCTCATCCGGGCAACTACGTCTTCCACGACGCGGGCCACGTGACCTTCCTCGACTACGGGTGCATCCAGCCGTTCGGGGAGCGCCGCCCGCACGCCGTGCGGATCCATCGATCCGCGATAGCTCGCGACGAAGTCGCGTTCGCGACGCACGTCGCGCGCATGATCCGCTCGAAGCCCGGTCGGCTCGAGGACGTCGCCATCGAGTACACCCGCAAGTGCTTCGAGCCCCTCTTCGCCTCGCCCTATCGCATCGAGAGAGCGTTCGCCGCGGGCCTCGTCGGCGGAATGCGCGAAATGGCGACCCTCGCACGCAAGGTTTCTGGCGAACAGCTCTTCACGATGCCCCCGGAGATGCTCTTCGTGAACCGCCTTCAGTTCGGCTTCTACTCCGTCTTGGCCCGCCTCGACGTGGAGGTCGACTTCGCGGCCATCGAGCGCGGGTTTCTCCACCTCGCGGACTGAAAGCCGGGGCACGGCTCGAGGGCAGGGAGGCTGCGCGAGGGCGCGACGCCGAGCGAACCGGAGCGTCGTCCTGCTGGTTGGGCTTGCCCTGGAACGTGTATTGCTGGCAAACATTCGGAAACCAAGGCGCCCTACGGGCGTAGGATCGGGGAATGGACAGCTTGCTTGGCATGGACCTCGATAGCGCGGAACAGGCGCTGTACGCGCTTGCCGAGAGCCTCGTTCGCGGGGGGCCACGCACGACGGTCGCCGCGGCGGTTCCCTTCCTCGTCGCGGTCCTCGATCACGGCGACGGCGAGCGGCCAGGCGCGGCGTCACGCGCCTTCGAGCTGCTGTCGCGAATCGCCATCGGCGATCCTGACGCCGTGGCGTGCGGGGGCGAGGCGAGTCACGGCTCCCTTCTCGAGGCAACGCCCGAGGCCGAGAAGGGCGCGCACGCTCGCTGCGAGCAAGCCGTCGCCGCGGGCGTGAATACCTATATACGGTGGTTGCGACAGGGCGATCCCGGCGCCCGTACAGGCGCCGCCCACTTGCTCGCCTTCGTCCTGCGGGACGAACGCTCGGTCGATGACTCGCTCGCGACCTGCGCGCGGGACGAGAGCCAGCCGCTTGCGGTGCGCGCAAGCGCGCTCTTCGCGCTCGGCCTGCGCGGGACCGCGTGCGCCGACGACTTGCCGGCTCCTCGCACGCGGGAGCTCGGCGAGGCCACTCTCCTCGAGGCGGCGGCGGCGTTCGCTGCCCTCGGTTCGAAGGACCCCGCGGTCGCGAGAACGGCCGAGCGCAGCGCGGTAGACACGCTCGCGCGCGGCTTCGGTCCGTCCTCGCCGCGGGACGCTGGCGAGTTCCCCTGGCCCGACGCCGAGCGTCTCCTCCTCGCCAAGCTCGCGCGGAGCAAAGGGCGCTCCGCCCGCGCGCAGACAGCGCTCTTGCGCCTTCTACCGCTGGCCCGCGATCGCGCCCGCGCAGAACGGATGGCCAGGCAGCTTCTCGTCCTCGCGTTCGGAGAACCGACCGCCGCCGCCTTCTCGGACTGGAAGCCGTCGCTCGAGGTCTTCCCCGGCGCCTCCACATGGAGCGCCGAACAGCGGAGCGTCCTTCGCGCCATCGCGTCGCTCGACGTCCTCTGGCCGGCCTCGGCCGAGACCGAACCGCGGATCCGTCACGCGGACGCGAGCTCCGTGCAGGTCGCGCTCAAGCGAATGCTCGAGCTCTCGTACTACCCGTCGCGGCAGGGCTTGCGGTCCGCCATCGCGCTCGCCTTCACCGCCGGCGCGGGCGCCGCAAGGCGATGACCCCAGCACCCGTCGAGGGCGAAGGGTCGAGCGGGGGAAGCGCGAGGACGAGTCGCTCGACACGCGGCAACGCCTCGAGGATTGCGCGCTCCGCGCGCAGCTCGTCGAACGCGCCGTCGAAGACGAGCAAGAGCAAGTAAATGCCGGCGAAAGAGTGCGCGATGAAGGAGGCCTCATCGGCGCGCCCCACGTGACGCACGTGCTTGCCCTTGCGCAGAGCGCCGAGATCGGAGAGCCCCCGCACCTCGTGCAGCGCGCGACGCGAGAGCGTCGCGATCCGCGGCTCCCCTCCCCCGTCCTCGTTCGCGGGGCTCTCGGCGACGCGCGGGCTGGACGCGAGCGGCGGGCGGGCGATGACACCGTCGGAGTGCGCGGCCGCCCAGATGACCGGCGAGTTCGCGTCGATGACGATGGCGTTGACCGCCGCCGCACGAACGCCGATCGCGGTGAGCTCGTCGTGCAGCGACCGCGCGATCGGTGGCCGTGCCTTGCGAGTGTGCGCCACCTCTTCCAGAACCGAGTCGAACGTGCTGGCGAGCATCTCGAGCCTGCGCTGCTTCGCGTCGCGGTCCGGTGGCGGCTCGGCGAACCGCGCCGCGACCGAGCGCCCATCGGCGAAGCGAGCGCACAGCGTCGCCGGGGCCTCCGGAGGCGGCTCATCCGGCTCGAAGACATGCGCGTCGTCCGCGCCGAGCTCGCGACGCACCAAGGCCAGGAAGCGGTCGAGGTCGGCCTGCACGGGAGGGGCTTTGGTATCACATACCGCCCGTAGGCCTCCAGGGCTCCCGAACAACACGGCGCGCGGGGGCTACCGGCGTACGCTACATAGAGAAGAGCCGCGTTCGTGCGCGGTGCCGCATGCGATTTCGGGTCGGTAAGATTCCGGTGACGGTCCAGCCGTCGTTCTTCGTCGCGACGCTCCTCCTTGGCGCGTCGGCGGGAGACCCGCGCATGGTCGCCGCGTGGATCGCGATGGTCTTCGTGTCGGTGATGGTTCACGAGCTGGGCCACGCCGCGGCGGGCCTCGCGTTCGGCCTCGAACCGCGGATCGAGCTCCATACGATGGGCGGAACGACGTCGTGGAGCACCCCTCGCCAGCTCTCGACCGCGCAGCGCGTGACCATCAGCCTCGCCGGACCGTTCACCGGGTTCGTCGTCGCCGCGATCGCCGCGGCGGCGCACGCTGCGGCCCGGCCGGGCGCCCTCGCCGACGGCGCGGGGGGTTTCGTGTACCAGACGGTCCTCTTCGTCAATCTCTGGTGGGGGCTCGCGAACCTCGTTCCCATGCTCCCTCTCGACGGCGGGAACGTCATGACCCACCTGCTCGACGCGCTCACCGGAGGGCGCGGAGAGCGACCGGCGCGCATCGTTTCGATCGCCATCGCCGGGCTCGCGCTCGCGTCGGCGTTGCTTCTCGCCGCCCTCGGCGCGTCGCTGCCCTTCAGCGCCCTATGGGTCGCGATGCTGGCTGCGCTCTTCGTCAGCGCCAACTGGCGCGCCCTGCGCGAGCTCGACATGCGCGAGCGGCGCAGGGCGCCCGGAGACGGCGATTCGCCGCGCGCCTAGGGAGGACGCGGCGAGCTTGCGCGTCACGGGGTCGTCGGCGACGGCGTCGGCGTGCCCGGGTAAGGCGACGGCGACGGGGACGGAACCGGGGAGCTTGGCGCGGGGATCGGCGAGATGCCGGCGTCGTAGCCTGGCGAGATTGGAGATCCGGGCTGCGGATTGGGCATGCCGTATCCGGCGTCGACGCCGTACTGGGCGACGCCCGTTTGCCCGCGGCTGCATGCGACGGCACACAGCGCGAGCAGCGCTGCGATGGCGGTGGCTCCGAAGATTTTCATGGTGCGCTCCTCTCGGGTTGCCGCGGGTCAGAACGCACGACCCATGCCGCCGGAGGAGATCGACTCCTTCGCGCCCAGCGACGCCTCGGCCGTGACTCTCGGCCTCGGGACGTGCGCCACGCCCACGCGCTCGAGGTGCGCGGTGGCCGCGAGGACCGTGGCCTCGTCCCAAGCGTCACCGACGAGCTGGAAGCCGATGGGCAAACGCGCCTCGTCGAGGCCCAGGGGGGCGCTCGCCGCCGGTAGCCCCGTCAAGTTGGCGAGGAAGGCGAATCGACACATGGCGCCCAGGGCGCGCGCGTCGACGAACCCGCCCTCGAATTCCGTTTCCGTCACGCGCACCGCCGTCGTCGCCGTCGTCGGAAGGGCGAAGAGATCGACGCTCCCGAAGGCGCGTGCCACCTCCTGCCGAAGCCCCGTCCGCAGGCGCTGCGCGTGTACGTACTGGGTCGCTGTCGTCTCGCCGAGCACCGCGTAGTTCACCGCCAGGTCCTCGTTGTAAGCGGCTCCCCGCCGCAGGTTCTCGCGCTGCTGCGCCATGTCTTCGAGGCCGATCGCCAGGTAACCGATGGCCACCGCCCATCGCGCGAGCTGCAGGCGCACGTCGACGAGCACCGCGCCTTCTCTCTCGAGGGCGCGCATCGCAAGACGCCCCGCCCGCGCCACCGCCGGGGATGCGTCCGCCCACTCGCTCTCGACAACGGCGATCCGGAGACCGCGCACGCCGCGCGCGAGCGCACGGACGAGCGATCCCGGCTCGAGCGGGGGCGCGAGCTCGGTCTGCCGGTCGGCGGGGTCGTGGCCGCACGTCGCCTCGAGGACTTGCGCGAGGTCGACCGTGGACGACGCGAGCGGGCCGAGATGCGCGACGCTTCCGACGGAGGCGTCGCCGGCGCGGCTGATGCGTCCCCAGCTGGGCTTGAGCCCGAACACGCCGCAGATCGAGGCCGGGATGCGAATGGACCCGCCGCCGTCGGCTCCGAGCGCGAACGGAACGAGCCCCGTCGCCACCGCCACGCCCGAGCCGGTGGACGACCCGCCGGCCAGGTGCTCGGCCGAGTGCGGGTTTCGCGGCATGCCGCGCTTCGGGTTGAACCCGAGCGGCGACATCCCGAGCTCGGTCATCGGCGTCTGCCCGAGCACCACCGCGCCCGCCGCGCGCAGTCGCGCCACACAGGTCGCGTCCTGCGTCGCGGGCGACACGTCGGTCACGTCGCTACCATTACGGACGGGGAGCCCGCGCACCGCGGTCTGCTCCTTGATCACGGTGGGCACGCCATCGAGCGGCCCGCGAGGAGCGCCGCGCCGCCATCGGTCGGCGGAGGCTTCCGCGTCCTGACGCGCGGCCGCGTCGGCGAGCTCGAGGACGGGTCCGAAGCCTGGGCGCCGGTGCGCGAGCCCTCGCGCGGCCTCGAGCGCGGCGAGCGCAATCTCGACGGGCGTCGTCTCCCCCGTGCGGTACGCGCGACCGAGTGTCTCGGACGTGGCGCTCCAGGGGGGCCGTGGCAGCGGAAGCGCGCCCTCGCCGCCTCGAGGCGCCCGACCGGCGAGCGGCCGGTTGTCGACGGGCACGTCGCCGAGCAGGTGGTCGGGGAGGCGCTCGAGATCGGCGAAACCCGCCTCGGCGCGAAAAACTTCGTAGAGAAGGCGCGCTCCCGCTCGCGTCCGCGAGAGGCGGGCGACGGCGTGGAGAGCCCGGCCCGAGAGGCGAGGCGCGAAAGCCATTCGCTGGATCCTATAGACTCCATGGAAAGCATGCGCGCCGCCGTCGTCACCACCGCCGCCCCCGGTAAGTTCCGTCAGACCGTCCGAGTCGGGACGCACACCCTGATCGCCGACGAGCCGGTGGCTGCCGGAGGCGACGACGCGGGCATCGCTCCCCACGAGTGGATCTTCGCCGGGCTGGGCGCTTGTACGTCGATGACCCTCAAGGCCTACGCCGAGCGCAAGGGATGGCCGCTCGAGGAGGTCGAGGTCACCGTGCACGGCGAGCAGGATGGCGGAGCGTTCGTGCTTTCGCGCGCCATCCGCGTCAAGGGCAATCTGACCCCCGAGCAGCACGCCCGTCTGCTGGAGATCGCCGAGAAGTGCCCGGTTCACAAATCGCTGACAGGCCCCATCCGGATCGAGTCGACGATCTCGCCGGCAACGTGAAGAGCGAGCACCGTGAAGAGTGAGGCCACGTGACGGGTGGCGGGTGACCGGCGACGGGTGTGGGTGCCGGGTGCCGTGTGACCGGTGAACGGACCCCCAGGATTCCACACTCATTAATTCATGCCTGCTCCGAGAGTCTTTCTGCCCATCGCTCCCTCCGATAGGATGATTTTCGAATGCCCTCCGAGGCCCCCGCCCGAAAATCGACGCCGAGCGAGCTGCCGCTCGGCACGGTGATCAACGGGCGCTACCGCGTCGCTTCGCTCATCGCGAGCGGGGGGATGGGGCACGTGTACCGGGCGGAGCAGGCGCCGCTCGGGCGGGTCGTCGCCCTCAAGCTCCTTCGCACCCCCGCCGTGGAGGACGGAAAACTCGAAGAGAGCTTCCGCAAGCGCTTCTTCGTCGAGGCGAGCATCCTGGCGAAGGTGCAACACGTCAACGTGGTCACGCTCTTCGATTACGGGCGCATCGAGGGCGTTGAGCGCGACCAGTACTTCATGGCGATGGAGTACCTCGCAGGAGAGACGCTCGCCGACCGCATCCGCGACGGCATCGCCCTGCCGACGCAGGACGTCCTCCGCATCCTCCGGCAGATCGCGCGCGGTCTGCGGGAGGCGCACAAGCTGGGCGCGGTGCACCGCGATCTCAAGCCCTCGAACGTCATGCTCGTTCCGGAGGCCGACGGCGGCGAGGTCGTGAAGATCCTCGACTTCGGCATCGGCAAGCTCCTCGGCGAGCAGGCCGGCAAGGACGAGCAGGCGCTGACGCAGCAGGGGTCCTTCCTCGGGTCTCCGCGGTACGTCGCCCCGGAGCAGGTGAACGAGAGGCGCGTCGACGCGCGGACCGACGTGTACGCGCTCGGCGTCATCGCCTACGAGGCGCTGTGCGGTTTCGTGCCGTTCGACCGCGAGACCAACCTGGAGACCATCCTCGCTCACTGCAGCGCGCCGCTGCCGCCGATGTCCGAGCGCAACCCGGCGGCGAGCGTGCCCGAAGTCGTCGAGACGTTCGTGCGCAAATGCCTCGAGAAGGACCCGAACGCGCGCCCCGCGAGCATGGAGGAAGTGCTGCGCGGTATCAGCGAGTGCGAGCGGGCGCTCTTCGGCGTCACCAGCCTGGGCGCGTCGCCGAACGACCTGACTCCGCCCGTGCTCGCCTCGCCGCGCGCGCCGGCGGCCTCGCGTCCGGAGGCCTTCGACGACACCCTCGCGTCGTCGCCCGAGATGATGCGCGAGCGCCGGCCGTCGGTCGGGTCGCTCGGGACGCAATCCCCGCTCACGACGCCCGCCGCCCCGGCGCCGGCGCCCGAAGACGGCCGCCACGATCTCACCCGGCGCGTCGTCT
>Ga0102924_1001478_pt1 | contig 27072 bp, 23 predicted proteins | sample PaiPotPPM11metaG_FD_80116 | JGI IMG/M metagenome (GOLD analysis project Ga0102924, IMG submission 80116) | Iron sulfur acid spring bacterial and archeal communities from Banff, Canada, to study Microbial Dark Matter (Phase II) - Paint Pots PPM... ... | reverse complement strand
GCGCGCAAATCGTTCGAATACGGCTTCGCCATGCATGCTGGCCTCCTTCCCAGTGCAAAGCTTGAATCATATTCGCTCCTACATGGGAATCCCCCGATTCAACCTTTTCGGAAAACGCTCTAATAGCAACGAGAACTCGCCGCCGAACTTGCCCCGGCCGACCGAATGCCTCGGCCACGTCGGTCACGCGCAGCTCAGGGCCGATTGACACTGATCGCCATCGTTACTATTCCGAGTTCGGGCCAGATCGACGAACATGGATCGCAACAGCCGCGCGCTCTTGATCGGAGTCCTTGCGACCAGAAGTCTCGGCTTTGGCCGATGGGGCAGGTGCTCTACACCGGCCGTCGCCGTCATGACGGCGGCTCGTTGATGCCATGAGTAAGGCCATCTCCCGCCGTGGTTTCCTCGTCGCCACCCTCGCCGCTGGCGCCATTCCGGTGCTGCACGGCGCGACGCGTGCGCAAGGCGGTGCGAAGCGGCTCGTTGGCGGCACGAGGACCATCGAGGTCAACGGCAAGCCGGCTGGCGTGTTCAGCCTGATCGGTTCGGACAACCGACCGGGGGTTACCCTCGAACCGGGTGAGCGGTTCCGCGTCGATCTCGTGAACGAGGCGGGTGTCAAGACCATTGTTCACTGGCACGGCCAGTTCCCGCCTTGGAACGAAGATGGCTTTCCGTGGCCGCAGACCCCGCCGATCCCGCGCGGCGGCACGCACGCCTATGACTTTGCGCCGGTTTCCGGAACATTCTGGATGCACTCGCATCAGGGAATGCAGGAGCAGCGCCTGATGGCTGCGCCGCTGATCGTGCGCGACCGCGCCGACACCCTCGCCGATCGGCAGGAAGTCGTGCTGATGCTGCACGATTTCAGCTTTCGCGACCCCGACGAGCTCCTCGCCGGCCTCACCGGCATGACGCCGCAGGCGGCGAACGCGATGGCGGACGAGACTGAAAATGCGCCGGCGCCGAGGGCGGCATCCGCGCAGCCCCCGATGGGTCCAATGGCAATGCCAGAAGGTGCGGCGAACGGCATGGGCATGGAGGGGATGCCCATGGGCGGCATCACTCAGGGCGGCATTCCCGCCATGACGATGGGGTCCGGGATGAAGATGGACCTCAACGACATCGATTACGACGCCTTCCTCGCCAATGACCGCACCCTCGACGATCCTGAAATCGTCCGCGTGGAACGCGGTGGCCGGGTCCGGCTGCGGATCATCAACGCTGCATCCGCGAGCCAGTTCTGGATTGATCTCGGCGCAGCCGCGGGAATGCTGGTCGCCGCCGACGGACACGATGTTCAGCCGATCCGCGCGTCGCGCTTTCCGCTTGCGATCGCCCAGCGTGTCGATCTTCTGATCGATGTACCGCGGGGTGCCGCGGTTCCCGTCATTGCAACGCTCGAAGGATCGCGGCGGCGTACCGGCATCATCGTCGCCTCGCCCGGCGCCCATGTCGCCCGCATCGCCGCCGATGCGACCCGCGACGCGCCGGCAGTGGACAATTCGCTTGAGGCGAAACTCACCGCCACTCGACCGCTCGCCCGGCGCCGTCCCGATCTCGTCCATCGCATCGTGCTTGCGGGCGGCATGAAACCGTACGCTTGGTCGCTCAACGGCGAGTATTGGCCGAAGATTACGCCGCTGATGCTTGTGAAGGGGCAGCGCGTCGAGATCGAGATAATCAACCGATCAATGATGCCGCATCCCATGCATCTGCACGGCCACGCCTTCCAGGTGCTCGCGGTCAACGGCAGGCCAGTCAGCGGTGCCGTGCGCGACACCGTGCTCGTCACCCCGATGGGCAGCGTGAGATTTGCCTTCGACGCCGATAATCCCGGGCGCTGGGCTTTTCACTGCCACAATCTCTATCACATGATGACCGGCATGATGACGGAATTTCGATACCGGGGCATAGCCGTCTGATGACGTGGTTATCTCCGACTATGTTCTCATGGCGGTTCAAGGGCCTCAACCTGTCTGCAAAGGCCGGTTAATTAAAGGCTTCGCCAGCGGCCTGTTCATCCGTGTCAAATATCCAGACGAGGAATCCTCGTGGACCCCGAAGCCAAGCCGTCTGCAAAAAATCTCACGATTGCCATCGCAATCGTGATTGCCGGTGCGATCGTCGCAGGGGCGATTGTGCTGGCCGCAATCATCCTCAGTCTTAGCGATCACGGGGCGCTCGCAAGGGGCGCAGACGGCGGCCAGCAACCTTCACCGATTGCCGATATTGACCAGGTTAAAATCGCCGGAGAGCCCGTCATCGGCCGTCAGAACGCCCCGCTCACGATTGCGTACTGGTATGACTATCAATGCCCGTTCTGCCGGCGGAACGAGGAATCGGCGATGCCGCGCATCGTGAAGGACTACGTTGACGCGGGCAAAGCGAAAATCGTCTTCAAGGATTTCGCGTTCCTTGGTGCCGACTCTCAGACGCTTGGGAAATTCTCGCGAGCCGTATGGGCGGTGGCCCCCAAGAAATTTTATCAATGGCATAAGGCCGTATTTGACAATCAAGGCACGGAGAATACCGGTTGGGCGACGCATGACAAAATCATGTCCATCACCGCAGGCGTTCTCGGGACAAGCGATGTAGCGACGGTAAACCAACTGGTCACGACCAACGGCGCCGCCTACCAAGGCGAGATGGACGCGGACAAAGGCGAGGGCGCCGCGCTTGGCGTTACGGGGACGCCGGCTTTTGTCATCGGCAAGCAGTTGATCGAAGGCGCACAACCGTACGCCGCGATCAAGGAGGTGATCGATCTAACTCTCGCGGGCAAATAGCTATGTTGGCAAGAGCGCTGCGAACCGTGTTTGGCAATTGGAGGTACGGACTTCTATCCGGAGTTGCCGCAGCTTTGGCCTTCGCGTTCGCGGTATGGCTGCCGAATCTCAAACTCCTCTTTTCGATCCTCGCAGATCCTCGTGTTCCGTTTCTCGACAAGCTAAAGCTGCCGGCCGACTTGCTGGGATCGATTGGTACAAATTTCTCGATACTCGCGGCGTCGTACACGATCATTATCGCGCTTCTGTTCGGCGTAAACGTCTCGCTCACCATCTATAATCTGAAATTGAAAAAGCTGCGGTTTCTGGGCGCGGAAGGAGCAGTCGGCGGTCTGGGCGTCGCCAGCGGCATCCTTGGGATCGGCTGCGCGGCGTGCGGCTCTCTTATCTTCCTGTCGGTTCTGGGGACCGCCACGGGAGCAGGGTTCATTGCTATGCTACCTCTTAAGGGCGGCGAATTCGGGATAATTGGTATTATCCTGCTTGGGGTTGCGACCTACTTGTTGGCCAGACAAATGGGCAAGCCTCCCCTGTGCAAGACTAAAGCCCGGCTGCGAACAAGCAACTCGTTTGGCGAGCAGGCCGTGCAAATCGCGCCGCTTGAGCATCTGAGTGCTGGAGATACCACCGCGGGTCGATCATGATCGCCTTGTATTATTTGCTGACCGGCTGGCCTCCGGTTTCCCCGGGCCTATGAAAACGTGAAGTATGTTTGTCCGCCCGTCTTGTTTTCGCTGGTGCAACATCGGCTCGAATCTTGGAGGTCTCATGTGAAGAAACGCAGTCTGCCGGTGGCCCTGGTTCTAGGTATTGCTCTTCCGCTTGTTGCCGGAGCCGCGCTCGCTGGCACGCCGGAAGCCGTTCAGGATGCTCTGCAAAAGGCGATCGACGGACCTCAACGGACGCCGGCTTACGCCCAGCGCGATCGCTATCGGCATCCGCTCCAGACGCTCGAATTTTTCGCAATACGGCCCGATATGACAGTGGTCGAAGTTTTACCGGGGGGCGGCTGGTACACCGAAATCCTTGCGCCCTTCCTGCATGATCAAGGTCAGTTGATCGAGGCGACACCAGCGGTCTCGAGCCCTAATCCGTTTTCCCGGAAGATGGCGGTCAAATACAAGGCAAAGCTTGACGCCAACCCGGCGGTCTACGGACGCGTGACGAGTGAGCCGTTTGAGCCGCCTTCCTACATGGGGCTCGGGGCGCCCGAGTCCGCCGATATGATCGTCACGTTCAGAAACATCCATGATTTCATGTATGCGAACGTTCACGGCGACGTGACCGATGCCATCGCGCTACGGTTTTTCCGGAGCGCCTATCGCGCGCTCAAGCCCGGAGGGATTCTCGGCGTTGACGCGCATCGAGCGCCTACCGGCATGCCCATCACCGAGACCTTCAAGCTCGGAAGGCTGCCGCAGGATTACGTCGTTTCGCTCGCGGAACGTGCCGGGCTTCGCCTCGCCGGCACATCCGAGCTCAATGCGAATCCGAAGGATCCTGGAACTATTCCGGTCTGGTACCTGCCGCCGACGCTCGCTCAAGGTGAAAAGGATCGCACCCGTTACAAGGCAATTGGCGAGGGTGACGATATGACCCTTCGCTTCGAAAGACCGGGGCATGAGCGCTAAATCATTCGATGCCATCGGACATCGGATCGGCGTTCGTGAGCGCGTGCTTCGATTGCCGTGGCGGTCGGCGTCATTCGTCTGCACATAGGGTGAACTGACGATGCCCTCTGCTTTTGAGATTGGCGGCATTCTCGTCGACACGATCCGGATACCTTTTGGGAAAAGCGTCGTTATGCTCCAATCGTTCCCGCCAGGGTGAATGTAACTCGTTTGTGCTCCCCAGCATCTGGATGTCTACCGGTCGCGAGAGCGACTGCTATCTTGGCGTTGCTTAGCAGATTACCGGGCGCATCCCAATATTCCGCCTCGTGGAGCACGACCTTAATAATGCAGATGTTCGGATTGCCCGGCCTTTTCCACCAAACCTTGGCGGGAATAGACCACAGGTCCTTTATTGTTTGTGGGTCCGAATTGACCTGTCCCGTTCCGAAAGCCGATACATATTTTTGCCTGTGGGGGTCGGCGAACATAAGGTGTACCTGCGGCTGTTGCGAAACGTCATCGTCGATATGCGCGCGCTTGTCTGCGAAGAAATAAATGGCGGTTTGTTTCGGACGCACAAACGCACCCATCGGCCGGGACCGAAGGGTCGCATTGGCGCCCGTGGTGAGCATGCAGAAGCGAATCGATTTCATTAGGTTCCACGCACGATCAACGTCAGTCGTAGTCATCTGTGTCTCTGTGTCCTTTGCCCATTGTTGTTTTCCAATCGTATTCAATGATAGTTCGCTGTCGGTGCGGTCGCCCGTCTCGACCGTCATTGTTGGGCAACCGCATGCGGATAGAACGAGTGGATTATCGATGTATATCCTCAATTACCTGAAGTTCGATTCGGGCGCCGCCTCGTCGATAACTTGACACGCGTTTTTTGATGTACATAGCATCACATACAATACCTCTCAAGCAGGTCTATTTTGAGAGCCTTGTTTGAGAGCCTTGTTTGAGAGCCTTGGAAGAGCCTAAGAATTGCGCCTCACCGACTTTTCTCTGAAGGCTCCGGCTGGACCCGAACGCGGTCAAAAGGTGCCTTAAACCACTCGGCCACCCTTCCGGATTCGCCAAGTTCAATAATATCAGCCGAGCATTGGACGCTCGCGCGCCAGCTTCGATGTGGTGGCCCCTTAACAACGCTCAATCGTCTTACGGGCTTGCCGGCGCTATAGCGCATATCGCTCAGCAGCGTTTTGCCGCAGGAGGGTTGGCAAAAACCGCGCGATAATGTCGTGCGTTATGGTGGGTTGAAGCAGGCCACTTAAGGCTGCTAAAGCGGCCGCAAGCACGACGATTGGGGAGAACCATGCCGAGGAAGCGAGCTTATCTTCTTGTCTGCGGGTTGATCGGCCTTGCGGCCCTGGTCCTGCCGGCGCGCGCGCAGGATTTTTACAAGGGCAAGACCCTCACCATCGCGGTCGGCTTCTCGCCGGGGGGCGGTTACGACAATTACGCGCGCAATGTCGCCCGCTATATCGGCAATCACATTCCCGGCAAACCGACGGTCATCGTGCAGAACATGCCGGGGGCCGGGAGTCTCACTTCGGTGCGCTATCTCGACCTGACCGCGCCGAAGAACGGCACGGCGATGACCATCTTCAACCCGGGGCTGGTCACGCAATCCATCGTCGAGCCCGACCGCGTCAAGCTCGATTTCCGCAAATTCTCCTGGGTCGGCGTGGTCACGCCGGATTTCCGCGTCTGCTACGGCTATGGGCCAAAAGGGATCACGAGCTGGGAGCAGCTGATCCATGGCGGCAAGCAGTTCATCATCGGTTCGACCGCGAAGGGCTCCGGCAACTACATCAATGGCGCCACGCTACGCATCGTCTTTCATGCTCCGGTCAAGCAGGTGCTTGGCTTCCCCGGCAGTGCCGAGCAGCGGCTGGCGATTGCGCAGGGCGAGCTCGATGGCGATTGCGGTTCGTATAGCTCAATTCCGCTCGATTGGATCAACAAGGGCCTGGCGCACGCATTCGTCCGCTTCATCGAGAAGCGGCCTCCGGAAATTCCCAAAAGCGCCGTCTATATCGGCACGTTCGCCACAAGCAATGCGCAGCGGCAGCTGCTGCGCGTGCTCGACGGCGGCGACGAGGTGGGACGGCCGTTCATCATGTCAAACCAGGTGCCCGCAGACCGCCTCGCCATCATCCGCAAGGCGTTCGACGACACCATGAAGGACCCGGCTTTCCTCGCCGACATGGCGAGGGAGAAGCTGCCGGTGCATCCGCTGACCGGCGATGAAGCCGAGAAGATCGTCAACGAGCTGATGGGCGCTCCCCCCAGCACCGTCGCGCAAGCCAAGGCCATTTACGAGTAGCAGGTGGCAGAGCGGCCAGCGACCGGGGATTCAGGGATCGCGCATGAGGACACCGGCCGGCAAGGTCGCGGAAGCCTCCTGATGCCCGATTGCCGATCGCCGATCCTTAAGCCGAAGCCGCGTGCACCTCAAAAACAAACGCAACGGTAATGCTAACCATGAGTAGTAGTCCCGCGCGGCGCGGGCGAGGAAGTTGGATCGAGCGCCATGATCGCAGGGCCGACAAGCCCTGCGCTTCGTGCGCCGTTGCTTGACTCGTCCGAGCTATTTGATCTGAATGCCGCCTTCTTGCAACGGCACTGGGAGACGAGAATGTCAAACCCACGCGTCCCCTATCAGATGGCTTCCGAGCGCAAACGGCTGCTACCGCCACAACCGGGGAAGCCGTTGATCGTTCATGTCATTGTCAACGTCGAATATTGGCCGTTCGATCAACCGATGCCGCGCAAGCTGTTGCCAGGTCCGCATGGCAACGACAAGATTCCGGACTTGCCGAATTTTTCCTGGGTCGAGTATGGAATGCGCACGGGTTTCCCGCGTATCCTCCAGGCGCTGAAGCGCCGCGGCCTGCCTGCTTCCACCACCATCAACGCGAGCGTCATCGACGTCTACCCACGCGCTGCCGACGCGATGCTCGAGGCCGGCTGGGAATTCATGGGGCACGGCTGGACGCAGAAGGCGCTGCAGAACGAACCCGATGAAGCCGCGGTAATCGACAAATGCATCGAGCGCATCCAGCGCTTCACCGGCAAAAAGATGCGCGGGTGGCTCGGCGCGGGATTGAGCGAGACCATGAGCACGCCAGACATCCTCAAGCCGCGGGGCGTCGATTACCTCTGCGATTGGGTGATCGACGATCTCCCTGCCTGGATGCACACCAAGCACGGACCGATGATCGCCGCACCTTACTCGCTTGACGTCAACGACGGCCCACTCTGGGCGGCATGGGGCATGCACTCCAACGTCCAGTACGATCGTGTCGTCTGGACGCTTGAGACCTTCGAGGAGGAGCTGAAGACCAATTGCCGAGTCCTTGTTCTCCCGCTCCATCCGCATCTCGTCGGCGTGCCTCATCGCATGAACTGGTTCAACCGCATCCTCGACCTGCTGCTCGCGCGCAAGGACACGGTGTTCATGAACGGCTCGGCGATCGCCGACTGGTACGCGACCGTAGAGCCCGCACCGTCGGAAATGAAGAGATGATTGCCGGGCATTGCCGGCTAGACGACGCCGCGGCCGCGCAGGCTGGCGATCCCCTCGGCGTCATAGCCGAGGCCGACCAGGACCTCGTCCGTGTGCTGGCCGAGATCGGGCGTCGGACGGTATTCCGTGGGCTGCGCCGCCTTGCTGAGATGGATCGGCTGTCCCACGACTTCGATGTCGCCGAGCTTAGGATGCCGCACGTGCTTGGCGATGCCGAGGTGACGTACCTGCGGCTCGGCAAATGTCTGGTCGACGGTGTTGATCGAACCACAGGGCACGCCAGCATCGTTCAGCAGCTTCACCCAGTGGGCGCGCGGCTTGCCACGCGTGACGGCGGCAATCCTCTCGTTGAGTGCGACGCGATTGCGCGATCGCAGCTCGTTGGTCGCATGCTCCGGATGCGATAACAGGCTCAGCCCATCGATCGCCTTGCAGAACCGCTTCCATAGCGCATCGCCGGATGCTGCGATATTGATGTACCCGTCGGCGGTTGGAAATACGCCCGTCGGGATCGCGGTGGGGTGATCGTTACCAGCCTGCTTTGGAACCTCGTGCCCTATGAGCCAGCGCGCCGCCTGGAGATCGAGCATGAAAATCTCCGCTTCCAGCAGCGATGTGTGCACCCACTGGCCGACCCCGGTCGCCTCGCGCTGCAGCAGCGCCAGAAGGACCGCTTGTGAGAGAAAGATTCCCGCGCTCAGATCGGCGATCGGGATACCCACGCGCATCGGACCCTGCCCGGGCGCGCCGGTGATTGACATTAGGCCCCCCATGCCCTGGGCGATCTGATCGACGCCCGGTCTGGTCGCATCAGGTCCATTTTGACCGAAGCCGGAGATGCTGCCATAGACGATGCGCGGATTGATCCGGGATACCGTTTCGTAATCGATCCCGAGACGATACTTCACGTCCGAGCGGTAGTTCTCGATGACGACGTCCGCGCGCTCGGCGAGCTTGAGGAAGATCCTGCGCCCCTCCTCGCTCTTCAGGTTCAAGGTCATGCTGCGTTTGTTGCGGTGCAGGTTCTGGTAGTCGAAGCCCGTCCGGTCGCTGCCGATGGCGTCGCCCTTCGCGCCGCCGGGCACCTCGATCTTGAGCACCTGTGCGCCCCAATCCGCGAGCTGACGCGCGCAAGTCGGGCCGGCCCGATGCAACGTGAGATCTAGGACCGAGAAGCATGCGAGCGGCAGCTCCGTCATGGTTCACTCTCCTAGTGGAATAGTTGATGGTGTCGGGATCGAAATCTGTCGAGGGTCGGTGGATTGCGCTCGAGACCGGCAACCGTCTCGAAGGATGCGGCGATCTGCAGTACCCGAGTGTCGCAATGGAGCGCGCCGATCACCTGGAGGCCCAGCGGCAGACCCAGGGCGGTGCATCCCATTGGCACGCTGATGGCCGGACAGCCCGCGAAGTTCGCGGGGATGCAGAACCCGCCGGCGTTGTCCGGCGCCTTTCGGTTGAACGCTGGCGCCGGCTGCGGCGTGGTCGGCGAGACGATCGCGTCCACCTCCTCGAGGCACCGCGCCAACTCGAACGCCGCGACGTCGATGCAGCGATCGGCGGCAACTAGCTGTGTCGCTGGCATCCGGGCGCCGTAGTCGAGATAGGATCGCATCTCTGGAGAAAACCGTTCCGGCGTTTCTCTATAAAGCGGTCCATGCACGAATGCCGCCTCTGCCTCGACGCGCAGGAACCCAGCGCGTCGCCCCTTCACGACGTCGTAGGACGGCAGGTCGACGGTCCGGATCGCTGCGCCAAGACGCGCCAAGTGCTCGAGCGCCACGTCGAAGGCGGCGGCGACCGCAGGCGCGACGCGTTCGGCGGCGAAATTGCCGATGACGCCGAGCCTCACGCCGTCGAGCCGTCCGGGTTTCACTACGTCGGTGCGCCCGTCCGGGCCGCGTCGAGACTCCGGGCAGCGGGGATCGAAACCGCCAAGGACATCGAGCGTGATCGCGGCGTCGGCGACCGTCCGCGTGAGCGTCCCGACATGGTCGAGGCGATAACTCAACGGCACCACGCCGCGCATACTTATGAAACCGTAGCTGGGCTTCAGTCCGACAACGCCGCAATAGGACGCGGGGATGCGCACGGAGCCGCCTGTATCCGTGCCGAACGCCGCACAGCAGAGGCCGGCGGCAACGGCCGCCCCCGCACCTCCGCTCGAGCCTCCCGGCGAATGCCCAGGTAGATGCGGATTGATTGTCCTGCCGTGATGCGGATTGTCGTTCGTAGCGCCGAGCGCCCCCTCGTGCATATTGAGCTTGCCGAGGATAACGGCGCCCGCCGCGCGCAAGCGGCGAACGATCTCCGCATCCTCATCGGGAATACGGTAGGGCGCACCGCCGAATCCGTTGCTGGTGGGAACGCCCGCGACGTCGATGTTGTCCTTGAGCGCAACAGGAATTCCGTCGAGTTTTCCACGGCGCCGCTTCGCGGTTATCCGCTCCTCGGCCGCGCGCGCCTCTACGAGGGCGGTTTCCCTGCAGAGCGTGATATAACAGTTGAGTCCGCGGCCGACGCCCTCCGCCCGATCGAGAAATAGCCGCGTCAATGTTTCCGCATCGAGCTCTGTGGCATCGAGCATCTCGGAAAGACGGGTGATCGATAGAAACGCCAGACCGGTCATGCTCGCGACGACCCGCGCCGTAGTTGAAGAAAGAGCCCTCAGGAAGCGCGCGTTGCCTGGGCGCTTCCAAGCGCTGACGCTAGGGAACAACAGGCCAATTGAAAAGGCCCCGTTTCCTTCCGGACTACGCAAATTTCTCCGCTGGAATGGACCGGGAAACGGCGAGCAATGCTATGCTCATCAACCGCCAAGAGCGGAAAGCGGGCACCATAGCGCGCAGCAAGCGATCAGAAGGAAAGGCGATGCCTTACATAAGTACGGACGACGGCGTCCGCCTCTATTACGAAGAGACCGGAAGCGGAGACCCGATACTGTTCATGCACGAATTTGGTGGTCACCACCGCAGCTGGGAGCCCCAATTGCGTCATTTCTCACAGCGATACCGCTGCATCGCCTATGCCGCGCGGGGCTGGCCGCCGTCCGACGTTCCGGACGAGGTGGCGGCCTATTCCCAAGCGCGCGCCGCGGATGACGCCGCGGCGGTGCTGCGCGAGTTGCGGATCGAGAAGGCTCACTTGGTCGGCTTGTCCATGGGCGCCACCGCGGCGCTCGAATTCGGCATCCGGCATCCTACGTTGGCCCTGTCGCTCACGGCCGCTGCTTGCGGCACTGGCGCCAGCACCGATCCGGAGCAGAAGCGCAAATTTCACGACGATTGCGTGGCCTTCGCTGACCGTCTCGAGAGGGAAGGGATCGCGGCCATGGCGGAACTTTATTGCGCCGGGTCGGCGAGGATGCAGTATCGTGATAAGGATCGGCCTGGCTGGGAAGAGTTCAAGCGGCAATTCGCGGCGGGCTCGACGCGCGGGCACGCGCTCACCATGCGCGGCGTGCAAGGGCCGCGTGTGGCTTTCTTCGAGCGCAAGGCTGAACTCAACGCCATGCCCGCGCCTGTGCTGGTACTCGCCGGCGACGAGGACGATTCCACTCTGGAACTCGCGATCTTCCTCAAGCGTAACATTCCACACTGCGGTCTGCTGATGCTGCCGAAGACCGGACACACCATCAACCTGGAAGAGCCCGGGGCATTCAACTCAGCGCTGGAGAATTTTCTCAATGCGGTCGAGCGCGGCGGCTGGGCCAAGCGCGACGTCGTTGACAGTCATCGGTATCTGCTAGTGCCGAAGGACAAATAGCTGGGCGCCACGCAACGAGGGCCGACTTGGTCGACTTTTGCCGGCAATCCCTGTCGGAATCCCTTGCCAATGGCTCCTGCAGGGCATATCATTTCTCGGCAACAGGGTGTACTGACCAAATAACCGGCAGGCGCCGTTGCGAGCGGAAGTTGCCGAATTATCGTTTTGTGGCCAGGGAGGAGAAATCATTTGGAATATCGAAGATGGCTATGTCTTGCGTTTGCCACCGCGGTTGTCGCCGGCGCGAGTGGTTTTGGCAAGACCGCACAAGCGGCCGATGCAGGCTTGACTCCGGCCGCGCGGGCTGCGCTGGAGGCGTTGCTTTCGGCCAGCACGGGCGAGACGCGCTTTGTTCTGCCGGGGCCGCCGATTAACGTCAGCTCGCTCAAAGGCAAACTGATCTTCACCATCCCGCTTTCGTCCGCCATCCCGTTTTGCGACATAGTCGACCGCCAGATGGACGAATTCGCCCAGCGACTGGGCTTGAAGCACGAGGCTTGGCAGACCACCGCGCAGTTGGGCCAATGGGTGCAGGGCTTCACAACCGCGATCGCACACAAGGCCGACCTCATCAACGTCGCGTGCGGACTCGACCCCGCCACGGTGGCGCCGCAGATTCGCGAGGCGTTGAGCAAGGGCATTCCGGTGGTCGCCGCCCACACCTATGCGCTTGGGCAGCCCGCGCTCGATGGCCTCTCCGGCATCGTTTATGGTGCCTACATTCACGCCGCCGAACTCGAAACCGCCTCGGTCATTCTCAAAACCGACGGCAAGGCGAACGTACTCGTAATCACCGCGCCGAGCGTCGCCAACAGCCCGTTCATTGAGAAGGCGATCACGGGAATGTTCACGAAGTACTGCCCCGGCTGCAAGGTACGCGTGTCCGGCGTGAACCCCGCCGATTGGGCGACGAAGGTCGGGCCGACGGTGCAAAGCGCCATCCTCGCTGACCGCACGCTCGACTACGTGATACCCATCTATGACGGCATGGTTCAGTTCGCCGTGCCGGCCATCATCGTCACAGGTGCGTCGGGTCGCGTGAAGATCGCGTCGTTCAACGCAACACCGGCAGTGCTCGATATGATGCGCACCGGCGACATCGTAGCGTTCGATTCCGGGGAGGATACGACTTGGCTTGCCGGCGCGATCCTCGATCAGGACATGCGCGTGCTCCTGAAGAAGCCGCTGATCAAGGACTACGCCGCAGGCATCCGCGCCTTCACTAAGAGCGACGCCGATGCAGCCGGGATTCCTGCGAAGTTCGGCGTGGGCTATGGAGACACCGCGCTCAAGGGCTATGAGGCGCTGTGGGGTCTCAAATGAAGCCGGCCGACGTCAATCGGCCCGATGCCTGAGGTGAACGCTGGGACGCCCATCCTCGAAGCGCGGCATTTCAGTAAACGCTTCGGAGGCACGCTGGCCCTCGATGATGTCGGGCTCACGGTCGTGGCCGGGACTGTGCACGGCCTCATCGGCCACAACGGATCCGGCAAGTCGACGCTGATCAAGATCCTCGCGGGCTACCACGCGCCCGAGGCGGGGGCCGAGCTTATGATCGATGGTCGCGCGGTTCGGTTGCCGCTCGCCCCCGGCCGGTTCCGAGCGCTTGGCATGGCCTTCGTGCACCAGGATCCCGGGTTGGTTGCCTCGCTCACCGTGGTGGAGAACCTGCGCATCGGTTCGATCGCCAGGCGGGGCCTCGCCCCGATCGCTTGGCGCGACGAGATCCGGCATTGCGAGCGGCTGCTCTGCGAGTTCGGCCTCTCCTGCGATCCAATGGCGCTGGTCGAGGCGCTGCGGCCGTGGCAACGGCCGATGCTGGCGATCATCCGCGCTGTGGATGAGACGCGCACCCTGCTGCGGCAATCGGGGCAGAGCGGCGGCCTTCTCGTGATGGACGAGCCGACAGCCAGCTTAACCGATTCGAATGTCGACCAGCTTTTCCAGGTGATCCGGCGAATTCAGGCGGCGGGCTTCGGAGTGCTCTTCGTCTCGCATGATCTCGATGAAGTCCTCGCCATCACCGAGCAAGTCACCGTATTGCGTGACGGGCGTATCGCCGGCAGTGGTCCGACGAAAGGCTTTACCAGGGAAGAGCTCGTGCGGCTCATCGTCGGGCACGAAATCTTGGCGACCGCCAAGACGGCGCAGGATGAGGCTCGGTCGTCCAAGCCTTTGACCGAAGTTCATGGCCTCACCGGATCTGGGGTGCGCGGCGTCGATTTCTCCGTGTCTTCCGGAGAGGTCCTGGGCGTCTCCGGATTGATCGGGTCCGGCTTTGCCGAGTTGGGACCCATGCTGATCGGCGCACTTCCGGCTCGGCAGGGCCGGATGCGGCTCGGCAGCCAGACGATCCACCTCCCGACCACCACGCCGGCTCGCGCGATTGCGGCCGGTGTCTGCTATGTGCCGGGCGAGCGGTTGAGAGAAGGCTGTATTGGCGAACTCACGGTCGCGGAGAATGTCGGGCTCCCGGTGCTTGGCTGGTTCTTTCGCCAGGGATGGCTGCATCGGCAGACGCTTGCCAGTCATGCGCGGGCGCAAGTCGCACGCTTGGGCGTGCGTCCCGCGGATCCTTCGCTCACCTTCGAGGCGCTCAGCGGCGGCAATCAGCAGAAGGTGCTGTTGGCCAAGTGGCTGCAGCTCGAGCCGCGCCTACTGGTCCTGCAGGAGCCGACGCAGGGCGTCGACGTCGGCGCTCGGGAGCAGATATTCGCGATCATCCGCGACTTCGCCGCGCGCGGCAGCGGCGTGCTTTGTCTTAGCGGCGATCATGAGCAGCTCGCTGCACTCTGCGGTCGGGTGCTGATCTTCCGCAGCGGGGTGATCGCACGCGAACTCGTCGGCTCCGAAGTGACAAAGGAGCGCATCGCACATGAGTGTTTCGGGTCCGACATCCCCGCCGCAGCCTAAGTCGGCGGCAGTCCGCCCGCGTGATGAATTGGCGGCGCCGATGCCGGCGCGCCATAGCGGCCTCGGACGGTTCTGTCACCGCTATGCTCTGCTCTTCGCCTGGGCGGTGACGATCGCCATCTTCGGCGTAGTCGAGCCCGATAGCTTCCTGCAGATTCAGAACTTCACATCGATATTCAATTCGCAGACAGTGCTGGTGGTACTGACCTTCTCCCTAGTCGTTACCCTCACTGCTAGCGAATACGATCTCTCCGTGGCATCGGTCCTCTCGCTTTCGGCGATGCTGGTCGCGATCCTCAACGCCCAGCTGCACATCGCGATCGGCTGGGCGATCCTGACAGCGTTTGCCGCAGGTATCCTGGTGGGAACCATCAACGGCGTGCTCATCGTCGTCGTCGGGATCGAATCGATCATCGCTACGCTCGGCATGGGCTCGCTGGTCAGCGGGATCACGCTTTGGATTAGCCACAGCAATTTGATCTCCGGGATTTCGAATACTCTCGTGACCTACGTGATCGTCCCACAGTTCTTCGGAATTTCGCTGGGCTCCGTCTATGCCGTCGCGCTCGCATTCGCGCTCTGGTACTTTCTGACCTACACGCCACTCGGGCGGCAATTGCTTTTCGTCGGGCGCGGACGGCGCGTGGCCCGGCTCTCGGGGCTTGCTGTCGGGCACCTGCGTTTTGGCGCCATGGTCGCCGGTTCATTCCTCGCCGCTGTCGCTGGCGTCCTCTATGCTGGAACTAGTGCCTCTGCAGACCCGAACTCCGGCGACAGCTTCATGCTGCCAGCCTTCGCCGCCGCCTTTCTGGGCTCGACCTCGATCGTTCCGGGTCGATTCAACGCTTGGGGTTCTTTTGCTGCGGTCTATTTCTTGGTAACGGGCATCTACGGACTCTCTCTGATGGGCATTCAGGTTTTCATTCAGAACCTGTTTTATGGCGGAGCGCTGATTATCGCCGTCGCGCTCTCAATCCTCGTCCGTCGCTCCGAGACCCGCGAGCCGGACATCGCCAAAGAAGGGAACTGAAGGCCGCCGGGCTCGCGTTATCCGACTTCGTCGCTCACGCCCGCACGCGAGGTGTAAATCAGCACGATCGCGGACCCTGTGTGTACTGGAAGCCTCATCCGCATTGAACCGGTGAGTGCTATGCAATCCTAGATAAAGTCACCGGACCGATCCTTAAGCCCGCAACGTCCCGTTCACTATGGTGGGGGCCTTGCCCATTTCCGCCACAATCTGACCACGCTGGAATTTGATACCTCTGTCGAGGTGCGGGGTCGGGGACTATGTGGCGTCGGGCCAGCGCGGCGTTCAGTCGTTTTGCGGCGTTGAGGCGTTTTGCGCCCGTCGGCGTCTGCGCCGTCATGTCTTTCATGCTCGCGCATTGCTCGGGTTCGAGATTCGATTCGCGCTACGGCGTCTCCGCAAGCCCGCGCGCGATCGATTCCGGCGAGCCGGTGCCCAAGGGCGGCGGCACCTATCGGGTCGGTTCGCCCTATTTGGTCGGCGGCCGGATGTATGTGCCGCGATACAATCCGCACTACAAAGCCGTGGGTCTTGCCTCTTGGTACGGCGATGACTTTCACGGCCGCTATACCGCCAACGGCGAAATTTTCGACCTCAACGCCATTTCGGCGGCGCATCCGACCATGCCGTTGCCGAGTTATGCGCGAGTGACCAACCTCGCCAACGGGCGCTCGTTGATCGTGCGCGTCAACGATCGCGGACCCTATGCGGGCAATCGCATCATCGACCTGTCGGTGCGGGCGGCAAAACTTCTGGATTTCTATCGTCGCGGCACCACCTGGGTGCGCGTCGAATATGCCGGCCCCGCGCCGTTGCAGGGGTCGGACGACCGCGTGCTGGCGGCGACGTTGCGGGAGAACGAGCCCGCGCCGCTTCCGAACACCGTCAGGCTCGCCGAAACACCGATTTTTCCGCCGGCGCCGCCGCCGCCTCGACCGGGCGAGCTGCTGGCTAGCGCATCGGGACAGTATCCGTTGCCCGATCCTCCCGCGGCGCGGGCTATTTCGCCGGCGGACCCGGGGGCGATGTCGTATGCCGATCCGCCCGGCATGGACGGCACCGCTCAGTACCTCAACGGCCGCGGCCTCTACTGATCCGGATCGCATCTGCAACGCGTCCTTAATCGCGTCATTTTCGCGTGCGCCCCATGGGCGGTGGGGGCGCTTGCGCGCGCGTATTGCGAGCGAGATGTTTGCGCAAAAATTTCTGCCGTCCAATATTGGAATTTGGCGGCGTGCGGAGGCGAGTTTGCGGACGGAGCAGCGAGGAGGGGGATCGGCGGGCGGGGCAGTCCGCGCGGTGGCCGCTTGCATGCTGGTCGCGGCGGCGGTTGCATTTAGCATTCTCGGCGGCGTCGCGCCGCGCGCCGCGCCGAGCTTGACCGGGAAGAAGGACGACACGTTTCAGACCAGCGTCCCCAACGCCATCCTGATCGAGCCGCAAAGCGACAGCATCCTGTTCGAGAAGAATGCCGATCAGCCGGTCGAGCCGGCAAGTCTCGCCAAGCTCATGACGCTGGAATACGTGTTCAACGAGATCCAGCAAGGCCGGCTTAAGCTCGAGGACCAATTCACCATCAGCGAGAACGCCTGGCGCAAGGGTGGAGCGCCGTCGCATGGCTCGACGATGTTCGCGGCCATCCACAGCCAAGTCAGTCTGGGCGACCTTATCCAGGGCATCATTGTCGATTCCGCCAACGATGCGTGCATCGCGATCGCCGAGAAGCTTGCCGGCAACGAGGCCGCCTTCGGTGCATTGCTGACCAAACGCGCGCGCCAGATCGGTCTGTTACATTCGACATTCACCAACGCGACCGGCTATTCCGATCCCGGCCTGCGGGTGACTGTCCACGATCTCGTCGAACTCTCGCGCCACATCATGCAAAGCTATCCGCAGTTCTATCCTTATTTTGCGCAGCGCGATTTTACCTGGGACAAGATCCACCAGGAGAACCGCAATCCGCTGTTGGGAATGGGGCTTGGCGCCGACGGGCTCAAGACCGGCGACACTGCGGAAGCGGGCTACGGTCTGGCGGGATCGGCCGTGGAGGACGATGTGCGTCTGATTATCGTGCTTACCGGTGCGAAATCGGAAAAGGAGCGGGCCGAAGAAGCGCGCAAAATACTGGAATGGGGATTTCACGATTTTCAATCGCGCGTTCTGTTCGCCGAGGGCCAGACCATTGGCGGCGCCAAGGTTTTCGGCGGCAATGTCAGCTATGTTCCACTTGTCGGCCCGGGCATCATCCGCGTGATGATGCCGCGCAATAGCGATGAGCAGCTCACCGCGCGCGTTGACTATACGGGTCCGGTGCCGGCCCCCGTCAGCAAAGGCCAACCCATCGGCACGCTTAAAGTCTGGCGTGGCGACAATCTTACGCTTGAAGTGCCGCTTAAGGCCGCCGAGGATGTGGGCAAAGGCAGCATGTCCCAGCGCGCCATGGACGGCGCCGCGGAGCTGATGATCGGTCTGTTCCAGGCGGGCGTTAGTCGGCTATGAGTGCTGCACGTTTTCGCGCGGCCGGGCGGCGCGCCGGCGGCGGATGCTTATATTGATGTCAGTTCATACTGCGCGTGCACAACTCCGCGTAAGACATTGATCGACATGGACGCACAAACAACCCATAGCGTTGCCGAAAGGCCGACCAGCGAACCCGGCCGAGGCGATCGGCGGCGGGGGAAGTTCATCACCTTCGAGGGCGGCGAGGGTGCCGGGAAATCGACCCAGGCCGCGAAACTGGCGCTGCGCCTGGAATCCCTCGGCACTGCGGTCCTGCTCACGCGCGAACCCGGCGGGTCGCCGGGCGCGGAGATCATCCGCCACGTACTGCTTTCCGGGGCGGCCAAACCGCTGGGACCGGAGGCGGAGGCGATGCTGTTCGCGGCCGCGCGTGAGGACCACGTCAAGTGCGCGATCGAGCCCGCGCTTCAATCCGGCAAATGGGTCGTGTGCGATCGCTTCGCCGATTCCACGCGCGTCTACCAGGGTACGCTTGGCCAGGTCGACCAACGGCTCATCAAGGGGCTGGAGCGGGTTTCGATCGGCGATCTGTTGCCCGACCTCACGCTCATCCTCGACCTGCCGGTCGAAGCCGGCTTGCAGCGCCAAGCGCAGCGCCGTGGCGATGCCGAGCCCGACCGATTCGAGGCGGAGAATGTGGAATTTCACGAAAAACTGCGCCAAGCCTACCTTGCGCTTGCCGCGCTCGAGCCGCGGCGCTGCGTCGTCGTCGACGCCAGCGGCAGCAAAGAAGATATCGCCAGACAGGTCTGGGCCGTGGTGAATTCACATTTCGATCCGGCGACGGCGCCGTTGACTGCGGAAAATTCGGTCTCCTAGGTTGACCGCATGAGCCCGCAGCCGAACGAAGAAGCCGCCGAGGCGCCACATCCGCGCGCAACCGAGGCGCTGTTTGGCCATGCCGGCGCCGAGGCGGCGCTGCTTGCGGCGTATCGCAGTGCACGCGTGCCGCACGCGTTTCTTCTCGTCGGCCCGAAGGGCATCGGCAAGGCGACGCTCGCCTACCGCATGGCTCGCTTCGTACTCGCCCATCCCGATCCGGCCGCTGTCGAGGTTGCGGCTGCGGATTCGCTTGCCGTCGACGCCCAAAATCCGGTAGCGCACCGCATCGCCGCCCAGGCGCAGGGCGATCTGCTCATTCTCGAGCGCACGCCCAACGAGAAAGGCTTGCTGCGGCAGCAAATCGCCGTCGACGACGTGCGTCGCACGGTCTCATTCTTCGGCTCGACAGCCGGGGAGGGCGGCTGGCGCATCGCCATTGTCGATGCGGTGGACGAGCTCAACAGGTCGAGCGCGAATGCGCTGCTCAAAGTGCTGGAGGAGCCGCCGCAGCGCGCGCTTCTCTTGCTGGTCAGCCATTCGGCGGCGCGCGTACCGGCAACGCTGCGCTCGCGCTGCCGCATCGTCACGCTGCGGCCGCTGGCGGAGCGCGACCTGGCCAACGCCGTGGCCGGCGCGACCGGCGCCGCGGCAAGCGACGCGCATGTCGCCGCCGCTGCCTCAGCCGCCGAAGGCAGCGTAGCGCGCGCTTTGGCGTTGCTCGACGAGGATGCCTTGGCGTTGCGCCAGCAGGCACTCGATCTCCTCGACGGACTGCCGGCGCTCGACGCCAACGCGCTGCACGCGCTCGGCGACGCGCTCGCCGGCACCGACGCGGCGCCGCTGGCCGCCTTCGTCGACACCGTCAACGCCTGGCTGTCGCAGCGTGTCGAGGGCGGCGGCGGCGAGATCGGCCGTCTGGCGGGGCTCGCCGAGGCATGGGAGCGCATTAATGCGGCCGCGCGCGATGCGGAAATCTACAATTTAGAGCGAAAGCCCTTTGTCTTCGGCGTCTTCGGCTTGCTTGCCGAGGCCACGCGCGGTTGATACCTACGGCAAATGCCCGGAAAGCCCTATTACCTCACGACCGCGATTGCCTATCCGAACGGTCCGCCGCATATCGGCCACGCCTACGAGGTGATCGCCACCGATGCGATCGCCCGCTTCATGCGGCTCGACGGCTACGACGTGTTTTTTCTCACCGGCTCCGACGAGCACGGCATCAAGATGCTGCAAACGGCAGCGCGCGAAGGGCTCACGCCGCGCGAGCTGGTCGCGCGCAACGTGCCGCGCTTCCAAGCCATGGTGCAAAAGCTCAATTGTTCGAACGACGACTACATTCGCACCACCGAACCGCGCCATTACCGCTCGTCCGAGGCGATCTGGGCGCGCATGCAGGAAGCCGGCGATATCTATCTCGACAAATATGCCGGCTGGTATTCGGTGCGCGACGAAGCCTATTACGACGAGAGCGAGACCCGCCTCGACGACAACGGAGTTCGCCTCGGACTCCAAGGCACGCCCGTGGAATGGGTGGAGGAGGAAAGCTATTTTTTCAAGTTATCCAAATATGCGGCGAAGCTATTAGAGCTCTATGCACGGCATCCGGATTTCGTGCTGCCCAAGGAGCGCATGAACGAGGTGGCTAGTTTTGTGCGCGGCGGCCTCCAGGACCTGCCGATCTCGCGCACGACATTCGATTGGGGCGTGCCCGTGCCCGGCGATCCCAAGCACGTCATGTATGTCTGGGTCGACGCGCTCACGAACTACATAACCGCCGTCGGCTATCCGGATATGGAATCGGACAAATTTCGGAAATACTGGCCGGCCGATCTGCACGTGATCGGCAAGGACATCGTGCGCTTCCACGCGGTGTACTGGCCGGCCTTCCTGATGTCGGCGGGCATCGAAGTGCCGCGGCGCGTTTTTTCCCATGGCTTTTTGTTCAACCGCGGGGAAAAAATGTCGAAATCGGTCGGCAACGTGATCGATCCGTTCGCGCTGGCCGACGCCTATGGGGTCGATCAGTTCCGCTATTTTGTGCTGCGCGAAGTGCCGTTCGGCCAGGACGGCAATTACAGCCACGAGGCGATCGTCAATCGCATCAATGCCGATCTCGCCAACGACCTCGGCAATCTGGCGCAACGATCATTGACCATGATCGCCAAGCAGTTTGGCGGCGTGCTGCCGCATCTGGACACTCACAGTGCTTTGGATGACGCAATTCGGACAGCCGCTCGCGGCATGCTTGGCAAGGCACGCGAGTTCATGGTGACGCAGCAGCTCCATCAAGTGCTGAATACGGTTTGGTCAGTCATCGCCGAAACAAACCGCTACTTCGCCAATGAGGCGCCTTGGGCTTTAGCCAAGACGAATAGGGCGCGGCAGGGGACGGTGCTCCTTGTGACGGCCGAGGTCCTGCGTCAGCTTGGTATTCTCTGTCAGCCGTTCATGCCGACTTCGGCTGGGAAGCTGCTCGACCTGCTAGGGATACCGCCCGACAAGCGACAATTTTCCGCATTCGATTCGCCAATCGTTTCAGGATCAAAGCTGCCGCCACCTGCGCCAATCTTTCCTCGTTACGTCGAGCCCGAAAGCCGCGCGGCGCAATAAGACACAAAAAAATGCTGATCGACAGCCATTGCCATCTCGATTTTCCCGATTTTGCCGCCGAGCTTGACGCCGTGGTTTTACGCGCGCGCCAAGCGGGCGTCGGGCGCATGGTGACGATTTGCACGCGCGTGCATCGGCATCAGGAGGTTCTGGCGATCGCCGAGCGGTTTGCCGACGTCTATTGCTCGGTCGGCACGCACCCGCATTACGCCCAAGAGGAGCTGGACGTGAGCGCAGCCGACCTCGCGGCACGCACGCGCGCGGAAAAGGTCGTCGCGCTTGGCGAAGCGGGGCTCGATTATCACTATGACAATTCGCCCCGCGATGCCCAGGAGCGCGGCTTTCGCGCCCATATCGCCGCGGCGCGGGAGACCGGGCTGCCGCTCGTCATTCATTCGCGCGAGGCCGATGACGACACCGCGCGCATTCTCGAAGAGGAAATGGCGAAGGGCGCCTTCCCGGCCGTGCTGCATTGCTTTACCGGCGGGCCAGATCTTTCCCGCCGCGCAATCGCGCTCGGCCATTTCGTTTCGTTCACCGGCATCGTGACCTTTAAGAATTCGGATGCGCTGCGCGCGATTGCGGCAAGCCTGCCGGCCGACCGCATCCTGGTCGAAACCGATGCGCCGTATCTGGCGCCCGGCCGCTATCGCGGCAAGCGCAATGAACCGGCCTATGTGGTGGAAACCGCAAATGTGCTGGCCGAGGTCCGCGGGGTTTCGTTCGAGGAGATCGCGCGACAAACCACGGATAACTTTTTCCGTCTGTTCGTCAAAGTACCGCGTCCGGCAGCGGCTGCGGCATGACGCTGAAGTTCACAATTTTGGGCTGCGGGTCGTCCGGCGGCGTTCCGCGCCCGGCTCTAGGCTGGGGCGCCTGCGATCCCAAGAATTCGAAAAACCGCCGCCGGCGCACCTCGCTCCTCGTTGAGAAACACGAGGCCAGCGGCATCACCCGCATCCTCATCGACACCTCACCCGACCTGCGCGAGCAGCTTCTGGACGCCGAAGTGGATCGGCTCGATGCCGTGCTCTACACCCACGAGCATGCCGACCATACTCACGGCATCGACGACCTCCGCTCGCTGTTCATCAAGCAACGGCAGCTCATCGACGTCTATCTCGACGAACGCACCGCCGACATGATGCGGGTGCGCTTCGGCTATTGCTTCGAGTCGCCACCGGGCAGCGAGTATCCGCCGATCGTGCGCGCGCACCGGCTCACGCCTGGCCAGCCGATCACCGTAGCCGGGCAGGGTGGTTCGATTACGGCGCTTCCGATCCTGCAAGCGCACGGCGACCTCGCCTCCTTCGGCTTCCGCTTCGGCAGCGTCGCCTATTCGACCGATCTCAATAGCTTGCCGCCGGAGAGCGTTGCGGCCTTGGCCGACCTCGACGTCTGGATTGCCGATGCGCTGCGCGAGCGGCCGCACCCAAGCCATTTCTCGGTCGCCGACGCGCTCGCCTGGATCGAGCGCCTAAAGCCGCGCCGGGCGATCCTGACCAACCTGCACGCCGACCTCGACTACGAGGTTTTGCGGGCCAAACTGCCGCCGCATGTCGAGCCGGCTTTCGATGGCATGTCTTTCGCACATGGCGTGTCTTTCGCCGTCGCCGAAGCCCGGTAAATCGGCAATATTGCGGGATATTCCATAATATGTCTTATGCGAATCACGTATTCATTCTTCGGATTTAGCGCACAGCGCAAAGCCCTGCTCGGGTTCACCAAATCACCGGATGGGCCCGCCACCGAATGCGCTGGGCGTACTCGCGGAGTCCGCAAGCTCGACGGTGCAGATCAGGCTACGGCCAGTATCGGCGGGCCGCGGCGACCCACGAGGCGAGAGCGCGAGGCGGCCGGCCATTATGATCGGATGCACGCGGCATAGCCCGGATGTCGGATTAAGGCATTTGGCCCTGCACCCAATGCTCTTGATGGTTGTATAATAGTATGAGACGCTCTATAGTAGTATGCATTGTTCGATCTGCCGAAAGGCGAAGCGTTGACGGGAAGCGATGACCTCGTTTGGTGGCTGGCGTAACGAGAGACTGGGCGTCCTAGTGGTCCGGCTCGGGTCTATTGTATTCAGCGTCGATACCGTCAAATCGGCGTATCGCGGCTTGAACGACACTGCGGCGAACCTGCCGCGAAAAGTACAAGTTGCGCGCACGTTGCTCCGCCTTGTGTCTAAGTTCTATCCGATTGAGCGCCTGGCCGAGATCGGGCGCCGTTCGCACACCGGGCGGCCGATCGGGTTCGGCAAAACGAAGCTCGATCACGAGACGCATCGAATTTTTGATTTGCCGCAAATCCAAATATCTAAGACCCGGCCGGCGGCGATTAACGTCCTGGTGCCCGCGTTCTCGATTGAAACTATCTCCGCAGGTTTTTTCGGGGTATTTGCGTTTGCTTTGTTCTGCGCCAAATGCGGCTACCACACACGGCTGGTGCTGTTTGACAACTTTTACTTCGATATTGACACGTTTCGGAAGAACTTACGCAAGTTTCCGGCCTTCGCGGACATGTTGGAGCGGGTGGAGCTGGTTTATATCGGCGCTCGATATATGCCGCTGTTGATCTCCGACCGAGACATCGCCGTCGCCACAGTTTGGTACTCCGCATATCTTGCGGAAAAGATTCGGAAGCACTGCGGCGCCAAGCACTTCATCTATTTGGTGCAGGATTACGAACCGGCCTTTCATCCGAATAATAGCAGCTTTGTTCTTGCTGACAACAGCTATCGTCTACCGGCGGTCCCGTGGATTTCGACCGCTCCACTCCAGCAATTTTTTGCAGAGAGCCGAATGTATGATGGCGACGAGTGGTCGGATTGGTGCACATTCAACAACGCCTGCTCGCCCAGTCCGGACGTGAAGCGTACGTTGGAAACGAAGCGGGGCTCTCTGGAACGAAATTTCGTTTTCTATTGCCGTCCAGAAGTGGCGAGGAATCTCTTCCATCTTGGAGCGCTGGCGCTCATCAAAGCGTTCGAATCCGGCATTTTCCATAATGGGTACAATTGGCGTTTCCACGGAATAGGCATTGGAAGCGTCGAGGTGTACCTGGACGCGGCGACTAAGCTTGTTCAGCTATCGCGTATGCCGTTGGAGGAATACCAGGCCGCTATCGGCCGCTTCGACGTCGGCTTGTCGTTGATGGGATCCCCGCACCCGAGCCTTGTTCCATTCGATCTGGCGGCGTCGGGCTCGTTGGTTGTGACCAACAGCTTCCGAACCAAAACGTCGGCTTATTTCTCCGCTATTTCATCGAATATCATATGCAAGGAGCCGACGCTGGACGCGCTCGTTCAGGGCATCGGCGAAGCGGTCGAGCGATCCGCCGATATCGACGGACGCGTGCAAGGCGCGCAAATCCGCTTCCCGACGAGTTGGCCGGAGTGCTGGACCGCCAGGCACGAAGAGTTCCTGGAACTAAACGTGGAAAGCGCATTCGCGCGGACGGCGATCGCTCCGCTGCGAATTGCCGCGTCAAAACCATCACGCGCCCGGGGTGAATTTCGCCAGCAGCCGGCGGTAGGAAAGTAGCCGCGGGCTGCATTCCAGGTATCTGTAATGGACAGAATTGAACAACTACGGCGCGGCCTGAATCCGGATATGACGATTCTTGAAATCGGTCCTAATTACAATCCGATCGCACCGCGCGCGGGCGGATGGCGTACGACTATCTTGGACTGTACCGACAAGACAGAGTTGCTGCGCCGTCTTGCAACTGTAAATGAAGCGGATATTACCGCTCTGTCGGCACAGGTCGAAGACGTCGATATCATCTGGAACGGCGAGCCTCTCGATGAGCTTTGTCTCGCGAGGAACCCCGCTGGGTTCGATTTCCTGATCGCAAGTCATGTCATCGAGCACATTCCCGATCTGATCAGGTTCTTTCAGTCGGTTACTCGCCTGATGAAGAAAGAGGGAATTTTATCTCTGGCAGTCCCCGACCTTCGCTACTGTTTCGATTTCTACAAGCCGCCGACCAGCACGGCAGGGATCCTTGCCGCCTATCGCTGCCGGCGGACGATCCACTTTCCGGAGACCATATTTGCAAACTGCAGTTGTAATGCGCACGTGAACGACAGGGGAGCGTGGCTTAGGGAGCCATTTAGGGTTCCTGAGATTACGCTGGATTTGTTCAACGCCTATGACGACTATTTGGCCTATGCGAGCGCCGAGAGCGCAGGTACGCAATCCTATCGCGATGCCCACTGCTGGCATTTCACGCCGGCTGTCTTTGAAACGGTGATGTTTGAGCTAAATTGTCTCAAGCTCATCGAATACGGCGTCGATTGGGTGGAAGAAAATCAGGGGTCCGAATTCGTAGTCCAGATGAGACGAACGATAAGCACACTTAGGGTCGAAGAGGTTCGCGAGAAACGAACAAAATTGTACCGGAAGGCAATAGGTGAGTTGACGAATCGAAGCCCCTATTAGGGCCAGAACTTAGCCCGACTCGCCGTAGCTCGCGCAGCGAGCGAAGGCGGGTCGGGCCGCGCAATGACGAGGGCATTTCCGGTCTGATAGTGTCTCCGCATACATCAAGCGGAACCCCATCATGACCCCCTCCCGCGACATCGGCCGCCTCCTCGAAATCATGGCGGCGCTGCGCACGCCCAAGACCGGCTGTCCGTGGGATTTGGCGCAGAATTTTTCCACCATCGCGCCGTATACGCTGGAAGAAGCCTATGAGGTGGCTGACGCCATCGCGCGCGGCGATCTCGCCGATCTCAAGGAGGAACTGGGCGATCTTCTGCTGCAGGTCGTCTTCCACGCCCGCATGGCCGAAGAACAGGGCGCCTTCGATTTCGGCGACGTGATGCAGGGGATCACCGAAAAGCTCATTCGCCGGCACCCGCATGTGTTCGGTGACGAACGCTCGCACACGCCGCAAGCGGTCGAAGGCCTATGGGAACGCATCAAGGCGGAGGAAAAGGCCGCCCGTAAAGGCGCGAAAAACGACGGCGCGCTCGCCGGAGTGCCGCTGGCGCTGCCCGCCCTCACCCGCGCGCTAAAACTGCAGGAAAAGGCCGGCAAAGTCGGATTCGATTGGAACGATCCGCGCGCGGTTTTGCACAAGATTCGCGAAGAAGCTGACGAGATCGAAGCGGCGCTTGACGAGCAAGAAGATGCGGCTGCAGGTGAGGTCGGCGACCTGTTATTCGCCGCAGTGAATCTCGCCCGTCACTTGCGCGCCGACCCCGAAGCGTTGCTGCGGCAAACCAATCAAAAATTCGAACGCCGCTTTGGGTCGATCGAGCGCGCGCTGGCGGCACGCGGAAAAGCGCCGCAACAGGCCACGCTGGCCGAAATGGACACGCTATGGGAGGAGGCCAAGGCGCGGGAGTAATACCAGCCTTCGGAATGTCTGACTCTTGGTTATTGGCGCTGCGATGTGATTCATTTCTGCCCGGACAAATGATTCGGGAGATTGGAGATGAGCGCAGCGATTGGCCTTCGGGACGAT
>Ga0102924_1001474_pt1 | contig 27106 bp, 33 predicted proteins | sample PaiPotPPM11metaG_FD_80116 | JGI IMG/M metagenome (GOLD analysis project Ga0102924, IMG submission 80116) | Iron sulfur acid spring bacterial and archeal communities from Banff, Canada, to study Microbial Dark Matter (Phase II) - Paint Pots PPM... ... | reverse complement strand
TAGCTTCTTGAGCGTGTGCCCGATGTTCTCCGGCTTGAAGTCTGGCCGCTCGCCTCGGGTCTTTGCAATGACGTTGACCGTGGTGGCGATCTCGCCGCCGAGGAGCTTCGAGTGCCCCTGATGGGCAAGAGACAGAACTGCTTCGAGGGTCATTCCTTCCAGGCTGCTCGATCGATCCGTAAGTTGCTGTTCGACCTGCGGGTTAAGGAGGGAGATCAGTTCGCTTTGGAGCTCCGACGAGCCAACGACACAGCCGCCCAAGGCGTTTGCGACCGGACGAATGTCCGGGGGCAACTCCTGGGCATCAAAGGTCGAGTTCTCGACCTTGATTAGATTGTGGACGCGATATCCGAGAAGCTGTCGTTGCAGCTCTACCACAGTTACATCACTCAATGGTGTTGCGATCCGGGCCACGGTCGCAGAGGCGGCATTCACATGGAAGCTCCACTGGAGCTTCCGGCCAACGGGCACCTCATCGCCAACGTAGATTGCCTTGGAACCGTAGTAGTCCTTGTACTTAAACCACTCTCCCTGAAGATACCCACGCCGGGTAGAGCAGCCTAGAAAAGTGGCCTTCTGCTTCGTCAGGTTTTGCTCGTTGAAGAGCAACGTGGGAGGCGGGTCCCAGTATATGGTCTGCAGACTGCGGACGTTGATCCCGATCATCAACAGGGGGTTCCGACAGAGGATTCTCAGGGTCTGGAGTACCCGGTCCCCCGCCTCGGCCGAACCAGTTATCGCCAAGCAGGGAGCAAGGGGTAGCGCGTCCGTGAGCCAAGAGCTTAGAACGAAGAAGGTCAGAAGCGAGCTAGCCTCGTGGGGAAGAAGAGCCTGCTCGGCAATGGTCTTCCGGGTCAGGGTGAAGAGCGTTTCCGTAGTACCGTACTTACTGTATCCCGTGGGAAGCGGAGTTCCGTAAGACGAGAGACGTACACCTTCGGCTCGTTTGATGATCTGTTTGAGGCTGGCTTCGTGGCCGGCCTCAACCGCAACCTTGGGCTTCCAGAGAAAGACGTCCGTTTGGCTGTCGCCGCGTACTCTCTCGGATCCTCCCTGAATCCAGTTGACCTGCTTGGCGGCCGGGGGTGTCGCGACGCTCGCACTCGTGTTTGCCGACAAGTCGTCCGAGGCCAGGAGACTGGAGTGAACCGTGGGTGGTACGGTGGCGGCGGGCGCTGACTCCACGTTGGCACCGGTCGACGACGTCACGTCCTCCGGACCGGGCGCAGGCACCGCAATCGGCTCGACGGATGCTTCGGCCTGTGATGCGGCACCGGCTCGAGACAAGTTCGACGTGCCATTCATCGTTGCTATAGCGTTTTCTTGCATGTAATCACCTTCTCCTGCCGATCTGAGCTACATGACCGGGTTCACCGTGGGCCGCTACCTATAGGTCCCGTAGCTCAAACCCGAGAAATCACCATCGTGTTCGATAAAATAACTACAATCAATTACATAGGCCCAACTTTCGCGGATTTAGGCACCATCGGGTGGGTTTCGAGACCAAAAAAAATGATTGGCTGCGGTAAGGGGATCCCCAGGTGCGGCTCGCTTTACCTTTCCTGCCGGCACCAACCAACATGAACAGCCTTAGAATGACCCACATCTCCTCCACCAAACCACGGTGCAATTCACGTTCACGAAGAGTATTGGCCTCTCTTCATACAGGTAAATACCGCAAAAACCTGGAGCGCGGCGCTTATCGGTCAAAGAAACTTTGAGATTTCGCTCCTTCAAGCCTCCTTCGGACTACCCATCTTCCCGCGAGCGACCAAGTCTCCGTCCCCGTCCCCGTCCTTATTCCTTCTTCTCGCTGTGCGTCCCGAGTAAGCATTCTGGAACACTCTTCATTGATCGGTTGACGTCGAGCAAGTTCCACGATCTGCAACTTCTGCTCTTGTTAATACCCAGCCGCTGGCCGAGACGAGGCTAATCTTTCGAAAGAATTGCAGAATGACCCACGCCGGCACTCATTGAAGTCGCTAGCGCGGTGATGCCGGACCCGGCGTGAGCCCGTACCCGATTGATCCGCTCCTGGCACGGGCAGGTACATGAGGTCCTCGCCACCGACCGCGGCTACGAATATCGTGGCACGAACTATGGGAGCGTATCGAAGATTGCTCGCGAGATCACCGGAACCCGATGGTCTGAGCCGGCGTTCTTCGTCACCCGGGAGAAGAAAGCATGACCACGACTCCCCAGGTCCGCTATGCTGTCTATACCCGCAAATCCTCCGAGGAGGGCCTTGAACCGTCGTTCAATTCCTTGCATGCTCAACGTGAGGCCTGCGAGGCCTACATCCGCAGTCAGCGCCATGAAGGCTGGCAGCCGATTGGCACCGAATATGACGACGGCGGTTTCTCCGGTGGAACGATGGAACGGCCGGCATTGAAGAAGCTCATGGCGGACATAGCCGCCGAGCGGGTCGACACGGTCGTGGTCTATAAAGTCGATCGCCTGACCCGGTCGCTGATGGACTTCGCCAGGATCGTCGAGCAATTCGAGAAGCAGGGAATCAGCTTCGTCTCTGTGACCCAGCAGTTCAACACGACGACGTCCATGGGGCGGCTGACCCTCAACGTGTTGCTCTCCTTTGCCCAGTTTGAGCGTGAGGTGACTGGGGAGCGGATCCGTGACAAGATCGCCGCCTCGAAGCAAAAAGGAATGTGGATGGGCGGGGTTGTTCCGATTGGCTACGATCTCCAGGACCGGCATCTGCTCCTCAATCCTGAGGATGCCGAGCAGGTACGAAATATCTACCATCTATATATAGAGGTGGGATCGGTCACGAAGCTGCGGTAGAGCCTGGAGCAGAAGGGAATCCGAAGCAAGAAACGGGTCAGTCGTACAGGAAGGACCTCGGGTGGCCTGCCGATCTCTCGCGGCGCCCTGTACGAGTTACTCCAGAACCGTATCTATCTGGGTGAGATAACCCATAAAGGGATCTCGTACCCTGTCAAGCAACCGGCGATCATCGACCAGAAGCTCTGGGATCAGGTCCAGGAGGGCAGCTTAAGGCCAATCTTCAGGCACCCATGAGACGGCCCCGTGCAACCGAGCAAAGCCTTCTCATGGGGATACTCTATGACGACAAAGGCAACCGCTTCACCCCGTCACACACGAACAAGAAAGGCCAGCGATATCGGTATTACGTCTCTCAGGCGATCATCAAGAACCCAGGGAAGGGAACTGCTGATCCGGTACGCCTGCCGGCGCAGGAGATCGAAACCTTGGTTGCATCTCAACTGACTTCGCTTCTGCAGTCGCCTCAGAAGCTGCTGGATCTGTTGGGCACGGCACAGACCGAGCAGATCGTCAGAGCCTCCCGCGAATGGGCCGGGGGAACGCGATTGTGCCAAGTGCGCCACGGCGACGGGTTTACATGTCGTTCATGCTGCGGCAAGGCTGGTACTGTCAGTTTCTGGAGGAAGACCTTAAGACCGCTCTGCCCCGCAAGCTCACGTTCGGAACCCCGGACAAAATCATGGAACTCGTCGAGCGCACAGGCGCACTTCGCGACCTCGCTTGTCGGCAGGCCGTTCAGCATGGGATCAGCGAGGGCAGAGGTGGGGTGTGGTTGGTGCTCACCGGGGAGCAGTATGCCACACTCAAATCTATCCGCTGAACCCGGCTACTTTGCGCATATACTCCCGCCATGTCCATAACCTCTACAATTCCGTCGCAGCCGCCGTCCCCTCCTCATTCACAGGCACCATCTCCGTATGCCCTCGGAGCTTTGAGACAACTTGTGGTCGTCACCGACATCGATATGTCGATGGGCAAGATGTGCAAGTTTATGATCAAGTGGATCATCGCTTCGATCCCAGCCATAATAATTTCTTCAGTCATCATCTTGTTTGTCGGAGGATTCGCTACGCTTCTGTTTGGTGGCCTGTTCGCAAGCCTTATGAGGCATTAGATAGCCAACGGATCTTTGAATCTCTTCGCAGCTTCCGGGCCTTCGCGGTATTTGTGTTTGATAATCGACCCTTATGCTGAACGGTAGAAGATCGCTACGCGAGACGCTGAATAGAATCCAGCAGCAGCGTTTCCTGCAGTCGCATATAGAAAATAAGACCGCTCACAAAGGCGATGATATACGCGCCGAGGAGAGCGGCGATAGCGGCGAAAGCTTGTCCTCTGGTCTCGCGCCTCACAACCCACCTGAGGCCCAACCCGCCGCAAGTGAGTCCAGCAATGAACACCCATGGTGGAGAGATCGAAAGTACATGTTGGAATTTGGCGCTTTTGTGGTTCTGTGTATATATACCGGAGCTACCCTCGTCCAAACTTGTGAAACACAAAGTCTTGTGAAAGTATCCCAACAAACATATGCCCGAACTGTCCGCGCGTATATCGGTGTAGACAGAATCGAGGTCACCCATTATTGGGTAGACCAGGATGGAAAGGATATTGCAGAAAAGACCAGAACCCCAAAGACGACCAAAATGGTCATCGAGGCTCACATTAAGAACTTCGGTAACGTCCCAGGAGAACAATTTTCTGCCAGTTGGAAGATATTTGCCAACGGAGTACAGCTCCCAAATCCGTATATTCCTTATCCCGTATACGCACTGTTCCCGGGCCAGGATGTCGTATTGATTGCGAGGGTTGGCGAGCCTGCGTATTCAGCGATCATGGGTGGAGAACAGACTGTGGATCTGGACATTTCTATTAGATATGAAGGGCAAGCTGAGACTTGTGAGCGCGAGCAATATGGAAGTGCAGCCAATAGCTTCGCGGCACTTGGAGACAGTTGTGGAGTCCCATGGAAGTACCCTATAACGGCCAGCCCTTGAAAACCTTCCCCACAACAGTCGTCCAAGACGCCGCTTAGGACCTGACAAGGGAACGTGCCAAGTCATAGATGACAGACTAGAGGACACCAATGCAAATCACGATAGTGCTGTAGCGAACCTTAGCCAGGGTGGGCCGAAGACTATAGCGGTCGCCAGCATCTGTGTAAGCGTACGCGGAGTCCCCATTGACACGAGCTAGCGAGTGTCATCAGGTGTCCGCTTATTTTTAGGTGGACACCTGATGAGTGTGTCTAAGTTCTGCGGTCTTCTTAAACGGTATGGCACGAAGTTCGATGCCCCAAGCAAGGTGCTCGGGGCTGTGGAACCCGATAAACCTCGCCAACGAATGAATTGCAGCGAGCCGCTGATTGCGGGTCGCCACGCTACAGGAGCGGACGGACTCGATGTCAGCGAGAAACATGCGCACGACTTCGGGTGACACATCTTCAATCAGGAGGCGCTCCAGCGGCCTCTTGTAGTGAGAGCGAATAAACTGGAGGAGCAGTACCAAGGTATCGCGGTAGCTCGTCTGGGTGTTGTGGGACAGGTTTCGTTCGGCGATAAGATGTTCGAGCAAGAAACGCCGGATCCATGGACCGAGCAGCAATCGATTATGCATGGCGTCCCTCCACATCTGCATAGTTCTCGAAGCGGTGGCCGGCCAGTTCCAACAGCTCTGGCGTCATGCTCAAGTAATGCTGAGTGCCGCGCAAATCCTTATGCCCGAGGTAGGTAGCGAGTTGCGGCAGCAGGTGCTGTACGTCCGCGCCGTCCCGATACCATGCGATGATCCTGTGCCTCGCCAAAACCTCGTCGCCCTGTGTTTTGTTTGATTTCCATCAGAGGTCTCGTTGTGCAGGCTGGGAAGGCTATTAACCGTTAAGACATCCAGATTCTCCCTCAATTTCTCGTTCGGATGGAGTTTTGGCGAGGCACACCTACATGCGGGCGGTCGGGATGGTGAACGATCACCTCGTCGACTGCTTTCGATATCGAGAGATCCGGCAGCTTGGGTTATGAAGTCGAAAAACAAACCCACCCGTGAATGCCGCGTAATTAAGGTATTCAGCGGAGCGGGTAGCCGCTGGCGCCAGCCGACGATATAAGGACTGATCATGGACGCTCAATCACGTACCGGGTTTTGTTTGCCAGAATCTCTATGGAGTGAGGCTCTTAACGAGTGAAGGTGCGAGCTGAAAAGCAAAACGGGACTCGTCCTAGGAAGCGGAGAGTTCCTGCGGACGAATCCCATTCCTTGACTGCGGAAATATAGAGTGTTGCAGTTAGACCTGAGCTGTTCCACCGTCAACGAAGAGCTCGATTCCATTGACGAAGCTGGAATCGCTGGAGGCGAGGAACAGGGCGACGGTCGCAATCTCCTCTGGGCGTCCCATTTCGCCGCGTGGGATCTGGGATTTGAAGAACTCTTTGGCCTCTTCTCCCAGGGGATCGAGGATCGGCGTGTCGATGGTGCCGGGACTGAGGATGTTCACGCGGATTCTGCGCTCCTTGAGCTCTAAGAGCCAGGTGCGAGCGAACGAGCGAACCGCAGCCTTGCTGGCGCTGTAGACGCCGAAGGCCGGAAAACCCTTGATGCTGGCGATGGAGCCATTGAGAAAGATAGAGCCGTTGTCATTGAAGAGCGGGAGGGCCTTCTGCACGGTGAACAGCGTACCGCGGACGTTGAGATCGAAGGTCTTGTCGAAGTGTTCCTCAGTGACCTCTCCGAGCTTTGCGAGCTCACCGGATCCGGCGCTGGCGAAGAGGATGTCGATCTTGCCTTTTTCGCGCTTGACCGTCTCATAGAGGCGATCGAGGTCGGTAAGGTTTGAGGCGTCGCCTTGCACGCCCGTGACGTTTTTGCCGATGAGTTTTACGGCCTCATCAAGCTTGTCCTGGCGGCGTCCTGTGATGAAAACGTATGCTCCCTCTTCGACGAACAGTTTGGCTGTGGCGAGCGCCATGCCGGAGGTGGCGGCGGTGATGACTGCTACTTTGCCGTTGAGCTTGCCCATATCGTGACCCCTTTTCTGTGAGAAGCGCCTGAAGGAATTGTCTGGGGGGCTGCTGTGCTGTGCAGCCCTTCTCTCCTAGTTCTGGTGAGTAGATGGAGCCGGGCTCGTGAAAGATTCTGTAGTTCCGCATTTACGAACTATTGAACCTTTAATGCGGAACACCTACTCTTACAGGTGTGCGCCCCTTATTCCATCCATCGCCTGAGGACATAACGGTTGAGGGGATTCTCCATGCCTTGTCCGACCCGGTACGGGCGGCGATCTACGCAGATATTGTTGCTCAGGAGTGTTCCCACAACTGCTCGATGTTTCTGACCGTTAGCGACAAGGCAATTCCTAAGTCTACCCTCTCACAACACTTCAGGGCGCTGAGAGAGGCGGGGCTGATCCGTGGCGAACGGCGCGGAGTGGAGATGCACAACACCTCACGTTGCGCGGAGATCGAGAAACGCTTCCCGGGACTGCTCCGGGCGATTGTCAATGCGCATACCATCCAATCTAAGGATGAGGCTCAAGCAAAGAAACGTGCTGCGAAAAGATCGTCCAGCCGGTTAGTCAAGAATAAGTAAGAAGCTGCGGCGATCCGCTGAGCTGACCACTCGCGAAGCGGATTAGGGCGACGTCTCAAAATTGGTTGACCTCGACAAGTTCTACGCAGTGGTAAAGGAACAGAATGGCAAACCCGACATCGTCTTTCATGAGAGGTTTGGCAAACGACGTTGCAAGGGACGGCATTACTGCGAACTCAGTATTGCTTGGCCTCACGAACACACTTGCAATCTCACCACAATCCGACGAGCAAAAACGCGACACCTGGAGCCAGCAGACGATTAAGCGTCTGGGAGAACCTGGGGGTGTCACCGGGGCAGTTCTCTTTCTGACGAGTGTTGATGCGTCGTTTATTACTGGGCAAGCAATTGTCGTAGACGGCGGCCAATATCGCATTTGGCTAGATACTGGGCTAAGTGAGGTGCTGTTTTCGTAAAGCGATTTCCTTCAGTCGCCGCAGTCCTCATATGGCCCAAATTGTTTCAAAGGAGAAGACAGATGTGTCGTACAGCATTTCGACCTTGCTGAAACGGAACCTTCAGGACGTCTTTGGTGAAGGCGATCCGGAGCGCAGACGTGCAGCGATCGACGAGATCTACACCGAAGATGTCGTTTTCTATGATCCCAGCAAGGGTGTCTACCGTGGCCGCGACGAGATCGATCGCATCGCAGGCACCCTCAGAGCGACTCATCCCGACTTCACCTATCAGCTGATTGCCGAGCCCGAGGAATTGGGCAATGGCGGGCGGGTCCCATGGGTATTCGGACGCCCTGGCGATGCGCCAGCATACGCCGGAACGGATTTCATAATCGCCCAAGACGGCCGGATTGCCGCCATTTATCTCTTCTTCGACAAACTGCCCTGAGCCGGGCCCGCGTTGAGCCGCTGCCGATGATCACAATGTCGTACTCTTCTGTTGAGGCCGTCTCGGCCATGAGGGAGTGCAGATGACTGACAACACTTCGACAGCGCTTATCACGGGTGGAACGAGCGGAATCGGTCTCGCGACAGCCAAGAAACTCGCTCAGCTTCGCATCTTGATCCGCCCCGCATACTTATTTGCGATATGAGAGCAGGCCGCACCCAAATTGCTTCATGGTTCGCATCGAGGGCTCGAAGAAACTGCTGCGCATTTCGGTGCTAGTCCCGCAACGGGTGTCGGCCACGGTAATGCGTAAACCCTGTACGCCAGTTGTCCAATCTGTGGTTGTGCGGGCCCTGATATGCAGTCTGCCTCCCGACGGCATGGCATCGAGAAGCGGTCATTTTCTAACTCGATGAGCCTCGATGCGAGGACCTACCGGTCTTACCCATGGACGTACGTAGGGATGAATGTAGACTGATCGATTGGCCCACACTCGATCCCATGGGCGATGATCGATAAGAATGGTGTGTGAAGGCCAGACGAATCCTGATCCAAGCCACCATCCCCATCGACTAAATGCGGCACTGATTGTGATTCCCGGACCGAAGTGGATTGCTCCCGCTATCGCGAACCCGGGCCGAGGCGGCGCAAAAACAACGATCGGATCGTAATCGGGAACGAAGATCAGGTCCGGATTGACGGGAAGAATCTGGATATACCTACCGGTCGAGACCACATTGATGTATTGGTTCGCCGTCAGATAGCCATAGCTTCGCGCTCGCTGCCGCATTCGTTGCACAGCATCCATCACGTCCGCATTCTGCGTCAGCACAGCATTGCCGAGTTGCTCTGTCCATGCCGGATCACGAGCCATCATGTCCAGGACGGAAGGAAAGGCCAGCAACGCGAGGATGCTGGGATCCCACTGCAGGTGGTCTTCTTGAATTGCCTGAGCCAGCGCATCCCCACGTAGATAGCTGTGCTGGTCTGCCCATGCTGCAGCCTCAGGAATCTCTGTCCAGTAGGTTGAAGCGGTAAGTACCTGGGCCAGGAGCGGATCGGGATATAAGGCAATCCGCGATACAAGTTGATCCAATTGGGGCGGTGACAACGCTGCCGGTTGGGCAAACGATACTGGAGGCAGGCATCCGAGGATTAGAACCCATACCAGGAATAGACCGCGGGTTAGCGCCGATCTGTCAGTCGACAGTTCCGGATTATGAGAGGGTCGTGGAGAAAATGCATAAGCCCCGTTGAGGTCATGTCTCTGGCAAGGGGTACCGCCGATTTTACTGCGAACGTTACTGACGATTGGCAGGGATGTTCGGATTCTTGCTAGTTCCTTAGCGTTGATCATGGTCTCTCCCTTAGGTGATGTCTGGGTTAGTCTTATACAAAATTCGGTGTCAAGAGATCACTCCTCCATGGCATCTTCCTCCGAGGGCTCGTAATTGCCGACAAGCCAAAATATGATTCCGAGGACTAAAGCTGCTCCAGCCAGAGCTGCGATCAAGCCAGGGGTTGTCTGGTAGAGATCCAGAATGATGAATCTCCGAACCAGTGCGAGCAGTGCGATCAGAACAACGGCTCGTACCTGGACAATGGCACGGCGATGATGTTTAACAACTAGTAATGTATGCTTGAATTCGAGCGCGATGAGCACAGTGAGAACCATGCCGAAGAGGCTTTGAAAGATTTGGGGATCAGCCAAGTTCGTCAGATGTCCTCCAGCGAGCTTCAGTGTGTGCAGCAACAATTGCCAAGCGGCGAGTGCCACAATGACCGCGATCACGAGCGTAAGAAGTCCAACGACCGTCTGCTCGAATCGCTCATAGAGCGACAGAGTTCTCCATTTGGATCGTAGGTCGCTGGCCTCAGACGCCAGGGTAAGTATTTTGTTCGTCACTGCCCCCACCTTCAGTCCTTAGTCCACGATCCGAATGCCAAGTTCATCGAGGTGAATTAGCAGGTCAGCCGGATCTTGATACACGCGATAGGCCCCCACCTGTTGCAACTCTTCCTTCCCGTAGCCCCCCGAGAGCAGACCAATCCCAAGGCAGCCTGCTCTGCGGGCTGCCAGCAGATCCCATACGCTGTCGCCGATGACCATCGCACTTGCAATAGGTACATTGAGCTTTTGGGCTGCAGCGAGAAACAGATCGGGATCCGGTTTTGCGCGTGACACTTCACGCCGTGTGATGATCGGAACCTCGGGTCCAACTCCTAATATCTCCGGAACCGTCCGAGTACCTTCCGGGCGCCCGCTGGTTGCGATCGCATAAGGAACGCTAGCTCTGCTGAGCTGTTGCAGCAGCTCCCGAGCGCCAGGTAGAGGCTTAACCGAGTACTGGTAGCGCTCGTAAGCTGAAGCGTGTTGCTCCTGAAGCTCCTGTACTTGCTCTTGTGTCAACCGCTGACCAATCTCGCGACCCAGAGCCTGAACCAGCAAGCCACCACTCATTCCAATACGCCGATGAATGCGCCACACGCCGAGGGAGAAGCCCAGTTCGTTGAGCGCCTCGTGCCACGCGAGGACGTGCTGGTAGACGCTATCGATGAGCGTGCCATCCAAATCGAAGAGCAAGGCTGTGACCGAAGATGTCTCATGGGTCATGGGATCGGTGTGCCCTCTCCACAGACATTACAAGTTGTGGTGGCCTAATTTCCGGTGGCCACAAGCTTGCTCCTTAGCTCTTCAATCCCTGCCATGCTCTTCTCGTAATCGACCAGGGACGAAATGATGGAAGAGAGTTGGTGAGCCGTCTCCGCATTCTTCTTCAGGTATTGGGTGTACGAGTCAGAGATTGGCCTGGCTCTGTTCTGGTTCAGGTAGTTGATCGCAGCCGTTGTATTGGCCGATAGGTCCTTCACCAAGGGCAGTATCTGGTCTATTGCTTCTTGCTGCAATTCGGAGCCGGACGCGTGAGCTTTACTCAATTTGTCGATGATGAGGGCCAAATTGTCCACGTGACCCTTCACTCTGGCAAGCATCAACGCGTGGTTGACCCAATTTCCGTCGGTCAGGATCAGCATTTGAGTGTCGTCGGCATCTTTCGCCAACTCGAAGGCCTCGTCGTTTGCGTCTGCGAGAAGCTGTTTCAACTGAGGGTTATCGTTTTTGATCACGACTGCAGACAGCGGTAACTGGAGTGACAGCAGGGCAATCAGAATAACTGCCAGGCAGGGGCTGCACTGGAGTCGCATCGTTTTCATATGAGACTCCCTCTCGCTCCAGTCATGCCGTATACCCCCTGAGCTGACAGAGTCAACGTAACTCTTGCGATGCCGCTCAGCAGAAGGCTGATTCCCACCAATGTGCCTATGGCCCACGAACTTGATGGCCACTGGCAAAAGATGAGAGCGGCAAGTAGCAACGAAATCACACCATCGACCAGAAACCAGACCGTGCCACGCAGTGATCGAAGACGAAAGTAGACGACAAGTTCGAAGAGCCCTTCAAACAAGATGTAGAACGAAAGAACCAAGGTAAGCGTGACCACTCCGGCGACGGGCAACACCAGCATGTAGATCGAAGCGACGAGATAGACGATGCCGATCAGAATCTGCCAGAGAACCGCACCGGCACCCCGCTCTGACCATGCGTAGACCAGGTGAGCGATGCCGCCGACCATCAGCAGCCACCCAAAGAAGACGCTGGCTGCGATACCAGCGAAGAACGGCAACGTGATAGCCGCCAGTGCAGTAAGTATGAGCAGTACTCCCAGGAAGATCGACCAAGAGGAGAAGCGGGTAGAGGTTGTCAGCATGTTGAAAGCTCCTTTCGCGGAGGAACACCATTGCTTTTATCGCTACACTGACGCTGCCGGGAGCGCGCTCCCCTTGGCGATCGATTGGCCTGTGATAGCTTCGCCGTCAAGAAGATCTAGGGGGGAATTTGTCAAACATCTTATCCACGGCCTTCTCAAGCTTCTTAGTATCTTTGTCCGGCTTATCTGAAAGCTGATCGTGTGCCATGCCGCGCCACACAAGAGACTTGGATTTCGTGTCGTACATATCGACGATTAAGGTTCCTACAGGGACGTTGTCCACCGTCGTCGTAGCCATACCACCTCCCCAGCCATGCCATCTCCACCCTCCGCCCAAGCCGTCGTAGAAGGTTGTATATTCTTTCTGATTCCTCTTCATTGCGACGGCAGTTAGTGTGACATCGCAGTCGTCAGTTGATAGCTGCCATCCTTTTGTCTGCAGATCGTGGTCCACCGCCTCACGAATGCGGCTTTCAAAGAGAGGATCGACAGAGTGCACATGCCCCCAGCAGTAGGTGTGATATTGAGCGAAGTTGGCAGAGTGGTCATAGTCGGTTTCCACCTTCTGCGCCAATGCTGGAATTGTGAAGACAAAGGCAGCGAAGGCCACTGTCACTAAAAGCCTTTTGATAGTATTCACGGTAAAACCTCCTTGATCTGGTTGTGCCGCCAACTGTTAGTTCTACTGGTCGTTTAGTTTGAGCTTGTCCTTTAGCTTCGAGACCTCGGTCATACTCTTCTCATACTCAAACAGGGAGACCACAGTATCCGCGAGTTGGTGCGCGGTCTGCGCGTTGGCATGCAGGTATTGGGTGTAGGAGGCGCTAATCGGACGGGTTTTGTTCTGGTTCAAGTAATTAATTGCGGCTGTCGTGTTCGCAGCTAATTCCTTGAGCAGAGGCAATATTCTGTCGACCGCCTGTTCTTGTAATTCGGAACCTGAAGTGCGGGTGTCAGTTAGTTTGTTGATGATGCGTGCCATATGGTTCACGTGATCTTTGACATGATCGAGCATTTCTGCATGCGTCTGCCAGCTCACGTCGCTGCGGGTCAACGATTCAGTCTCATCGGCATCTTTCGCAAGCTCGGCGGCCTCGTCTCTGGCCTCACCCAAAACCTCCGTTAGTTGCTGGCTATCTTGCCGCATCACAAAAGCTAGCGCTGGCACTGAGGCAGAAAGGAGTACCGCTAGGAAGACTACTGTCAAACGATTGGTCGTCTTAGAATCGATCCGCATATCACGCCTCGCCCTTGCAAAGAGATGAGGTAGCGACGACCGCTGGGTGAAGCATCGATCGTTGCTACCGTGTGTTTAGTTGTGCCTCGATGGCCAATGGAGACGACCTCTCGCGGCCGACCAGAACTTCGTGCCAGGAAGTGTTAGAAGAGCGTGATCTGGTTATCGACGGAGGTGATACCCGGCGCTAGCCAAGCTGTTCTTTCAGCCTCTTGCCTTTCCGACCAGGTACGCACCCTACCCTTGAGAATCGCTTTGCCTCCTTGCACCTCAACGGTAATGTTTTTTGCGTCGACCTCAGCACTCCGAACGAGGGCAGTTTCAATCTTCTTTTTCAGGTCTGCCGGCGAAACTTGCGGCTTCACTAAAACCAGATTGCTCACGCCCTTGACGCCCCAGAGTCGGCGCACAACGCGTTCAGCTTCCTGCCTCTGGTATTGCCATTCCATGTCACCCTTGAGCGTCACCCAACCTTTGTCGACGGTCACCTGAATCTTGTCGGCCGGGATGCTTGCATTCCACTTAAGTGCGTGCACTGCGGCTGCTGCGATATCAGCGTCCGTCCGCTCGCCAATGGTTCGCACTGTAATATCGTTCGCTACGGCGATAACTCCGTTGACTCGATGGGCAGCCTCCTCGGCCCGCCACTTCTTCAGGTAAGTGTCCACTGCTCCCGAAAGCGTGACGACGCTGTCTTTGACTGATACGCCGATTTCATTTGCTTGGACGCTGGAGTCCCAGCGTAGTTCGGCGAGTACGTCGGCCTGAATCTCTTGATCGGTATGAACCATTGTTGCTGTTGCCATTGGGACCCTCCTTTTGACTTGCCATGCTCGAAAGAAGCCATGCGGTTTTGCGCTTCCGGATGATAGCGGGGTGCTGATCAGGTCAGCGCTGCTCATGATCCTTTTGTCGTTTGAGAAACGCGCCGATTCTGTCGCGAAGATGAGAAAACAACGAACTTGTGTCACTCGTACCCTTGATTGCTGATTCGAGACTTGAGATTTCACTATCCAAGCCTTTGTATTCTGAATCGTTAGCCAGATATCCAAGTTGTCGTGATCGATTCAACTCATTCTTTGCCGTTTGGAGCAGCGTCAGGGCCGCGTCTTTATTCTGGCGCTGCGACTTGGCTGCTTCGATCGCAGCCTGGGCCAGAATCAGCGGAAGCGGTATGACATGGTCCACCACCACCAGCGTATTGAGCGCTGTGAGCAGCACATTGCCTGCGTCCTGATTTTTACCTTGGTCCAAGAGTTTAGCAGCTTGCTGCAGTGCAGCCGGATAGGTGGCTAGTGGAAGATTGGTGGTGCGAATGCGTAGCTCGCTCACAACAGACGCCAGTAGTGTTCGAGCCACTGGGAATTCTCTGCGCGCTGTCGCAATCATGGCCAGTTGCAAGATTTGATCGACCGGCTTGGGATCAGTGGGAGCGGTGTCGATGACCACTACCTCGGCGTCGACCGGGATGAGCGCGGAAGCGGGATTCCTCGCGAGCAGAATGTTGATCTTTCCGGTTGCCTGCTCTATCGCGGGAAGAGCTTCGTCCTTCTTGTTTTCCGAGATGAATTTGATAGCGTCTTCGGTTTCACTCACCGCGGCAATAGCTCCCGGGTCTAGTGCCTGCTTTGCCTCATTCTCATTTTGTTGTCTCTGAGCTTCGATCTCTGGACGAAACTGTTGTTCAGCTTCCCGATGCTGCTTCTGGAAATCGGAAGTACTAGACGGAGAGGTCTTGGTAGGTTCATTTGTGCTAGCTGTGTTTGTCGGCCTACTTGACTGACAGCCGGTTATGACAGACAGACATGCCACGATGAAAAGAATGATCTCCACTTTGGTGAGTCGCACGCTGGGACCAGTCTCGTTGTGCATGGTTGCACTCCTAAAATTGACTCTCCAGTTCTTCGACCAACACATCATTGGCCCTCGATGAGGCAGGTGAAGTAACGTCTTCTAGCTGACGTTGACTTCACCAAGTAACTTGCCTGGGGGCCGTATTCCCTTGGCAAGTCGTTACCGAACTTGAGTCAGGCAGCTTTCTTGGTTTCCGACGATGGCGTGCTGTCAGCTTCTACCGGAATCTGCCGTCGTTTGATCTGCCGGTTCGGGACCGGCATCGTGATTTCTAGCATCCCGTTGTGAAACTGCGCCTTTGCCTGTTCCGGGTCTGCCCCTTCGGGCAATGGAATGCGGCGGTAAAACATTCCAAACTGCCGTTCACTTCGGCGAATCCCTCCCTCGGTTGAGTCGCTCTCCACGTGACGCTCCCCCTGCAGGATGAGTGCATCGTCTTCGATCTCGACCTGTACCTCATCCGGCGACAATCCTGGAAGTTCGGCAAGAATGCGGTACTTTCCGTCGCGCTCAGAGATTTCAACAGTTGGCACCCAGGCGATGCTGGCGTTCGCTTCGTTTTCCGACAAGAGTGGCTGGAGGGCTCGGTCGAAGTCGTTCGTCATCCTTCTAAAGAAAGAGAACGGGCTCATACGAAGGATTTCTAATGGCGTAAGCGGTAGTCCTAACGGACCTGACCGGTGACGTTTCGCGATGCCTCCGTCATGGGAACTCCGGGCCAGCCCCGTCGCTTGAGAAGAACCTCCTTCTTTGCTCGTTGATTGGGCTTTGGTGTCCTGTTCGTTTTCAGTCGCCATAGAAACTCCTTTTTGTGGTCATCTGTTGCCGGCTTAGGGTGTCAGAGAATCGCCCATCTGCCAGACCGGAGTGCATCGCAGCCGTCTCGATGGTCCATCTGAAACGCGAGGGCGATTCCAGGAAGACTGAGTTCATGTGGCCTCTTCCAACTGAGACAGCAAGGTTTCAAGATCACACGGTCCCGAATGCCAACTGCCGTTGATGAAGAAAGCTGGGGTGGCGCTGACGCCGCTCTGACTTGCGCTGAGGATGTCTTCAGCCACGCGGAAAACGTAGGTGTGCAGCAGCATGTCACGGTTGAAGCGCTCCATGTCGAGGCCAACCTGGGTGGCGTACGCCTTAAGATGTTTGTCTGAAAGAGCAGTCTGATGGTCGTACAGGATGTCATGCATTTCCCAGAACTTGTTTTGCATACCCGCAGCCTCCGCCGCTTCGGCCGCACGGTGAGGGTTGGAGTGCAGGGTCAACATCGGATAGTTGCGAAAGACAAACCGCAGTCGATCTCGCAGGACTGCATGAAGCTGCTTCACTACCAGACGTGCCTCGTTGCAATCAGTGCATGCGTAGTCGCCGTACTCGACTAAAGTGACCGCCGCAGAGGCTGGCCCGCGAATGTGATCACGGCTCGTTATAGGAGAAATAAGTTGGGTCGCAGCAGTCGCCGTCATCAATAGCTCCTCGACTTTCATTGCGAGATGCTAGCGAAGGGCGACGCGAATAACAATTGCACTGGAGGATGAAGATACGGACAGACCCGTGTGCTATGAGGAGGTGATCTAGAGTGGCTAGAACGATATACAACCTTTGGCGGAGGCGGGCTCATGTCTTCTAGCCGCACTCCAGATCACCCCATGCGCCGGCCACCGGCGCCCAGAGAGTTTAGAATTCCTGACTTTCCTTGGTGTAGACCAGCCAAGTCGCTTACTGATAGTGGGAAGGCTGTTCTTCTAATCGCACCAGGCCTCGTCTGGCTGCCACATTGATCGCTTCTGTACGACTAGAAACGCGAAGTTTTCCGAGAATATGCGTGATGTGCACTTTGACCGTGGTTACGCTGATGTCGAACAGCGTTCCGATCTCCTTGTTACTTCTGCCAATGGCAAGCGCTCCCAGGACGTCGGCCTCCCGCTTGGTCAGATCCTCGGCGACAACTCGTTTTGCTAATTTAGCTCCGACAAATGGCGGAATCCAGGAGCCGCCGGAGGCCACGGCACGAATACATTCGAGCAGTTCGTCTTTCGCGCAGCTCTTGAAGAGATAGCCCTGCGCACCCGCGCGCAGTGAACGGTAGATATCTTCATTGGACTCGTAGGACGTTAGAATCACTGCGCGCGCATCCGGCACCTTGCTTTGAATGGCGCGGAGTGCGTCGATGCCGTCCCCCATGGGCATTCGCAGATCGAGAAGGCATACATCAGGGATCTGGGCCAGGAACTGGTCCACGGCGTCATGCCCGCTGCTGGCTTCGGCGATTACCTTCATGTCCATCTGACGGTCGATGACCGCTGCCAGCCCTTCTCGTACTAGTGGATGGTCATCAGCAACAAGGACAGTAATAGGGTTAGGATTATCAGCCATTTGGACCTCTTGGGGGCATCGTATCTCTACATTCCAGACGATGCAGGCGAGTTGGGTGCATCCGCGATCGGAAAGGTTGCCTTCACGGTTGTCCCACTTTTGCCGGAGTGCACCTCAAAGTGCCCGGAAAACTGCCTAACCCTTTCCATCATTCCCCGCAGGCCCAATCCGAGACTTTGCCTGTCCAGCAGAGTGGAATCCGCCATTCCCTGTCTCCGGTCTTCTACCTCAACCAGCAGAAATGCTAAATCTAGATGAATGCGCACAAATGCCTCTCTTGTCCGGGCGTGACGGTGGATGTTCGTCAATGCTTCCTGAACAATCCGGAATACCGCTGTTTCGAAGTCCTGGGGAAATCGACCCAAATCGGGATCAATCTCCAGAGTGATGCTCAATCCGCTCCTATCTCTCATGCCCTCGATGTAGTTCTGTAATGCAGGCAGCAAACCCGCCTCACCGAGCAACGACGGATGCAAGAGGTAGGAGAGGGTTCGAATCTCTTTAGAGATGTCTTCGGCTAATCCGAGACACCCTGCGATATAACCTGCCATTACCGACCCAGTTTCATACACGTGTTCCTGCGCCGAGACCAGTTTCCACTGTAGTGCAGCAACGATCTGGCCGACGCTATCGTGTAGTTCTAGCGCAATGCGCCGTCGCTCCTCATCTTGTGCCAGCAAGAGTCTTTTAGTCAGCGCACGCAGATTTTGTTCGGCTCGCTCCAGGTCCGCTGTACGCTCGTTGACGCGTCTCTCCAATTGCGAGCGTGCCAGTTCCTGCTCGGTCACGTCGATTCCCTGGAATAATATGCCTTCGATCACCCCATCCAAATTGCGCATTGGGTAATAGATGAAGTCGACATACACCGTATCGTCTCGTCCTGCACGCGTCAGAGTCGCCTCGCGCGCGGATGCGATAAAAGGCTCACCGGTTTGGTAAACCCGATTTAGAAGGTCCAGAAAGCCCTGTTCGACCAACTCCGGGAAGACATCCTTTACGATCTTTCCAATAACCTCACTCCGCTCTCGCCCAGCCGTTTTGAGATAGGCCCGATTAGCGAATACGAACCGATGATCGGCACCAGATAGAATTGCCATAGCTGCGGGAGCTTCCAGGAAGGAGTCTCGCAGTTGGTTACGCAGGAATTCCTCCTGCAGTCGCAGCCAGCGCTCTGTTTCGATATCGATCGGCCTTTTCATGTGCGAGGGGATGACCCGGTTGCCGACAGCTTGTTGTATCTCCGCCGGTATCCTGTGAGATGCCGACGCGATGAATTTAACCTCAGTTTCCTTTTCTGCGGGTCGGAGATGTCGAAAAACGCCACGGTGGCGCCGACGAAATCCTCGGCCCTGGGTGAGGATCGGATAGTACCTCGGGTGCTCCGTTGCGCCCAATTATGCCACGCGTGTCCACCGGTTATTGATTTCTATCTAGACGTGCAATTCGACAGTTAACTAACCCAAAACGTCCCGGGCCGGTCCGCGTGGTGAGTCTTGACGACTGCTCTTTCTTGATCCGGGCCAGAAACGGGGTCTGGTTCTTCCCTCAGTTGGGGAAGGTGTGGCAGATTCCACGGCCGCCGCTCCTGAGAAGTGGATCGACATCCACAGATGGTCTGTGAACGCTCGTTTATGTCCCCGGACCCATAGGCTCCGCCCTCCGCAAAACAGCCAGATAATGTCGACTCTAACCTCTTTGGTCGTACTACCAGCTACGCAACAAGGCGGACGGGGACTCGCGTGCTTTCAATCGCTTATCTTCGATTTAGCGAACCGATCAAGGCTTTCAGGTTCGCAATAGCGAGACTGCGGTGGGGATCCATCACCGAGACTACACCCCGGCGGGTCCTGCTCAGCTTTACGTTGACGCAATATTTCCTTATCGTGGCCTAAGTCTCGCAGGTAGCTCCTCAGCGGACAGCCTATTCGGAGACCGGGCGGCCAAAAGCAGTCACTTCCTGGTTGCCGACCATCCGAGGCAACCGCACCACGTCAGGCATCTGCCGAACGAATCACAACGACGACGACCTCTCTGTCCTCGCCTTCGCCGAATCTTCAATCTTCTAGTTTTCCTGAAATTCGTAAAGCTCGCATTTCGTCAAAACTTACCTTGGGTCGGGGTGCAAAACTACCCGCATATCTTTTCAATGAGCTGTTTGAATTTCTCGTCGTCCGAGGCACCCTTCCAGCGATTGGCGGACCAGCACACGACCTGGAGGTTACCGGGCTCATAATCACCGTCCGAGTCTATTCGATCCAAAGAACAACGAAGGTCGGGGTGAAGCGGGCCGACTCTAACACCAAGGTACTACGCGAATGCTCAACCTGAGAAGTGGTCCGAGATGCGCTCTATGAAGGATTGGCATAGCCTCACTCTCCAACTAGAATCCCCCTTAGTAATGCTGCGACCTGACGCCGGCTTCGAGTGCCATCCGGCTCTCGCTGGATGAACTCGCAGCGGCGGAAGCGCTTCGATCGAATCGACAGAGATCTCTTGTGCTAGGAGTGAACATGAAACGCAACCTGATGTTTCTTGTTGTTCTGCTAGTTGCACTTCCGACCTTGACCTTCAGCCAGATGGAGCCCGGAAGCCCCGCTCAGGCACGCATTCAAAAAGAGGTACGCCACGAGCTGTTGATGCTCCCGTACTTCGGAGTGTTCGACAACATTGAGTACCGCGTGGACGGCGAAACTGTCACGCTACTCGGAGACGTGACCCGTCCTACGCTCAAATCAGACGCGGAAAATGTCGTGAAACGCATCGAAGGCGTCCAGCACGTGGTCAACAAGATCGAGGTCTTGCCGCCGTCTCCGATGGACGACCAACTGCGCTTGGCCCTGTATCGCGCCATCTACGGATTTCCGGCCCTGGAGAAATATGCCCTGGGCGTACAGAAGCCAATCCGCATCATTGTCAAGAACGGCCATGTAACTCTGGAGGGAGTTATCGACAGCGAGGCAGACAAGAACCTCGCCGGTGTCCGCGCCAACACGGTCCCCGGAATCTTTTCCGTGACTAACAACCTTCGGGTGGTTCCAAGCTAGTCTTGTGAGGTTCGAGTACCGGCCTGATCGCCGCCCGCGGCTCCCATGCGAAGACCCCGGGGAAGCGTACCCATGTTTTCCTTCGCCCGGAGCGCCTTGCTATCCGGGCAAAGGAAAACATCAGATATGAACTTACCAAACCACAAAATCACTTGCCACAGACCGTGGAAGGCCAAAGCACTCATCGAAGTTGGCATAGGAACTGTTCATAGGGATTTTTGGTGATGGGCCTCGTGACCTGCGCAGTTTTCGCCGTAGAGGGTTTCATTGCGGGGCTGCGCCGCAATAAGTAGTCCGTTGTGTCTGGCGGATAAACCGAGTATCTTTGACTATGGAGACCGACCGCGACCGCACCATCATCAAACGGAAAATGCGGATTCTCTCTTGCATGCGAGAAAAGAAGAGACTCCGGGCGATCATCTGCTTTTCGCAATCTCCTGACCGTAAGACGCAAGCGGCTGCCGATCTGGCAAACCTAATCAAAGAGATCGATGCCGCGACGAAAGAACTGGAAAAGCTTGAGACGGAAGAGTCCTGATGTGCCAAACCCGATTTCGGGGGTCACTCATATGCCCGCTTATGTGTTCCGCTGTAACAGAAAAGATGGTCCCATGAATGTGGAATACACCTATGGGCCCGATTGGAAGATAGCGAGCCGTGAGGCCGCCAATCAGTACCGCGCGGCCCTTCGCATTCATGGCGTCGACATCAGGGAACACCATTGCGACTTCGCGGTGGAGGAGCTGGCGGACGGCACGTTCGCAATCGCTTGCACCACGCATCCCGAACACCTGCCCATCGCATCGCCCGCTGTCCATGCGCGACAGTAGGCGAACAAACAACGAAATCTATTCAAATTTGTATAAGTTTGTGATTGGCGGATGTCTTTTCGGAGTGCACGGTCAACATTTGACCTCACCCCGTATCCATTTTACTTTCAATGTATTAGAGCGTACACGGCAACGTCCATGCATCGTTGGGCATTGCCACGGCAGCTCATAACTCCTGTGTTATCAATTATTAGCATCGGCAATGACCGACTTGGCTACCCACCACCAGCCCGGCCGCGGTCCCTTGTCTCTGTTGTCGCCGCCTCAATAGATGTATAGATGTCACAACTTTCATGCCAACTTCCTCCATATCGAGGGTCGCTTCGAATACCTAGAAAAGGCCACCCAGATCAAGTACGACAACGGCTGCCAGGATTACTGCGACCGCAGAAAACAGAAGCTTGCGGCTTTGCACGCTGGTGTTCTTCCATTCCCCCGCCCAGATACCTGCCAATGTGGAAGCCACCGTGGTCGCGGCGACAAACCCTGCCCAGCCGACCGAGGTTCCATAGTTCCCCATGATCGTCGCACCAAATCCATAGCCGACAAAGGCAGCACCCGACATGATCGCCATCACCGCCGATAAGCCGAGGTCTCTGAGTGCGTCCGCGCCGAAAAACGCTGACCAGCTTTGATTGCGCGTGAGCAGGTACGACGTATAGATCAGATTGGGCACAAAGCTGGAGGCGAACAAGAGAGCCCAAACAGCATAGGTCGAGTTCAGAGAACTGGCTCCTCGTTCCATGCTGATTCGGACAATCCCGCCGCTGAAAGCAAACCCCAAGTTGATACTCGAACCGAGAATGCCGGTCACAATGCATATCGCGAGGCCTACCGCCGGGCTAAGCAGAACTTTCACACCCTTTGATTCGGTGTGTTCTCTGTCGCGCCTTCGGCCGGCGATGCTGAACAGAGTCAGCCCAACCAGGAGAATTGGCACGCTTACCAGGAGTAATATTCCGCGAGGACGAAACAGATCGCCCAGATTCAATACGACAAGTGGGATCAGCGCGCCAGAAACACAGCTCACTCCGGATACGACCGCGATGGCAATGGACGTGCCAACTGCGGCGATCCCCAGGCCGTAGGTGACCTGGCCGATCCCGAGCAGCAGGCCAAAACCAAGCGGGATCATCAGCGATTTGATCGGGGCGCTCGAGTAGACCTGCCACAAATGCGGTACCAGAGCCAGGGCGAGCACCCCGAAGTTGAATCGTGAGATGGCAGAGAAGATCAGCCACATGTTTTCCCAACGAAATCTTCGGATGGATTTCATAGGGAGTGCAAAGACTCCGTTGAAAATGCCGCTCACCGAGATAATTCCAATTCCAAGCCAGAACGTGCTCGACATTGTATGACTCCATTGCCAGACAGTGTGATCGAGCAGGCGAAGCCTAGCCGATCCCTGGGAAGGTAACGCCGTTTTTCCTTTCAGAGTCGAAGCAAAACATGATTGCGCCGTAGCGTCAGGTGGAGATCGGCGGATTCTCGGCACCGACAAGTGAGACTCGGTTGAACTCCTGCAGGAGAAGAACCTCACGCACCGCCTCCAGCGAATCTTCGACATCCTGCAGGGTATGCGAAGCGGAAACAAACCAGGTTCCTCGCCCGGTGATGTTGATACCGCGCTCACGCAGGGAGCCTACAAACTGCTCATTCAAATCCAGGTGACAACGGCAGTGAGACCGATAATCCGATACGTCAGACTGGTCAGTGAAGGTCGTGTTGAAGACTCCGGGCAGGCCCTGCACAAGCATCGTATGCCGGTTTCGTCCGCAATCTTTCGCAAACCGCTGATCATCGCCGACCCGACTCTCTCAATCGTCGCGTGGGCGTGGCCGCCATTGCTGGTAAGGACGTTGAGAGTTGCCAAAGCGGCAGCACAACTTACCCGGTTTGAGTTATACGTTCCCGCATGAACGACACCGGCGGTGAACCGCTCCATCAGATCCCTGCGTCCGGCCAAACAGCTGACGGGATAGCCATTTCCCAGGGCTTTCGCAAAATGGCGAGATCCGGAACGACACTAAGGAATTCTCCCGCTCCTCCGGGACCGATCCGAAAGCCGGTGACGACCTCGTCAAAGATCAGGACGATACCATGCTTGGAACAGATCTCCCGAACGCCTTCCAGAAACCCGGGCCGAGGCAGGATCACCGACGTATTACACATGATCGGCTCCGTAATAACTGCTGCAATATTGTCCTTCTCTCGTTCGATGGCCTCAGCGAACACGGCGAGGTCATTCCACGGCAGGGGAATCACTGAAGAGAAGGATGTGGAGAGCTGGCCGAGGCTCTCTGACACGGCATTGGGTTGATTCGCAGGCCCCATCTCCTTCGCGCCGGGATGAACACTCACGTCCACGTTATCGAACCAGCCATGATAGTGCCCTTCGAACTTGATGATTTTTCGCCGTCCGGTGGCAGCATGGGCCAATCGCAGAGCGGCCTGCACAGCCTCCGAGCCAGAGAGGGAGAGACGAACCATCTCTGCACATGGAACCATCTCGCAGATCCTCTGTGCCACGCGGATCTCGTCTTCATGCTGACCGGCATAGAGTTGGCCGTCTGCAAGGCATCGGCTCACCGCCTGGTTTACCTCTGCATGCGCGTGACCAAGAATGACAGGCCCCATTCCCAGTGCATAATCAATATATTCATTGCCGTCCAGGTCCCACAGGCGAGCCCCGCGGGCATTCTTAAAGAACAGGGGAAATGGTTTCATCCCCAATCGAACATTGCTGTGAACGCCGCCAGGAGCACATGCTTTCGCTTCTTCGTACAACTCTCGTGAACGAGTAAGCCCGTTTGAGCGTGAGCCAATCACCTTATCTCCTTAATAAACTTGTGAGGATTTTTTCAAAAATCGTGCCCTTGTTTCATCCGGTGAACCCACAGGCAAACAGCCTCAAGTCACCGTCGGCAATGCTAATCAGGTGAGGTTCGCCAAAACTCCATGACTCAGTGCTTTCTTAGCTTTCCAGCCCTAGCCGAGTCAGAGATTCGGTACGGCTCTTTAACGGTTAAGACGTCCGACTTTCAATTTAATTCCTTGTCGGATAGAGTTTTGTCGAGGCACAACAGGCTGACTCTATTTGATCGACAAGAGACACAGTCTCTTCTGGGATTACCCCGCGCGGCCGGATGGACCAGTCGTACGAAGGTTCGTCGCAGCGGGAAAGTCGCTGAGTGTCGCTCTGTTCACTTGGCAAGAGAGCCGGTAAGGTTGGCAGGTTCTTCGAGGATGTTGAGCAGTACTTGAGCACAATAGACACGGTTGCGCTTGGCATCTGTCGCCCGTTTCACAATTCCCACGCGCTCTAGTCGCTCAATTGCGCGCTGTGCGGTTGTGAAGGCGACTCCGAGTTCGCCGGCAATGCCCGTGGCGGTGATGAAGGGGTTGGCCGCCAGCAGATCGACGATCCGTACCGGGGTATTGGTGGACTCGCCAGCCATCTGCCGCTGCCATTGGGCAAGAATCACGTTGATACGACTTGCCCGGCTCAGTGCGTCCTGAGAGGTCCGGGCGACTCCGATGAGGAAGTATTCCAGCCAGTCGTTCCACGCTCCGCGCTCACTCACCCCGCGCAAACCTTCGTAGTAGTCACGGCGTGTCGCCTCAAAGAACGCCGATAGGTAGAGCAGGGGTGCTGGCAGAATCTCTTGTTCAATCAAGAACAGCGTAATCAACAAACGCCCGACACGGCCATTGCCATCCAGAAACGGATGTACGGCCTCAAATTGGTAGTGGGCCAGGGCAATCGTTATGAGTGGCGGCAGTTCAGATTCATAGAGAAACTTCTCCCAGGCCGCAAGGCATGGCTCAACTTCTCCCGGCGGCGGCGGAATGAAGGAGGCCGTCGCCAAAGTGCTCCCGGGCCTGCCAATCCAATTCTGGGATCTTCGGAACTCGCCCGGAGTCGCCTGATCTCCTCTCACATCCGTCATGAGTTTGCTGTGCAGCTCTCGGATGAGACGAATGCAGAGAGGCAACTTGTTGAGCTGGGCCATCCCATGTTCCAGAGCAACGATATAGTTCCCAACCTCGCGGAGATCTTCCGGGCTACGATCCACGACAGCCCCCGCCTCTGCGGCCAGCAACTCGCCCAAGGTTGCCTGCGTTCCTTCGATCTTGCTCGATAGGACAGCCTCCCGGCGTATAAAGGGCCGGATGAGGACGTGAGGATTAGGGAGTCGTCCACCCTCTCCCGCCAGTCTGCCGATCATACGATCCGCATCGGAGAGCGCCCGGATGAGTCGAGGTGTCCATTCCAGCGCCGGAGGCAGGGGGGCCGGGATGAAGGAGCTATAAGCACCTTGGGAGACCTTCTGACCCGGCATCGTGTTGGGTTCGCTCATAGGCTTTCACCGGCGCAAATAGTGCCGGTCTATATTAGCGTTATACATGAAAATCGAAAATAGAGGATTTTGCCTATTAGCGCGCCAGGTGACCGGTATGGTGTCTTTCGCCAAAATTCCATCCGGGTGGCTTGAAGTGGGGTTTGACACAAGCACGAGCCGCCACGAGTGATTCAAAGATCCAAGAATCGCTTCAGGCCGCAGTACAAATTCTGATGGCGAATGCGGCTTTCCTGAGAATCTTCCGCTGAGAGATTGCAAGAAAACGTATTTAAGCGGCGAGATCGTAACGATGGTGCAGACCGCCGAGCCGAGGGATCGAGGCGACTTTCCTGTTCCCAGTGTCACGCGCGGCTACTGCCACTGCGCGCTTCACTGGGGTTTGCTTCGCGAGTCCGAGGTGCGTCCGGTCGTCGTGGTCGTGACGCACGTATTCGGCCATGAGGCGCTTGAGGTGCCGCTCATTGAGCACGATGACGTGATCGAGCAGGGCCCGGCGACAACTTCCGACGAAGCGCTCTGCCACGCCGTTCTGCCAGGGGCTGCGAAAGCTGGTGCGTTTCGGCTCGATGCCAAAGCTTTTGATCGTGCAGACGACGTCTGCGCTGAAATTGCTCCCACGGTCGAAGATCAGGTACTTCGAGGCGGCGTCATAGGGGAACGCATCGCGCAATTGCTGCGACACCCAGGCGCTAGTCGGGTTCCGGATGATGCCGAAGTGCAGGATTTGCCGTCGGTCATGGGAGATCACAAAGAAGCAGTAGATCATCCCAAACGTCAAAGTCGGCACCGTGAAGAAGTCCATCGCGGCGATTGCTTCACGGTGGTTGCTGAGAAAAGCAGCCCATCGATTCGCCGACCCCGGATCTGGCGGTGCCTTTCGCATCCAGCGCAGAACACTTCGTTCGGAGATGTCGAAGCCAAGCATAGTGAGCTCACCGTGAATCCTGGGTGCTCCCCAGATTTGATTCTAGGCGACCATGCGAAAGATTAGGTCGCGCAGTTCTTTGCTCACACACCTTCTGCCGGCCATTTTTCGGTGCCGGGAGAGCCATGTCCAATATGCCTTGAAACCCGCCCGAGCCAGCGAAGGACCGTGTCGGGCCGAACGATGATCAACGCCCGTTTCCAGCCGGACCAAAACCTCTGGAGAACCATCCAAAAGAGCCGATCAGATGAGGTAAGCTGTGGCCGCGGGCAATTCGTCTTGAGAACGGCAAGCTGCTGTCGCAACGCGACAATCTCAAGGAGCAGCCACCGCCGAGTGCGGAGCGAGCAGAAGATCAGACCGAAGAAAAGCCTCAGCGTTCGGAGCATGAGGCCGTTCTATCAGAGAACACACTGCGAAAATCCGGTGTCAAACGTGGATAATCCACGAGTTAGCGTCACACGCGAAGTGCTATCGAAT
>Ga0102924_1001472_pt1 | contig 27133 bp, 26 predicted proteins | sample PaiPotPPM11metaG_FD_80116 | JGI IMG/M metagenome (GOLD analysis project Ga0102924, IMG submission 80116) | Iron sulfur acid spring bacterial and archeal communities from Banff, Canada, to study Microbial Dark Matter (Phase II) - Paint Pots PPM... ... | reverse complement strand
GGCCATCGCTTTCCGTCGCGCGACGCCGAGGCGCTGTCCGAGCTGCTCGAGCAGGTCCTGGGTGACGACGACGGCCGCGTGCGTGCGATCGAGGCGGCTCGCGAGCACGTGCTCCAGTTCGACTGGGCCGAAGTCGCCCGCAGTACGCACCGGCTCTACCGAGCGGCCGCGCGCACCGTGCCGATGCCCTCCGCCTGACACGGCGAGCTAGCGGTCTGAGCCCGAGTCCTGATGGCTGATCGCGGCACCCTCCGCGCTACACCTTCAGCACCGACAAGGAGGCGTGGGCGCTGGCGATCCGGTCGTAGTCGTCGTCCTGCGTCACGACGGGAAGGCCGTGCTCGATAGCCGTTGCGGCGATCAAGGCGCCGGTGAGCTTAATTACTCGATGCACCCCCGCGGCGCGGCAGTCGGCTACGAGCCGTGCCCAGGCGACCATGACGGCTTCGCTGATCGGGATCGGGTCCGCGGTTCTGGCAAGCGCAAGCGTGTCAGCGCGACGGGCACGAACGGAGTCCTCGGCAGCGTGTAGGACCCCGAGCTGGAGCTCGCCGATCGTGACGACCGAGACGGCGACGCGCTCGGGCAGCTCACCAAGCCGGCGACTCGTTTCGCCGGCGATGAAGACCGAGGTGTCGAGCAGCCCCGCAGCCGGCCTGCTCACAGCTCGCCAAGCGTCTGGCCGGCGAGCTCATCCAGGTCGCGCCGAAGACGCTGATCCGCCGCTCGGTCGCGCAGCAGGTCCCGCATTTGGGCACCCGCAAGCCAGCGCGTGCGACGCCCGTGCGGCACGATGTCCGCGATCGGCTCGCCGCGGACGGTCAGCGTCACGCGTTCACCAGACTTGACCGCGTCTATGACTTGAGCGGTCCGGTTGCGCAGGTCACGGACCCCGATCTCCATGTGCGACACAGTAGCACATAGTGGTCGCTGAAACGACGAGGGCCCGGCTCGCTCGGAGCCGGGCCCTCGGAAAACAACTCGCCTGTTAGGGCGATTACATCATCCCGCCCATGTCCGGCATGCCGCCGCCGCCCATCGGCTCCTTCTCGGGCATCTCGGCGACGATCGCCTCGGTCGTGAGGATGTTCTTGGCGATCGACGCGGCGTTCTGAAGCGCCGAGCGGGTCACCATCGCCGGGTCGATGATCCCGGCCTGGATCAGATCGACGATCTCTCCGGAGTCGACGTTCAGGCCCTGGCCCTTCTTGGCCTTGCGGACGTCGTTGACGACCACCGAGCCCTCGAGCCCGCCGTTCTCGGCGAGCTGACGCAGAGGCTCCTCGAGCGCCCGGCGCACGATCTTGGCGCCGGTCCCCTCGTCGGGATCCTCGAACGCCTCGACCTTGATCGCGTCCTGCGCCGACAGCAGCGCAACGCCGCCGCCCGGCACGATGCCCTCCTCGAGAGCCGCGCGGGTGGCCTGGAGCGCGTCCTCGACGCGATGCTTCTTCTCCTTCATCTCGGTCTCGGTGGCTGCGCCAACCTTGACGACCGCGACGCCGCCGGACAGCTTCGCGAGCCGCTCCTGGAGCTTCTCGCGGTCGAAGTCCGAGTCGGTGTCCTCGATCTCAGTCTTGATCTGGTTGATCCGGCCCTTGATCGCGTCTGACTCACCGGCGCCATCAACGATCGTGGTCGTGTCCTTCGCGACGACGACGCGCCGCGCGCGGCCGAGCTGCGAGAGCTGCGTGTTCTCGAGCTTGAGGCCCATCTCCTCGGTGATCACCTCGCCGCCGGTGAGGATCGAGATGTCCTCGAGCATGCGCTTGCGGCGATCGCCGAAGCCCGGCGCCTTGACGGCAACGCCGGTGAAGGTGCCGCGGAGCTTGTTCACGACGAGGGTCGCGAGCGACTCGCCCTCGACATCCTCGGCGATGATCAGCAGCGACTTGCCTGACTGGATCACCTGCTCGAGCACGGGCAGCACGTCCCGGACCGAGCCGATCTTCTGGTTGGCGATCAGGACGTACGGATCCTCGAGGACGGCCTCCATGCGGTCCTGGTCGGTGACCATGTAGGGCGAGATATAGCCCTTGTCGAACTGCATGCCCTCGGTGAACTCGAGGTCCATGCCGAACGTCTGGCCCTCCTCGACGTTGACAACGCCGTCCTTGCCGACCTTGTCGATCGCATCAGCGATCACGTCGCCGATCTCGTCATCGCCGGCGGAGATGGTCGCGACGCGCGCGATCTGCTCCTTGCCGGTGATCTCGGTCGACTGCGACTCGATGTTGGCGACGACCTCGTCGACCGCCGTCTCGATACCGCGCTTCAGCGCCATTGGGTTAGCGCCGGCGGCGACGTTCTTGAGGCCCTCACGCACGATCGACTGCGCCAGCACGGTCGCGGTGGTGGTGCCGTCGCCGGCGACGTCGTTGGTCGCGGTCGCGACCTCGCGCACGAGCTGTGCGCCCTGGTTCTGGAAGACGTCCTCGACCTCGATTTCACGCGCGATCGTCACACCGTCGTTGGTGATCGTCGGGGCGCCGAACTTCTTGTCGAGCACGACATAGCGGCCCCTGGGGCCGAGCGTTACTTTGACGGCGTTGGCCACCGCATCGACGCCCTGCTCGAGCGCCTTGCGTGCCTCCGCTTCGTACTTCAGTTCCTTGTGTGCCATTTCTTCTCCTGTTTACGACTGGACCTTGGCCAGTACGTCGGACTCACGCAGGACGAGGAGCTCTTCCCCATCCACCTTGATCTCGGTCCCGCCGTACTTGCTGTACAGGACCTCATCTCCTTCGGCGACGTCGAGCGGCGTGCGCTTGCCCGTGTCTTCGTTGACCTTGCCGTCGCCAACTGCAAGGACCTTTCCCTTCTGAGGCTTTTCCTTGGCCGTGTCGGGGAGGACGATCCCACTCGCCGTGGTCTCCTCCTCCTCGATCGCCCGTACGATCAGTCGATCGCCAAGGGGCTTGAGCTTCATCTGATGAAACCTCCGGTTGAGGAAGTGGGGTCTGGACTGCCTGGCACTCACACAGGGAGAGTGCCAGCAGGAGCAAACTATAGCTCGTTCCTACGGGGATTCAAGAGGAGTTTGGCACTCGTCGCCTGAGAGTGCCAGCGCCGACGTCGCCGACCTGGTCGAGGCCGCTCCAGAAGTTCACCTGTTGGCTCCTTCAGTTCCTGGCCCCGCCCAGACCGTGGATCCGGTCGCGCAGCTCGGGCGGGTTTTCGATGATTTGGGAGAAGCGGACGACCGTCACGGTGTCGTCCATCGAGACCTTGCGCCCGTAGATCTGCTCCAGGAAATGGACCATCTCATCGACGCGGCGGAACTCGGGATTGTCGTGCTCGATGTCACGTGGGGAAAGGTCACTGACGCGCTTAACCTCGACCTGATCGATCACCGCGTGGAAGATCTTTTCCCGCGGCGAGTGCTGATAGCCGATCGTCACCAGTACACATTCGTTCTTGCTGTACTTGTGCGACTTATCGCCCAGCCGGATCGTCGCGGTCTTGCGGCCGCGGCGGAGCTGGTCGGCGAACACCGACGAATAGAAGTTGAGGACGCGCACCGCCGGTGAGCCTACCGTCTCAAGAGTGTCTCGGCGGGCTCAATAGACGTATCGCTGAAGCGCTTCTGGCTCATGGACGGTTAGCCGCCCGCGACCCTGACTGATGACGCCCGCGCGCTCGAGCACGGCCAGGAATCGGCTTGCTGACTCGCGCGACGAGCCGGCCAATTGAGCCAGCTCCGCCTGAGTCGAGGTGATCAGCACATCCGAGTCACCGGCACCCTCGGCGCGCGCTGCCTCGACGAGCTGCGCCAGCACGCCGGCGACCCGACTCTGCACGGTCTGGAACGACTGCGCCGTCAGGCGTTCGTTGGTCTGACGTAGGCGTTGGACGAGCGAGCTCAGGAGCTTGACGGCGATGTCGGGATGCTCGCGCAACAGACGGCGCATATCGCCAGAGAGGATCGCGATGGCCTCCGTCGCCTCGATCGCTTCGATCGTCGCCGAGCGACGCTCATCGTCGAACATCGCCAGCTCGCCGAAGATGTCACCGGGCCCGAACGTCGCGAGTGTGATCGAGCGCCCGTCGGTGTGCTCTCGCACGGCGCGCGCACGACCTGAGCGGACGATGTAGCACGTGCTGCTCTCGTCACCTTCCCGGAACACCACCTCGCCGGCGCCAAAGCGTCGCGGCACGGCGACCTCCGCCACCCGCTGAAGCTCCTCTTCGCCAAGCGCCGAGAACACAGGCACGCGCTGGAGCAGCTCGATCGTATCCCCGCTGGTCGCCGACATTGAGGGGATGGTATTGGCGGCGGCGGGCGCGATGGCCGTCGTGCGGGGCGGCCGGCGGGTGCTCAGGCCATATCGAGCGCCTGCTCGCGCCGGCGGCGCCGAGTTTGGACGCTGGCGGATCGGACTTGTGGGAAGTAACTGTCGCTATTCGACAGTTTCTTCCATCGCCCGCCGGTCGCGGGCTCTGTGAACCGCGCCGGTCAGGCCATATCGAGCGCCTGCTCGCGCCGGCGGCGCCGCACGAGCTCGGCGATCCACCACACGGCCGCGACCACTAGCGCCACGGGCACAAGCCCGGCGAGCGCGATCAGCGCCACACCGGCGGCGACGGTCAGGACGCGCCCGGCGTCGTGCGCGGCCTTGCCGATCGTGAAGCTCCCGCCGCTCACGGGCACCGGCGCCGCGTGGCCCGTCTGGACCGTCAGCGAGATCTGGCTGTAGCTGATCTGACGGCTCAGCGAGCGGAGCGTCGACTGGGCGCCGCCGATCCTCGCGTTGGCGTCGTGGAGCTGCGCCTGGAGCGCGTCGATCTGCGTCTGTGTCGATGCGTTCTGGAGCTGCTTGAGAAGCGATGTCCGCAGCGCCTGCGCCTCGGCGAGCTCGTTGCTCGCGCCGTTGAACTGATCCGTCACGTCGTTCGTGTTGTCGGTCCGCGAGACGACCTGGGCGTACTGGAGCGTCGATAGGTCACCGAGCGCCGGGCTGAGGCTGGAGCTCGGAACCGTCAGCTGGAACTGGGAATAGCCGTTCGCGCCGGAGCTCACGGTCGAGTTATTAACATAGCCGTTGTACCTGCGCACGATGACCAGCACCTGGTAGGCGACGTCCTCCATGTGGCTGGGCCGGGTGGAGAGGTAGAGCTCGGAGGACTGGACCTGCTTGCGGCCCGGGAAGGTCGGATTAGGAGCGAACGCGCCCGACGCCGAAGTCGCCGGTGTGAGCGCCGGCGCGAGCCGCGACAGCGGTACCCCACGCGCGACGTGTGCGACGCCGCTGCTCGAGCTCATCGGCCGACCACGGCCGCCTCCCGAACCAACCACGACCGCGACCACGACCGCCACAGCCAACCCGCCCGCCGGCGCGAACGCCCACCACCGGGTCGCCGGCCGCCGCCGCGGTGACGGCGCGGATCGGAGCCGCCCGTCGAGCCGCGCAGCGACCTCGGGCGCCGGCACCGGACGCTCGTCCCGAAGCAGCAGCACGAGCTCCGCCAGCTCGGCGTGCTCGGGGTCCACCGGATCGCCGGCCAGCGCGGCGTCGATCACTTCCAGCTCATTCATCACAGGCCTTCCTCAGCTTCTCGATGACTCGATGGAGGCGCGTGCCGACCGCCGATTCGCTCAGCCCTAGAATGCGCCCCAGCTCGCCGTTTGACAGGCCGGCGTGGAACTTGAGCGCCACCAGCTCGCGGTCGCGGGCCGACAGTCCCGCCAGCGCCGCGCGCACGGCGGTCCGCCTGAGAGCAACGTCCGCCGGGTCGACGTCTTCCACCGGGTCCATGGCGAGCGGCGCGAGCCGCTTGCGCCGCCGCAGCTCGTCGAGCGCCGCGTTGCGGGCGATCCCGAACAGCCACGCCCGCTCCTCGCCGCGCCGTCGATCGAACGTGCGCCGCCTGCGATACGCGCGCTCGAACGCCTGGGCAGTGACGTCCTCGGCGGTGACGCGGTCGCGCAGCAGCGTCGCAACGTAGGCGTACACGTCGTCGCGGCTGGCGCGGTAGAGCGCCTCGAATCGCTCCCACGTCCCGGCCTCGGCCACCAGCGTCGCGCTCACGACCTCACTACGTGGCTCAAGGCGATCCGTCACGCCTCGTTATTTTCTCCTCCATGTTCGTCCCGTTGCTGGCGGCGGCCGCGGCAGCCGCGCCGCCCACCCCAGCACAGATCCAGAAGGCAGTCCAGGCGGCGGAGCACTCCAAGGATCTCTGGGCCACGATCAACGTCTGCGACAGCCGCCTGTACCCGAACAGAATCGGCATACGAGCGGAGATGCCCAGCCTGGCATTCGCGGCGCCGATGTACATGACGTTCGAGGTGGCCTATCGCCCCAAGCCGAACGCGGCCTTCAAGCTCCTGGCTTCCACGCGCAAGAGGATCTCCATCGGCAGCGCCCCCAACCAACTGTTCCAGAACGGCAGGACCTACGGGTTCGTGCCACCGGCGGTGCTCGACGGCGCGGTCACCTTCGCGTGGTGGTACCAGGGCAAGCGCGTGGGCAACACGACGCGAACGACGACCCGCGGTCACAAACCCGACTTCGCCGACCCGAAGGGCTACAGCGCCAAGATCTGCACGATCAGAGCTGGGTGAAGAGCCGCGGGTCGTTCGTGATGACCCCGGTCACCCCGAGCGCCTCAAGCGCACGCACGGTGGCCAAGTCGTCGACCGTCCAGACGTAGAGCTCCCCGCCGGCACGCTTGACCGCCTCGACGAGCCGAGCGCTCACGAGCCGCCAATGGGCCATCAATGCATCGCAGCGCCGCTCGCGGATGGCCGTAGCGGCGCGCGCGGGCAGCGCACCTCTGGCCGCCCACGCGACCGCGTGCGCGGCCGGCTGAAGTGCCCGCGAGCGAAACGGGTCGCGGCTGAGCCGCGGCACCGTCCAGCCGAGGCGGACATCGCGCTCGGCGGCGCGGATCGCGGCAAGGCTCGACACGTGCTGGGTCGAGATCAGCGTGCGGTCGACGACGCCGAACGCCCGCAGCGCGTCGAGCACAGGCCCCTCGTAGCCAGGCAGCTTCAGGTCCACGTCGAAGCCGATCCCCTCGAAGCGCTCATCGATCAGGTACGCGAGCCCTTCCTCGAACGTCACCGGCGTGCGGCTCTCGGCGTCCTCGTAGTCGTGCGCGAGTAGCAGCCGGTCTGAGTCTCGCTCGCGCAGGACGTCGAACTCGATCATGTCGACGCCCGCCGTCAATGCCGCGTCGAAGCTCGCGTATGTGTTGCCAGGCGCGATCAGGTCCGCGCCTTTGTGGCCCACGCGCAAAAGGTTCACCGCTGGCACCCGGGACACCAGTAGGTCGTCCGGTTCGCGTCGCCCTGGCCCCGTGCACAGATCGTCGCACCACAGCGCGGGCACGGCCGTCCCGAGCGGCTGTACACACGTGGTCGGATCGTCCGCGGCCCCTCCTTGGCCGAGCGCAGCATGCGGGGTCGTACAGCGTCGATGACGGCCAGCGCCTCGGCGTCCGAGAGCTCCCCGACGGACCGCCACGGGTCGACCAACGCCTCCCAACAGCCCTCGGCCTTCCAGATGTTCCCGATCCCGGCGACGGTGCCCTGATCGAGCAGCGCGTCGCCGGTCGGCCGGGTCGGGTCGTCCGCCCGGAGGCGCCCCAGGAAGCCTCCGCGGTCGAATTCCTCAGCGAGCACGTCGGGTCCGAGCCGCTGCTCGAGGAGACGAGCTCGTCCTTCCGTGAGCAGCTCGAGCGTCGGCCCTCCCAGTTCGGCGACCTCCGAGGCCCCGGCGCGCAGCACGATCCAGGCTCGTCCGGAGGTGCGGCCACCGACCCGATACACCCGCCAGGAGCCCGTCATCCCGAGATGCGAGTGCAGCACGAAGCCGCCGTCGAAGCGCAGAAACAGGTGCTTACCGTGCGTGTCGATGCTCGTCACGGCGCGGCCGCCGAGCCGCTCGGGCCAACGGTCGTTCGCGTGCCGTGCGTGTGGCGTCGCGACTGTGTCGGGCACGCGGCCCTCGAGCAGCGGACGGATCCGCTTGGCCGCGTAAGCGATCGCGTCGCCCTCAGGCACTGAGCGTCAGCCTACGCGGTCCCTCCTGGAAGCCGAGCGCGTGGAGGAGCGGCGCCAATGGGCTGCCCATGGCCGGAGCCCCATCGACCTTCTCGAGCGCCAGGCGCTTGATGCGCCCGGCGCGTACCTGCTCGACGAGCTCTTCGAGCGCCGGCTGGAGCCGCTCGTCGTCGGCGGGCACGAGCGTCTGCAGCCCGCGCCCACCGCGCTCGAGGTACAGAATCGCCTCGCCGCCCGACAACACGACGTACGCGCCGGCCACCCGCTGCGGGCGGCGATCGGATGCCGGCCAAGCCAGCGCCGCGCCGTAAGGCTGCGCGGGGTCGACCGCCGCGAGCACGGCCGGCTCCTGGGCGTCGGCGTCCGGCAACGATCGCAGCCGCTCAACCGCGCCGGGCAACGCGAACTGAGCGCCGCCGAGTCCCTCGACGAAATAGACGCGCCGGGCCACGCCAAGCGTCTCTAGCTGCGACAGCTCCGGGTAGATCGCCGAAAAACCACCGGGAACTCCCTCGGCGAGCACCTGCTCGCGCGTCAGGACGCCGTAGCGCTCGAGCAATAGCTCGGCGAGCGCTCGGCGGCGCGCGGCGGGGTCAGCCGCCCCGAACAGCCGGTCGGTCAGCGACCAGCGACCCTGAACCTGGGCTGCCGCCCCTCGGCGCCGGTTGGCGAAGCGCCGAGTCGACGCGCGCTGCCGCTGCGCCCGCGCGAGCGTCAGCCGCGGCGCGCGCAGCGGCGCGAACGCATCGTTGGTCACCTCCCCCGCCCAAACGAGATCCCAGACGGCCTCCTGGAGCTCTTCCGGGGCGAGCTGGACGTCCACGAGCAGGTCGGTGAAGAAACAGGCGCCCGCGGTCAGCCGCTCGCGGACCGCGGTGTGCCGCGCCTCCGACGGAGGATCGCCCTTCTGAGGCGGCGCCCCGAGGGCTGCCGCGTCGTCGCGGAAGTAGAGCGCCACCCGGCCAGAGTGCCGGCCGAGCGCACCCGCCCCGACCCAGACGAGCTCTCCACTGGCGCACAGCTGGTCCATCCACGCCGGCGAGTAGGCGCCCACCCGCCGCGGCAGGACGTCGCGCTCCCAGACCTCGGCCGGCAGCGCAGTGCCCTGGAGCGGAACCAGGACGTCGCGCAGTCGATCGATGCCGGCGCCGGATGCCGGGTGGCGGTCGATGCCCTGCCACGCCGGCATGAACCGAGCCAGCGAGCGCTGGTCGGCCGGCTCGATCTCACGCCGGAGTGCGGCGAGGGATGCGCGGCGCAGCCGGCGCAGCACGTCCGGGTCGCACCACTCGCGCTCGCTGCCGCCCGGTCGAAGTTCGCCGCGCACGATGGTTCCGTCACGCTCGAGCTCGCGCAGCACCGATGATGGATCCACGCCGTAGCGCGCTCGAACTTCCGCGGTCGTGAACGGACCATGCGTCGCGGCGTAGCGCCTCACCAGCCGCGCCAGCGCATCGGGCACGTCCTCCACAAACGCGGCCGGCAGCCCACCTGGCGGCGCGGTGCCGAGTGCGTCGCGATACAGGCCCGCGTCGGCGGCGTCGATCCAGCGCTCCTCCCCACCCACACGGACTCGCACCGCGCGGCGCTCGGCCAGGAGCGATGCGAGCATCGCGGTCACGTCCTCGTGCGCCCGCGCCCGCGCCTCGGCGATCGTCAGGTCACCGATCCGGCGCAGGATGTCGTGGAGGTCGTCGCGGTTGGCCGCGCGCCGTTGGTCCGAGATCGCTTGGAGGTCCGCTTCGACAGAAGCAAGCGCCCCGGGGTCGATCAGGTCGCGCAGTTCTTCCTGGCCCAGCAACTCGCGCAGCAGGTCGCGGTCGAGCGACAGCGCCGCGGCCCGCCGCTCGGCGTTCGGCGTGTCGCCCTCGTACATGTAGGTCGCGACGTAGTCGAACAGCAGGCTCGAGGCGAACGGCGATGCGGTTGGCGTCTCGACCTCGACGAGCGAGATCTCGCGACGCTGAAGCTTGGTCAGCAACTCAACCAGGCCCGGCACGTCGAGCACGTCGCGCAGGCATTCGCGGTAGGTCTCGAGCACGATCGGGAACTCGCCGTACTTCTTTGCAACCTCCAGCAACGACTGCGACTTCAGCCGCTGCTGCCAGAGCGGGGTCCGCTTGCCCGGACGCGCGCGCGGGATCAGCAGCGCCCGGGCGGCGTTCTCGCGAAAGCGCGCCCCGAACAGCGCCGAGGAGGAGAGCTCGGCGACCACGCGCTCCTCGACCTCGTCGGGCTCCATCAGGATCAGGTCGGCGTCGGGCGGGTCTTCGGCGTCGGGGAGGTGGACGATGATCCCGTCGTCGGAGTAGATCGCGTCAGACTCGAGCTCGAGCTCGTCGCGGATCCGTGCGCTCAGGGCGAGCGCCCAGGCCGAGTGGACGCGGCCGCCGAATGGCGAGAGCACGCAGAGCCGCCAGTCGCCGATCTCGTCGCGAAACCGCTCGACGACGATCGCGCGATCCGAGGGCACGACTCGCGTGGCGGCCTGCTGTTCGGACAGAAAATCGATCAAGTTGGTGGCCGCCCGTGGGTCGAGGTCGTAGTCGCGCTCCAGAACCTTCGGGCGCTGTTCGACGGCCCAACGCGCGAAGGCTCCGATCGCCTCGCCCAGCTCCTTCGGACGCCCGATCCCGTCGCCCTTCCAGAACGGAACGGCGCCCGGCAGCCCCGGCGCGGGAGTGACGATCACGCGGTCGCGCGTGATCTCCTCGATCCGCCACGTCGAGGCGCCGAGCAGGAACGTCTGTCCGGGGCGAGTCTCGTAGACCATCTCCTCGTCCAGCTCGCCGACGCGGCGGCCGTCTGGGAGGGTGACGGCGTACAGGCCGCGGTCTGGGATCGTGCCGGCGTTGAACACGGCGAGCATGCGCGCACCCGGCCGCGCGCGGAACGTCCCCTTGATGCGGTCCCAGGTGACGCGCGGGCGCAGCTCGGCGAACTCCGAAGACGGGTAGCGGCCGTCGAGCATGTCGAGCACGTTCTCAAGCTGCGTGCGCGTCAGCTCGGCGTAGGTGTGGGTGCTCGTCACCAGCCCGTGCAGCTCATCGACCGAGACCGCCTCATCGTCGGGCGCCGCCGCGGCGATCGCAACGATCTGCTGAGCGAGCACGTCGAGCGGGTTGTGCGGGACGACCGTCGTCTCGATCTCGCCGTCGCGCATCCGCCTCGCGACGACCGCGCACTCGAGCAGATCGGCGCGGAACTTCGGAAAGATGCGGCCACGGCTGACTTCGTCGACGGAGTGGCCGGCACGACCGATCCGCTGGAGACCGCGGGCGACCGACTTGGGCGACTCGACCTGAATCACCAGGTCGACCGCTCCCATGTCGATCCCGAGCTCCAGGCTCGAGGTGGCAACCAGGCACGGCAGCTCGCCTGCCTTCAACAGCTCCTCGACGACGGTCCGCTCCTCGCGCGCGAGCGATCCGTGGTGGGCGCGCGCGATCTCCTTCGCGGGACGTCCCGCGATCTCGTCCTCGGCGGCGGCGAGCTCGTTCAGCCGCAGCGCGAGCCGTTCCGCTCCGCGCCGCGCGTTGACGAACAGGATCGTCGACCGGCGCTCCCGGATAAGCCTGAGAAGCTCGGGATAGATCGCGGGCCAGATCGATTTGCGAGTGCCCTCGTTGCCGCCCGGGAGCGGCTCGAGCTCCTCGGACGGCGTCAGCTCGGGCTCGACCATCGAGTCGACCGGCACGTGAATCTTCAGGTCGAGCGACTTACGCACGCCGGTGTCAACGATCCGGCACCGTCGGCGCGGCCCGACAAGAAAACGGCCGACCTCCTCGAGCGGGCGCTGCGTGGCCGACAAGCCGATCCGCTGGACATCGGTGCCCGCGGCGCGGACCAGTCGCTCGAGGGTCAGCGCCAGATGGGCGCCGCGTTTGGTCGACGCAACCGCGTGGATCTCGTCGACGACGCACCACCGCGAGCCCTCGAACAGCTCTTGGGCACGACTGGTCAGCATCAAATACAGCGACTCGGGCGTCGTGATGAGGATGTCCGGCGGCGTGCGGAGCATCGCCTGGCGCTCGCGCTGGGGCGTGTCGCCGGTGCGGACCGCGACGTTGAGCTGCGCGCCGATCCCCCGGAGGGGCGCGCGCAGGTTGCGCTCGATGTCGTACGAGAGCGCCTTCAGCGGCGAGACGTAGACGAGACCGATCCCGCCTCCCTCCTCGGTGCGCGGCTCGGCGGCCAGCCGATCGATCGCCCACATGAATGCCGCCAGCGTCTTGCCGGATCCGGTCGGCGCTGAGATGAGGACGTGCTCGCCCGAGGCGATAGCCGGCCACGCCTGCTCCTGGGCCGGAGTGGGCGCGGCGAACGCCTGACCGAACCATTCACGCGTTCGCTGACTGAAGGCTCCGAGAGGGTCAGGCATTGCTCTGCTGAGCGTAGCCGCCAGTAGGCGCCCAGCCGGCGTACCGCGGACAGGAATTGTCCGCTAATCGGTAGTCGGTGGTAGGTTCGGGGCTCGCGCTCAGGGCTGGGGCCCCTCCCAGCGATCCGAGTCAGACATTGGACGCCATTCGAGCCGCCGCTGGCGGCGCCTCCCGGTGTCGCCGAAATTTCTAACTCGCGACACTAGGGGTGGTCGATAGAAGCGACACATATCGTCGCTTCTATCGGTCAGCCTCGGCGCTCATGAACGCAACCGCCTCGCCCAGTCCGGCGCTGGCGCGCAGCGAGGCGATCCGCCGGCCGGGCTGCACCGCGTCTTCGATTGCGCTCAGGTGGTCGCCGAGTCGCTCAGCCAGTGCATCGAGGTCGGCGACCACCACGACGAGGCCCCAGAACCGCGCTGGACCGGGCGTCAGCTCTCCGACCTCGACGAGCTCGAGGATCGCGGGCCCGAGGCGACGGAAGCCCATGCGGTTTCCGTCCGGCCGCTCGACGACCCGCCGTAGCTGGATCCCGGCCTCCTCAAGCGCGGCGGTGGTGCGGTCGAAGTCGGGCGTCATCACGACGACGTGATCGATGCCGGTCGCTCCGTTCGGGTGAGTCGCGGGCGGCCGTTCGGCGCCGACGGCCGCCTCAGGCAGGCCGTCGAGAACCGCCTTAAGTCCGGTCACGGCCCAGCCGGTGATTCCGCGCCCGGGGGCGCCGAGCTGCACGTCGACGCCTCCAACCGGGCACACGCCGTCCTCGACCGAGAAGCCCAGCGCCTCCCAGCGCTCCGGCGGATCCGCCAGAGCGAGCCCGACCAGCTCCGGGCTCATGAGGCGAGCTCCCGCGCGCGCTCGAACACTCGATCCAACATCTCCTCGGTCAGTCTCCGCGTGAAGGTGTTCTGCTGGCTGGGGTGGTAGCAGCCGAGCAGCCCGTAGTCGGCCACCGAAGTCTCCGCGCCGTGGCCGAAGCGCGGGCGCGGGCGGGACGCGTTCAGCACCCGCAGCGCCGCATCCCACGCGAAGCTCCCCAGGCACACGATCACCCGGACGCCGCCGAGCAGCGATAGCTCGCGTACGAGATACGGCAGGCAGTTGTCGCGCTCGGACGGCAATGGCTTGTTGGCTGGCGGCGCACAGCGGACCGCGGCGGCGACGTAGCAACCGGTCAACCGAAGGCCATCGCCCAGAGCCACCGACTCCGGCTGGTTGGCGAATCCCGCCCGCCACAGCGCGGCGAACAGCCAGTCGCCCGAACGATCGCCGGTGAAGATCCGGCCGGTGCGGTTGCCGCCATGGGCGGCGGGGGCGAGACCGACAATCAACACACGCGCCGCTGGGTCGCCGAAGCCGGGGAGTGGCCTTGCCCAGTACTCCTCCGACGCGTAAGCCGCCCGCTTGACGCGACCGACCTCTTCGCGCCAAGCGACGAGGCGGGGACAACGCCGGCAGTTGATGACTTCGCGTTCGAGGGCGGCGAGACTCAAGAGCTGCCCGAAACGAGTTCTTGATCCTGCCGCCCCGCCAAAACACTCACGCCTTCAGTGCTCTCCCGTAGTGCCGCTCATAATATTCGCGGTACGCGCCTGAGCGAATCGGCTCCCACCACCAGCCGTTCTCGCGATACCAGTCCACGGTCTGCGCCAGGCCCTCGCGGAAACCAGTCTTCGCCTCCCAGCCGAGCTCGCCGAGCTTGTCCGATGAGAGCGAGTAGCGGCGGTCGTGCCCGGGCCGGTCGGTGACGAATTCGACCAGCCTTGGGTCGGCGCCCGTCAGCTCGAGGACCCTACGTACGACGTCCAGGTTCTCGCACTCATCCGGGCCGCCGCAGTTGTAGATCTCGCCGGCGGCGCCGCTCGCGAGCACGGCGCCGATCCCGCGGCCGAAATCTTCGGTGTAGAGCCAGTTGCGCACGTTGCGCCCATCGCCGTACACGGGCAGCTGGTCGCCCGCGAGCGCGTTGAGAATCATCAGCGGGATCAGCTTCTCGGGGTACTGGTAGGGGCCGTAGTTGTTCGACCCCCGGCAGATCAAGGTCTCGAGCCCGTAGGTATGGAAATAGCTACAGACGAGCAGGTCGGCGCCGGTCTTGGTCGCGCTGTACGGCGAGGACGGCCGCAGCGGCGACTCCTCGGTGAAGGCCCCCGATTCGATCGATCCGTAAACCTCGTCGGTGGAGACCTGCACGTATCGAAGCCCACGCTCGCGCGCCGCCTCGAGCAGGACGTGCGTGCCCTGCATGTTGGTGACGATGAACGCCTCGGGGCCCGAGATCGACCGGTCGACGTGGGTTTCGGCCGCGAAGTTCACGATCGCCTCGCAACCGGCAATCGCATCGGTGACGGCGGCAGGATCCTCGATCGCTCCGTGGACAAAGCGCACCTCGTCGATCACGTCATGGAGGTTCTCGCGCCGCCCCGCGTACGTGAGCTTGTCGAGCACCGTCACCTCATCGCCGTGGTCGCGCAGCCGCAAGCGGACGAAGGTCGAGCCGATGAAGCCGGCGCCGCCGCTGACGAGCAGCCTCATGCGGCCGGCACCTGCAGAGCCATGAACTCCCTCAGGCCCTCGCGCCAATCCGGGAGGGTGGGAGCTCCCAAACGCTCGGAACGCAGCACGCTGTGCGCGGGCCTCTGAGCGGGACGCTCGAGGGCCGCTGTCTTGCCCGGCTTGACATCGCAGCGGAGACCTGCGGCGCGCACGATCTCGCGCGCGAACTCAAACCACGAGCACTCGCTGGCCGCCGCCACATGCACGACGCCGAGCAGTCGCTCGCCGGTGACGAGTCCGAGCAGCGCCCGCGCGAGATGGCCCGTGAAGGTCGGACAGCCGATCTGGTCGTCGACCACCGTGAGCTCGTCGCGCTCTGCGCCCAGCCGCAGGATCGTCTTCGGAAAGCACCTGCCCGCCTTCCCGAACAACCATGACGAGCGCACGATCGTATGGGCGTCGGGAGCCGCGCGAGCCACCTTAAGCTCGCCCTTGAGCTTCGTGCTCCCGTACACCGACAGCGGCTCGACCGGATCGCTTTCGACATACGGCGCCGACTCGCGTCCGTTGAACACGTAGTCGGTCGAGACGTGCACCACCCACGCGCCGTGCGCGGCAGCGCCTCGCGCGATGGCATCCGCCCCATCGCGGTTCACGGCCAGCGCCGCGTCGGCCGCGCTTTCGGCCCCGTCGACGTCGGTCCATGCGGCACAGTTGACGACCGCGTCCGGGCGCGCCCGCCCGATAGCGCCCTCGACAGCCGCGGAATCGGTTACATCGAGCCCCTCGTGATCATAAGGGACGGCCTCAACGCCGGCCGCCGCTGCCGCGTGGCACACGTCGGTCCCGAGCATGCCGCCGGCCCCTGTTACGAGGATCCGCATCTTGCGCCGCAAGGGTATCGGTGCAACGCGCGCACGTTTATGACCGCGGTCCGCGGCGCCGCCCGACGACCACTTTGCAGAAAAGCCCCTCGACAACCGCTGAACGTGTCGCACTATGCGCGCTATCGCGACCAAAACGCGGCACGTAGGCCGGGGTGCACGGAGCTTTTCAACGTTCTGGCCATCCCCGGCCCGAGTGCGCGGGCAACGGATGCGCGGTCGCCCGGCGGAGGAGCCTGTCCATCTGGCCAACCCAATTTGCGGGATCCTGGCCCCCTGCGCGTGGCGAGTGGTCCTGGCGCGCTGTAATACCCATTGTCCCGCGATGCCAGAGGTCGATGATTACCACGTTCCGCCTGGCTGCTGTGACGAGCTCCTCGACGCAGGCGGCGAGCCTCGAGAACACGCAGCCTCGCTGTTAGCAACCCTGCAGCGACTGGGACCCGACGCGCTGGTCGCCGCAGGCGAGCGGCGCGAGGACATCTTCATGCAGCAGGGGATCACCTTCGAGGTGACCGCCAGCGACGGCGCGCGTCGCGACCGGCCGTTCCCGCTCGATCTCGTACCGCGTGTCATGCCGGCCGGCGAGTGGACGACGATCAAGCGCGGGCTCGCGCAGCGGATTCGCGCGCTGAACGCGTTCGTGGACGACGTGTACCACGCGCACGAGATCGTGCGTGCGGGCATCGTCCCGTGGTCGCTGATCGTCAGCCGGCCGAGCTTCGCTCGTCCCGTTCACGGCGTACGCGCGCCGGGCGGCGTGTACTGCCACGTCTCGGGTTGCGACCTGGTCCGTGACGGAGACGGCAGCTGGCGAGTTCTCGAGGACAACGTCAGAACGCCCTCTGGGATCTCATACGTGATCGAGAACCGGGTGGCGATGACGCGCCTCATGCCGGAGCTGTTCGCCGGGCATCGCGTCAGGCCGATCGACCATTACCCGTCGCTGCTGCTCGACGCTCTGCGCGTGGTCGCCCCGGCTGGCGGAGAGGACCCGAACGTGGTCGTGTGGACGCCGGGTCCGCTCAACCCGGCTTACTTCGAGCACACGTTTCTCGCCAGGCAGATGGGGGTCGAGCTCGTCGAGGCGACCGACCTCGTCGTCCGCGACGCGATCTGCTTCATGCGCACGACCGCCGGGCTCCAGCGCGTACACGCGATCTATCGCCGGCTCGACGACGACTTCATCGATCCACTCGAGTTCCGGCCAGACTCGCTGCTCGGCGTCCCAGGGCTCGTGCGCGCGTACCGCGAAGGCACCGTGGCGATCGCCAACGCGATCGGAACCGGGGTCGCCGACGACAAGGCGATCTACCACTACGTACCCGAGATGATCCGCTTCTATCTCGGCGAGGAGCCGATCCTCGGCAACGTCCCGACGTACCTGCTGACCAACGAGCGCACGCGCCGAGAGGTGCTTAAGCGGCTCGATGAACTGGTTGTCAAGCCGACGTCGGAGTCGGGCGGCAAAGGCGTGTTCATCGGTCCCCACGCGAGCGCGGCCGAGCGCGAACACCAGGCGCAGCTGATCGAGGCCGATCCGGCGCGCTTCATAGCGCAGGAGCTGGTCCACCTCTCCACGGCCCCGACAGAGGTTGGCGAGGGCAAGCTCGCGCCGCGGCACGTGGACCTGCGTCCGTTCGCCGTGTTCGGCGACGAGATCCGGATCGTCCCCGGCGGCCTCACGCGAGTCGCTCTGCGCGAAGGGTCGCTGATCGTCAACTCTTCGCAGGGCGGCGGGTCGAAGGACACATGGGTGCTCGCCGAGGACGGCGCGGACGAGCTGGCATCTGGAACCTACCGCCCGCGCCGGCCACCGCGCCTGCCCGATGTGCGCTACGGCGGCTGGTCCGGCCAAGAGCAACAGCAGCAGCAGTAATGCTCGCCAGGATCGCCCAAGAACTCTTCTGGCTCGGGCGGGACCTGACGCGCGCCGAGCACACGGCGCGGATGCTCGACGGCGCCTTTCACGCCGACGTCGCCGGGGCGCTGGCGGACCGCGGCGTCACGCTCAGCTGGGAGGGCGTCGTCGCCATCATCGGCGCCAAGCCACCCGCTCCGGGAGAGAAGCGCAGGGCGCCCACGGACGTGCCGCCGCCGTTCGACCGCCACGAGGTGGCCGCCCTGCTGACGATCGATATGGCCACCCCCGCCTCCATCGCTTCCTGCATCGACCGGGCCCGCGAGCGTGCGCGCACGCTTCGCGATGTGATCTCGACCGAGATGTGGGAGGCGCTCAACTCGTTCTTCCTCTCGCTCGGCCGCTACGACCTACAGGCGGCCTTGATCACGGGGCCCTACTCGGCCTATCAGGAGGTCAAGGAGCGCTGCGCGCTGTTCTGGGGGCTCGTCGAGCGCACGATGCTCCACGACGAGAGCCGCTCCTTTCTGGAGGCGGGCGGCCGGATCGAGGCAGCCGACATGGTCCTCCGCATGCTGCGGGTCGCGGTGCCGGCGGACTTGTCCGCGGCCGCCGAGGGGGCCCAACCCGGCCACGAGGGCGAGGCGATCGCCCTGCTGCACGCCGTCGGTGGCGTTCAGGCCTACCAGCGCGCCGTCCGCTACGCGCCGGCGCTGCCCGCGGTCGTCCGCTTCCTCCTCTACGACGACGGCTATCCAGGCTCGGTCGCCTTCTCGCTTCAGGCGCTGCGCGCGGCGCTCCACACGGCCGACGCCCAGCCGCGATCGTCACCGCCGGTGCTTCGGCTGGGTCGGCTGATCGCCGACCTCGAGCTCCAGCGCCGCACACACGAAGGCTTTGACCAGACGCTCGAGCGCGTCCAGCACGAACTCGAGCTGGTGGACCACGACATCGACGAGCGCTACTTCGCGATCGCGGCGTTGGCGGCAGTCCATCTTTAGGGGTCGTCATCATGCCTACCGCCGAGATGAACTTCGCGATCCGCTACCTGACCCGCTACCTCTACGACGCTGACGTGGTCGACAACCTCAACGCGCTGCGGGTCAAGCCGAACGCGAACGGCCGCCAGCGCTGCGACGAGTTCAACGTGCGGCTCGATCCCGAGGCACGGCTGCATCGCCATACCGACTACTTCGGGACCGAGGTGGTCGAGTTCGAGATCTCCCGGCCGCACCGCGAGTTGACGATCGACGTACGCGCGCGCGTGTCGACCAAGGAGCCCTCGCCACCCTCCGAGACCGGCTGGGAGGCCTTGCTTAAGCCCTCATATCGCGAGGCCGGCGGAGAGTTTCTGCTCCAGACCGACGACGCGCCCGGCCATCCAGCTCTCGAGGACCTGCTCGCGACGACCCGGGCCGCCTCGAGCCCGCTCGCCGCGCTGATGCTGGTTTCGGAGCTGATTCCAGATCGCTTTCAGTACCGGAAGGGCGCCACCTACGTCGACTCGCCAATCTCGCACCTGCTCGACGGCGAGGGGGGCGTATGCCAGGACTTCGTCCACCTCGGGCTGTGCCTTCTGCGCCACCACGGGATCGCAGCGCGCTACGTGTCGGGCTACCTGTTCGCCGCCAATCGAGATGGCAGCGAGGAGTCGGTCGAGGTCGACACCCATGCCTGGCTCCAGGCGCTGCTGCCGACGCTCGACGGCTCAGAGCCGGTCTGGGTTGGCGCCGACCCGACCAACAGCGGCCTTGCGCGCGAGAACCACGTCAAGATTGGCCATGGCCGCCACTACGCCGACGTGCCGCCGATCAAGGGGGTCTATCGCGGCAGGGCAGGGGCAGAGCTTCATTCGGGCGTGACGATGACGAGGCTCGAGCGGCCCGACCCGGCGTCGCTTGCCCGGTCCTAGCCGCTCAGGCCGCCGCGCGCTCGGGCTCGCCTGAGAACTCGAGTAGCAGCTCGGCGAACCGCTCGGGTGCCTCGACCTGCGGAAGGTGGCCGACTCCCTTGAGCAGCTCGAGCCGGGAGTCGGGCACCGCGGCCAGGATCCGTTCGGCACCGCGGTGAAAGACGAGCCGGTCGCGGTCGCCCCAGACGAGCAGCACCGGCACGGAGATCTTCTCGGGATCGAACGCGTCGCGGAGCTCCGGAATGAAGCGCCGCGCCGTCTCCAGATAGCCCGCGACGTCGGCGCGGTTGCGGTGATGCCAGGTGAAGGACGACACCACCTCGGGGGTGACGTTTCGTGGTGAGGCGAATCCCAACTGTAGGTACAGCCGAGCGACCGCCGCTCGCAAAACCGCGCTGGGCACCGGCGCCGGCAGCGCTAGCAGCGAGCGCAGCACGGGGTCGCGCTCGACCAGAAACAACAGCCTCGACATCTCGAGGCCGGCGGGCGCGACCGGGACCACTCCCGCAAGCCGCGCGGGATGGCGCTGGGCCATGCGCAGCGCGATGCAGCCGCCCAGCGAGTTGCCGCAGACGATCACCCGCTGCCCCCGCGAGCCCGACAAATAGCGGACGGCGCCGAGCGCGAACTCATCGAGCTGGGGCAGGATTGGGCCCTTGAGCAGCTTGTCCGCCATGCCAAAGCCCGGCAGGTCGACCGCGATCGCGCGTCGCCCCTGGCGAGCGATCAACGCCAGAGCCTGCCGCCAGGTGTCCGCGCTGTCCGCATAACCGTGGAACAGCGCGATCGGGATCCCGTCCCCCTCGAGCTCGAGTACGCGCGTCTCGTACCCGGCGAACGTCCGCCGGTGCTCGAACAGGGGTTGGATCATGGTGCTCGCATCGGCGTGGCTCGATCAGGCCGCAACCGGCTCTGCGGCGCCGTACGGCGCAAAGTCGCGCTGGCGGACGAGCACGAGCGCCAGCGCCGCGCCGACGAGCGCAACGATCCCGCCGACTAGCAGGATGTCGTTGAAGGCGCTCGCGAATGCTGCGTGGATCGCGAGCGCGGCTTCGGGGCGGCGGCCGGACGGGACGCCATGGATGACCGATTGCGCGCCACCGGCCGCTACTCCATGAGCGATCTGGCTGACGTGTCCGGCCGCGGGCGTGCCGGCTAGCCGCGGCGCGAGCTTGCTCTTCAGCTGACTCTCGAAGATTGCGCCGAGTGCCGCGATCCCTGTAGCGAGCCCGACCTGCCGAAAGGTGTTGTTGATGCCCGACGCCATCCCCGATCGCTGCGGCGGCACGACGGCGATCGCGCTCGATGCGAGCGCGGGATTGACCAGTCCGATGCCGATCCCGGCGACGATGAAGCCCGCCAATAACGCGGTCCAGTGCGAGGAAGCGGTCACGCCGCGCATCAACAGCAGTCCGGCGCCGACGAGCGCCAGTCCGGCGCCGAGCGGGAGCCGCGCCGATACGCGCCCGACGAGCCTGCCCGAGACAGCCGAGACCACGAACATCACAAGCGTGATCGGCAGGAACCGCAGGCCGGTCTGGAGCGGCGACAGGCCGAGGATCGTCTGAAGGTAGATCGTCAGGTACAAGAACATCGCGAACATCGACGCCGCGAGCGTGAGGGCCACGATCGCGGCGCCATCGAAAGCCGGCTTGCGGAACAGGGTCAGATCGAACATCGCGTTGTCCTGGACCGCCTGCGAGACGGTGAAGCCAGCGAGCAGCAGCACCGAGCCTCCAAACAGGGAAATGATCTCGGCGCTGCCCCATCCGAGCGCATTGACTCGGATCAGTGCCAGTACGAGCATGAACAGAGCGGCGGTGAACGTGACGGTGCCGATCCAGTCGATCCGTTTGCCCGCCGGGTCGCGCGATTCGGGCACGCGGGTCATGGTCACGGCGGCGGCGGCCAGCCCGATCGGGACGTTGATGTAGAAGATCGAGGGCCAGCCGAGGCCGTCGGTCAACACCCCACCGACGAGCGGCCCGATCGCCACGGCCGCGCCGAGCGTCGCACCCCACGCGGCGAACGCCGTCCCGCGCTCGCGCCCCTGGAACTCTTGGGCGAGCAGCGCGAGCGAGGTCGCAAACATGATTGCGCCGCCGATCCCTTGGCCTCCGCGGGCGAGGATCAGGAACAGCGCCGTCGGCGAAAGTGCGCACAGCAGCGAGGCCAGCGCGAACAGGACCAGCCCGACCGCGAAGACGACCCGGCGCCCGATCAGGTCGGCCAGCGCACCCGCGGTCAGCAGCAGCGCCGCGAGCGTCAGCGCATATGCGTCCACCACCCACTGGAGGTCCGAGAAGCTCGCTTTGAGGCTGCTGGCGATCCTCGGGAGCGCCACGTTCACGATCGTGATGTCGAGCAGCAGCATGAACGTCCCGACGCAGACCACGAGCAGCGTCCACCACTTACGGTCCATTAGCTCGATCCTAGCTGCCGCCCCGGGTGGCACGTCGGCTGGCGTTAGCGTTCACATCCCCGCGGGAGTTGACTCAGCGGTTCAGGCCCGGCCGTACACGGGGATCGCGGCGCCGCTGATCGGCGCTGCCTCGTCCGAGAGCAGGTGGGCGATCACCCCTGCGATCTGCGCCGGCTTGACCCATTTGTCGTGGTCGGCGTTCGGCATCGCGGCGCGATTGGCCGGGGTGTCGATCACGCTCGGCAGGATCGCGTTGCAGCGCACGCCCTCGTCGCGGTACTCGACCGCGACGGCGTGGGAGAACGCGATTACGGCCGCCTTGGAGGCGATGTAGCCCGCCGCTCCCTTGAAGGGCGCAAGCGCCGCACGCGTGCCGACGCAGACGATCGATCCGGCGCCGGCGTCGGCCATGGAGGGCAGCACCGCCTTAGTCATCAGGTACGTGGGGCGCAAATTGAGACGGAACTGCGAGTCGAAGTCATCGATGTGCGTCTCGTGCACCCTTCCGCCTGCGGCGAACCCGCCGACGAGGTTGACGAGTCCGCTGAGCGCGCCGCGCGCGGTCGCTTGCGACACGACGCCCTCGACCGAGTCCTGGTCGAACAGGTCGGCCTGAACGAGCTTAAGTCCCGCCCTCTCTCCAAGCCGCTCGAGCTCCGCCTCGGCAATCCACGGCACGACGACGCGCCAGCCGTCGGCCAGCAGGCGCTCGACCACGGCCGATCCCAAGCCGCCGGTTCCGCCGGTGACGATTGCGCTCCGATCCATCCGCTGGCCACTCTATCTTCGGGCCGCGATGCAGGTACGGGAATTCATCGACTGCGCAGACGTCTCCGACGTGCTGCTGGTCCGCGACGTCGAGCTCCGACGTAAGCGAGATGGGGCCGAGTTCCTGCGGCTCACACTCGGCGACCGCACCGGCAGCGTCCCGGCCGTCATGTGGGACGGAGTCGAGTCGGTGCGCGAGCTGTGCCGGGCCGGCGAGGCCGTGCACGTCAGCGGACGCTACGAGGTCACCGAGCGCTGGGGAGGCCAGCTGACCGTCAGTGCCGTGCGGGCACCGGCGCCGGACGAGTACGACCCGGATGAGCTGCTCGACGGGCCCGCGCGGGAGCCCGACCAGATGGAAGCCGACCTGCGCCAGCTGCTCCAGACGATTCAGAACCCGCATCTGCAGAGGCTGCTCAAGCTCGTCTTCGGCAAGGACTCGCCGGTCTGGGCGAGCTTCCGCGACGCGCCCGCGGCCAAGCGCTACCACCAGGCCTATCGCCACGGGCTGCTCGAGCACTGCCTGACGGTCGCCCAGGCGGTCGGTGCGCTCTCACCGATCTTTCCAGGGATCGACCGCGATATCGCGGTCACCGGGGCGTTGCTGCACGACGTCGGAAAGCTCGAGGTCTACGAGCTCCAAGGCGATGCGATCACGATGTCCGACCGAGGTCGGCTCCAGAGTGAGATCCCCCTTGGCTACTACCGCGTGCGGCGGGCGATGGAGCGCCTCGAGGGGTTCCCGCCCGATCTCGGCGAGGCGGTCCTCCACATCATCCTCTCTCACCACGGCTCGCTGGAGCATGGGAGTCCGGTGGTGCCGTGCACGCGCGAGGCGACGCTCGTGCACATGATCGACAACCTCGGCGGGCGGCTCGGGAGCTTCGACCGGCTGGAGAAGCAGCTTCCGGCGGGCGAGCAATGGTCGGCGTTTGACAAGGCGCTCGGGGGCGGCGCGTACTTCGCTGCCCGCGCCGACGAGCAGCAAGAGCGCCAAGCCGCGTAACCGCTTCGTCACGCAGCGCTCCAAAACTGCGCAAATAGCGTCGCGCCCCGGCCGCCGCGCCCGGCCGTCCGACTACATTTGGCTCAAGTGGCCAAGGACACCGAGAAGCTGATCCGCCAGCTGTCGCTGATCTCCTATCTCATGGCCGAGAGGCGGCCCGTGACAGCGGCGGAGATAAGGCGCGATGTGGAGGGCTACATCGCGATGAACGAGGACGCCTTCGCGCGGCGCTTCTACGCCGATCGCTCGGAGCTCGAGGCGCTCGGGATCGTGTTGGCGGTCGAGAAGCCCGTCGACGGCCAGGTCGAGCAGGAGACGTACTCCCTGCCGCCGGAGAACTTTCATCTGAAGCCGATCAAGTTCTCAGACGAGGAGCTGGCGGCGCTGCACACCGCACTCCAGCTACTCGATGGGGAGTTCGCGTATGCCGAGCCGCTGCGTCTGGCGCTGCAACAGATCGCCTGGGGCCGTCCAAGTCCGCTGACCGCACCCGAGCAGCGGACGGTCGCGCTTGGGCTGACGGGCGCGGCCGGCGGACGCGACCTCTCACAGCGTCTTGCGAAGATCGAGACCGCGATCTTCCGCCGCAAGACGGTCGTCTTCGACTACTACACGATGGAACGCGACGACCTCGGAACGCGGCGAGTCGACCCCTACCAGCTGCTCTATCAGGGAGGGCAGTTCTACGTCGTCGGACGTTCGCACGAGCGCCACGCGATCCGCGTCTTTCGCCTCTCCCGGATCCGGGGCAAGGTCGGCTACGCGACCAAGTCCGAGCACGACTTCCAGCGCCCGTCCGACTTCGACCCGCGCTCGTACGCAAGCCGCATCCAGTGGCAGTTCGGTGATGCGGTCGGCACCGCCGAGGTGTGGATCTCCCGCAGGATCGCCTGGCAGATCGAGCGGCACTTCGGTGGCTATGGAGAAATGCGCGAGCAGGGCACCGGCGCCGTCGTGTTCACAACCGAGTACGCCAACGGCCGGCAGCTGATCGCCTGGGTGCTCGGCCTGGGCGAGAACGCCCGAATCGTCGGCCCGCCGGAGCTCGAGCAACAGTCTCGCGAGCGTTTGCGTCTCGTGATCGAGCGCCACACGGGCGAGCCTGAGGTCGCTGCGCTCGCGCCGGAGGGGCGCGGGCAAGAGCGTGCGGCGGAGTCGAACGCCGCCGACGCTGAGAACGGCCACCATGCGGACGCCGCGATCAGGCCCGAGCGGTTCGCGCGGCTCGTGACGCTCGCGAGCATCTTGATCGAGGCGGGACGGGCCGGCCGCCGACTCGTCGTCGCTGAGCTGTGCCTGACGCTGAACGTCTCCGAGCAGGAGCTGCGCGAGGACATCTCGGTGCTGAACGTCGTCAACTTCGGCGCCGGCACGTACGTCCTCTACGCCGAGATCACCGACGACGGCGGGATCGAAGTGGACCCCGAGCCATACGGCGACTCGTTTGCCCGACCGGCTCGCCTGCTGCCGGTCGAAGCCAAGGCGCTGATCGCCGCGATCGACCTGATCGGCGAGCACATTCCGGCGGGCTCGCTCAGCTCGGCGCGGGAGAAGATCGTCGCCGCGCTCGGCGAGGATCCGGTGCGCGAGGGTTTGCAGATGGCGCCGCCGACAGGCGACGACACCGCAATCTCCCGCGTCGTCTCGCGCGCGATCGCCGGCTGCGAGCTGCTGTCGATCGAGTACTACAAGGAGAACGAGGACGAGTTTGCGACGCGGTCGATCGAGCCCTACTCGCTGATCAACGGACGCGAGGGCTGGTACGTGACCAGCTATGACCTCGAGCGCGAGGACGTGCGCCACTTCCGGCTCGACCGGATCAAGTCCGCGTCTGGAACCGGCGAGCAATTTGAACCGCGGCCAGAGATCGACCCCGTGGCCGACGTCGCGGGCTGGCCGCGCACAGGGGAGGTTCCGGCGTCGCGACGAGCCCGAGTGCTGATCTCTTCCGAGCGCGCACGCTGGGCGCGCGAGGAGCGCACCGTCGAGCAGGAACTCGTCGATGGGTCGGTGATCGTCGAGCTGGCATTCGCAGGACTCGAGTGGCTCGTCCGCGAGGTGCTCAAGGAGGCCGGAGACGCCGTCGTTCTCGAGCCCGAGGACGCCCGCGAGGCCGTCCGGGCCGCCGCCGAGCGGATCGCCGCCGCCGCCGCGGCCGCCCCCTCGTGAGTCGACGCGACCAGATCGCCCTCTCGCCCGAGGAGATCGCCGCGTTCCTGGCCGAGCAGCGCGTCGTGACGTGCGCCACCTTGGGTCCGCGCGGCTGGCCGCACCTGATGCCGCTCTGGTATGTCGTCAGAGGCGAGGAGATCTGGGCCTGGACGTACGCCAAGTCTCAGAAGGTGCGAAACCTGGAGCGAGATCCGCGCGCGACGCTGCAGATCGAGGCGGGCGAGCACTACCACGAGCTGCGGGGAGTGATGATGGAGGCGCACACCACCGTCCATCGCGAGCTCGAAACGGTCACCGGCGTCGGACTCGAGCTGGCGGAGCGCTATGGCGGTGCCGGCGCACCCGAGGACATCCTGCGGGCGCAGGCGGCCAAGCGCGTGGCCTTCCAGTTCACGCCCGAGCGCACGGCCAGCTGGGATCACGGCAAGCTCGGCGGGATCTACTGAACCAGCGCCGCTTTGAGCGCGGTGCGCGCCCAGGTGGCCCACAACGAGTCGTCCCAGCCGCCCTCGATCACCAGCGACCGGTACACGTCGGGGTGGCCGATCGCGAAGATCGTCGCCGCCGCGCGCCTGACGGTCAGGCCCTCCGGCAGCTCCAGCAGCGTGGCGGCCGCCTCGTAGTTGGCGAGCTGGTGGCGCTCCAGGGCTGCGACCTCGCTGTCGACCGCCGCGACCTCACGGATCAGGCGGACCAGCCGCGCCGCGCGAGGCAGTGCTCCGCGCCAGAACTCGACCAGCTCCTCGATGACCCGCTCCGGGTCTAACTGATCGGGAACGAAGAGCGCCTTGGCTGCATCGACATCCAGCGCACGACGCAAAAGATCGCGCTTGGAGCCGACCGAGTTGTAGATGGTCTGCACGGCGACACCAGCTTCGCGCGCCACGTGGGCGACCGACGTCGCGCTGTAACCGCGGTCGAGGAACAGCTTGGCCGCCGCGGCGACGACCACGGCCTCGGTCTCGGCAGCGGCGATCTGCCTACGTGACATCAAATCCTGATTCTACTCACTGGAGTGTTGTTCCATCAAGTGCCGAGGTGGGGCCTGCGGGGAGCCGGCGACGACTCGGCCAGTACGCTGCCCCACGATGCAAGCGCTCAAGGGGCTGATCCTTTCCGGGGGCAAAGGCACGCGGCTGAGACCGATCACCCACACGAGCGCCAAGCAGCTCGTGCCGGTCGCCAACAAGCCGGTGCTGTTCTACGGGATCGAGGCGATGGC
>Ga0102924_1001469_pt1 | contig 27160 bp, 27 predicted proteins | sample PaiPotPPM11metaG_FD_80116 | JGI IMG/M metagenome (GOLD analysis project Ga0102924, IMG submission 80116) | Iron sulfur acid spring bacterial and archeal communities from Banff, Canada, to study Microbial Dark Matter (Phase II) - Paint Pots PPM... ... | reverse complement strand
TGCCAGCCGCCATGCCAGCCGCCCCAGTGGGCGGATGCGGAACTCGGAGCGAGCGCGACGGCGCCGAGCGTAACAGTCGTTGCGAGAGCGAGGATTGTTTTGCGCAACATTTGACTTCTCCTTGGTTTGATCAGCGTTCTCACGCGGCTATGTTTTGGTCGGACCGACTAGCCTTTCGGTTCATGCTCCCGATCTTAGAGACCTCGACTGAACCGGCGCTGAGGACGCGATTTAGCGCCGATTTATCAAGGTGAACCGGCCATCGACATGACGTTCATCACGCATTCACGCAATGCCGCCGTCGTCTTGCCGTGACGACAAGTGAAGGCTATAAGCCGCCGCGGTTTCCGCAACGATTTCGTAATCATAAAAGGACGATCTGATGGCGATCGAGCGTACGTTTTCGATCATCAAACCCGACGCGACGGCCCGGAACTTGACCGGCGCCATCAACGCGATGATCGAAAAGGCGGGATTGCGCATCGTGGCGCAAAAACGCGTGCGAATGAGCCGCGAGCAAGCCGAGACATTTTATGCAGTGCATCGGCAGCGGCCGTTCTTCGGCGAGCTGGTCGATTTCATGATCTCCGGTCCGGTCGTCGTGCAGGTGCTCGAAGGTGAAAACGCGATCGGGGCCTATCGCGATCTGATGGGCGCAACCGATCCGGCCAAGGCTGCGCCTGGCACCATCCGCAAGGTTCTCGCCAAGTCGATTGGGGAAAATTCGGTGCACGGCTCCGATGCGGCAGATAACGCGGAGAAAGAGATCGCCCAGTTTTTTGCCGGCAACGAGATCGTCGGCTAAGGCCGTGCGCCCGCCTCGTCGCTTGCATCTTTAAGGAGCGACGGTGGGTTCGATCGCGCAATATCTAAATCCCTCACTGTGGAGCGGCATGCTCCACGCCAGCATCAACGATATGGGCAGCGCGGCATTCTGGGCTGCCGTGCTGCAGATTATTTTCGTCAATATTCTGCTGTCGGGCGACAACGCGGTCGTGATTGCGATGGCCTGCCGGAGCCTGCCGCAACCGCAGCGCTTCTGGGGACTGCTGATCGGCGCCGGCGCCGCCGTGATGCTTCGCCTCATTTTCACAGGCGTCGTCGCGCAGCTCATGTTGCTGCCATACCTGAAGCTGGTCGGCGGCTTGGCGCTGATTTATGTCGCAGCCAAACTGGTCGTGCCTGAGAATGCCGACAAGAATAAAATCGAGGCCGTCGCGCATCTTTGGCGCGCGGTGAGGATTGTCGTGGTGGCCGATATTGTCATGAGCCTCGACAACGTCATCGCCGTCGCGGCTGTCGCGATGGGTAATCTCGCGTTGCTTGCAATCGGCTTGATCGCCTCCATTCCGATCATTGTCGCCGGTGCAGCCCTCATCATGGCGCTGCTCGACCGTTTCCAGATCTTGGTGTGGGCCGGCGCGGCCTTGCTTGGCTGGATTGCCGGCGAGGTCATCGCGACCGATCCGGCGGTATCGGGTTATGTAACGGCCGCGCTTGGCGAAAAATTTGCCCGCCAGACTGAATTCGCCGCGGCGGGCGCAGGCGTTCTGCTCGTCATTGCCGCGGGCGGGTTATGGCGGAGCGTTGCACTGTCGCAAGCGCACGGCGGTTCCGCCGGCGAAGAGGCGGGCGGCCCATAGGCTTTGCTGTTTGCGGTGATCGCCATCACATCGTGGATTTTTTCTTGACGCGAGAGTGTGATCGCAACGATCACGCAACAGACGATCGTTACGTTATTGAATGACTCACTATTCCGGCATCGAGGGTGACGTATTATAGTCATGCTTGCGCCGTATTTTTCGGGCCTGCTTCGTCGGCAATCGGATTTTGGCCATCCGGTCGGTGCTGTCTTGGCGACATGATCGTTTCGGACTTTCCCCAAAATCTGGCTTGTGGCGCGAACCGCGGCATCTGCACGCGATGTGCAGCGGCTGCTTCTTGCGTCTTCGCTGACCTGGGACTCACTAAGGAGACAGACGATGCAGAAAGGCACCGTCAAGTGGTTTAATCCGACTAAGGGCTACGGGTTCATCAAGCCGGCGAGCGGCGACAAGGACGTGTTTGTTCATATCTCAGCCGTCGAGCGTGCAGGACTGCGCACACTCAATGACGGCCAAGAAGTCGAGTACGAGCTCGTGACCAACCGCGGCAGGACGTCGGCGGAAAATCTCAAGGTCGCGTGAGCACAATTCAGAACATCCCGGTTCTCATAGCCCCCGCTGTAGCGCCCGGGTTTTTTTGCTCTCAGCGGCGGCTGTCGGCGTCGAGAGTAACTCGCCCTTCGGCCACCAGACGCAGGGCCTGTGGATAAATCCGGTGCTCGATCTCCAGCACGCGCGCAGCGAGTGTCTCTTCAGTGTCACCTTCGACGATCGGCACCGAGTCCTGCATGACTATCGGCCCTGAATCCATTTCCGGCACGACGAAGTGGACGGTTGCACCGTGCCGTTTTAGGCCGGCCTCAAGCGCGCGGCGATGCGTGTGAAGCCCTTTGAATTGCGGCAATAGCGCCGGATGAATGTTCAGCATGCGGCCGCTCCAGCGCGTGACGAACCATGGCGTCAACAGCCGCATGAAACCGGCGAGGCAGACGAGATCGATGCGGTGCGCTTGAAGCCGCGCATCGAGCGCGCGCTCGAATGCCGCGCGATCCTCGCCAAATGTCCGGTGATCGACAATCTCGGTCGTCACGCCTGCCTCTTGTGCGCGGGCAAGGCCTGACGCATCGGGCCGGTTCGAGACCACGAGCGCGATCTCGGCTGGATAGTCCCGTGCCTTTGCCGCCTCGATCAGCGCCGCCATGTTCGATCCGCGGCCGGAAATAAGCACGGCGACGCGCTTCTTGCTCATCCGCTCACCACGTCAGGTCGAGATGCCCGCGAAAACCGATTTGAGCCTCGCCGTGCGCCGCGACGATTTCGCCGAGCTGCACGACTGTCTCGCCGCTCGCTGCGAAGCATTCGCTCGCGGCCGTCGCCGCAGCCGGATCGAGCACGGCCACCATGCCGATGCCGCAGTTGAAGGTGCGCAGCATCTCGGCTTCGCTGATCTTGCCGCTTGCCGCGAGCCACTTGAATACGGGCAACACCGGTACGCGATCGAGATCTATCGAGACGGAAAGGTTTTTTGGCAGCACGCGTGGGATGTTGTCGATGAAGCCGCCGCCGGTGATGTGGGCGAGCGCTTTGACTGCTTTGGTTCGGCGGATCGCCGCAAGGCACGATCGCACATAGAGTCGCGTCGGCGTCAGCAGCGCCTCGCCGAGGCTGCGCGAGGGGTCGAACGGGGCGGGCTTATCCCAGGTCAATCCGGCCGCGGCGGCGACGCGGCGGACCAGCGAAAATCCATTCGAGTGAACGCCGGTTGATGCCAGCCCGATCACGACGTCGCCAGGCACGATATCTTGCCGCGGCAGCAGCTTTGTCCGCTCCACAGCGCCCACGGCGAATCCGGCAAGGTCGTAATCGTTGCCCTGATAGACCCCCGGCATTTCCGCGGTCTCGCCGCCAATCAGCGCGCAGCCGGTCTCGCGGCATGCGGCGGCGATGCCCTTCACTACCTCTACGCCGACGGCCGGATCGAGCTTGCCGCAGGCGAAATAGTCGAGAAAGAATAAGGGCTCGGCACCCTGTACCACGAGGTCGTTGACCGACATGGCGACGAGATCGATGCCGATCGTGTCATGGCGGGACGTTTCGATCGCAATCTTGACCTTGGTGCCAACGCCGTCGTTGGCGGCGACCAGGATCGGATCGCTGTAACCGGCGGCCTTGAGATCGAATAGGCCGCCAAATCCGCCGATCTCGGCGTTTGCCCCCGCGCGCGCGGTCCCGCGCACTAACGGCTTGATCAATTCCACCATGCGGTTGCCGGCATCGATATCGACGCCGGCGGCCGCGTAGCGCGCCTCATCCACGGGTCACCAAATCGGACAATTTATCCTTCCCCGGCTGGGAGGGACCAACCGGCGCCTCCTACGTTGGAATCGCAGGGTGCGCAAGCGCGCGGTCGCCGGTATATTGGGTGGTTCATAGACGGCTCGTGGGAGATGCCGGAGGCCGGGGCGCAGTTTGAGTATCCCAAACCTCATCACATTGGGACGTATCCTTCTGGTGCCGATTGTGGTCTGGGCGATCACTTCGGGCGAGATGCGTGTTGCCTTTCTCCTGTTCCTGGCGGCTGGGATCAGCGACGCGGTCGATGGCTTCCTCGCCAAGCGCTTCCACATGGCGAGCGAGCTCGGCGCCTATCTCGATCCCCTGGCCGATAAGGCCTTGATCGTCTCGATCTACGTTTCGCTCGGGATAGCCGGCGGATTGCCGATCTTCCTTGTCATTCTGGTCGTCTCGCGCGACATCATGATCATCGGCGCCTTCATGCTGTCATGGCTTGTCGGCAAGCCGATGCCGGCCCGGCCGCTCTTGATCTCGAAAGTGAACACCGTGGCGCAAATCGTCCTCGCCACGCTGGTGCTGGCCGAACAGGGCTTCGGCTTCGATGCCGATGTGTTGTCGAAGCTCACAATGGCGCTGGTCGCCATCTTGACCTTGCTGTCAATCGCCTTCTATCTCGCCGAGTGGGTGCGCCACATGAACTCGTTCGGAGCCGGGCACTAAATGCCGCGGCTTTGGGAGCGCCATGCAGTTTGAGCGGCACATCGTGTTTTGGATCGCCGCCTTCGCCGTCTTCGCCGGTCTGTTGTGGCTGTTGAGCCCTATCCTGCTGCCGTTCGTCGTCGGCATGGCGCTCGCATACGTGCTCGATCCGCTGGCCAATCGGCTGAAGAAGCGCGGAGTGAGCCGACTTGCCGCCGCGATAATTATTCTTGGCGGGTTCGTGCTCGCATTCGTGGCTTTGCTGCTCATCGTCGCGCCCATTCTAGCAAAACAATTCGTCGGCTTCGTCGACAATGCGCCTGGCTACGCGCAGCGCCTGCAAGGTCTGTTGAGCGACCCGAACTATCCGTGGCTGAAGCGTCTCGTCGGCGACAATCTTGGTGGCGGCGACAAGTCTGCCGGCGATCTGATGAATCAAGCGATGGGTTATCTGACCCAGATGCTTGCGTCACTGTGGGCCAAGGGCCAAGCACTGATTTCGATCTTCTCGCTGCTGATCATCACACCCGTGGTGGCGTTCTACCTGATTTGTGACTGGGACAGCATGGTGGCCGCGATCGATCGCTTGATCCCGCTGCCGCAGCGCGAGACCGTGCACGCACTTAGCCGCGAGATTGATGCAACGATTTCGGCCTATGTGCGCGGCCAATCCGGCGTCTGCCTCATCCTGGGCTCCTACTATGCAGTCGGCTTGACGCTGTCCGGATTAAGTTTCGGGCTGCTCATCGGCGTCGTGTCAGGGCTGATCAGCTTCATCCCCTATGTCGGCTCATTGACGGCCTTCGTGCTGTCGCTCACCGTGGCAGTCGCGCAATTTTTCCCGGACTGGACCCACATCATCATCGTCGCTGGTGTGGTCCTCGTCGGTCAGTTCCTCGAAGGCAATGTGCTGGCGCCAAAGCTCGTTGGACACAGCGTTGGGTTGCACCCGGTGTGGCTGATGTTCGCGCTGTTTGCTTTTGGCTATCTGTTCGGCTTCGTGGGATTGTTGCTTGCCGTGCCGCTTGCGGCTGCGGCAGGCGTTCTGATCCGCTTTGCCGTGCGCCGCTACCGTGCAAGCCCGATCTATACCGGAAGCAAGTCAACTTGAACGCCATGGCAGCTCTCCCGCGCCAGCTCGCGCTCGCGCTTGATCACGCCGAAAGCTACGCGCGGGAGGACTTTCTGCCGGGACCGTGCAATGCGGGCCCGATCGAGTTGATCGATTGCTGGCCGGATTGGCCGGCCAGCGCCATCGCCCTTGTCGGGCCTGAAGGATCCGGCAAAACGCACTTGGCGACGATCTGGGCGGAGGCCGCGGGAGCGCGTGTCATTTCCGCGCACGCGCTCAGCGAGTCCGGGCTTCGTTCCGCGCTGGCGACTGGCGCCCTGGTCATCGAAGACGCCGCGACGGCATCGGACGAGCGCGCCCTGTTCCACCTCATCAATCTCGCGCGCGAGGAAAGCGCCTTCCTCCTGTTCACCGCGCGTACGGCGCCGTCGGTATGGCCCGTCGTCATCCCGGACGTCGTCTCGCGGCTGCGGGCGATGCCGGTTGTGACGCTGCAAGCGCCGGACGATGCGATGCTGCGTGCGGTCATCATCAAGCTCGCTGCCGATCGCCAGCTCGGTTTCGATGACGGTGTCGTGCGCTATCTGTCCACCCACATCGAGCGGTCGTTCGCGGCGGCACGCGCGGCGGTGATTGCGCTCGACAACGAGGCATTACGGCAAGGCCGGCCGCCAACGCGGGCGCTGGCGGCGGAAATATTCCGCGGCACGGCCTGACGACGGCGAGCCGGGTCGGGTGCGCTTCACCCTGTAAATCTTCCATTTTTGGGGCAGGCTTGACGGCGAACCGGCTGCGCCGCCTTATCTCGGAAACCACTCGTCATTAGATTGTAACAAAGGGTGACGATCATAGCCCTCGAGGAGCACCCATCAGCCATGGCTGACCGTGGCCAAGCTACTGTCGTAGCGCTAGAATCTGGCTCCGCCCGGCGGCCGGAGGAGTTGCCGCGGGCGACGGAGCTTGCCAGCAGCCCCGACCGCTTCATCAACCGCGAGCTGTCCTGGCTGAACTTCAACCGCCGCGTGCTGGAGGAGTCCGCCAATCGCGGCCACCCGCTGCTTGAACGGCTGAAGTTTCTTTCGATCTCCGCGAACAACCTCGACGAGTTTTTCATGGTGCGTGTGGCCGGCCTTGGCGCGCAACTGCGGGCCGGCATTACCGAGAAGAGTCCGGAAGGGCTGACGCCGGCCGAGCAGCTCGCCCGCATCGCCGAAGCCGTCGTGCTCCTGGTCGAGGACCAGCAACAGCAATGGCGTGAATTGCGCGATGCGCTCGGCCAAGCCGGCATCGTTCTGGTCGACGGCTCCGATGTCACCAAGGCGGAAAAGGCCTGGCTCGAGGATTACTTTCTTGCCCATGTCTTCCCGTTGCTGACGCCGCTCGCTGTTGATCCGGCGCATCCGTTCCCGTTCATTCCCAATCTCGGATTTTCGATCGCCTTGCAGCTTGCGCGCGGCAAGGACGGCAAGGCGATGAACGCGCTCATCCGCATGCCCAACCGCATCGAGCGCTTTGTGCGGCTGCCGCAGAGCGGGGAGGGCGGCCAAGTGCGCCTGATGTCGATCGAGGCCGCCACCAGCCTTTTCATCGGCAAGCTGTTTCCCGGTTATGCGGTGAAGGGCGTCGGTGCGTTTCGTGTCATCCGCGACTCCGAAGTCGAAATCCTCGAAGAGGCCGAGGATCTGGTGCGGCTGTTCGAAACCGCGCTTAAGCGCCGCCGCCGCGGCATCGTTATCAGGCTCGACATCGAGGCGATGATGCCGCCGGAATTGCAGCGCTTCGTGCAGCGCGCGCTCGCTGCCACTGACGACAGCGTGTTCAAGGTCGACGGCGTGCTCGCGCTCAATGAAATGGAACAGCTCGCGAGCCTCGACAGGCCGGATCTCGAATTCGTTCCCTATGCGCCGCGCTATCCGGAGCGCGTGCGCGACCACGGCGGCGATTGCTTCGCCGCGATCCGGCAGAAGGATTTTATCATCCACCACCCGTATGAATCCTTCGACGTCGTGGTGAATTTCCTCCAGCAGGCCGGCCGCGACCCGAACGTCGTGGCGATCAAGCAAACGCTGTATCGCACCTCGGCCGATTCGCCGATCATCAGGGAGCTCGCGGAAGCCGCGGAAGCCGGCAAGTCGGTCACCGCGGTCGTCGAGCTCAAGGCGCGCTTCGACGAGGAAGCCAATATCCGCTGGGCGCGCGACCTCGAACGCGCCGGCGTGCAGGTCGTCTATGGCTTCCTCGAGCTGAAAACCCACGCCAAGCTTTCGCTGGTCGTTCGCCGCGAAGATACCGAGCTTGCATCCTACGTGCATGTCGGCACCGGCAACTATCATCCGGTGACGGCGCGCAGCTATACCGACTTGTCGTTCTTCACCTGCGATCCGCACATTGCGCAAGACGTTGCGCGCATTTTCAACTTCGTCACCGGCTATGCCGAACCGGCGGAGCTGGAGCACATGGCGGTGTCGCCGCTGTCGTTGCGCAAATGCATCCATAGCCACATCGACGAAGAGATCGCCAACGCCAAAGCCGGCCGTCCGTCGGGCATCTGGATGAAGATGAATTCCCTTGTTGATCCCGATATCATCGATGCGCTGTATCGCGCTTCCGGCGCCGGTGTGCCGATCGAGCTCGTGGTGCGCGGCATTTGCTGCCTCAAACCCGGCGTTCCGGGTCTGTCGGACAATATCCGCGTCAAGTCCATCGTTGGCCGCTTCCTTGAGCACGGCCGCATTTATTGCTTCGGCTCGGGGCATACGCTGCCGCACGCCAAGGCTGCCGTGTATATTTCTTCCGCCGACATGATGCCGCGCAACCTTGATCGCCGCGTCGAGGCGCTGTGCCCGATCCTCAATCCCACCGTGCACGAGCAAGTGCTCGATCAGATCATGGTGGCGAATTTGAAGGACAACGAGCAAAGCTGGCAGCTTCTCGCCGACGGCACGTCACGCCGTATCAAGCCCGCTGCCGGCGAAGAGGTCTTCAACGCCCACACTTATTTCATGACAAATCCGAGCCTGTCGGGGCGGGGAAAATCACAGAAAGAACCCATCCCCCGATTGCGGCATCGGCCGGAGCGGGTGTGATTCGCGCGCGAATCATGCTTACGGTGGGCACGACATTCCATGCCGCACCGACGCGGTAACAAACGCAAGACAATCAGCCGTGGATGGCTGCGTTCCAATCCGCCATCCGCCATCCGCCATCCGCCATCCGCCATCGGCCAACTGACATTAATTTTTACGCATGAGCCGCGCCATACTCGACGCACAAGGTCGCCTGGATCACGGCCCGCCGATTGCCGTCATCGACATCGGCTCGAACTCCGTGCGTCTGGTGGTCTATGAGGGGCTGACGCGCAGCCCGACCGAGCTTTTCAATGAGAAGGCGCTGTGCGGGCTCGGGCGCGAGGTGCAGTCCACGGGGTTGCTTGCGGCGGATGCCGTCGAACACGCTTTGTCGACGCTCAAGCGCTTCCGCTCCTTGTGCGAGCGGATGGGGGTGAAGAAAACACTCGCTATCGCGACCGCTGCTTGCCGCGATGCCAAGAACGGGCGCGCCTTCATTCGTTTTGCCGAGCGCATCCTGAAGACTGAGATTAATATTCTCTCAGGCGCGCGCGAAGCCGAGCTGACCGCGCTCGGCGTCATTTCCGGCGTGCATCGCGGCGACGGCGTCGTCGGCGATCTTGGCGGCGGGTCGCTCGAATTGGTCGATGTCCGCGGCACCCGTGCGCGGCATGGCCTGACCCGCCCGCTGGGCGGTCTCGCGCTTGCGGACATTTCAGCAAAATCGCTGAAAAAAGCCGAAAAATTCGTCAAGAAGACATTGGGCGGTCTGCCAGTGTTGAAAGCCTGCGAGGATCGCAGCTTTTATGCCGTTGGCGGAACCTGGCGTTCGCTGGCGCGGCTGCACATGTGGCAGACCGGCTATCCGTTGCATGTGATGCACGGTTACGCGATCCCGGCAGACGAAGCGCTCGAGTTCGCCAAGCTCGTGCACCGTGTTGACGTCGAAACGCTGGCGAACATCGAAGTGGTGAACAATGCGCGGCGGCCGCTGTTGCCCTACGCGGCGCTGGTGCTCGAATACATCCTGCGTGTTGGCAGACCGCGGCAGGTGGTGTTCTCCGCACTCGGTGTGCGCGAGGGTCTGCTCTATTCGCTGCTCAAACACAAAGAGCAGGAGAAAGATGCGCTGATCGAAGCGGCGCGCCATCTCAATCAGTTGCGGTCGCGCTCGCCGCAGCATGGCGAGGAGCTGATCGGCTGGACCGACCGTTTGTTGACATCGTCCGGGCTGGAAGAAACCGGCGAGGAACGCCGCCTGCGTCACGCCGCATGTCTGCTTGCCGATATCGGCTGGCGCGCACACCCCGATTACCGCGGTGAGCAATCGCTCAACATCATCGCCCATGGCGGCTTTACGGCGATCGATCATCCCGGCCGCGCCTATCTGGCGCTAGCGGTGTTCTTCCGCCATGTCGGCCTGGTGATGGATGACGAACTCTCGCCGCGGCTGCGTGAGCTTGTCTCGACGCGCATGCTCGATCGCGCCCGCGTGCTCGGCGCCGCGCTGCGGCTTGGCTATGTGGTCTCCGCGGCAATGCCCGGCGTTCTGACCAAGACGTCGCTTGCGGTGGAGCGGCACCGGCTCGCCCTGCATCTGCCGGGCGGCTACGCCGCGCTTGCCGGTGAACGGGTCCTCAACCGGCTACGCTCGCTGGCGCGCCTGATAGGCCGTGAACCGGTGATGCTGGTAGGATAAGATGCAGCTGGGATAATATGGGCTCGCGGCGGCGCTCTGGCGATCGCCGGCAAGGGAGAGCACCATGCAAACGCCCGGCCTTATCGTTGCACCACTGACGCCATTTACGGCCGACCAGAGGGTCGATGAAGCCGCGCTGCGGCGGCAGATCGACTACATCGTCAATGACTGCCGCGCCACGATGGTGGTTGCCGCGGGCGTCGAGACCCAGGAATACACCTATCTCAGCTTCGAGCAGCGCAAGGCGCTGATCCATCGCACTATCGAATTCGTCGATGGCCGCGTGCCGGTCATGGTCGGCATCTCGCATCCCGCTTTCAAAACCGCGATCGAACTTGCCCACGATGCCGAAAAGCACGGCGCGGCTGCGGCTCAGGTGCTGGCGCCATTGCGGCCATTCGCGGGGCCGCCGACGCAGGCCGATTTGATCGCCTATTTCGAAGCCATCGGACGCGAGACGCGCCTGCCGATCACGCTTTATCTCAATCCCGGACCGGGCGCCGATGTGTCCATTGCCGATACTGTCGCGCTGGCGAAGCTGCCGTGCGTGCAACTCATCAAGGAAAGCTCGCGCGATCTCGCCCGCGTGTCGCGGCTCATCGTGGAAATCGATCGCGCCGGGCATGCGCGCTATTTCACGACCATGCAAATGCTGCTCGCCACGCTGCAACTCGGCGGTTCCGGCGCAACCATGCCGCCGCCGGGCTGTGAAATTGCCCGTCATGTTGTCGATGCCTTTGTCGCAAAGGACTACGAGCGCGCTGCCGAAATTCAGCTCCAATTCGCGTTGTTTCCGTCGAAGTGGATGCACCGCGGGCTCGCTCCGGTAATGAAGGCTGCGATGAATCTGATCGGCATTCCGGCGGGAGAGCCTTATCCGCCATACGCGCCGCTCACCCGCGATGAGATATCGGCGCTCGCGGCAACGCTGCGCACGACGGTGCTGGCGCCACGCTTCAAGGTCACGGCGGCGGCCTAGTCGCGTTCGACCGGCGCGACCCGGCCACGTTCGATGGCGAGCGCAAGCTTGCCGTGCTTGAGCGCCAGCGCTTTCTCGCCGAACAACTCGCGACGCCAGCCATGCAGCGCTGGAACGTCCGCGCTGTCGTCGGCGGCGATGCGCTCAAGCTCGTCCACCGTGGCGATCACCTTGGCGGCGACATGGTGCCGTTCAGAGATCATGCGCAACAGCACTTTGAGGAGCTCGACGACGGCCGTGCCGTTGACGGCGGGCTGGGTGCGCATCTGCTCCGGCAGCGTCTTGGGATCGCGCGCCAATCCGCGCTCGACCGCGGCGACGATCGCCTCGCCCCAGCGCGAACGCTCGAAACCCTTCGGCAACGACCGCAAGCTCTTCAGCCTCTCGGTAGAGGTCGGCGCCTGCACGGCGATGTCGGCTATCGCGTCGTCCTTGAGCACCCGCGAGCGCGGCACATCGCGGGTCTGGGCCTCGCGCTCCCGCCACGCCGCGACCTCGATGAGCACGGCGAGCTCCTTGGGCTTGCGCACCCGCGTCTTGAGCCGCTGCCATGCGCTTTGCGGGTCCATGCGGTAGGTCTCGGGCGACGTCAGGATCTGCATTTCCTCCTGCACCCAGTCGGCGCGGCCGCGCCGGCCGAGGTCGTCGACAAGCGCGAGGTAAACGTCGCGCAGGTGCGTCACGTCGGAGATAGCGTAGGCAAGCTGCGCATCGGACAGCGGCCGCCGCGTCCAATCGGTGAAGCGGTGCGATTTGTCGAGCGCATCGCCGGTAATGCGTTGCACGAGCTGGTCGTAGGAAATCGAATCGCCATAGCCGAGCACCATCGCCGCGACCTGGGTGTCGAATATGGGATGTGGAATAAGCTTCGCGGCATGCCAGACGATTTCGATGTCCTGGCGTGCGGCATGAAACACCTTCATCACCTTCTCGTCCGCCATCAGCGCGTGGAACGGCGCAAGGTCGATGCCGGGCGCGAGCGCATCGATGACGACCGCCTCGTCGACCGTCGCCATCTGCGCAACGCACAACAGCGGGTAGTAGGTGGTTTCGCGCAGGAATTCGGTGTCGACAGTGACGAAGGGATGGCAGGCCATGCGCTTGCACGCGGCCGCAAGCTCCGACGTTGTCGTGATCGGCTGCATCGAGACAGTGATTTCGGGGCTACTCAACATGGTCGTTGGGTGAGTGTGGGTCAGGTGCCGCGTGCGTGGCAAGTCCGGCGTCGACCCGAATACCGTGTTGCGGTGCGGCTTTCACCCGCGCACCTTGCCCATTTGGATGAATTCCCAGGGGCTCGGCAGCGCGCCTACCGGAACTTCGATCAGCGTCGGGCCATCACGGTGAGCGAACGCGCGCCGCAACGCCTGGCGCAATTCATTGGGGCCGCCCGCGCGCACGGCCTCGGCGCCAAAACTCCTGGCGAAGGCGGCGAAATCGGGGTTGGTGAGATCGCTGCCGATCAGGCGGTTGCCGAAGCGCTCCTGCTGGATGCGCCGGACATTGCCGAAGGCGCCGTCGTTAAACAGGATCGTGACCAGCGGAATGCGGTGGTAAATGGCTGTTGCCATCTCGGTTGCCGTGAACATGAAGCCGCCGTCGCCGGAGATCGCAACGACCGGCACATCGGGACGCGCATGTTGGGCGCCGAGCGCGGTGGCAAAGCCCCAACCGAGAGGGTCCTGATAGCCCGGCGACAGATACGTGCGCGGCTTGTAAACCGGAAACGCCAGGCGCGAGGCAAAGCCGAGCTGCGTGACCTCGTCGACGAAGATGCCGTCGTCGGGCAGTTCGGCGCGGATCGCTTCCAGGAAGGCAATCTGCGGGCCGATTTTTTCCAGGCGCTTGCGCCATGCCGCCTGACGCTCCTGCATCTCGGCCTTGCGCGACGGGCGCTTGGCATTGTGCGCCGGCAATTCCGCAAGCAGGTGCCGGAGGATGGGCTTGGCGTCGCCGGTCAGCGCGACGGCCGGCTTGTGCAGGCGGCCGTGCTCCTCCGCATCGGCGTCGATGCGAACGATTTTGAGGTCGCGATCGATGCCCCATTGCCGCAACTGGATGAGCAGGCGGGTTCCGACCGCCAGCACCACATCGGCTTCGCCCCACAGATCGCGCCCGAGAGGCAGCGTGACGCTGAGCGGATCGCGGCTGTCGAGCACGCCGCGGCCGCGGCGAAAGCCGAGTACCGGCGCCTGCACCATGGCGGCAAGCGCCGTGACCTCCTCGGCAGCATCCTGCGCGCCACCGCCGCAGATGATCATCGGGCGCTTCGCCGCGCCGAGAAGCTTTGCCGCCCGGCGGATCGCGCCATGATCGATCTTGGTTGCCGGGACCGGCAGCGGGTCTTGTACGCTCACGGCGCCGGACTTGCCCCACACATCGATGGCGCATTCGAGCACTGCCGGCCCGGGCCGGCCGCTGCGCATTGCGCGCATCGCCAGCGCCGTCGCCCGCGCCGCCTGCTCCGGCTTGCGGATCAGCGCCGAATGGTCGACCAGGCGCTTGACGATGCCGGCTTGGTCGCGGATTTCGTGCAGGTGCCCGAGGCCCCGGCCGATGTCGGCGTCGGGAATTTGCCCAATCAGGCCGAGCACCGGCGCATTCATGCCGTAGGCAGTCAGCAGAGCGGCGGCGGAATTGAGCAGTCCGGGACCAGGCACAACCGCATAGGCCTGCGGCTTGCCGGTCGCCAACGCCGCGCCGAGCGCCATGTAGGCGGCGCCTTGCTCGTGGCGGGTGTGGATGGTGCGCAGCCGATTCGAGAACTTATAGAGCGCCTCGAACAGGAAATCGTTCTGCACGCCCGGCAAGGCATAGACCGTGTCGAGGCCGTGGGCGGCAAGCGTCGCGAGCACCGCTTCGGCCGCCGTCATGGTTGGGGCCGGCGCGGCTGAACCGGGTGGCATTTTCCGCCTTTTCGCCATTCTCGCTCCTTGCCGGCGCGAGTGTGCAGATCGGCGGCATGATGTCGAGGCGGAACCGGCTGCTTGCTGCCGCGGCGCTTGACAAGGCGGCGGGCGCCATGTGGTTGTGCGCCACCTTTTCCCGCACCATTGGCGGAATCGAACATGCACCGCTACCGCAGCCATACTTGCGGCGCGCTCCGCGAAGCCGACATCGGCATCGAGGCCCGGCTCTCGGGCTGGTGCCACCGCATTCGCGACCATGGCGGCGTGCTGTTCATCGATCTGCGCGACCACTACGGCCTGACCCAGGTCGTGGCCGACCCCGACAGCCCCGCTTTCAAAGTGGCCGAGACGCTGCGCTCGGAATGGGTGGTGCGCGTCGACGGCAAGGTGCGCCGGCGGCCGGGCGGCACCGAGAATTCCGAAATGCCGACCGGCGCGGTCGAGGTCTACATCCGCGAAATCGAGGTTTTGGGACCGGCCGGCGAACTGCCCATGCCGGTGTTCGGCGAGCAGGAATACCCTGAGGAAACCAGGCTCAAGTATCGCTTTCTCGATCTGCGCCGCGAGCACTTGCACCAAAACATCATGAAGCGCGGCCAGATCATTGATTCGATCCGGCGGCGCATGAAGGAGCAGGGCTTCTTCGAGTTCCAGACGCCGATTCTCACCGCCTCCTCGCCCGAAGGCGCGCGCGACTACCTCGTGCCGTCGCGCATCCATCCGGGAAAATTCTATGCGCTGCCGCAAGCGCCGCAGCAGTTCAAGCAGCTCATCATGGTCTCGGGCTTCGATCGCTACTTCCAGATCGCGCCGTGCTTTCGCGACGAGGACGCGCGCGCCGATCGTTCGCCCGGCGAGTTCTATCAGCTCGACCTCGAAATGAGCTTCGTGGAGCAGCAGGACGTGTTCGATGCGGTCGAGCCGGTGATCCGCGGCGTGTTCGAGGAGTTTTCCGGCGGCAAGCCGGTGACGGCGAAATTCCCGCTCATCCCTTACGCCGAGGCGCTGAGCAAATACGGGACCGACAAGCCGGACCTGCGCAACCCGATTGTCATGCAGGACGTCTCGGCGATTTTCCGCGGCTCGGGGTTTAAGATTTTTGCGCGCATTCTGGAGACGAGCGCCAAGGCGGCGGTCTGGGCGATCCCGGCGCCGGGCGGCGGCTCGCGCGCGTTTTGCGACCGCATGAATTCGTGGGCGCAAGGCGAGGGCCAGCCGGGGCTCGGCTATATCTTCTTTGCCCTCGACAACGGCGCCGTGGTCGGCCGCGGTCCCGTCGCCAACAATCTCGGGGCGGAGAAGACCGGGGCGCTGCGGACGCAACTTAATCTGAAGGACGGCGATGCGGTGTTTTTTGTCGCCGGTGAGCCTTCGACATTCGTCAAGTTTGCCGGCCCGGCGCGGACCAAGATCGGCGAGGAGCTTGGGCTGGTGCAGAAGGATCGCTTCGAACTGTGCTGGATCGTCGACTTCCCGATGTACGAGTGGAGCGAGGAGGAGAAGAAGATCGACTTCTCCCACAACCCGTTCTCGATGCCGAATGTGCCGGTCGACGAATTCCTCGCGCTTGACCCGGCAAACCGCGAAAAGATTCTTGCGCTGAAGGCCATCCAGTACGACATCGTCTGCAATGGCGTTGAATTGTCGTCCGGGGCCATCCGCAATCATCGCCCTGATGTGATGAAGAAGGCCTTCGCCATCGCCGGTTACGGCGAGAGCGTGCTGGAGCAGAAATTCGGCGGCATGCTGCGCGCGCTTTCGCTTGGCGCGCCGCCGCACGGCGGCATCGCGCCGGGCATCGACCGCATCGTGATGCTGTTGTGTGGCGAGGAGAATTTGCGCGAGGTCGTGCTGTTTCCGATGAACCAGCGCGCCGAGGATTTGCTGATGGGGGCGCCCTCGGAAGTCAGCGCCAAGCAATTGCGTGAATTGCATATCCGCACTGTCACTCCCGGCTAAGTCCAAGGCGCAAGGCAAGTTCATTCGGCGGCGATCGCGAAGGGCTGCTGCATGGCGAGCGCCGCAATCGCTGCGTAAAACTCCGTCTCCATCCGTTTGCATCGCATGAGACGAAGGATGAGGCGAAGCTCGCTCAAAATCTCGAGCGGCAGCCGCGTGCCGCCGCCTAGCGCGCTCGCGATCTGAAAGGCCTTGCGTTCGTCGCGCCACCAGCGCTCGGCAGTGGCGACTGCCGCATCGAGATTGCGGCCTGACAACATCGCGGCGCGCGCGCCAAAATGCGCCCGCAGGGCAGGGTGACCGGGGCCGAGCCGCAGCAGCCGTTCGACCCGGATCTTGAAGCCGTTGATGACGGCTGCTTCGTCGAACGCCGCGCCGATTTCCGCAAGCGCCACATCCAGCGCCGGCTTTCCATCGGCCCGCGCCGCCGCGGCAGCACGGCGAACGCGCTCCCGGTCACGCTCCTGGCGCGAGCTTTGTAACATGCGCGCGTGTAACTGAATAAAGGACGAGGAGTCAAGTCACGTATCTGTTCTAGTGACAAATCTCAAGCGCAATCAATGGCATGACGAATCGGTCCGTCGCCCCCTTCGCGCCAGCCGGCCGCTTTAGATTGCGAAAAGATTCGCTGCGCTCAGAACAGCTTGAGGCAGGACAAGACCTTGCCCACGATCTCGAGATCGTTGAGCGGGGCTTCTTCGTTGTTGTGATTGGGATTGTCGGAAATGATTTTGACCCGCGTCGGCTTTGACGAGCGCACGACCTGCAGCCGCTTGACCACGATGCAGCCGAACGTATCGCGGATGGCGTAAAGCCCGTCGGGCGTCGGGGTCTTGTGCCCGGTATCGACGATGACGCGCTCGCCCGACAGGATGGTCGGCGCCATGCTATCGCCGTTGGTATCGAGCACCAGGAGCCGCGCCGCAGCGGTGTGCAGTTGCTCGCGCACGAAGCTTGCAGGGAACAGCCAACCCTCTGATTTTATTGGGTCGGTGTGGCGTCCTTCCTTGCGCACTTCGCGCGCCGGCATGCCGCCGCCGCCAAGCCCAGCGCGGGTGTCGAGCTCCGGAACCTGGCCGGGCGACGGGCCGATCGGCTCGTCATGGGAGCCTTCCTCGCGCAGCACGTCGCTTGATTCGATGTGGCCGGAGCCGCCGGTGCCGGGATATCGGCCCCACAGCAAAATCTGTTCCGGCGAATAGCCAAGATGCTTGGAGAAAGGCTTTAGGTGATCGAGCCGCATCCTGATCTGCCCGCCCTCAAGCCGCGACAGTTGCTGCTTCGACACCCCCGACAGCCGGACAAGTTCCGACCGGCTCATGCCGCGAGCCTCCCGGGCGTAGTACAGGCCGGTGAGCTGCCGTCCGCTGCGAATCCGTCGTGCCATGCGAATCATTGTCACGATTTTAGTGCATAACGCCTAGCGTCTAAAATGGTGACTTGACAGTCACAGGTCAAGTGACTATGTGCGCCAAAATTGCTCGCTGGCTCGGAGGCAGGTCGGTCATGGCGCGTGGATCGTGGACCAAGGAACGCGTCGATCTCATCAAGGCGCTTTGGGCCGAAGGCAAGACCGCGACTGCGATCGCAGCCTCTCTCGGCGGCACTTCACGGTCTGCGGTGCTCGGTAAAGTCTTCCGGCTGCGGCTGACGCCGGCCGACGCGGCCGTGACGGCGCAGTCGCCGCAGCATCCCGCGCCGCCTGGCCACCGCCGGAGAGGCCGCCCGCCGGGGATAAAGCAGCAAAAAACCGTGCGGAAAAAACAAAACGAGCAACCTCCAGCGCCGAGCAAATCCCGCGGCTTGTCTTTGTTCGAATTGACCAATGAAACCTGCCGCTGGCCGCATGGCCGTCCGGGCACCAAAGCCTTCCATTTCTGTGGTGCCGCGGGTGCGGATATCGAAGGCGGCATCCCCTATTGCGGGGAGCACATGCGGCGCGCCTATCTTCCTGTCCAGAAAACGCCTCGGACGGCCGATCGCCCGTGCACGCCCCCTTCGACGCCGGTGCCGCGACCGTGGCGCGTCGCCAATGCGCGGGGTTTTCGGTTTTGAGCGCCGAACAAATGGGCAATGCGCAAAGCGGTCGCGATGAAGACGCGCCGCTCACCGAACGCGCGGCCATCGCTGCGCGCGCCGAGTTGCGCGGCGACCGCACAAAGATTCTCGGGGCGACCGGGCGAAACACGCTGCCGCCGTTGCTGCGGACGCGGCGCGTGCCGGACCAGTGGTCGGTGCTGCATGTCATGGAGCGCCTTGAGGAAGGTTTCAGAACGCTGGCACGGCTGCCGATGGCGACGCGCCCGCGCGGCTACATAAACTCGATGCCGATCTATCTTTATGACCGCGGCGATCTCAATTCCCAGCTTGAGACGCACGAGCTTGAGCGCATGGCGAATATCCGCAACCGCGTCCGCATTCCGCCGACGCCTGCCGAGATCGCGCGCATGGAAGAGGCCTTGCACTGGCCGGCGGCGTTTCTCTCTGGGCCGGAGTTCCACCACGTTGCGAGGGCGGTCAATCTCGGCTCGCTGTGGGCGGCGTTCGACGCCAATGTCGAAGCCGGCCTGAAGCGAATCAAAATCACGCGGCGCGCCTTCAACGCGCGCAAGGTCCAGGGCCTGCGAATCATTGCGCGAGAACTGGTCCGGCGCCGGACGCCGGTCAGGTGAGCCAGCAGGACCGGAACCCAAGCGCGGGCCTTGTCGCAGCTTATCGGGAAGGCCTGGGGCTTGCGACGATTGCAGTCATTTGCGCCGCGGCCGAAGTTCGCATCGCCGCGGCGGAACACGCCGACGAAAGCCGGCTCGCGGCGGGTGAAATCATTCAGCAACGCTGGTGGTGCCGCAGCGCGGCCGAGGCCGAGCAGGTCGCGGCCGCGGCGTCAGCTCGCCTGCGCCGCCAGCCGCCGCAAGACGGCGGTTCGGCTGCGCTTGCCTGCGAATCGATCGTGCGCGCGGCAAAACGGCTCAATATCGTGCTGCGGACCGACCAACAAATTTTCGATGAGGCAATGGTCGTCGTCGAGCGGATCAATTGCGAGATAGAGCAATTGCGCAATGCCGGAGGCCTGCGGCCGGTCAATAAGTCCTATCAAGCATACCGGCTTGAGGCCGCGACCCGCGGCGAGCGTGTTGTGCCCTATGCGCGATGGATGCACACATACAAAGAAAACCTTGTTCGCAAGGCCGCGGCCACGCTCAGATTTCTTTGAAAGCTGTTTGCGAGAATCTTTCTTTGCGGAATCATTGGCGAGTGAGCTGGCAAGTTTTGATTCGGGAGAAACTTTTTCAGCTTCGGCATCGAAGAAAATTTTCGCCGTGCGCTCAATGCGATACCATGAATTTTGCAAACCGCTCGCGGTTCGTCTGCTTGACACGGGGGTATTTTTTGCGGCATTGCCTCGCGTGCGGGCGCGCCTTGCAGAATTGCGTGCGCAGCACCCGCAACACCCACACAATCGGCCAATGTCGTTTCGCGATCGGCAGCGCAAGGCGCTTCATCGCTTGTGCATTCGTGTTCCGCCAGGCCCCGGACTTATTGAGAGAACTCGGCAATGACAGCAGAAGATGAGCATGTGAGCGTTACCGGCAAGGTCAAATTTTTCAACGAATCGAAGGGTTACGGATTTCTGGTGCGGGACGACGGTTCCGGGGATGTATTTGTGCACCGGACCGATTTGCGACCCAGCATCCAACTCTTCGAAGGCCAGGCCGTGACTTTCGATATCGAAAGCACCAAGCGCGGCCTGCGGGCGGTGAACATCGCGCTGGCCTGATCAGCGGCCTAATTCTTTCTGTGCTTAACCTTGCGCGCCCGCGTGGCGCAGGAGTGTGAAAAACCAAACAGCAAAAACCAGCGGAAGCGAATGGGCAGCCAGACCGGTCCGTCTCAGCCTTTCGTAAGCGAATTGAATCTGACGGCCAAGCAGCAGGAAGCAAAAGCCCAGCTAAAGGCCGGGCGTCGGCATACCTTGCTGGTTGGCGGCGCCCGCTCGGGCAAGACCACCGTGCTCGTCAACGAAATCGCCGAGCGAGCCGCCAACTTTCCCGGTTCGCGCCACGCCATTTTGCGGCTGCGTTTCAATGCCGTGCGGCCATCGATTGCGCTCGACACCCTGCCGAAAGTCTTTCGCATCGGCTTTCCGCAGCAGCCGCTGAAGCACCACCGCACCGACGGCTATTTTTCGCTCGAAAACGAGTCGGAAATCTGGTTCGGCGGGCTCGACGACATGGAGCGGGCCGAGAAGATCCTCGGCAAGGAATACGCCACGATCTTCTTCAACGAGTGCTCGCAAATTCCATATCCCTCGGTCCTGATCGCGCTGACCCGCCTGGCCCAGGTGGTGGAGGGTTTGTCGCAGGCCGCTTATTACGACCTCAATCCGACCAATAAGGGCCACTGGAGCAACATGCTGTTCGGCGACAAGCGCGATCCGGTCTCGCGTCTGCCGCTCGACGATCCGGACAATTACGCCTGGATTTTTCTCAACCCGCGCGACAATCCGCACCTGTCCAAGGATTATCTCGCCAGCCTGTCGCGGCTCCCGGAGCGGCAGCGCAAGCGGTTTTACGAGGGCGTTTATATCGATGATCTCGACGGGGCGCTGTTCAGTTACGAGATGATCGCGCGGGCGCGTGTGGCGGAGTTTCCCCCGGCGCGCCGCCGCCGCATCGTCGTCGCGGTCGATCCGTCAGGCGCCGCGAGCCGCGAGGACGAGCGCGCCGACGAGATCGGCATTGTCGTTGCCGCCAAGGGCGATGACGGCCATGCCTATGTGCTCGCCGACCGCTCGTTGCGCGACGCGCCGGCGGTGTGGGGCCGTGCCGCAGTCGAGGCCTATCACGAATTCGGCGCCGACCGGATCGTCGCCGAAGAAAACTTCGGCGGCGAGATGGTGCGTTTCGTGTTGCGCGCCGCCGACGCCAATGCGCCGGTGCACGTGATCTCCGCCTCGCGCGGCAAGGTGTTGCGCGCGGAACCGGTCTCGGCGCTCTACGAACAAGGCCTGGTGCATCACGTCGGCCGCTTCGCGGTGCTGGAAGATCAACTGTGCGCCTTCACCACGGCCGGCTATCGCGGCGAGGGCAGTCCCGACCATGCCGATGCGCTGGTCTTTGCCATCACCGAACTGATGCTCAAGGACAACGCGGCGATTATCGAATTCTACCGCCGGCAGGCCCAGGACCGGGAGCGCGACCGGCAGCAGCTGCACGTGCGTGAGGACAAGCCCGACAGCAAGCCGGCAGTCCGATTGCAGGCGCCCGCGAATATCTCGGTCGTTCACGGTCTGTCCGGTACATATTACATGGTCGATGCCGAGCACACTCTCGCGGTGAAAGAAGAGGATGTTGCGGCACTGGTCACCGCCGGTTTTGCACGCGTCGATCAGCAAAACGTTTGAACGTGACATCGAGACATGCCGCTGCGGAGCGCCATCCGCGGCGGCATGCTGCGGCCTGCTTTTCCACCTACGCGCTGTGCGCTTCGGTGGACTCGAACCCTCCGTAGCTCGCACAGCGAGCGTAGGAGGGTCGCGGGTCTGACTTAACGCATCTCCTCTTCGTCCCGCTGCGACGCCCCTTGCGGTTCCGCCTCAGTTCCGGCGGAACGCATGTCCCTCCGGACAGCGGGAACGGGGAAGGGAGCGTTAAGTCGCCGGGTCGGGGTCCCTTCGGCCACATTTCGGGACCCCGACCCATTTTTGCGCATGCCGTCTCTCGCTGCCTCGTCGTCAAACAAAGCAGAATCACATGAGCGAACCGATCCGTGGCGCGGGCCAGCCGACTTGGCCATTGTCGCCGCACAGCATCCAGGTGTCTTACGGCGCCAGCCAAAGCGCGGCCAACAATGGAATTGCGCGCGGCGCCGGCGCCGATTGGTTCGGCCCGCTCAATCCGTTGTCGCCGATCGCGCCGCCAGACGTCGCTGGCCGGCGCTTCGATTTTCCGCCGGGATATAACCTTATCACCCGCCCCCGCGCGTACGAGCCGATCGGTTTTGCCGAGCTGCGCGGTTTTGCCGACGCCTACGATCTGCTGCGGCTGGTCATCGAGACGCGCAAGGACCAGATGGAGCGGCAGTGCTGGCGCATCCGGCCGCGCGCGGCGAAGTTCAAGCGCAAGAGCACGGCGATTGACGCCGACATGGCCGCGCGCATCGCGGCAATCGAGGATTTTTTTCAAAAGCCCGACGGCGCGACGCGCTGGAAGACCTGGCTGCGGTCTTTGCTCGAAGACATGTTCGTCATCGACGCGGCGACGCTGTATTGCCGGCGCACGCGCTCGGGCCAGCTCTGCGCGCTGGCGCAGCTCGATGGCTCAACCATCAAGCGCGTGATCGATGATTGGGGCCGCACGCCGCAGCCGTATCGCAACCCTAACCCTCTCCCGCTTGCGGGGGAGGGATGGGAGGGGGAATGGGTATTCCCGCCCGCCTATCAGCAGGTGCTCAAGGGCATGCCCGCGGTCAATTACTCGGCGCGCGACATTATCTATCGGCCGCGCAACGTGCGCGCCCACCGGGTCTACGGTTATTCGCCGGTGCAGCAGGTGTTGATGACGGTCAATATCGGGCTGCGCCGCCAGCTCTGGCAGCTCGATTATTACTCCGAAGGCTCGATCCCCGACGCGCTGATCGGCGTGCCGAACGGCTGGACGCCGGACCAGATCAAGCAGTTCCAGGATTACTGGGACACCGAGTTTTCAGGTGATCTCGCCAAGCGCCGCCGCGCCAAGTTCGTACCCGGCGACACGGCTGCGAAGGTTCACCAAACGAAAGAGCCGGAGCAGAAGAACGATTTCGACGAGTGGCTCGCCCGCATTATCTGCTTTGCCTTTTCAGTGCCGCCGCAATGGGCGGTGAAGCTGATGAACCGCGCCACCGCCGACAACCAGTCGGCGCACAGCGAGGAGGAGGGCCTTGAGCCGACCAAGGAGTGGGTGAAGGATTTAATCGACGAGATCATCGGCGAAGAATTTGCCTCGCCCGATCTCGAGCTGCATTGGCTTGATGAGGACAGCGATGCCGCCCAGGCCGAAAAGGCGCTGGAAGGCCGCCTAAAGCTTGGCGCTGTCACGCTCAACGAAATGCGCGACAGCCTCGGCCTCGACCCCTTCGACAACGCCGCCGCCGACCGCCCAATGGTGCTCACCGCCACCGGCTATGTGCCGATCGAGGCCAATGCGGGCGGGCAGGGGGCGAGTGCTCCGAGCGCAAATACACGAACCGCGCCGACAGTCACGAAGCGATGTCTCGTTAAAGACTTCGATCCCGATCAGCCCCGCATGCCGGCCGGTAATCCCGACGGCGGGCAGTGGACCAGTGGGGATGACACCGGATCAAATCATTCAGCCGATTACTCTGGAGCCACGCCCGCCGATTCATCGCAATCAGACGCGCAATACGCTGCATCGGATACAGGCACGCGGACCGACGCGACGCGAGGTGTGCCATCCGACTCGCAGGCACATAGTGGTTCAGCGGAACCCCACACTGATCTGGCGAGTGATGGCTCCCCGCAACGCCCGCCCGTCAATTTGGTCGAAGAAGAAGAGCCTAACGGCATCGGCCATACCATCAGGGATCATGTTGGGAAGTCCGGTGCGGAATTATTGGGGGCGTTAGAAAGCAAGAGCTATTATGGACCGGTCTTCGATTACATCAGGTATCGAGAAGGATCATTTGACTCGATTGAAAATGCCAACGACCTTGTCAACCAAACGCTTCGCGCAAATGACGACCAAGTTGATCTCGTCGCCGGCGGACAACTTGGTAGTGCCTACGTCAAGTACCGTTTCGGCTCCGTTACCGGCTACGAAGCCTACCGGCCCGATCCCTATACTGACCCGGTTTTACGAAAAACCTACGCCGTCGGCGTTGTCATCTGGTATGATGCGAACTCGCGACGGGGTTTTCGTGTGCGTACGGCCTTCCCTATGAATACCGATTGATTTTTACGGAGAACGTCGTGAAGGCACCCCCCGAATTTTATCAGTTGGCGCAGGCATTTCAATTCGAGACTCCAACAAATGTCAAAGACGAACACGAATGGATAGCGTCAGTGCTCCGGCATCTCGATGCTCGTGGCAGGCGCGTTGTGAAGCGATACCTAACTGATTTGTTGGGGCAGAATCCCGACGAAGCCGAATTGCAAGAACTTTGGAAGTCCATGGACAGCAGCTACTACATCGTCGGGAAGCAAGGAAACGACGGAGTGCGGAATTTTCTAACGATGATTAGGGATCAAATCGAGTAAGTTCGCTTCTGCCGCTTCTTGCACACAGTTATGTTTTGTGGGTGTCCTGCTTCAACTCATTAGGGGTGTAGCAGCGGCATAAAGATGATTTCGACGAGTGGCTGGCCCGCATCATCTGCTTTGCCTTTTCGGTGCCGCCGCAATGGGCGGTCAAGCTGATGAACCGCGCGACCGCCGACAATCAATCGGCGCACAGCGAGGAGGAGGGCCTTGAGCCGACCAAGGAGTGGGTCAAGGACCTGATCGACGAGATCATCGGCGAAGAATTTGCCTCGCCGGACCTGGAGCTGCATTGGCTCGATGAGGACAGCGATGCGGCCCAGGCCGAAAAGGCGCTGGAAGGCCGCCTAAAGCTCGGCGCGGTCACGCTCAACGAAATGCGCGACAGCCTCGGCCTCGACCCCTTCGACAACGCCGCCGCCGACCGCCCGATGGTGCTCACCGCCACCGGCTACGTGCCGATCGAGGCGAACGCGGGCGGGGAGGATGGAAACGCTCAAGGCGCGAACCGACAAACCGCGCCTGTGACCGCGAAGCAATCATTTTTCAAAGACTTCGATCCCGACTAGCCGCGCATGCCGCCCGGTAATCCCGATGGCGGGCAGTGGACGACTGACGGCGCAAGCAACTTTGCGGATGACGGGAGCGACTCCGCCAATGGTGTCGGTCAGCCCAGCATTCCTGATATTCAACTTGCGGCAGCCGGAGGCCTGCGCTGCGACGGATTTGCGAGTGGGTGTCAAAGTGGTGGCAGCTATGGCGCCTCGGGAATGTACAATATCGAGGGCCACGTGCTATGCATGGATTGCGCCATTAAATTCTTTGGTCTTCAGGATGAATCGGCGCGCGAGAAAGCCCGCACTCTGGACCGCTTTCTAATAGGAAAATAACAAGATTATGTTAGATCGCAAGACGCTCATTGGTAATCTGGATGTCGGCGATATCTTTCATGCCGAATATCCAAACGGGGCAAGTTGTGTTTGCCGGGTCTTGTCGGTAAACGACGCAACCATTCACGCAAAGCGCATGACGACCCAGGAAAATCTTGAATTTGACCGACACACCGGCATTGAGAAAGTCAATGATGGCCAAGCTCAAGCTGTCATAAATTCAGTAGCCCCTCTGCCACCTGAAATTCACAATATATTCTTGGCACTCGAACGAAAATACGGAAACATACAACCCGAAGATTGGGACAACCCTGATCTGGAGCGTTTCAAATTGACGGAAGCCGAGAAGAAGGCCTTGCGTTTTGTCGGTCCACATTACTCGTCAAATCCTCTGCCGCCTGTCCCTGTCACTAGTTCTGAGTCGACCATGAAGGGCAATTGACGTGTGCGCACAGCGAGGAGGAGGGACCCAGCCTCTCAAGCGGCCCGTTCGATTCTATAGGGACGAACAAGAAGATCAGCCGGAATTTTCCACATTTCGCTGATCTTGTGAATCATATCGACCGTCAGCGCGCGTCGGCGCGCCAGAATTTCCGAGGCGCGTGATCGCGAATCCAAAAGCTCGCCTAACTCTGCCTGCGTATGCCCAAGTTCCTCAATGGCATAATTGAGCACATCTATCGGATCGAAGTTCTGGTCGACGTTGATCGGCCATCGCTTCGCTTCATAAATCTCAACGAGCGCGAGGAGCACGTCGAGCCGGTCACCTTTTTCGGTACCCTCGGGCGCACCCCAGTTGGCATCGATTTCGGCGAGCGCGGCTCGATGATCTTTTTTGGTATGGATCGGTTTGATTTCCATCAGATGATTCCTTCAGAACTGCGATATGGTCAAAACATCGATGCGATCGTACTCGGCGCGGGTGCCTATAAATTTCACGAAAGCCACTTGTCGACGGAAATCGAAAGCGACCACGAGCCGGTAGTTACCTCCTACAACTTCGAACCTGACGCGCTCCCGGTTCAGCACCTTGGATTTGGGGGCCGCTCGCTGGATATCCTCTGTTGAAGTCCAATGCGCGGCTTTGACGATTCTATACCAGCGTTCGAGAGCAACTTTCGCCTCCGGGTGCTTGCTCCAAAAAGCGACGAGCGTGTTTCGAGCAATCACTCGCATCAGAACCAAATATCATGTTCCCATTCTGGGAACAAGCCCTTTCCTGGATCGGATTGTACCGGCTGGCCAGAACGCCCGGGCTTGCCACGCAGCAATCCGGGCGGGAACCGGCGGCGATGTCCGGATTTTACTCCGCCCACACATACGCCGCAGCGACAACGCAACAAGGAATGCGCGATGGATGACATGAAAATCTTCGTTCCGATCACTAAGATCGATGCGGCGCAACGCCTGGTTTATGGCGTCGTCACCGCGGAGAAGCCGGATGTGTCCGGCGAGGTCTGCGATTACCTGAGCACCAAGCCGCATTATCAGAAGTGGTCGCAGAATTTTGCCAGCGCCACCGAGGGCAAGAGCCTCGGCAATCTGCGCGCCATGCATTCCAACGTCGCGGCCGGCAAGCTCGTCGAGATCGCGTTCAACGACGAGGCCAAGCGGATCGAGATCTGCGGCAAGGTGGTCGACGACGCCGAGTGGCAGAAGGTGGAGGAGGGGGTCTACACCGGCTTCTCCCAGGGCGGGCGTTATCTCAAGCGCTGGCCGGATCCGGACG
>Ga0102924_1001467_pt1 | contig 27181 bp, 26 predicted proteins | sample PaiPotPPM11metaG_FD_80116 | JGI IMG/M metagenome (GOLD analysis project Ga0102924, IMG submission 80116) | Iron sulfur acid spring bacterial and archeal communities from Banff, Canada, to study Microbial Dark Matter (Phase II) - Paint Pots PPM... ... | reverse complement strand
TCGCTGCCGAACGAGCGGCCGTTGACGGCGTCGCTGTGGTGGCGGGCCGCGCGGCGCGTGGGGGGCGTCCGCGGCGCGCCACGGCTCTAGCCCCGGGTGCGCCACGGCTCTGGTTAGGGGTGCATTACGCGTGTGAAGGGATGAGGTGCGATGATCGCGCGGTGAAGGTCGGCTTCGATAGCCGCCCGGCGAAGAGCACGCACGGGATCGGCCGCTACGCACGCAGCCTGCTCTGCGCGCTCCAGGCCAGCGATACCGGCGAGATCGTCGAGACGAACAAGCCGCGCGGCTGTGATGTGTTCCACTCCCCGTGGATCGACGGCGCGCTGCTTCGCTCCCCGGTGCCGATGGTTGTGACACTCCACGACCTCGTGCCGCTCAAGCGCCGTGGCGAGTACCTGCGCTCGGGGTTGCGCTTCAAGCTCCGATATCTGGCGGTCCAGCGGGCGGTGCGGGTGATCGTGCCGACCAACGCGGTCGCCGAGGATGCCGTCCGTGAGCTCCAGCTTCCGCGTGAGCGGATCACGGTGATCCCGGAGGCGGCAGACCGCAAGCTCCATCATCGTGGTGAGGATGAGGTACGAGCCGTACGCGCCCGCTATGGCCTGCCCGAGCAGTACCTGTTGTGGGTCGGCCGGCTGACCTCCCCCGATCCGCGCAAGCGCGTCGCCGCCCTGGCGCGGGCGGCGCGCACGATGCCGCTGGTCCTTGTCGGCGCCACCGGTAGCTGGGCGCGTGAGCTCCCGGACGTAACGCTCACCGGCGCGCTGGACGACGACGAGCTCGCCGCGATCTACAGCGGCGCCCACGCGCTCGTGTTCCCCAGCGATGACGAGGGGTTCGGGCTACCGCCGGTCGAAGCGCTCGCCTGTGGCACGCCGGTGGTCGCATCCGACGTGCCGGCGCTGCGCGAAGTCCTCCACGGGCGCGCGGTCCTGCAGTCGGTGGACGACCTCGACGGCTTGGTCGCCGCCGCCGAGTCGGCACGCCGACCGGCGCCGCCGCCGCCGTCGTGGACGTGGGACGATGCCGCTGCCGCCACCTGGGAGGTCTACTCCCAGGCTGCAGCGTCGTAGCCCTCCCGCCCCAGCGCCGCGAATGCGATCCGGTTTCCTGATGCTGTCCTCCGACGAGGCGCCCCTGCTGGAGCACTCACTCGCAGCGGCGGTGGCCGAGGGCTTCGACGAGGCGCTCGTGATCGACAACGGCTCGGCCGACGCGACCGCCGCCATCGCGCGGCGCCACGGTGTGGAGCTGATCACGCTCGAGCGCCGGCGCCCGTACACCGAGGCGATGAACCTCGGACTGCGACGCGCCTCGGCCGACGCCGTCGCGTTGCTGCAGGCCGACACCTTCGTCGCCCCCGGATACCGCGAGGCGTCGCTGCAGGCACTCGCGGACCCGGGGGTTGGCTCGGTCGCCCCGAAGCTGCTGCGCACGACCGGACCGACGAGCGAGGACCGGCTCGCGATCGTCGATGCCGCCGGGATGTCGCTGGACCGCAGGCGCAAGAACGGCCTTGTCGGCCATGGCCGTCCCAGCGGCTGCTACGCGGTCGCCTCCGAGGCCTTCGGAGCCGACGGCGCGGCCGCGATCTACCGCCGTGAGGCGCTTGAGGACTGTGCAATCGGCGATGAGATCTTCGACGAGAACATGCCCGGCTGGGGCTGCGACGCCGACCTCGCGTGGCGCGCGCGTCTGCTTGGATGGCGGACCCGGTACGAGCCAGGGGCGGTCGTCCACCACATCCGGACCTACAGCCCGAGCACCCGCGCGCACGTCAGCGCGCTCGACCGGCGCACGCAGTTTCGCAACCGCTACCTGATGATCGCCAAGAACGACTCGTTTGCCGATCTGGCCCGCGACGCGGGGCCCCTGCTCCTGTATGAGCTCGCCGCACTGGGCTACGCGGTCCTACGCGAGCCCGAGCTGCTGCGGGGATATCTGGAGGCGGCGCGGCGACTGCCAGGGGCGCTGCGACGGCGACGGGCGATCCAGGCTCGCCGGCGCGTCGGGCGGTTGCCCTTCGGGCTCGAGCCGGAAGCGTGACGGCAGTGGAGTTCGCTCGATCTCGGGCATGGCCGCTCGCAGCAGTGTTGCACGGTGCTACACTGTCGGATCGATGCCGACCAACAGACCGCGTCACATGATCACGGAGACACCACCGGTGAAGGATGCCCTCGATGAGCTTCGAGACGAGCTCGGCGACAGCCGCATCGACTTCGCAGAGCTCGTCGCCCTCGGCGCCCACGCGAAGGCGGCTGAGCTGCGACGCCAGCGGCCCTCGGCAAAAGCAGCGCGGGCGAGGCTCGCCGAGCGAATTCGCGATCGCAGCATCGGCATGGATGTCGCGGCCGCCGACGAGGTCAAGCGCGCAGGGCTGCTCGAGCGCTGACAGCGACGTTGCTCCTGCTCGACAACTCTGCCTGGGCTAGGTTCGATGACTCTTCGCTCGCGCACACCCGGAGCGAGCAGATCGCGCAGTGGATGGATGCCGGTGAGCTTGGGGTGTGCCTCCCCTTCCTGCTCGAGGCCGGGTACTCCGCGCGCTCCGCTGCGCACCACGACACGATCATGCGCGAGCTCCAAGCGCTACCGACCGTCGCAGTCGATGCCGAGATCGAGCGACTGGCGCTTGGCGCGCAGCAGGCGCTGGCACGCGCGGGTCATCATCGTGTGCCTCCTTCCGACCTGGTGATCGCGACGTGTGCCCACGTCGTCGGCGCGGGCGTGCTGCACTACGACCGCGACTACGACGTGATCGCCGGGCGCACCGACCTCGAGTTCACGAGCGAGTGGCTCGCCCCGGCCGGAAGCCTGTAGCGGCAAGGGACTCGGAGCAGCAATGCCGGACGCCTCGACGATCGTGATCATCGGCGCGGGCCCGTGCGGGCTCGCGTGCGCCCGCGAGCTCGAGCGCCTCGGGCACCGCGACTGGCTGATCCTGGAGCGCGGCGATCACGCCGGCGGGCTCGCATCATCGGTCACCGACCCGGCCGGTTTCACCTGGGATCTGGGCGGACACGTCGTCTTCAGCCACTTCGGCGAGTTCGACGCGCTGCTCGCAGAGGCGATGGGCGACGAGGTGCTCCAGCACGAGCGCTCCTCATACGTGCGCTTCGGCGACCGTTGGGTCCCGTATCCGTTTCAGAACAATCTGCGCTACCTGCCCGACGAGGTGACCGCCGAATGCCTCGAGGGACTCGAGCGCGCTCCCGGCGGCGACTCGGGAATGGACTTCGCCACCTGGATGCGGGCGGTGTTCGGCGACGGCATTACGCGCCACTTCATGGCGCCATACAACTTCAAGGTGTGGGCGACGCCGCCGCAGGAGATGGCGGCCGACTGGATCGCAGAGCGGGTGTCGGTGCTCGACTACGAGCGGGCGTCCCGGAACGTGCGCGAGGGTCGCGACGACATCGCCTGGGGTCCCAACAACGCGTTCGTGTTCCCGGCGGTCGGCGGTACCGGTGAGATCTACACGCGGATCGCGGCCAGGATCGAGGACCGGATCCGCTACGGCCACGAGATCGTGGAGATCGATCCGGGCTTGCGGCGGCTGCGGGTCGAGGGCGGCGAGCAGTACGGCTACGGCTCGCTGGTCTCGACCGCGCCGCTGGACCAGCTCGTACAGCGGCTGGGCGAGTGCCCCGACGCGCTTCGCTCGGCGGCCTCCGAGCTGCGCCACAACGGCGTGTACATGGTCGGGGTCGGCTACGAGCAGCCGCTGGCCGACGAGAAGTCGTGGATGTACTTCCCCCAGGAGCACGCGCCGTTCTACCGCGCGACCAACTTCGCCAAGTACTCCCCGGCGAACGTCCCCGGCGGCGAGGTCTCACGCTACTGCGCGTATATGACCGAGACCTCGTTCTCGCCCCAGAAGCCGGTGCAGCGCGACGGCCTCGAGGATCGCGTCGAGCGCGGGCTGCGCGACGCGGGCGTGGTCGACGGCCGGCCGCCGGTCGCCTCGCTGCATCTCGAGCAGATCGACTACGCCTATCCGGTGCCGACGCTCGAGCGCGACCGGGCGCTCGAGACGCTCCAGCCATGGCTCATGGAGCACGGGATCTATTCGCGCGGACGGTTCGGGTCGTGGCGCTACGAGATCGGCAACATGGATCACGCGGTCAAGATGGGCGTCGATGTCGCGCGCAGGCTGGTGCGCGGCGAGGAAGAGGCGCTGTGGCCGGGATGATCTACGCCGCAGCCTGCGGGTTGCGCTCAACGTAGACACCTGGACCGCTGGGCATGGGCAGGGGCTGCCCGTCCGCCGCCAAGCCGTCCAGATGCAACGCGATCGCTTCGTACATCGCCTGCTCGACGCCCTCGAGCGTGTCTCCGGTGGCAACACAGCCCGGAAGGTCGGGTGACCACGCGGAATAGTTCGATGGGGGTCCGCCCTCGACGAGGATCAGGTACCGATCGATTTGGACGAGATGATCGTTCATCGAGCTAGCCCCGCTTGCCGGAGGATGCTGCCTACGGTCTTTGGATGCAGGTCGTCAGAGGGCTTGCCAGCCACTGTAACGCGACCCGATTTCTCTGGATGCTTGTACTGGCGGTGGCTCCCCCTGGTTGCCACCAGACGCCAGCCGTCTTTCTCGACCAGTCTGATGATGTCTCGCACCTTTATGGCCATTGCACATTGGCCGCGAAGCTACAGTGCGCAGCGACTCCATCCCCAGGAATAAGTGCGGACTGGCACGTGCACGTCACGCGACGTTGCAGCCATTTCACAATCGGTGTGATGCGGCCACCCGGGATGACGCGTAGCATGCCTCGCGACGTGCCGGCTGACGCGCTTCAGCAAGTCAACGGATACGGCCTGCGGCCGTCCTCGGCGATCTTCGACATCCCGATCGACCTCGCGGACCCAGCGAACCTTTTGCGCGCGGTCTCGGACTGGGCGTCCGAGCGGGCGACCCGCCGCGTGATGTACGTCAACGCGCACGTGGTCAACCAGTCGCGAGTGACGCCGGGGCTGGCTGACGCGCTTCGCCGCGCGGATCTCGTGTACTGCGACGGCTATGGCGTCCGGCTCGCCGCGCGCGTGCTGAATCGGCCCGTGCCGCATCGGATGACGGGCGCCGACTGGATCTGGGACCTGGCGAGGTTGTGCGAGCTCGCCGGGCAGCCGCTGTACCTGCTCGGGTCAGAGCCCCCGCTGGCGCGAGAAGCGGCCAAGCGGCTGCGGCGCGTCTACCCGGCACTGGACGTCGTCGGCGCGCACCACGGATTCTTCGACGTCGACTCTCCGCACAACGAGCGCGTGATCGAGGACATCAAGGCGCACCAGCCTCGGATCGTGCTGGTCGGCATGGGCACGCCAAAGCAGGAGCTGTGGGTCGACCGTTACGCTGATCGGCTCGATGGCGCCGTCGTGTGGACGGTTGGGTCGCTGTTCGACTACGTATCGGGTCGCACTCCGCGCGCCCCGCGCGCGCTGGCGGACAACGGACTCGAATGGATCTTCCGACTAGCGATCGAGCCTCACCGGATGTGGCGTCGCTACCTGCTGGGGAACCCGGCCTTCCTGAAGCGGGTGATGAGCGAGGCGCGCCGCGACCGCGCTCCGGCCCCCCCGGCTTGACGACGGCGAGCACGGCACGGCTGCGTGTCCTGGATCCGCAGCTACTGACCGCTGCGGCGCTGCTGGCGGCCGGCGGGGTGGCGCTTGTGCTCGGGCTCAGCGCGGGCGTCGTCGGAATCGCCGCCGTCCCCGGGGTGCTGCGCACGGCCGCGGTCGCCGTGGTGTTCTTCGGCCTCTGCGGCTGGGGGGCGGCGATCGCGCTCGCGCCGGCGCGCCTCGCACCCCACCGGCTGCTGCTCGTGCTGCCGCTCGGAGCGACCCTCTCGAGCTTTGCGCTGACGATCCTCGGCCTCTTCCACGTCCCGTTCAAGCTCTCGCTTGCGGTCGTGATCGCCGCGGCGATCCTCGCGGTGTTGCGCTACGCACGGGGGGCCCGGGCACAGCCATCGATGGCTGGGGCGGCCGGCTCGGCTCCCGCGCCGCGGGGCGCGCGCCTGCTCCGGCTCGGCGCGCCACTCGTGCTTGCCGCGCTGATCGCGCTCGTGTCGCTGATCCCGATCTTCCGCTCGGGGTTCGAGACCGTCCCGGGGCAGAACGGCGACGCGATTCTCGTCGTCGGCAGCGCGGTGCTGGTCGAGCACGCACCCCCGACCGCGACCCGCAACGACCTCCCGATCAACCGGATCCCGCTGCAGTGGCGATCGAAGTACCCGATCTACTACGCGCTCGCCGCGGTCGCGACGCTCGCGGGCCAGAACCCGATCCAGGCCTTCGCGACCGTCTCCGCGGTGGTGCTCGCCGCAACCGCGCTCGGGCTGTTCCTGTTCGCGCTCTACGCCCTACGCGCGCCCCCGCTCGTGGCCCTGATCGCGATGTTCCTGGTGCCGCTCGACCGGATCGTCATGTACGTCACGATCCACCCCTACTACAACGAGCTGTGGGGCCAATTCGCGCTCCCGTTCATGCTGCTGTTCGGCTGGATGTACCTGCGCAAGCCCAGCCGCCGCAGCGCCGCTCTGTTTGCGCTGTTCCTGGTCTTTGGCCTGCTTGTGTATCCGCTTATGCTGCCGTTCCCGCTGATGTTCCTGGTCCCGTACGGCTGGGTCCGATGGCGCCGCAGCCGCGCGCAGCGCGGACCGGTCGGCTGGATCTCCGAGCTGCGGCTGCCCCGTCCGCGGAGCCGTCCCTGGCTGTGGGTACCGGTCGTCGTGATCGCGGTCCCCGTGCTCGCCGTACTCGTGCGCGGCTTCGTCGAGAAAGCGCTCTCCGCGCTCGACGTCCTGCTTCCCGGGACCAGCCTCGCCAACTGGAGCGGGACGGGGCTTCCGTACCTCCCGTGGCCGCCGTTCCTCGGGATGCCCGGCTCGGCCGCGCTCGATTACATGGGTGTTGCGGCGGTCTGCCTGCTCGCGGTGGTTGGTCTGCTCCGCGTGCGCGCCGAGCTGCGACTGCCACTCGCGGTGATGATCGTGGTCTCGGGGCTGCTGGGTGCCTACTTCCGGCTTCGAGGCCAGGGGCAGCTGTTCTTCTTCAAGGACCTGGCGTTTCTGGGGCCCTACGTGCTGTTGCTCGCGCTGCTTGGGCTGGCCGGACTGGCGGCCGGCCCACGGCGGCTGGCCGCGGGCCCGCGGCGCCTGGCGTCGATCGCCGGGAGCGCCGGGCTGCTGGCCGCCTTGGTGGTCGTACCGGCGGGTGCGGCGCGGGAGATCAATGGGACCTTCGACAATGCGAGTCCATCGATCCTCGGACTCGGGGCCTGGGACCGTGAGCTGCCATCGAGCGCGAGCGTCCGGGTCGACGTGCCCCCGAGCGGATTTCAGCTGTGGGCCGATTACATGTTTCACGATCACCCGCTCGTTGCGCTGAACCCGCTCGGCGGCTTCTTTCCCCACCCGCCGGCGGGGCGCAAGGCCGACTACGTGCTCGTGTTCCGGCCGCAGGCGCGCCCGGCCGACGCGATCGGCCCGCCACTACGCCAGAACCTCCAGTTCATGCTCTACCGCTTGAACCCGGCGCTCCCCGGGCCGGACGTGGCGCGTCGCGGGCTGATCTGGGACGTGACGCAGATCACCCTCTAGCGAGCACCGTGCCCGGCGCCGTTAGCGCGATCGAACACGAGCGGCCCGATCCGGATGTTCATCGCTTCCATACCTTGGGATCCTTCCGATTCGGGCGTCGCATACGGGAGGTACGCGCGCACTGACGCGTTGGCACCTGACGGAGCAGGCCTGTACAGACTGCCGTAGCCGCCCTTTTCAACCTGCCGTATGCGCCCTTTTCGGTGTGACGCTCTGGTACCCTCCGCCAAGATGAGCGTCCTTGCTCACTATCAGCGCCGCATCGTTGACGACGAGATAGACGAGCTCTTCGACGACTTGGCCGCTATCGCAATTGAGGGACCCAAGGGCGTCGGGAAAACCCGCACAGCGCTGGAGCGCGCCAAGACGGTGCACCGTCTCGATGACCCAGCCGAACTCGCCGTCGCCGAGGCCGACCCAGCCCGGCTGCTGGACGGCGAGCGACCGGTGCTCATCGACGAGTGGCAGCGCCTGCGAGAGGTGTGGGACCTCGTGCGCCGCGCGGTGGACGACGGCGCAGCGCCCGGGAGCTTTCTGCTCACCGGGTCCGCAGTTCCTGACCCGCCGCCGACGCACTCGGGAGCCGCGCGCATCGTCACGGTTCGTATGCGCCCGCTCGCGCTTAGCGAGCGCCTGCAGTCGGCGAGCGTCAGTCTCTCTGGGTTGCTCAGTGGCGCGACAGCACCCCTCACTGGCGATACGGACGTCGGCCTCGCCGACTACACCGAAGAGGTCCTCGCCTCTGGACTGCCAGGTCTCCGTTCGCTGTCCGGCCGGGCTCGCCGCCGCCAGCTGGAGGGGTATGTGGACCGCATCGTCGACCGCGACATCCCCGACGACGCAGGTGTCGTAATTCGCAACCCCGCCGCGTTGCGACGATGGATGGCCGCCTATGCAGCAGCTTCATCGACGACCGCCACGTTTGAGACCGTGCGCGATGCCGCGAGCGCCGGCTACGAGCACAAACCCTCCAAGAACGCCACGCTGGCCTACCGCGACGCGCTCACGCGCGTGTGGGTCCTCGACGAGACGCCAGCGTGGACACCTAGCACCAACCGCCTCCGCGAGCTCGGGCAGACACCCAAGCACCAGCTCGCGGACCCGGCGCTAGCCGCACAGCTGCTCGGCGTTCAGGCCTCGACGCTGCTGGCCGGCCAAAGCTCAGGCCCGGCCGTCGCGCGTGACGGCACACTCCTCGGCGCGCTGTTCGAGAGCCTCGCGACGCTGTCGGTGCGCGTCTACGCCGCTCACAGCGAGGCGCGGGTCAGACATCTTCGAACAGCCCGCGGACGCCAGGAGATTGACCTCATCGTCGAACGCGCCGATGGCAGCGTCCTGGCGATCGAAGTCAAGCTGGCCCGCAGCGTCTCAAGCAACGACGCCAAGCACCTGGTGTGGCTGAAACAAAAGCTCGGTGACCGTGTTCTCGACCAGGTCATCATCACAACCGGCCCGAACGCCTACCGGCGCGAGGACGGCATCGCGGTCGTCCCGCTCGCCCTTCTGGGACCCTGATCACAACAGCATGCCTCGGAGGATGCGCCGGTAGGCGACACCTAGCGCCGCGCCGCCTCGGCCGTCTTCAGCACCGCACGGCGTAGCTGCTCGGCCACGACGGCCGGCGCGTAGTGCTCGAGCCGTGCCTCGCCGCGGCGGCGCAGCTCGCTTCGCAGGTGCTGGTCGGTGATCGCCAGGTGCATCAGCTCCGCGACGAGCGCCGGGTCGCGGTCCTCGACCAGCAGCGCCGCGTCACCGGCGACCTCCGGGAGCGCCCCCGATGGCCGGGCGATCACCGGCACTCCGAAATGAAATGCCTCGAGCACGGGAATGCAGAAGCCCTCGTGCTCGGACAGGCAGACGAATGCATCCGCCGCCCGGTAGCGGTCGCCGAGCTCGGCTTCGGAGAGACCGCTTTCGATGCTCACCGCGCCGGGTGCCAGCGTCTCGCCGAAGGCACGCAGGAGCTCGGCGTACGCGGGCGTGATCGGGTCCCCGACGAGCATCAGCCGAGCGTCCGGCGCCCGGTGGCGACGGTAGAGCGCGAACGCGCGGATCAGCTCGTCCTGGCGCTTGTGCGGAGACAGGCGCCCGACGAACAGGACCGTCGGTGGGCCGCCGGGGTCCGCCGCCGCGCCGGGGTGGCGTGGCGATCCGAGGCGGTTGCGATCGACAAGCAGCGGAATCACCTCCGTACGCGACGCGCCCAGCGCTTGCAGCTCGGCGGCGTTGAACGCCGAGTCGCCGGCGGCGAGGTCGACCGCGCGGACCAGCTCGGGCAGCTGCTCGCGCCCGATCGCGCACTGAACAGCCACCAGCGGAGCGTGCTCCCACAGCCACGAGGCGGGGGTCACGTTGTGGTGCAGCAGCAACTTCGGATTGGGCAGCGCCAGCAGCTCGTGCAGGCGCGGCGCACCGGCGGAGTGGTGGATCAGCAGAACGTCGTCGCTGCGCGGTCGCAGCCGCGCGAGCTGGGCGATCGATCCGTTGAGCCCGGGCGCGATCCGCGCGGCGTGATCGCTTCCGCCCCAGCCCCACTCACGGAAACAGCCGCGGAATACGAGCGCCTCGGTGGTGATCGCGTCGTGTGGACCGGCTCCCGAGAGAACCTGGTGAACGTTCATCCTTCGGCTGATTCGCGGCGGGGGTCGGGTTCTGCAGCGCGCAGCTCTCGCTCGAGCTCCGCGATGCGCTCCTCCAGCCGGCGCACGTACAGCACGAGGTTCACGTTGAAGCGCGCCTGCTCGGCGATCAGCTCGGCGTGATACTGGGCCAGCAGCTTCAGCAGCCCGCGCTTGAGCGCGGTGATCGGCGCTCCCAACCGCCGCGTAGAGCGGACGTTGCGAAGGTCCGGCTCGATCAGCGCCCACTCGAACAGCTTGCCCGAGGTGATCGGCTCGCCGGGCTTCAGCTCGTCACCCTGCTGGGCTTCGTAGGCGCCGGTCGCCCGCATCGAGGCGAGCGCCGCGCGCGCCTGCTCGAGCGCCTGCTCGGGGGTCGTCACGAGAGCTCCTTCATGGGCCGAGTCATGAGAGCTCCTGCGCGGGCGCCAGCGAGCGCCACGTGCCGCGCAGATCGAGGATTCCCTCGACGCCCGGCGAGTCCGCGACCGAGAACCTGACGGTCCGCTCGAGCACGGCCTGCTCGGAGCCGGCCGCGGTGCCCAGCGAGAGGTCGTAGTCGCCACCCAGCAGCGCCAGGTCCGCCACCTCGAATGCGAGCCTGGCCGTACCGCCGCCGTCGAGCTCGATCGGCGTGGCGCTCCGAAAGACACGCTCGCCGCTCCCGGCGCGCAGCTCCAGCGTCAGCGCCGGTCGCTGCACAGGCCCCCTGGCGCGCAGCTCGACGTGCACCTGCAGTGGCTGGCCGGTGCGAAACACGCTGCTCGTCCTCCCGGCCTCGTCGCGCAGCTCGACGTCCGCGACCTCGATCCCGTTCGCCGCCGGCGCGCGCACCGATGCCCCCCCACCGTGCTCGGTCCCCATCAGCCGGTGGTAGTGCAAGAGCCCCTCGGCCGTCGGCCCGTCGAACGCGACCTGCCCACCGTCGAGCACCACCACCCGCTCGCAGACCCGCTCGATCGCGCCGGCGTCGTGGGAGACGAGCACGACGGTTGTGCCGGCGGCGATCTGCTCGGAGATCCGCCGCAGGCACTTGCGCTGAAAGCCCTCGTCACCGACCGCCAGGACCTCGTCGATCAGCAGCACGTCGGCATCGAGATGCGCGGCGATCGAGAAGCCGAGGCGCAGCAGCATTCCGGAGGAGTAGGTCTTGACCGGCACGTCGATGAATTCGCCCAGCTCCGAGAACGCCACGATCTGCTCGATCCGCTCGTCGAGCTCGCGCTGGCCGAGCCCGTACAGCGCTCCCTGGAGGTAGACGTTCTCTCTGCCCGAGAAGTCACGGCTGAACCCGGCCGCGAGCTCGAGCAGCGCCACGATCCGGCCCCCGCACTCGGCCTGACCCTCCTGCAGCGGGATGATCCCCGCAAGCACGCGCAGCGTCGAAGTCTTGCCGGCGCCGTTGCGTCCGACCATCCCGACCGTCTCCCCGGGGGCGATCCCCAGGGTCACGTCCTTGAGCGCGGGCACCGGCGCCGGACCGCGAGCGCGCCCGCCGAGCAGGAAGCCCTTTAGCGTCCCCGCCTGGTCGGCGCGCACGTTGAAGTAGCGCGTCGCATCGCGCAGCACGACCTCCCCTGGCGCGAGCGGGCTCAAAGGACCACCGCCAGCTCGCCCTGCATCCGGCGGAAGACAGCCGCCCCTGCGGCCAGCACGGCCGCGCCCGCCAGCGCCGCGTACAGGAGCTGACCCCACGGCGCGGTCCCGTAGTAGAGGATCGCACGGACCCCCTCGACGAACGGTGCGATCGGGTTGACCCACTCGAGCAGAGTCCCGACGAACGCGTGGCTGCGTACGTACGGGATCGTGCGCGGCTGGAAGAAGATCGGCGTGAGGAAGAACCACGGCAGCAGCGCCGCCGTCAGGATCGGCGCGACGTCGCGGAAGTACGCGTGCAGCACCGCGACGATCAGCGCGCAGCCGAGCACGAAGCAGAACAGCGCCAGCACCAGTATCGGGAGCAGCAGCAGTGCGAGGTGGAAGCTGCCGCGCAGCGCGATCGCCAGGGGCACCAGCAGCACCATGATCGCCGCGAACGTGATCAGCTGGACCGCCACGGTCGAGGCGGGGATCGTCTGGCGCGGGAAGCGCGCCTTGCGCACCAGCGCGCCCTGCTCGATCAGCGACTCCGAGCCGGAGATCAGCGACTGCTGGAAGAACGTCCAGACGACGATTCCGACCATCAGGAAAATCGGAAAATCGGGCAGCGTCTGGAACTTCACCACGTAGCCGAACATCAGCGTGTAGGCGCCCATCAGCACCAGCGGGTTGATCAGGTACCAGAGCACACCGAGGCGGGAGCCCTTGTATTTGCGCCGCAACTCGCGCGCGACCAGCTGCGCGAACAGGTAGCGATACGCGAGCACGCGCCAATTATCGGCTAGGAGCCGCTGCCGAGCGCGCCCGCGGCCACTCGGTCGTTGGCTAGCCTGGACACGTGCCCGAACGCGCGAGGGTGGCTTTGACAGCGGCGGGCGCCAGCATCGTGCTGCTGGCGCTGACTTGGCTTGCGGCGTTCCATGTCGGCTTCGGCGCGCACGCCGACCGCGCGATTCTCAACGGGTTCGGGGGGCTTCAGCGCCCGCGCGTCAACCATCTCGCGAATCTGATCGCAAGCCTCTGCAACCCAAAGCCGTTCGTCGCCTTCGCCGCCGTGATCGTGCTCGTCGCGCTCGTGCGCCGGCGACCCCGCCTGGCGCTCGCGACCGCCGCGATCCTGCTCGGCGCGAACACGACCACGGAGCTGCTGAAGCCCCTGCTGGCCTCGCCGCGCGGGCTACCCGGACAGGCGACGGCCGTCGCCTCGTGGCCGAGCGGACACGCGACGGCCGCGATGTCGCTGGCGCTGTGCGCGGTGCTGGTGGCGCCGGCGCGCCTACGACCCGCGCTCGCCGCGCTGGGAGCGGTGTTCGCGGTCGCGGTGAGCTACTCGTTCCTGCATCTCGGGTGGCACTATCCCAGCGACGTGCTCGGGGGCTTCCTGGTCGCGGCCACGTGGACGCTGGTGGTGGTCGCGGCGTTGTTCACGATCGAGGCTCGCCGCGGGGAGCAGCCGAGCACCGCGGGCAGCGAGCGGCTCTCGCTGCGCACGGCGCTGACGCCCCCGGCGCTGGCGCTCGCGGGGGCGGTCGCGCTGGCCGGACTGGTCGCGCTGGCGCGTCCGCACCAGGTGGTCGTCTACGTCCGCGCGCACGAGGCTTTCATCGTCGGAGCCTCGGCGATCGCGGTGCTCGGCCTGGTGCTGGCGACCGCCGTGATGCTGAACGTGCGCCGCTGAGGCCAGGCTACTACACAAGCCGTTACGTATCGTGTACCCTTGGAACCGTGGAACGATTGAACATCACGCTCGACGACCAGTACGCGGCGAAGTTGGAGCGCCTCGCGGGGCGGATGCACCTTCAGCCGGGAACCGTCGCGCGCTCGCTGCTGTCAAGCGCCCTCGACGACGCCGACCCCGACGCGGGCAACGTCGCCGAGCTGCTGGACGGCATCCCAGGCGCTTATCAGCGCGCCCAACTCGGTATTGCGCAGGCGAATACCGGCGAGACGGTACCGCTGGACGAGCTTTAGCCGGTGGCTCGCGTCGAGCTCGCGGCGGCCGCCGTCGCGGATCTCGAACTCCTGATTCGCACGCACAGCCTCCCTCCCGACACTCGAGCCCGCGTCGCACGTTCCCTCCGCGGCTTAGAGCTGTTTCCGCGCGTCGGGCCGGCCCTTGCCGGTCGCTGGGACGGCTTCCGCTTCCTGCTCGGGCCCTGGCGGTGGATGCTCGTCGTCTACGTGTACATCGAGCCCGAGGAGCGCGTCGTTGTCGTGACGATCCAGGATGCTCGTTCGTCCACTGCAGTGACAGCCGCGAGCGCATAGATCGCCTCAACCACCGTAGCTCTCGACCAGCAGCGTCACCGGGCCGTCGTTGACCAGCTCGACCTCCATCTTCGCCCCGAACACGCCCCGGCGGGCGCCGAGACGCTTGCAGAAGCGCTCATACAGGGGCTCGGCGAGCTCCGGCGCCGCGGCCTCGACGTAGCTGGGGCGGTTGCCGCGGCGGGTCTCGCCGTAGAGCGTGAACTGGCTGACGCACAAGACCTCGCGCTCGCCCAGCGGCTCGTTCATCCGCCCATCGGCGTCGGGGAACACGCGCAGCGCCCTGACCTTGTCCGCAAGCCAGTCGGCGTCGCGCTCGGTGTCCTTGAGCCCGACGCCCAGCAGCACCAGCAGGCCGGGGCCGATCGATGAGATCGTGCGCCCATCGACGGAGACCGACGCGCGGCTCACGCGCTGGATCAGCGCGCGCACGGGCGCTCGGCGATCCGCGCTCGCATCACGCCTCGCGCAACTGTGCTGCGGCGCGCTCGGGCGCGACGATGTTCAGGTGCACGCCCGCGCCGAGCTCTAGCCCGGCGAGATGTGTGAGCCGCGGGAGGATGTCAATCCGCCAGCAGAAGTGCTCGGCCCCGGCGGGCGCCGTTCGCACCCAGAGGTTGAGCGGAGGGCTCGCGCCGAGCCGGCGCGCGAGCAGCGAGAGCGCCCGATGGAGCATCGCGGCGCCGCTGGGCCCCTCGTCCTCGAAGCGCATCCGGGGTGTCCGCGGCGCGATCTGCAGCTGAAACGGGACCCGCCCCGCATACGGGGCCATCAGCACCGTCTCATCATCGATCGCGACGATCCGCTCGCGCCGGCGCACCTCCTCCTGCACGACGTCGGCGAGCAGGTTCGCTCCCATCGTCTGGGTCGCGTACGCGCCGAAGCGCTCGCGCTCGCGCGCCACCGCCGCCGGCACGAAGTCGAGCGCGTACAGCTGGGCGTGCGTGTGCGGCAGCGAGGCGCCGGCCTCGCGGCGCTCGTTGACGATCAGATGGACGTAGGCCGAGTCGCTGTGCTCGCGCATCCGCTCGCGCCAGACCTCGACCGCCTTCCCGACCTGCTCGACCGTCAGCTCCGAAAGCGAGCTCACCGGCTGCGGGGCATTGATGATCACTTCGTGGAAACCGCGCGCGGGCCCCGACCAGAACAGGTCCTGGTTGGCGTCGCGCTCGGCTGGGCCCTCGGCGTCCGGACTCAGGGCCGGGTACAGGTTCGGCACCACCCGCACGCTCCAGCCGGGCGTGTTTGGGGCGCCGCCGCCGGGTCGCAGCGCGTAGACCTCCGGCGGCGTCTGGTGCTCGTGGCCCTCGGCGAAGGGATCGGAGGCGGGGTCGAGCGCGGGGGCGGGCGTGGCCGAGAGCTCGCCGCCCGGACGACCGGCCCGATCGCCGGCGATGATCGCCCGCTGCCCCGTCAGCGGGTCGATCCGGATCTCAGGCAACTACCCGAGCTCCTTCTCCATCGCGATGTGCTCGATCCCGGCCTCTCGAAAGGCGCTGCCGCGGCTGCGGTAGCCCGCGCGCTCGTACAGGGCGCGCGCATAGGTCTGAGCGTGGAGCACGAGCCGGCGTGCGCCGACCGCGCGGGTCTCGGTCTCGGCCTCCTCGAGCAGCGCCGTCGCGATCCCGCGCCGGCGCGCCGGCGCGCGCACCGCAAGCCGGCTGAACTGCACCGTCTTGCCGACCAACAGCAGCCGGCAGGTGGCGAGCAGCTCGCCTTTCTCGACGGCCACCAGGTGGATGCCCTCGTGGTCGTGGCCGTCGAGCTCCTCGTGCTCGGGCACCCCCTGCTCCACGCAGAACACCGCGTGGCGCAGCTCCAGGGCCGCCGCCAGCTCGTGCGGGTCGCGCGCCCTGCGAACCTCGTAGCGCACCGTGGCGGTCATGCGGGAAGCTTGCCAGACGGGTTCGGGCGGGCGACGCAGCGCCCAACCCGCATCCGTCTCCAGACCCGCTAAAATAAATTCATCCTCCGGAGTAGCTCGGCGAGGGGCCGTTTTTGGGCGACTGAGGAATTCCCCGCCGCGCTAGTTCTGTCCTGAGGCTTCCCGAGCCGCTACGAGGTACCGCTGCGGCTCGCACACCGAGTTGTCACACCTTTCCGATTTGTATGGGTGATCCCACCCCGCTTCCCAATCCTGCCGCGATCGCGCGTGCGGAACTGTTCACACGTGAGCAGTTCGTCTACGAGAGCGAAGGCCTTGAAGAGGCCCTCGCTCCTGGTTCGCCACGCCGTAAGGCGCTCGACGCCGCCCTCAAAGAGGTAGAGGCCGGCAACAAGCAGCCCTCGATCGAGTGGCGCCAGCGCTTCTCGCTGCTGCTCGGGCTCGAGCGCGTCCTGTCCGAGGAGGAGCCGCATCTCGTCGACGGCACGGTCCTCTCCGCGCATCAGGTCGATGCGCTCTCGGGCACGCTGACCGCGCTCCTCGCCGAGATTCAGCGCAACGGATCCGGGGGCAACGGGGCCGGCAATCACGTCGCCGCCAACGACTCCTCCGCGGCCGCCGCCAATCCCGCCGCCAACGGCGCCGCGCCGGCGCCGCCGGTGAAGGCCGCCTCGCGGGCGACCTCCGAGGACGAAGCCGAGGACGAGGAGGACGACGACGAGGACCTCGAAGGCGAAGAGGAGGACTTCGATCTCGACAGCGCCGAGGAGCCCGACGAGCCCCAGGACTGGCAGGACGACGGCGTCGACGAGGACGTCCAGCTCGACGGGCAGCCGGAAGATCCCAACGCGGCTCGCCGGTTCTGGTTCGAGCACGCGACCGGCGCCGGCAAGACCGTCGCCGCGCTCGGCTTCGTCGAGGCCTCGCGGACCGGCGGCATCCTGATCCTGACCCACCGCCGCAACCTCGTCGATCAGTTCAACGGGGAGCTGCGCGACCGTGGCTACAGCGACCGGATCAGTCCTCCGCTGCTTGCGGATCGCGGCGGCGGAACGCTCCTGCGCCAAGGCGTCGTGGGGCCGGTGACGGTCGAGACCTACCAGTGGTTCGTCCGCAACGCGGGCAAGATCTCCGACGTCTACACGATCGTGATCTGCGACGAGGCGCACACCGCGCTCGGCGAGAAGACCTCCGCCGCGATTCGCAGCTGGACGGGCCCGATCTTCATCGGGATGACGGCGACCGGCGCGCTGATCGCGCGCCACGTCACCGACCTGTTTCCCACCCAGACCTCCCGCTTCGACCTCGCGCAGGCGGCCCGGCGCGGCGTGATCGCCCCGCTGCGCTGCGTCCGGATCCCGCCGGGACCGGGCGTGCGGACGATCGCCAAGGTCCCGCTTCGCCGCGGCGAGGTCGATACCGAGTTCGACCAGGAGATGCTGGCCGAACTGCTCGATCAGACGCCGTTCAACGTCGCGATCGCCGACCTCTACAAGACGCGCTTCAACGGGATCCCGGGCGTCGTCTACGCGGCCGGCGTACGCCACGCCACGAACGTCGCGCAGTCGTTCCGAGACATCGGGATCAAGGCCCAGGCGGTCTCGGGCGAGACGCCCAAGCGTCAACTCGCGCGGATCCTCGCCGACTACGAGGCGGGCAAGGTCGATGTGCTGGTCAACGCGATGCTGCTGGCCGAGGGCTGGAACAGCCCGCGGGCGACCGTCTGCATGCACCTCGCGCCGACCGCCTCCAGGCGCGTCTACCAGCAGCGCGTCGGGCGCGTCACCCGCCGGCATCCCGGTAAGGAGGCGGGGATCGTCGTGGACTTCGTGCACCCCGCGACCAAGCACGACGACCCGGTCGTGACGCTCCATTCGCTGCTCGACCGTGACGTCTACCGGGGCGGGGCGATCGTCGTCGGACCGGTGCGCCGGGGCCGCGGCCGCCGAGTCCGGGTCGAGCGCCGGGTGCTGCCGGTGACCCCGGATCCCGACCGGCGGGCGCAGGTATTCGAGCGCGAGTTGTGGCGGATCGCGGTCGAGCACCTCGACTACGGGGAGCAGCATGTGTGGGCCGCGCTGGCGGGCGCGCGCGTCGCGGCGAACGGCTGGCGCCGGGCCAAGGCGATGCTCCACTTCGACCGCCAGGGCGAGCTCAAGCGCCGCTTCCTGCTGACCGCGGTGCAGCGCAATCGCAGCCCGCAGCTGCGCTTGCGTGCGCTCCAGGAGATCTCCGCCAGCCGCGACGCGGAGGCGTTCGACTCGGCGATCGACATGATGGCCGGATGGCCTCGCGACGAGCGCCGCGAGGGCGTCAAGATCATGCTCCAGGCGCTCGCCGAGCGCCGGATCGGCCGTCGCGACCAGGCCAACGCCTGGATCTGGCGGATGGCCGAGTACACGCGCGATGTCCACGAGGAGTACGCGGTTCAGCGCTGGCCTGAGACCAAGCGGCTGCTCGGGCTGCTGGTCAACTCCAGCGGCGCCGCCCATGCTCGTAACGCGCGGCGGCTGGTGCATGCCGCGCGCAAGGAGGACCGCCGGCTCTCAGCCGCGCTGCTGGCCGCCGCGCTGGCCCATACCCCCGAGGCCGAGGAGGCCTTGCGTGGTGCGCGCACGCGGATGGCGCGCAAGCCGGCCGCGCTGGCGCGCGAGCTACTGCGCAACTTCCCCAAGGGACGCCGCGGCAAGGGGCGGCGCAAGCGCCGGGGCGCTGCGCCCGGCCCCGGAGGGTCGGGGTCCCGCAGCGCGAACGGAGCGGCCGCGAGGGCCTCAGCTGATGCGGCGCGAGACGAGGGGATCGAGCCGGAAGAGCTCGATGACGATCTCGACGAGGACTCAGAGGACGGCGATGAGGACCGCGATCTGAGCGTCGACCGCCCGCTTACAGGCGCGTAAGCACCAGCGCCGCAGCGAGCAGCACGAGCGCGACCCACAGCGCCGAGAGCGCGCCCTCGAGCGGGGCCGACACCCGCGCACTGTCGAGCGCAACCACGCGTCCGTCCGCGAGCCGCTGCTGCCCTGACACTTCGACTGTCCGGCGGCGCAGCTCGCGCGCCGGGGTGCTCAGCCGTCGCTGCGCCAGGCTCAGCATGCAGCAGCCGCCCGCCACCAGTAGCCCAGCCGGCCGGATCGCGAGCGTCTGGGCGAAGTAGCCGGTGAACGCCGGGAACGCTCCCCACCCGAGCGCGAACCAGAGGTCGTTGTGAAAGCGTCCGCCGGCGAGCTCGAGGTTGTAGGCGGGCACGAGCAGCCCGCCAAGGACCACCAGCGGGACCAGCAGCGGTGAGACCACCACCGCCCCGACAACGCCGATCGCGAGCGCCCCCACCAGCCCGGCGACCGCGAGCCCGATCAGGAGTCCGCGCTTCAGCTGCGTCCCCAGCGGCCGGCCGTTGAGCTCGTCGAGTGCGTGCGCGCTGATCCCGACGGCGAGGAAGAAGGCGCCGAGCGCCGCGCCGAGCCGGTCGGCGTGGATCCGCGGAGCGGCCGCCGCGCCAAGCGCGACGTAGCTCAGGTGCCACGCGGTGTAGGGCGGGTGCAGCAGCGTGACCAGGTCGCGCCAGCCGCCGGAGCGCAGGGCGTAGAACGCCGGGCGCACCTCACGCGGGGCGATCGTCACCCTTCACCCCCCACATCACCAGGCCGGCGCCGAAACTCATCCGCCGCTCCTGTACCTGGTCGATCCCCGCCCGGCGCCAGAGCGAAGCGAGGTCCGGCTCGCGGACATACAGCTGCTCGATGTTCGGCCCCAAAAACCGCCCCACCTCGACCCATGCCGGGGAGACCAACCGCCCCAGCAGCGGCAGCCCGACGCGCGTGTGCACGCGCCACAGAGCGCGCAGCGGCGGCGATGCCGGGACCGCGAACTCGACCATCCCGATCCGCCCGCCCGGGCGCACCACTCTGGCGAGCTCGGCGAGCGTCGCGGCGCGATCGTCGACGTAGCGCAGCAGATAGGTGAAGGTGAGTGCGTCGAACTCGCCGTCGCCGAACGGCAGCCGCTCGGCCTCTCCCTGCACGAACTTGATGCGCTCGGCCATCGCGGGGAGCTTGAGCAGCTTTGCGCGTGCGCCTGAGAGCATCTGCTCGCTCTGGTCAAGGCCAGTCACCTCGCTGCCGCGGCGGGCGAGCTCGAACGCCACCATCCCAGTTCCCGTGGCGACATCGAGCACGCGCTGGCCGGGGCGCGGATCGACCGCCGCCACGAGTGCCCGGCGCCAGCGCGGGTCCTGGCCGAAGCTCATGATCGCGCCCGTGCGGTCATAGCGCGCGGGCAGGCCCGTGAACAGCTCGAGCGCGTGGCGCTTGCGGGCGGAGCTTGGGATCTCCGCCCGCTCAGCCAAGGTGCACCTCGCCCGCCTCGAGCGCGACGCGGCCCTCGACGGTCACCACGACCAGGCGCCCGTCGCCGTCGACCCCCGCGGCCTCTCCCTCGCCGCCCGCCCAGCGCACGTGCTTGTCAAGGAGCGCATCGCGCGAGCGCAATGTCTCCAGCACCGCGTCCGGCGATGCCGAGATCCAGCGCTCGAACCCACCGAGCAGGCGCTCCAGCAGCGGCTCCAGCTCCCGTGGCTGGCGCCCGAGGGTGCCGGCCCGGTCACGCAGCTCCGGCGGCAGGTCACCCTCGCGCACGGCCACGTTGATGCCGACTCCGAGCACCGCCCAACCCTCCTGGGGGCGACCCTCGACGAGAATCCCGGCGACTTTGCGACCGTCGATCAGCACGTCGTTGGGCCACTTCACCTGAGCGCGGTCCCCCGCAAGCTCGGCAACCGCGACGCCCGCCGCGAGCGGCAGCAGCCGCGGCGGCTCGCGGATCACCAGCGAACACAGCAGCGCTCTCCCGGGAGGCGCGCTCCACGTCCTTCCCTGCCGCCCGCGGCCGGCGGACTGCTCGCGCGCTGTGACCAGCGTCCCGTGCGGCGCGCCGCGCCCCGCGAGGCCGCGTGCGCGCTCGTTGGTTGAGTCCACCAGACGGAAGTGCACCCTCGGACTCCCCAGTCTCACGCGGGCTTGATCCGTAGTTCGTCATCGACCGCCAGGCCGAGGCGCCGGGCGCCGTCGCCGTGACTGACCGCGACCGCCAGTCGCCGGTAGGCGTCCTCGTAGAGCAGCAGCTCCCCGGCCTCCACGTCGGCGAAGGTGCGGACGTAATTGGCCACGTGGGAGTCGCCGGCGGCCGTCTCGAGCTCGACGCCATGGCCGAGCTTCAGCCCGAGCCTCGGGAGGTCCTCGTGCTCGGCATCGAGCTGAACGTTCCCGAAGCGATCGATATAGATCGCGTGCGACACGAGCACTCCCTCCTCCAAGCGCGGCCGGGGAAGCTCCAGCACCACCAGCGCGTCGGGGTCAAAGGGCTCGCCCGCATCGGCGAGCGGCCTCCCGTCGGCGAGCCGCGCCGCCACCGGCGCGAAGATGTCGCGGCCGTGGAAGGTTGCGGACACAGGTTCCAGGCGAAACTGCGAGCGGGCGATGTCGACCGCCTCCACGACCCCGCCGGCGTCCTGCGCGGCGAGCGAGAGCAGGCCGTTGTCGGGACCGACGAGCAGCCGACCGTCGGCGAGCCTCAGCGCCACCGCTCGGCGCTCGGCACCGACGTCGGGATCGACGACCGCCAGGTGCACGCCCGCCGGCATGTAGGGAATCGCCCCGCGCAGGACCAGCGCCCCGGCACGCACGTCGTGGCGCCCGACGCCGTGGGAGAGGTCGATGATCCGCGCCTGCGGGCAGAGGGTCGCGATCACCCCGTGACACAGACCAACGAAGTCGTCCTCGAGCCCGTAGTCGGAGAGAAACGTGATCACCGGCGAGGAAGCGCTCATTCCGCGGCGCCCATCTTGGCACGCCGGTACGGGTTCGGGCGATCGAGCGTCGCCGTGCTCAACTAGCCTCGCTCGATCGCAACCCTGTGCGAGGTCGCGTGTTTCGGGCAGAGTCGTCACGACAAGGAGCCCATGTGAACCTCTGTAGCCCCCTGTGCCCCGAGTATCGGGCGCGGACAGCAGCCTGACGAGTGCACATTCTTAGGCTCCTTCTGGCGTTGGCGCTGGCGACAGGCGCGCTCGTGGCGTCGAGCGCCGGCTCGGCGTGGGCGGCCGCTGCGGCGCCCCCAGTCGCGGTCTACCCGAGCCCGGGCACCAGCTACAACCTCGCCGGCACACAGATCACGTTCCGGGGCGTGCCGGCTGGTCAGATCGGCCGGCTCACGGTCGTCGGCTCGCAAACCGGCGCACACGCGGGCCAGATCGAGGCCGACTCCGACGGCAGCGGTGGCAGCTTCCTGCCCGACAAGCGCTTCGCCGCCGGCGAGCAGGTGACCGTGACGACCGGGCTGAACGTGATCGGAGGGCAGGCCGGCAGGTTCAGCTTTGCGATCGAGCGCGCCTCGCGCCCGATCAAGCCGATGGCGCTGCCCGTCGTCCCCGCCGGCGCCAGCGGTCTTCAGCACTTTCGCTCGCGCCCCGACCTGCTGCCGCCGTCGATCGTCGTCAGCAAGGACTCGGCGCCAGCCTCCGACGGGGACATCTTCCTCGCGCCGCAGTTCGGACCGGCGCAGAACGGCCCGATGATCCTCGACCCCCGCGGCAACCTGGTCTGGTTTCAGCCCTACGCGGTGGCGCGAAACACGCTGATCACCGACTTCCGCGTTCAGCAGCTGGGCAGCCAGCCGGTCCTGACCTGGTGGCAGGGCTTCACGAATGCGGGCGTCGGCGGGGGCGAGGGGGTGATCTTCGACTCCAACTACCGGCGACTCGCGGTCGTCAACGCCGGCAACGGGCTACAGATGGACCTGCACGAGTTCCTGATCACGCCTCAGGGCCAGGCCTACGTGATCGCCGCATCGCCGGTGAGCCTCCCCAGCGTCCCACACAAGCCGGTGTTCGACTCGGTCGTGCAGGAGATCGACATCAAGACCGGCCTCGTCCTGTTCGAGTGGCACGCGCTGGACCACGTCGCGCTCGGCGCGTCGGACTTCACTCAGAACTCGCCGGGCTACGTATTTGACCCTTACCACGCCAACTCGGTGGGCGTCGATCGCGACGGAAACCTGATCGTGTCGATGCGAGACACATCGGCCGTCTACAAGCTCGACCGCAGCAGCGGTCGGGTCTTATGGCAGCTCGGGGGAAAGGGTTCGAGCTTCAGGCTGGGGCCCGGCACCAGCACCGCGTTCCAGCACGACGCGGTCGTGGAGCCCGACGGCACGGTCACGATCTTCGACGACGGCGGTGGACCGCCGACGGTCCACACGTACTCGCGCGGGATCCGGATCGCCCTGAACACGCGGCAGATGACCGCGACGCTGGCCAACCAATACGACCACTCGCCCCAGATCTCCGCGAACTTCGAGGGCAGCGTTCAGGAGCTGGCCGGCGGCGACGTGTTCCTCGGCTGGGGGCAGCAGCCGTACTTCTCCGAGGCCAACGGCGCCGGGCAGCAGATCTTTGACGCCCACTTCACCGCGCCGACGTCGAGCTACCGCGCCTATCGCTTCCCGTGGAGCGCGCAGCCGCCGACGACACCCGCGCTTGCGATCGCTTCCAGCCCCAGCGGGGGGTCGGTGCTCTACGCCAGCTGGAATGGAGCGACCGATGTGGCGGCGTGGCGGGTGCTCGCCGGATCGGCCACCGGCGCGCTGACGCCGATCGGGCGGACTGCGGCGAGCGGCTTCGAGACCGCGATCGCGGCTGGAAGCGAGGCTCCCTACCTCGCCGTACAACCACTCGGATCATCGGGAAACGCGCTCGCCACCTCCAGCACGGTGGCCGCTCCGAGTCATGTCGTGATCTACGGCTCCAGCGCGTTCGTGCCCCCGGCGAGCGGGCTCGGCGGCTTGCCGGTCGGCTGCTTCACCACGCACCCGTGCAGCATGACCACGACGATCACCTCGGGGCGCACGGTGCTCGCTCACACCGGGTCTGAGCGAGTCCCAGCGGGCGGCGGCGGGATCGTCTACTTCCGCCTCTCGCCGGCTGCCCGCAGAGCGCTTGCGCGGGCCCACGGCAGGCGGCTCCCGGTCCAGGTGACGCTCCAAGACGGCTCCGGGGCGCGGGCTGTCACGGCGCTCACCCTGATCCCGTTCTACGCCGGCGGTCCCGCGCCGGATCGGAGTCTCTCGCAGTCCCCTCGGCTGCAGCTCGTCGGTGCCACCGACTTCGTCAACTCCGCGGGCACCGGCGGGATCCTCGCCGGCTGCCGGGCAGCGGTCACGACATGCCAGGTGACGAGCAGCATTTCGGTCGGTCGCGCCGTGATCGCGCGCACCCGGCGCGAGTACCTCGACGCCGGCGATCTCGGCTACCTGCTGTTCTCGCTCACCCCATCGGGCCGATCGATGCTCGCCCATGCACCGGGCAACCAGCTCGCCGCGCACGTGAGGATCACCGACGGCGCCACGGCGGCGACCGGTCAGATCGCACTGATCGGCTTCAGCTGAGCGTCTCCGGGCGGCGTCCGGCCGCGTCCCGGACCAGTGCCTCCAGCAGGCCGCCGATGTCGTGGCGTTCCGCCTCGACGTCCGGCTGCAGACCGCGCTCGCGCAGCGCCGCGCTCGTCACCGGCCCGATACTGACGAGGCGGGGGCCGGCAAGCTCGTGCTCGCCGGCCGCCTCGAGCAGGAAGGTGACGGTCGAGGACGAGGTGAAGGTCACGTAATCGGCTCCCGCGACTGCCGCTAGCTGCTCGGCCGAGAGCTGCTCGGCGACCGTCTCGTAGAGCACCAGCACATCGACTTCGGCACCCCGCGCCCGCAACGCCTCGGGCAGCACGTCGCGGGCCTGGGCGGCCCGCGCAATCAGCGCGCGGCTGATCGGAACGTCGGCGAGTGCCTCGACGAGCCCCTCGGCGACGAACCGCTCGGGAACGATGTCGGCGATCACCCCGTGACCCTCCAGCGCGGCGGCCGTACCGGGGCCGATCGCCGCGACCCGGATCCCCGCGAGCGCCCGCGCGTCGAGGCCCGCCGCCGCGAGGCGCTCGAACAGCAGGCCCACGCCGTTGGGGCTCGTCAGGCAGAGGAGGTCGTAGCGCTGGAGGTCGGGGGCCGGCCCCTCGACCGCCAGGATCCTGATCGCGGGCGCCTCGACGACGGCGGCGCCCAACGCGTGCAGCTTCGATGCCAGGGCGCTGGCCTGCGCACGGGCACGGGTGACGGCGACCGTGAACCCGGCCAGCGGCCGCAGCTCTGACCACTGCAGCCGCTCGCGCAGCGCCGCCACCGGCCCGAGCACCGCGATCGCGGGCGCGCGGATCCCGGCCGAGGCCGCCTCGGCGGCGATCGTCGCGAGCGTCGCGGAGACCACCCGCTGACCTGGCAGCGTGCCGCGCTCGACCACCGCCGCCGGCTGCGCGCCGTCGCGCCCGGCGTCCTGCAGGCGCTGTGCGATCGCCTCCAGCTGGCGCACCCCCATGTACACGACGAGCGTCCCCGGAAATGCGGCCAGCGCCGCCCAGTCGAGCGCCGACTCGGGCTTGTCCGGGTCCTCATGCCCGGTCACGAACGCGACCGCGCTCGAGAGCTCGCGGTGGGTCACCGGAATTCCGGCGTACGCCGGCGCCGCGACCCCGGCGCTGACGCCCGGCACGACCTCGAACGCGATCCCGGCGCTCTGCAGGGCCTCGGCCTCCTCACCGCCGCGGCCGAACACGAACGGGTCGCCACCCTTGAGCCGGACGACGTCGCGACCCGCCGCGCCGTGCTTGACCAGCAGCGCCTCGATCTCGGCCTGTGGCATCGACGGGCCCCCGCCCTCCTTGCCCGCGTAGATCAGCTCGGCGTCGGGCCGCGCGCCGGCGAGCGCCTCGACCGGGATCAGGCGGTCGTAGACGATCACGTCGGCGGCGGCGATCAACTCGAGCGCACGCGCGGTCACGAGGCCCGGGTCGCCCGGGCCCGCGCCCACCAGGTACACAGTCACGCGTTCACCTCGCGCTCCGCGCGCGCCAGCAGCTCGCCGGCTCCGACGGCCAGCATCCGCTGCGCCACCGCGGCTCCGAGCCGCTCAGGACCGCCGCACAGGCGGTCGCTGATCCACTCCGAGCCGTCGGGCAATCCGACCCATCCGACGAGCTCCAGCTCTCCGGCTCCAAGCGCGCGTGCGTGCGCCCCGACGGGGGTGTTGCAGGATGCCCCGAGCGCGCGGACGAGCTCGCGCTCGGCGCTCACGCAAGCGGTCGCGGCGGGGTCGACCAGCGACGCGAGCAGATCGGGGGCGATCCTGCCCGGGTGCGCTTCGAGCGCCAGTGCCCCCTGGCCCGCGGCGGGCACCAGCTCCGCGAGCGGGGCGATCACGGGACCCCCGGGCGATCGCACCTCGCCGGCACGTCCGAGTCGCTGCAGCCCCGCCAGCGCGAGCACGAGCGCGTCGAACTGGCCCTCTTCGAGCTTGCGCAGTCGCGTGTCGACGTTGCCGCGCACGCCCACGATCTCAACATCGTCGCGGATCGCCTTGATCTGGGCGGTCCGCCGCAGGCTGCTCGTCCCAACGCGCGCCCCTGGGTCGAGCGCCGCGAGCGACTCCGCGCCGCAGATCGCATCGCGCGGATCGGCGCGCTCCGGGATCGCCACCAGCTCGAGCCCTTCGGCCAGTTCGGCGGGCACGTCCTTGGCCGAGTGCACGGCCAGATCGATCTCGCCGGCGAGCAGCGCCTGCTCGAGCTCGGATACCCACCGCGACTTGTCCTCGACCGGCGCCCCGCGGTCGCCGGCGGTCGTGACCTTCACGAGCTCCACCTGATCCCCCAGTCGCTCGGCCACCCACGATGCCTGCGCGAGCGCCAGTGCGCTCGCGCGCGTTCCGATCCGGATCAACGGCGCCTGGCGCCGCGGGCGGAGCGCGCCGAGGGCAGCTGCCGGACCTCGGCCAGCTGCTCGGGCTCGGCCGCGAGGTCAGCGGCCGCGGCGTCCTGGACCGTGGCGTCCTCGACCTCGAGCCCGAACAGCTCGCGGACGAGCGCCATCCGGGCGTGCACGCGGTCATCGCGGAGCTCTTTCATCCGCAGAGTCGGGGTGTGCAGCAGCCGGTTGACGACCGCGCGGGCCACTGCGCTCGCTCGCTCGATGTCGCGCGGTGAGGCCGTTTCCCACTTGTGCTCGTTCTCGTGCAGGACGCTGTCGACGATCTCCTCCGCGCTGGTGCGCAGCGCAGAGACAGTCGGCAGCACCTCGAGTGAGCCCAGCCACGCCGCGAAGTGCTGGATCT
>Ga0102924_1001466_pt1 | contig 27212 bp, 25 predicted proteins | sample PaiPotPPM11metaG_FD_80116 | JGI IMG/M metagenome (GOLD analysis project Ga0102924, IMG submission 80116) | Iron sulfur acid spring bacterial and archeal communities from Banff, Canada, to study Microbial Dark Matter (Phase II) - Paint Pots PPM... ... | reverse complement strand
CTCGCCGGCCGGCGAGTCCACGGCCGCCTTCCAGGCGTGGCTCAAGGCTAACCCGTGGCTGAACACGTACATCGAGCAGATGTCGGCTCCGCAGTCGCAGACGCCCAAGCTCACCGCCACCGAGTCCGAGTTCTTCACCGCGGAGGCCACCGCCTCTGAAGCCATAGCCGAGAAGTCGGAAACGCCGCAGCAAGCGCTGGACTATATCGACCAGCAGGCCAACAGCGGGGCCGGCGGCTAGCCCGCTCCAGTACCCAGACGACAGACAAGGCAGAAGTCGAGGTAGAGGTAGAAACACGCGATGGCAACCACGGCAGTACGCAGGGTAACGCCGACCAGGCTGATCCGGTGGCGGCAAACCAGACTCGGGCTCCTGTTCATCAGCCCGTGGGTGATCGGGTTCTGCGTGTTCTACCTCTACCCCTTCTTCGCGACGCTGTACTACAGCTTCACAACGTTCACCGGGATCGGGAACCCGGTCTTCAAGGGGCTGTCGAACTACTCCGGCCTGCTGCACGACGCGACATTTCGTACCGCGCTGTTCAACACCTTCTACTACACGATCATCGAAGTTCCGCTCTCCACCGTGGCGGCCCTCGCCCTGGCGCTGCTGCTCAACATGAACGTGCGCGGCCAGGCGGTCTACCGGACGCTTTTCTATATTCCGTCGGTCGTGCCCGTCGTGGCCTCGTCGCTGATCTTCGTCTGGATTTTCCAGCCGTCGTTCGGCATCGTGAACTCGCTGCTGTCCGACGTGCACATCAACGGCCCGGCGTGGTTCTTCGCCATCACCTGGTCGAAGCCGACCTTCATCCTGCTTGGCCTGTGGGGGCTCGGCCAGCCGATGGTGATCTACCTGGCCGCGCTGCAGGGCGTGCCGAAGGAAATGTACGAAGTGGCCGCGCTTGAGGGCGCCGGGCCGTGGCAGCGGCTGACCAAGGTGACGATCCCGATGATCAGCCCGGTCATCCTGTTCAACGTGATCTTGTCCCTGGTGCTGTCCATTCAGTACTTCACTCAGGCGCAGGTGATCGAGTCCCCGCCCGGCAGCCCAGGCAACTCGACCATGTTCTACGTCACGTACTACTACCAGCAGGCGTTCACTGACCTGCACCTCGGCTATGCGTCCGCGATGTCGTTCCTGCTGTTCATCCTGGTCCTGATCATCACCGTGGTGCTGCTGAAAACGTCGAGGCGTTGGGTGTACTACGAGAACGAGCAGAGGTAGCCATGCAAATCGTCTCTCCGCAGGTGACCTCCGCTCAGGGAGCGCCGTCGCAACGGCAGTCGGCCCGCTCGCGCCGGCTGCGCCGCAGGCTCGGCGCCAGCCTCGGTAAGCACACCGTGCTGATCGTGCTGTCCGCCATGTTCGCGCTGCCGCTGGTGTGGATGGCAGGCACCTCCTTCAAGACGGCGCAGCAGGCGCTCACCCTGCCCGTCGTCTGGTGGCCGCACCCGTTCCTGTGGTCCAACTACCCGGACCTGTTCGACGCACTGCCGTACTTCAGGTTCTTCTTGAACACGTTCCTTTACGCCGCCATCACCATCGTCGGCGTATGCATATCGAGCAGCCTGGTCGCCTACGGCTTCTCCCGGCTCAAATGGCCAGGCCGGGACGCCGTCTTCTACGTGATGCTGATGACGCTGATCCTGCCGTTCGTCTGCACGCTAATCCCGCTTTTCGTGATGTACAAGAACTTCGGCTGGATCGGCGGTTACCTGCCACTTGAGGTGCCGACGTTCTTCGGCAGCTCGGTGTTCAGCACGTTCCTGCTCCGCCAGTTCTTCATGACGATCCCGCAGTCGCTGTCGGAAGCCGCGCGCATCGACGGGGCGAACGAGTTCTACATTTACCTCCGGATCATCCTGCCGCTGGCGAAGCCGGCCATGGCGACCGTGATCCTCTTCCAGTTCATCTACTGCTGGAACGACTACCTGGGCCCGCTGGTCTACATCAGCAACCAGAACTCCTACCCGCTGTCGCTTGGCCTGGCCCTGATCCTCGGCGAGTTCACGACGAACTGGGCGTGGGTGATGGCAGGCGCCACCGCGGCGACCGCTCCGATCGTGATCTTGTTCTTCTTCACCCAGCGCACGTTCATCCAGGGAATCACCCTGACCGGCACGAAGGGATGACACCGTGACCAGTGGCATCTTCGGAACCAGGCTCATGGCGGGACTCACCGCGCTGTTCAACGTGCTGGCACTCAACCTGGCGATGCTCGTGGCGTCCCTGCCCCTGATCACCGCGCCGGCCGCGGTCAGCGCGGCGTCCGCCTCGCTCGACCGCTGGGGGCGCGACGGTGAGGACCGGGTGGTCCGCCAGTTCGTCATCGAATTCCGCGACCGCTGCTCGGTGCGCACCCTGCTCGGCGTCGGGGTGCCGATTGCGGCTACCGTGCTCGGGGTGACCGAGGTCAGGCACTTCGCCCGCGAAGCGGCGTTCTCCGGCCGCGCGGGGCTCTGCATCAGCGCCTGCGCGCTGCTCGTCGCCGTGGCGGCCCTGGGATACGTGTTCCAGCTCGCCGCCGACGAGCCGGGCCTGTCCCCGGTGGACCTGTGGTCGCTGTCGGCCCGGCTGGCGGTCAGGAACCTGCCCGTCGCCGGGGTGCTTTCCGCGCTCCCGGTCGCGGGCCTGACCCTTCTTGCCGCGCGTGACCCCGCCGTGCTGCTCTTGGGCTTGCCGGTGTTCCTGCTGCACGCGCTGAAGCTGATCGCCCGGCCCGGGTTGCACCGGGCGGCCGCCGCGGGAGTTCGCCGCAGTTGAGGTTGCCGGGCCCGGGAAGTTCGCCTCGAACCCGCCCGGTTGGGTCTGATTGAGGGTCATCCGGGTAAGCGGCCCCGTATCACCCGAGCAGCTCTTCTTCTCCTAACGAGTGCTTCTGCAATCCCTTCGAGGCTGTCCTCCGTAATAGGTATCGGACCGAGAGAAGCGGCCACGTTCGCAGGATGCCGGCCGCTGACCGGTCGCCTGCCCGGCAACGGCGGGGCGGGTTTCACTCTGTTACGGGGTGCCGACGACGCGCGGGGTGTCGGCTCTGGTCATGGGTGTCGTCTTCACTCCGTCGAGCTAGGAAGGCAAGCCTCCATGCCCAAGTCCGTCAGCATGCCCACGGGTAATCATCGACGAGTCCGTTACCTGGTACCGGGCATCCTGCTGACCAGCCTCCTCGCGAGCGGCGCCGTCGCCGCGACCGCGTCCAGCGCCGCCGCGGCCACCGGGCCGGGCCGCATAGACACGAGCTTCGGCACCGGCGGGTGGGTGTCGATCGCCGGCAGTTCACTTCCCGGCCTCGGGAACGTGGAAGACGCCGTCTCGCTGCCGAGCGGGGACATCCTGCTCGGCGGCAGCACGGGCCTTGCGCGCCTGCTGCCAAGCGGGAAGCCCGACCCGTCGTTTGGCTCAGGCGGGAGCACGACCGCGTCCGGCGTCGGCAGCCTCGACAGCGGGGCGGTCATAGCCGTTCAGCCGGACGGCAAGATCATCTACGCGGGAGCCACCGGGTCGCCGTCCGGCGGCACGGAATGGGAAGTCGCCCGCTTCACCGCGAACGGTGCCCTGGACCCCACCTTCGGCACCGGCGGGATCGTCACCACCGAGGTACTCAACCCGGCGCCGACGACGATTACCTTCGAATCGCCGAACGCGGTGCTCGTCCAGCCGGACGGGAAGATCCTGGTGCTCGGGGACGTCGAGAACTTCGGCGGCTACCGCGGCCAGGGCAGCTTCTTCGAGCAGGGCGTCCTCAGGTATAACCCGAACGGCACGCTGGACACCAGCTTCGGTGCCGGCGGGGAAGCGCTGTCCACGACCTTCGCCGGCGGCGGGGAACTGGGCCTGGACGCGGCGGGGGACATCTTCATCGCGCCCGGCCCGGGGTGGACAAGCAAGGAAGCCGAGTTGAGCCCGTCCGGGCAGGCCGACCCGGCCGTCACCCCGGCGTCGATCACCGCGGCATCCGGTCCCGATCTGCTGCCATCGGGTCAGTTCCTGGTGGCGACCACGATCGCCCAAGGGCGGGGCGAGTCCCACGTCCAGGTAACCCGCTACAACCCCGGCTCCACCGTAGCGTCCACCAGCCCGCTGCTCAGCTGGACCAGCGCGATCGGCAAGGACGCCGGCACCGCGGTCGGAACGCTGCCCGGCGGGCAGGCCCTCATCCTCGGCTCGCACAACAACAGCGCCAGCTACGTTCTCGCGTCGGTGACCCCGGCCGGCACGCTGGACTCGACGTTCGGGGCCGGCGGGGTCACGACGTTCACGCCGCCGGCGGCCGACGCGGGCGGCTTCTTCCCCGTCGAGGCGCTGGTCCTGCCATCTGGCAAGATCCTCGTGATCGGCCAGGGAACCGCTTCGAGCGGAAGCCCACTGATCACGCTGACCCAATTCATCGCCTAGGCCAGTCAGGTACCCGCGGCCCGGCAGCACCCTCGTGGGGCTACCGGGCCGCCTCTGGCTCGACGGTCACCTGCGGGGCGGTGTCGTGGATCTTGGCCAAGAATTCGGTCAGGCTGGGGGTGCTCCCCCCGAATTTCACCGGCCTGCGACTGGTGAATTTCACGGTGGCCATGTCAACTGTCCCCCCGCGGCGTGAAACTTTTGAGCAGCGGATGGACTGCACGTCGCCGAGGGGCGCCGCCCCACCGCGCAGGGCCTGCCGCCAGCGCAGTTCCACGGGGGTCAGTTCCACTAGCCAGATCTGGTGGAAACCGAAGTAGTACGCGTAGAACGCGCCTATCCCCAAGGAGGCAACGAAAAGAATTGCTCCCGCTGCGCCTCGCATGGCAAGCAGCGCGATGAGCCCCAGGACCAGCCCGCCCACTGGGCCAACGGCCGCCAGGTACAACAGCAGACCACGTCTCGACGCGGCGTAACTCGCGATAACCATGGATGCCCGGTTCCGGTCATTCCCCCGAAAAGGGATGGTATCCCGATGGGAGCCGCCGCACGGGGACCCGGGTCAAATCCGCCGCAGCCCGGCAGTTCACGCTGCGCTGATCGGCCGCTGAACGGGTGCGGGAGGTCGTTCCCGCACCCATTTCAGCGTTCATCAAAACGATTTGATAACTCCTGAGCTGATCTTGACACCCCCGATGGTCAGGCGTTAATTTTGCTGAAACTTCGGTGTTGAATCGATTTGACAGGGCATCTGGTGAGCGAGGAACTGGGCAGGCGCAGCACGCTGAAGGACGTGGCCAGGCTGGCCGGCGTCTCGCCCGCCACGGCCTCCATGGCGCTCGCGGATAACCCGCGGATTTCGCAGGCCACCAGGGCGGCCGTGCGGGATGCGGCCGCCCAGCTTGGGTACGTGCCGCACGCGGCGGGCCGCGCGCTGCGCAGCCAGCGCGTCGGGGCCATCGCCGTGGTGCTCCCGCACTCCAGCGAGCACGTGTTCTCGCACCCGACGCTGACGGCGCTGCTGGAAGGCATCGTCTCGGTGGCGGCGGAGAACGACCTGTCGACCGTGCTGTCGACGTCGCGCAGCGAGCAGGACGAGGCCTCGGCTTACCGGCGGCTCACGCTGGGACGCCAGGCCGATGGCGCCATCGTCGCCTCGGCGTCGATGGCCGACGCCAACGTCATCGAGCTTGCCCGCTCGTCCTACCCGCTGGTCGTCGTGGGCCGCCTGCCCCACCTGCCGCACGTGACGACCGTCTGCCTCGACGACCGCCACGGCGGAGAGGTGGCGACGCGGCACCTCCTGGAGGTCCACGGGGTACGGCGGATCGCCCACATATCGGGCCCGCTCGGCCACCAGTCCGCGCAGGACAAACTGGCGGGCTACCGCGCGGCCCTGGTCGCCGCCGCTATCGCGCCCGATCCGGCGCTTGCGGTGGAGAGCGACTACTCCGACGGCGGCGGGTACGAGGCGGTGGAGCGGCTGACCCGCGCGGGGACGCCGTTCGACGCTGTCTTCGCCGCCAACGACCAGATGGCACTGGGCGCGGCCGACGCACTCCGGGCCTACGGACTCGATGTTCCCGGCGACGTGCCCCTGGTCGGGTACGACGACATACTCCTGGCCCGCTACGCGAGCCCTGCCCTTACCTCGGTTCAAGGCGACATGGCCGCCGTCGGCGCTCTCGCCGCCAGGCGGCTGCTGGGCCTGATGGAGGGGCACCCGGCGCCCGAGACCCTCAAGTTGCTTCCGACCGGCCTCGTGGTGCGCCGGTCCTGCGGCTGCGCGGAAGACCGCGCGACGGCCGAAGCGAGCCTCCATCCCCAGTCGACGACAACTCAGCAACGCGATTAACACCAGGAGGGGAACCAGCATGATCAGAACCAGAACGGTTCTGGCGGGCGCGGCGCTCTGCGCGGCCGCGGCACTGGCGGGCTGCAGTAGCAGCGGCCCGGCATCGACCGCCGCCGGGTCAGGCAACGGAGTCGTGACGCTCAACTACTGGTCCGGCTTCACCGGCGGAGACCAGGCAACCTACGTTGCGCTCATCAAGATGTTCAACTCGACCCACAAGAACATCCAGGTCAACATGACCATCCAGCCCTGGGACTCGATCGCCCAGAAGCTGCCGGAGGCGATGGCCACGGGTTCCGGCCCTGACATCGCCACTCCCGACTACAACGTCGGCACGATCAGGCAGTACATCAGCAACGGCCTCCTGGCGCCGATCGACTCGCTCCTCGGGAACGGTGCCAACCAGGTCCCGGCCGCGGTCCTGCCGCCGGCCATCAAGTCGGCCTTCACGGTCGACGGGCACCTGTACGCCGCGCCGGCCAACTGGGCCACGCTGGAGCTGTACTACAACAAGACCATGTTCGCCAAGGCGGGCATCACCAGCCCGCCGACGACCATGGCCCAGCTGGAGAGCGACGCGGTCAAGCTCACGGTCAAGTCGGGCTCGACCGTCAAGCAGTACGGGATGGCGATCGCCGACCACTCAACGATCGCCATGTGGCCCATCTTCATCTGGGCCAACGGCGGCAACATCCAAACCGCCAACGGCTGCTCGGCCCTCGACGAGCCGCAGACCGTCGCCGCGGTCAGCACCTGGGCGAACCTGATCGTCAAGGACGACATCACGCAGGTGGGCCTGGCCGGGCAGGACGCCGACAACCTGTTCTCCGCGCAGAAGGCCGCGATGGAGATCAACGGGCCGTGGGCCACCGGCGAGTACACGCCGGCGCACGTCGACTACGGGCTCGCCCCGGTCCCGGTCGGCTCGATCGGCGCTACGGTCACGACCGCCAGCACCGTCCCCATGGTGCTCAACGCCAAGTCGCCCAACAAGACGGCGGCGCTGACGTTCTTCGCCTGGTGGCTCTCCAAGCCCGTGCAGGCCTACTTGGCCGAGCACGCCGGGTACCCGCCGTCGCGAACCGACATGAGCGGCTACCCGGGGCTGGCGAACACCCCGTTCGTCGCGGGATTCAGCGCGCAGTCCCCGTACGCGCGGTTCTACCTGCCGACGGTCGCCAACTTCAGCAGCGTCGACAGCAACGTCTTCTCGCCCGCGATCCAGGCGATCGAGCGAGGCGCCAACGTCGCTAGCACCCTCCAGTCGGCCAGCTCGCAGCTGAACTCGGCCGTGAACTGTTCCTCGTGAGCCAAGGACTCGCCCGCACCGGCGTCCGGCCGTCCGGCCGGACGCCGACGGCCCGGCCCACAGCCGGGCGGCGTTGGCGGAAGGCCACGCCGGGGTACCTGTTCCTGCTGCCGAGCGCCGCGATCCTGCTGGTTTTCGTGGTCTACCCGATCGCGCAGTCGCTGTGGATGAGCCTGCACGACTGGTCGTTCTTCTCTTCCAGTCACCCGTTCATCGGGCTGGGGAACTACCGGACGATGCTGCACGACCCGAGGTTCTGGAACGCCCTGCGCAACACCGCGGTCTACACCGCGGTCGTCGTCCCCGGCCAGGTAGGCGCGGGACTGGCGCTGGCGGTCGCGCTGCAGCGCAACTCGCTCGTCAACAAGTTCATGCGGTCGGTGTTCTTCTTTCCCGTCATCTCGGCGCTGGCGACGATGGGCATCGTCTGGAAGTTCCTGCTCGACCCGCAGATCGGCATCATCAACCACCTGCTGGTGTCCGTGGGCCTGCCCGACACCGACTTCCTGCAGAGCACCACGTGGGCGCTCCCGGCGGTGATCGCGGTCGGCATCTGGAAGAGCGCCGGGTTCTCGATGGTGATCTACCTCGCCGCGCTTCAGGACATTCCCCGGTCCGTCATGGAGGCGGCCGCCGTCGACGGCGCCGGCCCGTGGCCCCGGTTCTGGCGCATCACCCTGCCCATGCTGCGGCAGAGCACGCTGTTCGCCGTCGTGATGGCCACGATCACGTCCATGCAGCTCTTCGACCAGGTGTACGTGATGACCAGCGGCGGCCCGCTCTTCCACACCGACACGCTCGTGACCTACCTGTACCAGGTCGGGTTCCAGGACTTCCGCAGCGGCTACGCGGCCGCCATCTCGTGGGTGCTGTTCCTGCTGATCCTGCTGGTGTCCATGCTCCAGCTGCGCTTGTTCCGGTTCAAGGAGACCGACTGACACCATGTCAACCAACCCGATGACCTCGCGTCGACCCGTCTCCACCGGCCGTACCTCGTACCTCGACGGACGATGGAGATGGTGGCGCGCGCTGCCCGCCGCCACGAAGTGGGTCCTCCTGCTGGCGGGCGCCGCGATCACCGTCCTGCCGTTCCTGTGGATGCTCGGCACGTCCTTCAAGCCGGAGAGCGATGTCTTCGGCTACCCGCTTCGCCTGCAGCCGAGCCATCCCACGCTGTCCAACTACGCGGCCATCTGGCAGGACCTGCCGTTCCTGCGGCTGATCGTCAACTCCGTCGTGTTCGCAGGCGGCGTGACCGTGTGCTCCGTGTTTTTCGACTCCCTGGCCGCGTACGCGCTGTCCCGGCTGCGCTTTCCCGGCCGGAACCTCGCCTTCTACCTGGTGCTGGCCACCCTGATGGTCCCGTTCCAGGTCACATTGGTACCGGTGTTCCAGCTGGTGTTCCAGCTGCACTGGCTCAACACCTACCAGGGGCTGATCGTGCCCCGGGCGACCAGCGCGTTCGGGATCTTCCTGCTCCGCCAGTTCTTCATCTCCGTGCCCCGTGAGCTCGACGAGGCCGCCCGGATCGACGGGGCCTCGGAATGGTACATCTACCGGAGGATCATGCTGCCGCTGGCCAAGCCTGCGCTCGCGACCCTGGCGGTCTTCTACTTCATGAACAACTGGAACGACTTCCTCTGGCCGCTGGTGATGACCTCGAGCACGAACATGCGGAACCTTCCGGCGGGGCTCACGCTGTTCGCGGGGCAGTACGTGGTCGAGCACGGCGTCCTGATGGCGGGCGCGGTCATCAGCCTCCTCCCCCTCGCCGTTGCCTTCGTGCTCGCGCAGCGCTACTTCGTCCAGGGCATCGCCACGACGGGCATCAGGTGAGCGCCCGCTCCGACGGCGACGGCGCGTTCATCTTCGCCGTCGGCATCGAGGACACCGCGATCGAGGTGCCGCTGCGCCACGGCGGGCGCCGGCTGGACGAGTACGAGCTGACCGGGCACCTGGCGCAGTGGCGCGAGGACCTGGCCCGGGCCGGGCACACGGGCGCCACCGCCATCCGCTACGGGCTGCCGTGGCACCGGGTCAACCCGGCGCCCGGCGTGTTCGACTGGGCCTGGGCGGACGAGGTGATCGGCTGCCTGGCCGGCGAAGCCGGCTTGCGGGTCATCCTCGACCTCGTGCACTACGGCACGCCGGCCTGGCTCGCCGGCTCGTTCGCCGACCCCGGCTACGCCGACGCGGCGGCCGGCTACGCGGCGGCCGTGGCGAGCCGGTACCGCGGGGTCGTCGGCGCCTACACGCCGCTGAACGAGCCGCTGGTCACCGCGTCGTTCTGCGGGCTCAGGGGCGTGTGGCCGCCGTACCTCAGCGGCGATCGCGGGTGGGCGCACGTCGCCGTCGCGGTCGCCGCCGGCGTCCAGGCGTCGGTGCGCGCGATCCGCGACGCGGACCCCGGCGCGCAGATCGTCCACGTCGAGGCCATCCAGGCGTACCACACCGCGGATCCCGCGCTCGCCGACGAGGTCCGCGTGCAGGAGCAGCGAAGCGAGCTGCCCACCCGGCTGATCCTGGGGCAGGTCGGGGCGGATGACCCGATGTGGGCCTGGCTGGCCGGCCATGGCATCGGCGAAGCCGTCCTGCGCCGCCTCGCGTCCGAGCCGGCGCGCCCGGACGTCATCGGCCTGAACTACTACCCCGAACTGTCCTGCCGCGAGCTGGTCCGGCTGGACGGCCGGGTCGTGCACGTCGCCTACGACGGCGGCGTGGAACGCCTGGAGCAGGCCTTGCGGCACTGGCACGCGAGGTATGGGAGCCCGCTGATGATCACGGAGACAGCGGTCGAGGGTAGCCCGGAGAAGAAGCGCGCGTGGCTGGACGCGCTCGTCGCCAGCTTGCGGCGGATCCGGGTCGACGGCGTCCCCGTCCAGGGCCTCACCTGGTGGCCGCTGCTGGACTTCGTCGACTGGAGCTGGGCCTCGGGCGGGTCCGTGGTCGAGGAGTTCTACCTCCGCGACGCCGCTTCTGGTCAGCCCCGGCCGGTGCAGCCAGCGGGTGAACCGGGCGGGAACGTGACCCCGTTCCTGCGCCGGATGGGGATTTTCAGCCTGCGTGCCGACAGCGACGGACGGCTGGTCAGGGAGCCAACCGGACTGCTGCCGCGCTTCCGGGCGCACGCCCTCGGTGAGGCCGCGCGGGCCGGCGAGGAGGCGCGATGACAAGCCCCGAGCAAGCGGAAGGGATACCGGAGATGCCAGGGACCGTCATAGCGCCGCGCTTTCACGGCGGAGGCACGATCACCTTCGAGGAGCGCCGCGGGCCGGAGCCGGGACCCGGGCAGCTGCTGCTGCGGGTCGCGGCCAACGCGATCTGCGGCACCGACCGCGGCCAGTACCTCGAAGGATCGGCCGTTACTCCGGGACACGAGGCCGCGGGCGTGGTCGCGGCGACCGGGCCGGGAACCAGTCTCGCCACCGGCACGCGCGGTGTGGTCTTCCTGATGGACTATTGCGGCCGGTGCCGCAACTGCCGCGCCGGCGACACCAACCTGTGCCTGGACAAGCGCGCGGACATGGGATTCACCGCCGACGGCGGGTACGGGCCGTACGAGCTCGTGCACGAGACGAACTTCTTCCCGGTCCCCGACGACGTCGGCCTGACCGAGGCGACGATGCTGCTTGACCTCATGGGCACCAGCGGGCACGCCATCGCGCGGGCCCGGCTGGTCCGGCCGGACATCGAGTCCGTCTACATCGCCGGCGCGGGCCCGATCGGCCTTGGGATCCTGGTGATGTGCGTGCTCACGCTCGGCCCCGAGGTCCCGGTCCGGATCAGTGACCTGTCGCCGTGGCGGCTCGAGCTTGCCCGGTCGTTCGGTGCCGAGGCGGCGGACGCGCGGGACCCCGACGCGCTCCGCCGCCTGCCGCCGGCCGACGTGGCATTCGACTCGACCGGCAGGCAGTCAGCCCGGCAGGCCGCGCTGGCGGCGCTCGGCCGCGGTGGCGTGCTCGTCTGCGTAGGGCACGGGGAGGCGCTCCACCTGTCGGTGAGCGAAGACCTCATCGCCCCGGAGCGGGCGGTGCTCGGCAGCGAGTACTTCCCCTTCCATGACTTGCCGCGCAACCTGGAGCTGCTGCGCGGCAACCGCGACGTGTTCTCCCGGGTGATCACGCACACCTTTGACGTGGCCGATATCAGCGAGGCTTTCGCTGTCTTCCTGTCCGGGCACTCGGGCAAGGTCGTCGTGACGCAGGGGAGCGACCGGTGAAGGCTGGCGCCTGGGCGGCCGGCGAGCGGCCGGTACGGGTCGTGATCGTGGGTGCCGGAGGCTGGGGCCAGCAGCACGCGCGGGTCTACGCCAGCCGCCCGGACGTCGACCTGCGCGCCGTCGCCGCCCGCCACCAGGACCGTGCGGACGCCCGGGCGGCGGAATGGGGCATCCGGGCCTACACGTCGGTGCCCGCGATGATCGACGCGGAGTCCCCGGACCTTGTCAGCGTGTGCCTGCCCAACGAGACCCACTTCGACGCGACCATGCAGGTCATCGAGGCCGGGGTGCCGCTGCTCGCCGAGAAGCCGCTCGCGTTTGACCTCGGCGAGGCGGACCAGATGCTCGCGGCCGCCGCCGACCGGAACCTGTTCTTCGCCGTCAACTTCAACCACCGGTACGCCGAGCCCGTCCGCCGGGCCAGGGCCGCGATCACCGGCGGCGCCCTGGGCGACATTTCCTTCGCCGCCTGGAGGTTCGGCGGCGAGCCGGGCCCCAGCCGCGACCCCTACGCCAACCTCATCGAGACGCAGTGCCACGGGCTGGACATGCTGGAGCACCTGTGCGGACCGATCGACTCGGCCATGGCCCAGATGACCACCCGCGACGGCCTCGGGCATCCCACCGTCGCCGTGTCCCTCGCGTTCGCCAGCGGCGCGGTCGGCACCCTGCTGGGCAGCTACGAGACGTCCTACGCCTACCCGGGCACGCACTTCCTCGAAGTGAACGGGACCGACGGGCGGCTGCTCATCGAGGACACCGTCAAGCGCTTCACGCTGAGCCGCACCGGAGAAGAGACCAGGCAGGTCTGGGAGGCCGGCTACTTCAATGACGACGGCCGCGACTTTCACCATACGTTCGACCGCTACGTCGATGCCCTGCTCACCGCGCTGAAGGCCGGCGCTCCCCCGCCGGTACCCGCGCGGGCCGGACGCCGCGCGCTCGAGCTGGCCCGGGCCATCATCGCCTCGTTTGAGTCCGGCCAGCGCGTGCGCATAGCGGACCCGCGATGAGCGCCAGCGCGCAGGCCTGGCCCTTCGGCCGCCACTGCCTGGACGGGACCTGGGAGTTCATACCCGGTGACGGCAAGCTCGCGGACCTCGCCATCAGGAGCGGAACGCCGGTCACCGTTCCCGGGCTGTGGGAAGCCCAGGGGCACCTGGACCTAGACGGCGTTGCCTGGTACCGGCGCCAGTTCACCATCGGCGACCCGGCCGGATGGTGGACGCTGCGGTTCGGGGCGGTCATGGACGAGGCCGAGGTGTACCTGAACGGCCGGGCGCTGGGCGCCCACGGCGGCGCGTTCACCCCGTTCGAGCTGGAGTGCACGGGCCTCGTGGCAGGCGTGAACGAGATAGCCGTCCGGGTGACCGAGTACCCCGCCGGCACCGCTGCTCACCTGCGCAGCGCGCACGGCAAGCAGGGCTGGATGAACGGTGTCTTCCCGTCTCCGCCCAGCTTGTACCTCACCTACGGCGGCATCTGGCAAAGTGTCTGGCTGGACCGCCACGGCCCCGGCCGGATCGCCGACTGCTGGGTCAACGCCGACCCCGACGACCTGACGGTCGAGGTGACGACGGCCGGTCGGCACGCCACCGCGACGGTGGTCGTCGAGGCTCTCGGCCGACGGGCCACGCACGCGCTGCCCGCGGGACCGGGCAGCGCGCCGGCCATCGTCCGGTTCGGAAAGGTTGACGTGCCGTTGTGGTCACCGCGGTCGCCTGTCCTGCACGAGGCAAGCGTGCACCTGTATGCCGACGGGAAGCTGTCGGACACGCGCCAGCTGCGCTTCGGCCTCCGCGCGGTCTCACTGAAGGGAGACTCATTTGAGCTGAACGGAGTGCCGTTCACGATGCAAAGCGCGCTCGTGCAGGGCTTCTCCGCGGGCACCTTGTACGGGGCGCAGACGCGGGCCGAGGCCGAGGCCGAGGTGCGGGCCGCACAGCAGGCCGGCCTCAACACCCTGCGGCTGCACATCAAGGCGTTCGACCCGGTCTACCTGGACGTCTGCGACGAGCTTGGCATGCTCGTGCACTGCGACATCCCGGTGGCCGAGCCCATCGCCCACGACGAGCTCGGCCCGGACGGCCCAGTCGCGGAGCAGTGCGTCGCCGCCGCGACCGAGCAGGTACGGCGCGATCGCGGCCATCCCAGCATCGTGCTGTGGTCGGCGATGAACGAACTGGGCGAGGCTCGCCCGTCCGTCCGCGCGGGAGCGGGCTACGAGGGTTTCGCCCGGCGGCTCTACGACGCGGTGCGGGACGCCGATCCCACCCGCCCGGTCATCGAGAACGACTGGATGGAGCCCGATCCGGAGCATGTGTTCCGCAGCCCGCTGCTGACCGCGCACTGGTACGGACGGCTCAGCCGCCGGTACCTGGACGGGCTCCGCGACCGGGCGACCCGCTGGGCCGACACTGGCCGCCCGCTGCTGCTCAGCGAGTTCGGCGACTGGGGCCTGCCGGACCTCAGCGGCGGCGACGAGCAGCACTTCTGGCGGTACGGGGCCGCCCTGCGGGCCCTCGTCGAGTCGACGCCGTGGCCGGCCAGCGTGGCCGACTTCGTGGCCGGGACTCAGCGCTACCAGGGCCTCGCCGACCGGTTCCAGATCGAGCTCATCAGGCAGGTCCCTGGCATCCCGGGCTGGTGCCTGACCGAGCTGACCGACGTCCCGCAGGAGTTCAACGGCCTCCTCGACCTGCTGCGCCGCCCGAAGCAGCCCGCGATCGAAGAGATCCGCCGCGCCACCCAAGCCGTGTGCCCTATCGTTGCCCGCCCGCACTGGGCGGCCCAGGCCGGCGCCACGGTCGACGGCGAACTCGTCATCGTCAACGACGGCCCCGCCGTCAGCGACGCGGAACTCGTGGTCAAGCTCGGCCGCGCCGAATGGCGCGACCGCGCGGACCTGCCCCCGCACGGCATTACCGCACCGCGGACGTTCCGTCTTCGGTGCGAGGCACCGCCGGGCGAAGCAAGGCTCGACCTCACCGTGCGGCGGCACGGCGAGATCCTGGGCGCCAGCACCTACCCTGTCCGCGTCATAGCGCTCACCGAACCAGCGGGCACACCGGTCGCGATCGCCGGCGACCCGCGGACCCGAGACGCGCTGCAAAAGGCCGGCGCCGCCATCACCGCGGCCGGTGACACGGATCCCGGCCGGGACCTGCTCGTGATCGGCGAGCGCGCGCTTGACGCTGGCGCTGCCGCAGCCGCGGACGGCTGGCTCCGGCGCGGCGGACGCGTGCTGCTGCTCGAGCAGAGGGAACCAGGGCGGCTGCCGTTCCCGGCCCCGCTTCGCCTGACGAGCCTGGACACGGGATGGGGGTCCACTCCGTTTATCTTCACCACCGCGGAGTCGGCGCTCGCGGCGCTTCCTCAGGCCGCGGTGCTTGCCAGCGAGCTTCTATCTGCCTCACCGGACTACGTCTACACCGACCTTGGCGCAGGGCCGTTCGCCGCGGAGACAGCGGTCGCGGTGCTTAAGCCGCCACCCGGCCGGTTGCTCGGGACGGTCGCCGGCCGGATAGCCGTCGGACCGGGGCGGCTGACCGTCTGCCAGTTGCCACTCGCCGACGCGGCGCTCGCAGGCGACCCACTGGCCCTCGCGCTCATCAGCGACTTGCTCCGATGGGCGCGCTCTCCCCTCTAGCTATGCTGCCCGGTGGCGGGATCGGCCCCGGTGGTGATCCAGGGGCGGGCGACGCGGGCGATCTCGGCGTCGGAGGCGCGGGCGAACGCGTCGAGTTGCAGGAAGTGCCGGGCGATGATGAGCCCGAGGATGCTGCTAACGGTCAGCGCGGCCCGCAGGTCTGCGTCGTCGCCGCTCATGGCGCGGCTCAGGTTGGCGACCCGCTCGTTGAGGAACGCGCTCACCTGGGCGGTTGCTTCCGGTGCGGTGAGCATCGACCGGACGAGGGCCTTGGTCTCCGGCGGCAGGGCAGCGAGCCGGACGTCCAGCACGTCATGCAGGTGGGCCTCGATCTCGCCGGCGCCTGCCTCCCCCAGCTGGATGGCGCTGTTGAAAAGGGCGGCCTTCGACCCGTAGTGCTGCATCACCAGGGACGGGTCGACCTTCGCGCGGCGGGCGATCCCGCGGATCGTGGCCGCCTCCAGGCCGTGCTCGCCGAATTCCGCGCGCGCCGCCTCGAGGATGCGCTGCGCGGTGGCTGCTCGCTTGGCGGCCCTGCTGTTCGGCTCGCTCACAAGCCCACTCTACCGTTGTTGAGCGAAACGTGTATGGTTGGCTCAACAAGCGATGAGTGAGATTGGACCCGGAGACCCGAACCCGGAAGGACGTCACGATGAAGATCATCGCGATCGAAGAGCACTGGAACAGTGCCGGCATCCGCGACGCGCTGGACCGGCTGCCGGACGGGGCGCGCGACGAGAGCACCGCCTTCAACGCCATGGGCGACAACGAGGCCCGGCTCGAGGACATCGGGCCGGGCCGCATCGAGGCGATGGACGCCGCCGGGATCGACGTGTCGATCTTGTCGGTGGTGACGCCCGCCACTCAGGCGCTGCCCGCCGCCGATGCCGTCCCGCTGGCCAGGGATGCGAACGACGAGGCGGCCGACGCCGTCCGCGCGCACCCGGAGCGCTTCCGCGCCTTCGCGACCCTGCCGACCGCCGACCCGCAGGCCGCCGCCGCGGAACTCGAACGGTGCGCCACCCGGCTGGGTCACGTCGGCGCGATGATCCACGGACGGACCGGCCCCCGCCCGCTGGACGACCCCGCCTACGACGACCTGTTCGCCACCGCGGCCCGCTTGCGCCAGCCGGTTTTCATCCACCCGCAGATCCCGTCGAACGAGCTGCGCGACGCAGCCTACCGGGGCCTGGACCCGCTGACCGACCTCGGCCTGGCCACCTTCGGCTGGGGCTGGCACATGGACGCGGGCCTGTCCGCGCTGCGGCTGATCCTGCGGGGCACGTTCGACCGTCACCCCGATCTGCAGCTCGTGCTCGGGCACTGGGGAGAGATGCTGCTGTTCTGGACGGACCGGGCCGACAGCCTCTCCGGGGTCGCTAAGCACCTCCAGCGCCGGGTGTCGGACTACATCGAGGCCAACATCCACATCACCAGCAGCGGCATGCTGCAAGAGCGCCTGCTGCACCACACCCTCGACTTCACCTGCGCCGACCAGGTGCTGTTCTCTACCGACTACCCCTTTCACCAGCCCAGCGCGGCCGCGGTCAGGCAGTTCTTCGACGCCATCCCCGACCCCGCGGACCGCTCCAAGGTCGCCTCCGGCAACGCCGAAGCCCTGTTCCACCTGACCTGACCGGGCGTATGCCCATTTCAGGCACGGATCTTGCAGACTCGATCGGAGACTAAATATCATTTTATGGATACTGAGTACCAGTCGGAGTCCCGGCACCGAGGGTGCGCGAGGAAAGCGCCGGCGCGACTGGAGCCAGCCGAAGTCGTTCGGAATAACCGGCACTTGAAGTAGAAGGAGAGGCACCATGCCACAGCCTGTCATCGGCGCCGAAGGGCCCACCGGCCATCACACTGCCGAGCTGGCACAGCTGCTGCTGCGCGGCGCCCTCGGGGGGACCATGATCGCGCACGGGCTTCGCCATGCCCGGACACTCGACGGCACGGCGGGCTGGTTCAAGTCGATCGGCTTCCGCCAGCACCGGCTGCAAGCCCAGCTCAGCGCCGCGGTCGAAATCGGCGCGGGGACCGCCCTGGCCGGCGGGGCCGCCACTCCCCTGGCCGCGTCCGCGGTCATCGGGACGATGACCGTTGCCTACCGGACGGTGCACCGGCCCAACGGGTACTTCATCACCGCCGAGGGCTGGGAGTACGTGGGGTTCATCAGCGTGGCCTCCGTCGCGCTCGCCGCGCTCGGGCCAGGGAAGTACAGCATCGACCACCTGCTCGGCCTGGACAACGTCGGCAAACCCTGGCAGCGGGCGGCCCTCGCGGCCGGCCTGGGCCTCGGCGGCGCCGCGGTGCAGCTCGTGGCCTTCTGGCGGGAACCGCGCAAGGAACAGCCCGCGGAGCCGACGAAGGATGAGGAGAGCGAACCGGAGGCCGCCCCGCCGGACCAGTCCTGACCGCTTTCTCACGTCTTGGGAGACGACCATGAGTACACCGCAACGGCAGACCTCCCCAGGAGCAAGCTTCAAGATTCCCGCCGGGGATGTTGCGCTCGCCGCGGACGCGTACGGCTATCCCGGTGACCCGCCGGTCGTTCTGCTGCACGGAGGCGGCCAGACGCGTCACTCCTGGCACGCGACGGCGGCCGACCTCGGGTCGTCCGGGTGGCATGCCGTCACCGTGGACCTGCGCGGGCACGGGGACAGCGACTGGTCACCCGATCACGGCTACGGCCTCGACCGCTTCAGCGAGGACGTGGTCCGCGTGGCCGAGCACGTTGGCCGGCCACCCGTCCTCATCGGTGCTTCCCTGGGCGGGAATGCCGCTCTCGCCGCGCTCGGGCACCAGCCCGAGCTGGCTACGGGCCTGGTGCTCGTGGACGTCTCGCCGTTCCTGCAGCCCGCGGGAACAACGCGGATCCGCGACTTCATGGCCGCGAACGCCGTCCAGGGCTTCGGCTCGCTGGAAGAGGCCGCCGACGCGGTCGCCGCTTACGTGCCGCACCGCAAGCGGCCTCGCAATCTCAACGGGCTGCGCAAGAACCTGCGGGAACGCGACGGCCGCTGGTTCTGGCACTGGGATCCCGCCTTCATGAGCTCGCCCGCCGACCAGGCGGTGCAACGTGACCCGCTCATCGACGCCGCCCGGCTCGGAGCGGCCGCCTCCTCGCTCCGGGTTCCAACCCTGCTGGTCCGCGGCGGCGAATCCGACGTGCTGAGCGTCGAGGACTCCGCGCGGTTCATCAGCCTCGTGCCGCACGCGGAGTTCGCGACCGTCGGCGGCGCCCACCATATGGTCGCCGGCGACGACAACGCGGTCTTCGAGCAGGTACTCGCCGACTTCCTCGAGCGCCGCATCCGGTCGCGGCTCGAACTCCTTGGGGGTTAGCCCCGGTGCGGTCGCGAGGGGTGTCCGGTGCCGTGATCGCGGGTCATCCGAGGGAAACCACCGCAGAGGACGGCGACTTGCCCCGCTTTGTCGGCATTTATCGGGCACATCTACCGGCCAGTAACACGATTGCGTGACGCAGGTGGCGATATCCGCCCCGTATGACCCTCGATCTTTTTCCAGGGACCCACTCCCGGCACGGCGGGCCTGCGGGCGGAGCCTCCATCCGTTCGCGGCCAAGGTGCGGATGGTCCAAAGAGGGGCCGCGCCCCTGGTCAGTAAGATTCCGGTAGATCAGCTGGACGGGGTAGGCGCGCGCCTAGGGCGCGAGAGATGCCGCGGGCCGCGGCGACGACGGCCGGCACGAAGCCGCGCGCGGTGCCGTCACGGGCGGGCACGATAATCGACAGCGCCGCGACCACGTTGTTGCCTGCGCCGCGGATGGGGGCCGCCACCGAAGTGGAGACGAGCTCGAACTGGCGGTCGCTGATGGCGTAGCCGGCCCTCCGGACAGTCGCGAGTTCGCGTCGCAGCGCGCGGGGGTCCACGGTGCAGTACTCGGTGTAGCGCCTCAGCGGGCCGGCGAGCACTTCGTTGACGAGTTCCGGTCCCGCGTGCGCCAGCAGCACCCGGCCGACCCCGGTGGCATGCAGGGGAAGCCGGGTGCCGGGACGCGCGATGATCCGGGTGGCGTGGTGACCGAACAGGCGCTCGACGTAGACCACCTCGGTGCCGTCGAGGATCGCCACCTGCACGTTCTCGTGCGTGGCCTCGTAGAGATCCTCCAGGAACGGCACGGCGGCCTCGCGCAGGCCCTTGCTCCGCGGCGCCAGCGCGCCCACTTCCCACAGGTGCAGGCCGATCGAATACCGGCCGGACTCATCGCGTTCCAGCGCCCCCCAGCGGACCAGCTCCTTGATCTGCCGGTGGGTGGACGACACGGGGCGGCCGAGCCGCCGCGCGATCTCGGAGAGGGTCAGCGCCGGCGCGTCGGCCGCGAAGCAGTCCAGCACCGCGAGCGCACGCCGGGTGCTTGTCAACGAGTCGACCCCGGTACCGGTACCCATTGCCTGCGCTCCCGCTCCGACCAGAATGTTTACCGCATAGCGGAAACCTTAGCCCGGAGCTCGGGCGAGCGGGGCACCCTGCCAGCAGGGAACCGAGAACGCCGGAGGCTGGCATGCGGACTCAAGTCGGGATCATCGGGGCCGGTCCCGCGGGGCTGTTGCTGTCGCACCTGCTTCATCTTCAAGGGATCGACTCGGTCGTCCTGGAGCTGCGGGACCAGGGCTACATCGAACAGAGAGTGCGTGCGGGCGTGCTCGAGTCTGGCACGGTGCAGACACTTCGCGAGGCGGGTCTCGGTAAGCGGCTGGACGCCGAAGGCATGGTTCACGACGGCCTGAACATCCGGTTCGGAGGGCGCACGCACCGCCTGGACCTGGCGGCGCTGACGCAGCGGTGCGTCACCGTCTACGGCCAGCAGGAAGTCGTCAAAGACCTGGTGGCGGCCCGGCTGGAGGCCGGCGGCGACCTCCGGTTCAGCGTCGAGAACGTATCCGTGCACGACATCGACAGCGACCGGCCCCGCATCAGCTTCGTCCACAACGGAGCCGGCGCCCAGCTCACTTGCGACTTCATCGTCGGCGCCGACGGGTTCCACGGGATCTGCCGCGGGCTGATACCAGAGCGCAGCGAGTTCGAGCGCGTCTACCCGTACGCGTGGCTCGGGATTCTGGCCCGGGTACCGCCCTCGTGCCCCGAGGTGATCTACGCCCGGCACGCCAACGGCTTCGCGCTGCACAGCATGCGCTCACCAAGCATCACCCGCCTCTACGTGCAGGTGCACCGCGACGAAGACCTGGGCAACTGGCCGGACGACCGGGTATGGGCGGAACTCCAGGTCAGGCTCGGCGAAGACGGATTCACGCTGGACGAGGGCCCGGTGCTGGACAAAAGCATCACGCCCGTGCGCAGCTTCGTGGCCACTCCGATGCAGCACGGGCAGCTGTTCCTGGCGGGCGACGCCGCGCACATCGTGCCGCCCACGGGCGCCAAGGGGATGAACCTCGCCGTGGCCGACGTCCGCCTGCTGGCTTACGCCCTGGGCGGCTACTACGCGGAGCATCGCGAGGACCTGCTGGCCGGCTACACCGAGGCCGCCGCGCGCCGGGTGTGGCGGGCCACGCACTTCTCGGCCTGGATGACCTCGATGCTGCACAAGGCCCCGGACGCCGATCCCTTCGAGGAGCGTCTCGCCCTGAGTCAGCTGGAGTGGATCGCGTCCTCGCGGGCGATGGCGACAGCGCTGGCCGAGAACTACACGGGTCTGCCCTACGAACAGGGATGGTCGTACCGATGAGCGACGAGCTGAACGACATTCCCGGCACCACCGTTTTCACCGGCGAGATGTCGCGGAAGGGCTATCACCTGAACCAGTTCTGCATGAGCCTCCTGAACGCCGAGAACCGCGCCAGGTTCAAGGCCGACGAACGCGCGTACGTCGAGGAGTGGCCCATGACCGAGGCCCAGAAGCAGGCCGTGCTCGCGCGGGACTGGAATGCCGCGATCGCGGAAGGAGGGAACATCTACTTCCTCGCGAAGCTCATCTTCACCGACGGGGCGACTTTCCCCGAGGTTTCCAGTGCCATGACCGGAATTCCCCTCGACGAGTACACGGCGATCATGCTCGCCGGCGGTCGCTCACCCGAGGGACTGCGGTCCATCAAGGAAGGACGATAGCGATGGCACGCATCACCGCGGGCGTCGGCACGAGCCACGTCCCGGCCATCGGGGCGGCCGTCGACCGCGGCAAGACCGGGCAGGAGTACTGGAAGCCGCTATTCGACGGCTACGCGTGGAGCCGGGCGTGGATCGGCCGGGAGCGACCGGACGTCGTGATCCTCGTCTACAACGATCACGCTTCGGCCTTCTCCCAGGAGATGATCCCCACCTTCGCGCTCGGCTGCGCGGAGAGCTTCACGCCGGCCGACGAGGGCTTCGGGCCGCGGCCGGTGCCGGCCGTGCCGGGCCATCCCGACCTGGCCTGGCACCTCGTGCAGTCGCTGATCATGGACGAGTTCGACCTCACCATCATGAACAAGCTCGACGTCGACCACGGGCTCACCGTCCCGATGTCCTTGCTGTTCGGCCGGCCTGAGGCCTGGCCGGTGCAGGTCATACCGCTCGCCGTGAACGTCATCCAGTACCCGCCGCCGACGGCAAACCGCTGCTGGCTGCTCGGCGAGGCGATCCGCCGAGCGGTACGCGGCTACGCCGAGGGTCTCAACGTGCAGATCTGGGGCACCGGCGGCATGAGCCACCAGCTCCAAGGGCCGCGCGCCGGATTCATCAACACGCCGTTCGACCTCGAATTCCTCGACCGGCTCACCGGCGACCCGCAGGCCCTGCGCCGCATCCCGCACATCGAGTACCTGCGGGAGGCCGGATCAGAAGGGATCGAGCTGGTCATGTGGCTGATCATGCGGGGCGCCCTCGGGGATGGCGTGCGGGAACTCCATCGCCACTATCACGTGCCGGCGTCCAACACCGCGGTCGGCCACATTGTCCTGAAGGCGCTGAGCTGATGTCCTCCGCCTCGGCGAGCGGCCCCGGCCCCAAGACCCCGGGATGGCTGGACTGGCATCCCGCCCCATCTAAACCTGCGTTCACGCTCCCGCCCGGCGCCGTGGACGCACACTGCCATGTCTTCGGCCCCCAGGCCGCATTCCCCTTCGCCGCGGAACGGAAATACACGCCCTGCGACGCTAGCGCCGCCCAGCTCTTCGCGTTGCACGACCACCTGGGGGTCAGCCGCAGAGTCATCGTCCAGGCGTCCTGCCACGGCGCGGACAACAGTGCCATGCTCGACGCCGTCCGGGCGGCTCACGGAAACGCGCGCGGCATCGCGACGGTGCGGCCGGACGTCACCGACGCCGAACTGCGCCGCCTCGACGCGGCAGGCATACGCGGCGTGCGGTTCAACTTCCTCAAACGCCTCGTCGATGCCGCGCCGCGCCGGGACCTGACCACGATCGCCCGCAAGATCGCACCGTTCGGCTGGCACATCGTGATCTACTTCGAGGCCGCGGACCTGCCCGACCTCGAGGCCTTCTTCGCCTCGCTGCCTACCGCGCTGGTGATCGACCACCTGGGCCGCCCCGACGTGACCCGCCCGGTCACCGGGCCGGAATTCTCCCGCTTCCTGCGCTTCGCCGACCGCAACGACGTCTGGGTCAAGGTTTCCTGCCCCGAGCGGCTGACCGTCACCGGCCCCGCCGCCCTCGACGGCGAGCGGAACCCGTACGCCGACGTGGTTCCCTTCGCCCGCCGGGTCGTCGAGCAATATCCCGACCGCGTGCTCTGGGGCACCGACTGGCCCCACCCCAACCTCACCGACCACATGCCCGACGACGGCCACCTCGTCGACTTCATCCCCCGCATCGCCCTCACCCCCGACCTGCAGCACAAACTCCTCGTCGCCAACCCGATGAGCCTTTACTGGCCGGACTGAGAACGGACCCCGGACGGCTGGCGGATCGGCGGACTCACGTTCAACCTGCAATGGGCGACCGGCAACATGAACATCGTGAACCTCGCGGTCGCCGGACAACGATAGTGGCCGCTGCACCAGCCTTTTGCCGCGGCCCCGCACTCCGGCGGGGCCGCCTGCGCGTACCTCCAGACGGCAAATCACCGGGACCAGGTGAGGGCGGCTCACCTTAATGGCGGCTAGCTTCGGGCACACCCGATCTTTGTTACGAGGAGGTTCGTTCCCGTGACCAGTGCCCCAGTGCGCGATCAGCTCGAAGACCATCTCATCACGCCGGAAAACGCCGCGTTCCTGTTCATCGATTACCAGCCCTCGCAGCTGGCCACGATCCGCTCGATGGATCCCGCGCTGCTGCTCAAGAACGCGGTCTCGACCGTCAGGACCATCAAGACCTTCGGCGTCCCGGTCGTGCACTCGACCGTCAACGTCGCCAACGGCCAGGGACCGACGCTTCCGGAACTCGCCGTCCTGCTGGCCGACGACAAGCCGCTGGACCGGACCACGGTCAACTCGTGGGAGGACACCGAATTCCTCCAGGCCGTCCACGCTACCGGGCGCCGCAAGCTCGTCATCTGCGCCCTGTGGACCGAAGTTTGCATGGCCTTCACCGCCCTGGACGCGCTGCACAGCGGGTACGAGGTCTATCCCGTCGTCGACGCGATCGCGGGCACCTCGCCCGAGGCGCACCGGGCCGGCCTTGAGCGGGTCGTCCAGGCCGGCGCGCAGCCGGTCAGCTGGGTCTCGCTCGCGTGCGAGCTTCAGCGCGACTGGGCCCGCCAGGAGACAGTCCAGCCCCTCGTTGAGATCGTCCTCACCGACCGGTTGCTGAAGGAGTAACAGCGACCGGCAGCGGAACTCGAGCACCGACGACTAAGGAGAGCGACATGACCGATAACGAGCAGCTCGTCCGGCAGGCGTACAAGATCGCCGAGGACATGGACATGGCGGCCTGGTCCGCGGCTTTCACCGAGGACGGCACCTTCACCGACGAGTCCATCGGCGTCACCTGGCAGGGCCCGGTCGAACTCCCGAGCAGGTCGAGAACTACCACCGGGCGTTCCCTGACATGCACCGCGAGCTGTACCACGTTTATGTCAGCGGCAACATGGTGGTGGTCCAGCTGGCGTTGCAGGGGACCCACCTCGGCCCGCTGTGGCTGCCCACCGGGACGCTGCCGCCGACCGGCAAGAAGATGGACGCGCCGTGCTGCGACGTGTTCGAGCTGATCGACGGCAAGATCAAGCGCTTCGACTGCTACCCCGAAGGAACGATCATCCTCACCCAGCTCGGCGTGCTCGGTAATCTCGGCGCCGCGCTGGTATCCCAGGCGTAGCGAATCACCGGATTCGGCAGAAACGGTCGACGACGAGAGTCAGCCGAATTCGTTCGGGATGATCGTCTTGATGCTTTGGCCGGGGACGCTGTTTGCGACCGCGCGCGGCCTGTGCTGGCCGCGCGCGGGCGCGATGATGGCCGCGCAGGCGGTCGAGTGCGTCTGTGCGGGTTCCGCCACCTAAGTCCCCTTTGTTGAGCCATAGACATGTTTACGCAAACATGCTCTACTTCAGGGAGATGTTTACGTAAACATCGCGTAACCGGAGGAGCGGGCCAAGATCGACTCGGGAGGAACACGCATGCCCCGAAAGATCCAGCTGAGACGCACGATGCCGTGGTCCATGCTGGCCGCAGCCTGCCTGGTGGCGGCCTCATGGCTGGCCGTCGGCCCGCCGACCCCCGCGCTGGCGGCGACGAACCAGTTCAAGGGCGTCAACTGGGCCGACACCCGCGACAACTACAACACCGGATGGGTCATCCCGGACGGGCTCAGCGCTTCGGACAGCTACTCGCAGGTCTACTCCGTCGCCGACAGCACCATCAAGGGCTTCGAGTCCAACCTGGGCGCGAACACGGTGCGGCTGCCCATCAACGAGCCGAGCGTAAGCCAGTCCTGGTGGGGCGCCTACCGGGGTGCCGTCGACGCCGCGCTTAACGACGGGATGAAGGTCATCCTCAGCTACTGGTCGGAAAGCAGTTCCGTCGGGACGATCACCAACATGAGCGCCTGGAACACCATGTGGAACACCGTGGTCAGCGACTACGGCAGCAACGCGAACGTGTACTTCGAGCCGATGAACGAGCCGTACGGCTACTCGCTGAGCCAGTGGGAGTCCATCTGCACCGGATGGCTGTCGGCCCACTCCGGCATCCCCCGCAGCCGCGTCATCATCAGCGGCACCGGATACAACGACAACGTCACCGGCGTCGGTGCCGACTCGGCGCTCAACGGGACGCTCCTGTCGCTGCACATCTATCCCCTCTGGGACTCGTCACTTACCCAGGAGTCGCAGTGGCAGTCATACCTGCTCGGCCGGATCGGCGGCTACACCAGCCGCACCATCGTCGATGAATTCGGCGCGCCGATGACGACCGGCATCGACTACCTGACCAACCACAACGGATCGCTCTACCAGTCATTCTTCGCCGCGATCACCGACACGGCCCGCGCTGACTCCATGGGAAGTGTCTACTGGGCCGGCCTCAAAGGCGGAGACTCCTACTCGATGGAGGAACGCAGCGGGAGCGGCCTCGTCAGCAACAACTCCTCCGGAGTGACCCAGCTCCGCTGGGGCTGGGGCGACTGACGCCGCTTTGATCCCGAGCCCGGCGCGGCCCGGCCCGCGCCGGGCAAGGGCGACAGCCGCGCTCACTCAGCTGATGAAGGCGGTTAGCCGATTGCCGGCAACGCGAGCGCGGCGGGCACCGCACCCAGGCGCGGGGTTATGCCGGTTGGGCGGGGCCGGTTGCGGCTTGTCCGGTTGCCGCCTGGGCGTGGGCCGGCGGTGGCGCGTCTTTCCTGGCCAGCGGCCCGGAGCGGAACAGCGTAACCGCGATCACCGCGCCGGCGGCGAAGAAGCCGGCGGTCCACCAGAACGCGGTGTCGTAGCCGTGCGCCAGTGCCAGCCCGGTCAGGGCCGGGCGGCCGATGATCCGGGCCGAGGACAGGTGCGCGGCGAGGTAGGAGGTGACGGCGCCGGCGAAGATGGTGTTCAGCAGCGAGGTGCCCACCGAGGCGCCAAGCTGCTGGCCGACGGTGACAGTGGCGGAGGCGACCCCGGCGTCCTGCGGGGCCACGCCGAACGTCCCGGTGGCGATCGACGGCGCGATCACCATGCCCATGCCGACCGCGGCCAGGATGAGCGGGCCGACCACTCCCGCACCGTACCCGGTGTGCGGTCCGAGCTGGGCCAGCCAGACCGCCCCGCCCGCGGCGGCCAGCATCCCGCCGGCGACCAGCGGCCTGGGCCCCACCCGGGGCATCAGCACGATGGTAGCCAGGTTGGAGGCGGCCGCGGAGCCGGCGCTGAACGGCAGGAACGCGACGCCGGTAACCAGCGGGGAGTACCCGAGCGTCTGCTGCAGGTAGTAGCTCAAGAACAAGAAGATCCCGAACAGCCCGGCCCCGACGACGAGCATCGACAGGTAGGCGCCGCCCCGGTTGCGGTCCAGCACCACCCGGGGCGGCAGCAGCGGGTGGGTCGCCCGGCCCTGCCAGGCCGCGAAGGCTGCCAGCAAGATCACGCCTGCGGCGATGAAACCGTAGGTGGACGGGGTGCCCCAGCTGTGCGCGGCCGCGTTGGAGAACCCGTAGACCAGGCAGAAGACCGAACCGGAGACCAGGAGCACGCCGGGGATGTCCAGCACCGGCTTACCCTGGGGCCGCTGCCGCTGCAGCAGCAGCGCTCCCCCGATGAACGCAACCCCGGCGAAGAACAGGTTCACGTACAGCGTCCACCGCCAGGACAGGTACTCGGTCAGCGCACCCCCCAGCAGCAGGCCCACCGCACCGCCCGCCACCGCGATCGCGCCGAACACCCCGAACG
>Ga0102924_1001465_pt1 | contig 27224 bp, 23 predicted proteins | sample PaiPotPPM11metaG_FD_80116 | JGI IMG/M metagenome (GOLD analysis project Ga0102924, IMG submission 80116) | Iron sulfur acid spring bacterial and archeal communities from Banff, Canada, to study Microbial Dark Matter (Phase II) - Paint Pots PPM... ... | reverse complement strand
TACCCCGGCCACCCCAGAATCTTCGTCCAGTCGTTATCTCTCAAACCGCCAACTGTATCGAGAAACCACCCCCGCTGAAAACCGCATTAATCGCCCTCTCTGCCAGATTCCTGCGCAGAGCCCCTACGGCGAACTGATGTTCTGAACATCCGCCTCCGCCGCGCCGATGTACTTGTCCGCGCCCCCATAATAAAAGAACCATTTGCCGCCCTTGCGAACCATGCCTTCGACGAAGACCACGTTCGGGGTCTGGCCGTTCTTCTCCCAGGGAGTTTGCGGAGTGAAGATAGGCTTCGAAGCCCGGGCCAGGACTCTCGTGGGATTTTGGCGGTCAAACAAAACCCAGCCGGTGGAATAAACCAAATGATCGTCCGTGCCGTTATAGATTAGCAGAATTCCATCCTTCAGCAGAATGGGCGGCGGCCCAGGCTCGACCACGCGCGAGTCAAACTTGCCGGGCCGGCTGCTCAACACCGGATGATCCAGCGCGTCCTTCCAGTCGAGGAGACCGGTCGAACTCGCCACCCCCATCTGGCTTCCCTGCCCTTTGGCATCGCCCAAGTAGTACATCCAATACCGGCCATTGATCCTCTTGTCTAAGATCGCTCCCGATTTGGTCCAACCTACATTCCACGCCCCTTTGTAAGCGGGCATGATCACACCGTGACGTGTCCAGTGAATCAGATCCGGAGACGTGGCCAGGCACAGTTGCGCGTCATGATGGGCCGCCCCGGCGCGGCTCTCATTGTGGTAACCGGTATAAGTCATGTAAAACGTCCCATCGATTTTGACGATGCGTGGATCTTCAACTCCGCCGCCCCTTTCGTAATCCGCTTGCGCGAAGAAGACGGGTTTCGCCCGTGCCTTGAAGTGTAAGCCGTCCGCGCTGGTGGCAAAACCGAGGGATGAGATGCCTTGCCGATTCTGCGCGCGGTAGAGCATCACAATCCGGCCAGCGTTGCGCACAACCGCTGGATTGAATACTCCCGCCGACTCGAAGCCATGGCCCTTCGGCCGCAGGATGGGTTGCAAGGTTGCGCGCCGCCAGACGCCGAATGGAAGGCGCAAACTGTAAAGGTTTGCCACGCCCCACCGAGGCGCCGGGAAACTCATGCCAAAAATAACTAAAGAAGCTACGGCTGCCGCGAGACTGTACTTACGCATGGCCCATCCCTCCTCTTCGAGCGTGGCCAGGCGGTACGGCGTGCCGCCATCCACGTCCGAAATTCGAACATCAAATCGCAAAAAACGCAAATCGGTTTCCATTGGAGTAGTGTCGCCGTCTGCTGTAGCTGCGCTCTATGAGCGCCGGAAACCGTTGAGGATCCAAGTTCGGCGCTCTATGAGCGCCGCTACAGCCGCGAATAAGTTTTTTGACCTTATATTGTAATTCCACTAAAATAATCGGTTTATGCGGGTGCCCGGCGGAACACACTCAGCCCCGCAACTTTGAGGGACGAACCATCGGGAATATGCCGGCCAGCCCGAACGGCACGGTTGAAACTCTGAATTGCCGCTCATCCAAAGGAAATTCGTGAGTAATCCGGGTGAGTCTGCTTGCCCTCGTCGCAGGTTGAATCGAAAATCCAGCGGCCAGAGACCGGCGCTATAGTCGTTGCCGTCACTTTCATTCTCAAAAAGACAGGGGTTCGTCAATATCCCGGATTGAAGTATTTGCAACAAGTGTCCGGATGGGATAGTGGTAGAGTTCGCTTGTTGTAGCGGCGGTCTATGACTGCCGAACTTTAATTCTCGATAGTTTCCGGCGCTCATTGAGCCCCGCTACAGGAAACTGTACTACGACCCTGACGGCCCAGGTAGGCGTTGAAGAGTGGGATATGCTGAGATTTCAAACTGCCGGTGAGTCGCACGGCCAGGGCTTGGTCACCATCATCTCCGGCCTGCCAGCGGGATTGCGCGTGGACACCGGATTTGTCAATCGCGAGTTGAAGCGCCGGATGGGCGGCTACGGCCGCGGCGGCCGGATGAAAATTGAGTCCGACACGGCACAGTTCATTTCTGGAGTCCGGCATGGGGAAACGATCGGTTCACCTATTGCCCTGTATATCGAAAATCGGGATTGGACAAACTGGAAAGACGCCATGTCGGTGGAAGATGATCCCGAGTCCCGCGCCAAATACAAGCCGCTTTCCCCGCCGCGGCCCGGCCACGCAGACCTTGCCGGCTGCTTGAAGTACAACTTCAAGGACGCGCGCTATGTGCTGGAGCGCGCCAGCGCTAGAGAAACGGCGGCCCGGGTGGGCGCGGGGTCCATGGCCAAGCTTTACCTTGCAGAAATGGGTGTCCAAGTCGCAAGCCACGTGGTGGCCGTGGGAAGTGTGGCCCTTGGTCCGGAGCCTGTGCCTTTCGAATCCATTGCCGCCCTACAAAGCAAAGACGAAATCGTCATGAGCTGCGTTGATCCAGAGGTTGAAGCGAAAATGAAAGATGAAGTTGACCGGGCCACGCAGAGCCGCGACACGGTGGGCGGCATCTTTGAGGTTCGCGCTAAGGGCGCGCCAGCGGGGCTTGGTTCCTGCGCGCAGTGGGATGAAAGGCTGGACGGACAGCTCGCGCAAGCCATGATGTCAATCCAGGCGGTGAAAGGGGTTGAGATTGGTGAAGCCTTCAGCAACGCTTTGCGGCCCGGGTCCGCCGTGCAGGATGAAATCGGCTACGATCGCAATGCTTCGCGGTTCACACGCAAATCGAACCGTGCGGGAGGACTCGAGGGCGGCATGACGAACGGCGAAGAAATTGTGGTTCGCGGCTATTTAAAGCCCATCTCCACGCTGCGGCGGCCGCTCGAATCCGTGAGCTTTGAAACCCGGGAGCCGGTGAAAGCAGCTTACGAGCGCTCCGACGTCTGCGTGGTTCCGGCGGCGGGTGTGGTGGGCGAAGCGATGATGTCGCTGACTCTGGCGCGCGCCATGCTTGAAAAGTTCGGCGGAGACTCCATCCTGGAGACGCGGCGCAATCTTGAGGGCTACCTTGAACAAGTAAGGCGATTCTAGCGCCGCGTTTAGGAAACCGGCTTAACTGGATTCGGACGGCGACTGCAACGCTCAAGCCCGTCGTTACAAATCAAGACTATGATCTATCCCATTGTGAAATACGGTGAGCCAGTTCTCGAAACATCATCCGCAATCGTCACGGCATTTGATTCGGAACTCGAGAAGCTGGTGAGTGACATGTTTGAAACTATGTATGCCGCTCGAGGCGTGGGCCTCGCAGCGCCCCAAATCGGAATCGGCAAACGGCTGTGCGTCATCGACGTCACCACCGGCGAGGACCCAAGGTCGCGGGTGGTGTTGGTGAATCCCGTCATTCTTTCCAGTGAAGGAAACCAGACGGATGAAGAGGGTTGCCTGAGTCTGCCCAATTTCCGGGCGTCCACAGCGAGGCCGATGAAGGCTGCGGTACGCGCGCAGAATGTTCGTGGTGAAGAATTCGAAATACCAGGCGAAGGTCTGCTGGCCCGGGCCTTCTGCCACGAAATTGATCACTTGAACGGCATCCTTTTCATTCAGCATCTCAGCAAGTTGAAAAGAGATTCGATCCGGCGCAAAATACGGAAAATGGCAAGGGCTGGAGAATGGTGATCGGCCTTTTGATGTTTCGTCTCGCCTCCCTCTAGAGTGCAGACGACGTTCCGGCAACAGCCGCCACCGGCGATGCCGTCACCTCAAGCAGTTTTCTCAAACAATCTTCATGCGGATCATTTTCTGCGGCACTCCACAGTTCGCGGTTCCAACGCTCGAGCGGCTGATCGAAGAGAAATTTGAAATTGAGCTGGTAGTGACGAACCCCGATGAGCCCCAAGGCCGCGGCTACGCGGTGAAAGCGTCCCCCGTGAAAGAGGCCGCGGTTCGAGCCGGATTGAAAGTCTTCCAACCCGCTAGGCTCAAGGAGCCCTCCGTCCAGGAAATCATTGCGATCTCAAATCCAGAGGCGATCGTCGTGGTGGCCTACGGCCACATCATTCCCGCCTGGATGATCGATCTTCCGCGTTTTGGCAACATCAACTTGCACGCATCATTGCTGCCCAAGTATCGCGGCGCCGCCCCGATTCCGTGGTCTATTGTTCGAGGAGAAAGCGTCACCGGAGTGACGACCATGAAGATCGGCCCAGGTCTGGATACGGGACCGATTTTTTTGCAAGAAGAGACCCCCATCCGTCCCGAAGACACTTCGGAGACGCTCTCCGAGCGCCTCAGCCGGATCGGCGCCAGCCTGATGGTGAGAACGCTGCGCCGGGTTGAATCCGGAGATATCGACCCTACTCCGCAGGATGACAATCTGGCAACCATTGCTCCTATCCTTAAGAAAGAAGATGGGCGAATCGATTGGAATAAGTCTGCTGATGAAGTCTGGAGGTTGGTGCGCGGAATGCGGCCCTGGCCCACGGCTTTCACCAAGTTTCGTGGCCGATCTCTGAAAATCTGGACAGCGGCGCCAGCAAGCGCCCACGCAGATTCTCCCAAACCGCCCGGCGCCCTGCGCACAGAGTACAAACGGCTGCTGGTGGCCTGTGGACATTCCTCCTGGCTCGAAATTCTGGAAGTGCAGTTGGAGGACCGCAAACGCATTAGGGCAACCGAATTCTTGAACGGGGTCCGGCTCAGCCCGGATGACAAACTGGGAGAATCATGAACCTGGATTGGGCAACTCCTTTACGGGGCGAGGAGCATAGGTACTACCCTTTGCGCTGGTGCTCCGTGGATTTGGATAGAAGAGTTGGTGTTAAGCTGTTCCTGATATCGAGGATGGAAGTTGGCTAGGTTTCTGGCCAAAACTTGGGCGAAGAGAGAGAGGTCATTTATGAAACTCATGAATCTTGATATCCGGCGCATGGCTCACGACACTTTTCGTATTGCCGGAACAAAGGTCATTTACGTCGATCCATTTCAAGTAAAAGATCGCGATCAGGCAGAAATCCTGCTTCTGACTCACGAGCATTTCGATCATTTCAGTCCCGAGGATTTTGAGAAAGTCCTTACTCCGCAAACCATCATTGTGGCCAGCGTGCGCTGCAAGGACCAGTTGAAAAACGTCAAGTCAAAGGCGATCCATTTTCTTGAACCCGGACAAAAGACTGCCGTCGATGGGGTTGAGATTGAGGCAGTCGCAGCCTACAACATCAACAAGTTCAGCGAGCCCGGCAAGTCATTTCATCCGCAGGGCGGCGGTGGTTGCGGCTTCGTGATTCAGATGAATGGCGTCAGGGTCTACCACGCGGGCGATACCGACTGCATCCCGGAAATGAGCTCCATCCGTTGCGATATAGCGCTGCTTCCGGTATCCGGTACTTACGTGATGACCGCAGAGGAAGCGGTGGAAGCGGCCCGCGCGACCCATCCCAAGATCGCGATCCCCATGCATTACAGCGCAATTGTTGGCACTCTAGCCGACGCTGAGAAGTTCAAATCCTTGGTGAAGAATTGCCAGGTTGAGATCCTCTGATGAGACTACGCTCTTCCAACCGGTTCTCAATTGCGCGGCTGGCCATTGCCGCTGTGTTTGCGTGGCTCGTTGCGCTGGTTGTGTTGCCCGGTCAGACGGCGAATTTCCCCGCGCCGGGGCCTTCCATCAGCGCCTCGCCGCTTGGCATCGACCGCGGCGCAGCGGGCGTTTGGCAGAGCCTGCTGAAATTGCACACGCGCGCCAGCCTCATCCTGATCACGGCGCACCCGGACGACGAAGACGGCGGGATGCTTACATACGAATCCCGAGGCCAGGGCGCGCGAGTGATGCAGTTGACGCTGAACCGGGGCGAGGGCGGAATGAACGTGATGTCCTCAGACTACTGGGACGCGCTGGGGATTCTGCGCACCGAAGAACTGCTGGCCGAGGACCGCTACACCGGAGTGAGCCAGTATTGGACGCGAGCGGCCGATTTCGGATTTTCGAAATCGAAGGAAGAGTCGCTCGCCAAGTGGGGTTATGACCGCGTCTTCTATGACGTGGTCCGAGTCATTCGGATGACCCGCCCACTGGTGGTAACTTCCGTCTGGGTGGGCGGGCCGACGGACGGCCATGGCCATCACGAGCTGGCTGGCCAATTTGCCCAGCAGGTGTTCAATGCGGCGGGTGATCCGAATGTTTTTCCGGGCCAAATCCAGCAGGGCCTCAAGCCGTGGAAGCCGCTGAAGATGTACGCTCGCGTTCCGCGGTTTGCCGTCACTTCCAAGGGCATCTACGACTACGCCACGCGCCGGTTGGAGCCCGTGAAGTTTGAGGATTACATTCACAAAACCTGGATCAACGGCCTTCTTTCAACCGACGTTCAAATTCCCGAAGGGCAATACGATCCGATAATCGGTTATTCCTTTATTCAGATTGCCGCACAGGGACTGGCCTTGCAAAAAACTCAGAATGGCGGGGTGGGGATTCCGCCCGCCGGGCCTCGCATGAGCCCCTACCATCGATTTGGCTCCCGGGTTGCTGCGCCGGGTCACGAGCAGTCTTTTTTTGATGGGATTGACACGTCTCTGCCAGGAATCGCCAGCCTCGCTCCGCAGGATCAGGCAGAGCCGCTCCGCCAAGGCCTGACCGCCATCAACCAGTCCGTGGAAGCCGCGATGCGCGGCTTTACGGCATTGCATCCGGAGCGGATCGCTCCCCAATTGGCAGAGGGACTCAAGACCTTGAACGGTCTGATCGCCCAAGTCAAGACTGGGAATCTGACTCCGGACGCGAAAGACGAAATCTTATATGAGTTGAATGTGAAACGCGCCCAATTCAACACGGCGATCACTCGAGCCTTGGGACTTTCTTTGCTTGCTACCGTAACTCCAGCTCACGAATCGAAAGGCTTCTTCGCGTCGCTGATGCCTCAACCTACGGCCTTCCAAGTGGCCACGCCGGGCCAGCATTTTGGAGTGAAAGTCCATGTGGCGGATCAAGGGATGGAGCCCGTTGCCATCAAAGATATTCACTTAACATGGCCAAGCAGTGAAACCTGGCAAGTGAATCCGCAGAGCAGTCCCGGAGCAAGTCTGGCGGGTGAAGTGGCAGCAGATCAGCAGTTCGCGGTCACCGTTGCGGATGACGCGGCTTATACGCGTCCTTACTTCAGCCGCCCCAACATCGAGCAGGCTTTCTACGATATCAACAATCCCAAATATCTGAATCTCTCTTTTGCCCCGTACCCGCTGACGGCGTGGGTGGATTACGTCTATCACGGCGCCACGATCCATCAAGGCCAAGTCGTGCAGACGGTGCACCGCGTTGAACGGATCGGGCCAGTCCTGAATCCGCTTGCTGTTGGACCGGCCATCTCAATCGCGATCTCTCCCAGTGCGGGAATTCTGCCGCTCGGAACGAAGACCTTCAATCTGATTGCCGCCGTTCGCAGCGAGGTCACATCACAAGCCAAGGGCGCATTGCGCCTGAAGATGCCCCAGGGCTGGAGCGCGGCGCCCGATGAAGCCACATTCTCCATTCCAGCAGCCGGACAAGAACAGAGCCTTGCGTTCCGAGTGTCCTGCCCGAACCTTCAGGAGAAACCTTATGTGGTCATGGCACTCGCCCAGTTCAAGGGACGCACTTACTCCAAGGGTTTTCGACCGGTCGGCTACCCGGGCCTCCGGCCCTACAACTACTACCAGCCGGCGGTCTATCGTACAACCGGCGTCAATGTCAAGGTCGCGCCCGGCTTGAAAATTGGTTATGTCATGGGCAGCGGTGATGAAGTCCCCGAATCGCTGGGCAGCCTGAATTTGAAAGCCCAATTGCTAACAACGCAAGACCTGGCAGAGGGAGACCTGAGCCAATATGATATGATCTTGCTTGGAATCCGCGCCTATGCCGTCCGTGATGACTTGCGAATCCATAACGCCAGACTGCTCGAGTACGTGAAGAACGGAGGGGTGGTGATCGTCGAGTTCAACACGCCGGAATACAACCACAACTATGCTCCTTATCCTTATGACCTATCCAATAACCCAGAAGTGGTGGTGGATGAGACCTCAAAGGTGAAGATTCTGGAGCCGTCGAATCCGTTGATGACGTGGCCGAACAAAATCACGCCGGCGGACTTTAACGGGTGGTATGAGGAGCGGGGGCATGGGTTCATGAAGTCGTGGGATTCCCATTATCAAGCCCTGCTTGAAACCCACGATCCGGGTCAAGAGCCGCAAAAAGGAGGATTGCTGGTTGCAAGGTACGGTAAAGGGGCCTATGTCTACTGCGCCTATGCCCTCTACCGGCAATTGCCGGAGGGCGTGCCGGGAGCATTTCGCCTTCTTGCGAATCTGGTCAGCTTGCCGAAGAATCCGGGGATCAGCGCCCTGCCGTAACGCCGGCATCCTTGCCGCCGAGGCGCCGGCGCTACGAACACTTGGAGTCAACCGCCGCAAGCCGCGCTATTCCAGCGGCGCCCAGGCCATGCCGTCCACTCCATGACCTGTTTCGATGAGTTTTTCAACCTTCCAGCTTCCCAGGTCAAGCACGGCCACTTCGTGGCTCGAGTCGCAAGAAACAAATGCGACTTTGCCATCGGGCCGCAAAAGGATTTCCTGCGGCGCCTTGGGAACAGGAATCGCCTTTTCGAACTTCATCGATTTCAAGTCAATCACGGCGATTTGATCGCGCGAAGGCAGTGTGGCGAGCAACCATTTTCCGTCCAGCGTGACTCGCGTCCCGAAGGCGACATCCGGTATCGTAATCCAGGAATGGACCTGATTTGTGTGCGTATCGATGACGGCGATGCGTGGAGAAGTTTGATCCGCCGTGAAGACATAATGATCATCCGGAGTGATTGAGATTCGCTGGACATGACCGGAGACCTTAATCACCTTGATCGGCTTCCGCGCTTTCAGATCGAGGGCCGTTACCGTGCCGGGGCCGACGTTGGCGGTGTAGCCTCTCCGGCCATCGTTCGAAATCACCAACATGTGCGACTCCGGCTGCTCCGTTGAAATCGATCCCACCACCTTCCGGGTCGAAGGGTCAATCACAGTCACCGCCTCCGCTAGCTCCGTCGTCACATACATCATGCCGTCAGGGCCCATCACCGGACAATGCGGACGAAGCGGCTTGCCCAGATCTATTTCCCCGGCGCGCTCGTGCTTGGTCACATCCATGATGGAGATCGAATGGCCGCTTGTACCCGGCTGACCCACGCCAGAATTGCCGTAAATGGGAACATAAGCAAAATGGCCATCGGGCGAAGCTGCGACTTCATGGCCAGTGACTCCGCCGTCTGGAATGACGGCCACTTGCTTGTCAGCTTTCAGATCTACGATGCCAAGAGTGTGGTCCGCTTTGTTGCAAACAAGAAGATAGCCATTCGGCGACCCCGAAGACGCTGGCGGACCACCGGCCGGAACCATTGGTACGATCAGACCTAATACACAGAGCCAGGTGAAATGACCATTAAGCGAAATCATGAGTGCAACCTCCAATCCGAGTGTGGAACCGGACTCCATTGTATTTCGAGATTACTGAAACGGCCACCGTCCTGAATAGTGGGACTGTGCGGCTGGCGGACTTCACAAGCCCCGCCCGTTTACTCCCCGATTCGCGCCGCCTCACACTCTTCGCACGGGCACAAATCACGAAGGTAGGAGAAGGCATAGATGCCGGTAGAGTGGCCGTCATTCCAGAAAATCTGCAAGGCATAGCGCCCCACAAGCTCCGCCCGGTCTGGCCGCAGCGCTTTGGTAAACAAAGCCAAACCCCCGGCGGCGGTTCTCTTTGTAGCAGGATGCGAATCCGTGCAAGTGGCGCAAGGACATTTGTCCCGCAAGTCTTGATAATGATACAAGCTGGAGTGGCCGTCTGACCATTCAATCCGCAGCGTATCATTTCCGGCATCGAGTTTAATCTTGCGAGGAATGAATGCCACTCTTCGAGTCCTCAAACCCAGGACAAAGCTGTTCTAGAGCCGTCAGCTTTCAGCAATCAGCCGTCAGCACTCATCGAGCGAAGAGAGCCGGCGCAAACTGACTGCTGGAAACTGAAAGCTGATGGCTTACTCGATCATGATCTCCTCTTCGGCCTTGGCCCGCGCGTTTTTCACTTGAACCGCCACGGCGGCGGCCACTTCGCCAAACGCCTTCCCCTGGGGAGTCGCGGCATCCAGCGCCACCGGCTTGCCGCTGTCGCTTTTGACCCGAATGGCCGTTTCCAGAGGAATTTCGCCCAGAAACGAAAATCCCAGTTTTTGCGCGGCCGCGCGGGCGCCGCCGTGACCGAAGATATCCTCGCGCTGGCCGCAGTGCGGGCAGATGAAATAGCTCATGTTTTCGACAATCCCGAGCACAGGGACGTTCAGCTTCTGGAACATGGTAATGGCCTTCGAGGCGACGTGAAGTGCAAGGTCCTGGGGCGTGGAAACAATCACCGCGCCTGTCAACGGAATCGTCTGGCAAAGGCTCAACTGGATGTCTCCGGTGCCTGGAGGCATATCGATGATGAGATAATCCAGCTCACCCCAGCGCACGTCTCCCAAAAATTGCTGGATCGTCTTGTGGAGCATTGGCCCGCGCCAAATCACGGCATCGTCCTTCGGTAAAAAATAACCCATGGAAATCAGTTTGATTCCATATTCCACGGGTGGAGCGATCTTACCATCCACCACCACGGGTTCCTGGTGCGCGCCCATCAGTGTAGGAACACTAGGCCCGTAAACGTCCGTATCCATCAGGCCCACCTTAGCGCCCTGCAGGTGAAGAGCGATGGCGAGGTTAGCCGCCACTGTGGATTTGCCGACGCCTCCTTTGCCGCTGCCTACAGCCACCGTACTCTTGACGTTGGGAATCAAGTTGGAGTTGGGGCCGCGCGCCGGGGCTTGAGCGGGGGCTATCCGCACTTGAACGTCGGCCACACCGAGCGCCGCCACCGCCTCTCTTGCGCTTCGCACGATCTGGCCATTTGCAGGATTGTGGGGATTTTGCAATTGCAGCGTAAATGTAACGCGCTGATCTCCAACCTCAACATCCTTGACCATACCCAGAGCGACAATGTCCTTTTGCTGCGCCGTATCCCGGACACTGCTTAGCACCTTCATCACGTCTTGTGGATGAATCCTGGTACTCATGAATAAAGGTCGACCTTTCACAGACCAAACACTTGATATGAGGCCTTATTCAAAATAAGCGCCCTTGCGCAGAGCCCAACGGCCAGTTCCCCTAGCGAACATAACCAGCGCAATCTACACTTACTTCTGCTGTTCCGCGAATCTTGCGATCGAGTGCAGCAGGTCGTACTTGGTGAGGATTTCATAGCGGCCCTCGCTGAAATCCACGAAAACCGCCGGGCAGTCACGGGTAATACAGGAAGTGATCTGCTCGATGGTCGAGCCGGGTTTAATCACCGGAAAGCTTTCGCTCATGACTTCCGCCACCAACATTTTCTTCAGGTCACTGCCTTCTAGGGCGAGATTCAAAATCTCGTCCTCGTATAGCGCACCGACCGGCATCCCATCATCGAAGACGGGCAGTTGTGAAAAGTCGTGGGCTTGCATCCTCTCAAGCGCCGCGGCGACCGAATCCGTGGGCGCTACGATCACCAGATCCCGCCGCTGTCCGGCGTCAATCTTAGCCTGAACGATTTCCTCCGCGGTCAGGGGCACGGGAGATTCCAGATAGCGGTTATCCTTCATCCATTCGTTGTTGTAGACCTTGCTCAGGTAACGCATCCCTGTGTCAGGGATAAAAATGACCATCAGATCATTTTCCGCAAGTGTGGGAAAGACCTTGGCCGCCGCGCCCAGCGCCGTTCCGGCCGATCCCCCGCCGAAAATGCCCTCCATGCGTGCGAGTTTCCGCGCCCATTGGAAGGATTCTTTGTCCGTTACGCGAATGACATCGTCCAAAAGGCTGAAATCGAGCGTGCTCGGGAAAAAATCCTCACCAATTCCCTCCACTTTATAGGTTTCTCCTTTTATTACTTTGCCGGTGTGGAAGAAATCGTAAAGAATCGATCCGGCGGGATCGGCTCCGATAATCTTCACCTTCTGATTTTTTTCCTTGAGGAAGCGCGCAATGCCGCTGATGGTTCCGCCGGTCCCCATGCCAGCCACAAAGTGGGTGATGCGGCCTTCGGTGTCCTCCCAGATCTCAAGACCGGTGGTTCGGTAATGAACCTCGGGATTCGCCGGGTTGTGATACTGGTCTGGGTGGTAGGAATTCGGCGTGTCGCGGGTGATCTTATTCGCCATGGAAACATAGCTGCGAGGATCTTCAGGTGGCACCGCGGTGGGGCATACCACCACCTCCGCCCCGAGCGCCTTGAGCAAATCGATCTTCTCGTTGGACTGTTTGTCCGTAATCGTGAAGATCGCCTTGTAACCCCGTACGACCGAAACGAGCGCCAGTCCCATGCCGGTGTTACCCGAAGTTGCCTCGACAATAGTTCCACCCGGCTTCAGCAGACCTTTGCGCTCAGCATCGTCAACCATGGCAATTCCGATGCGGTCCTTGACGCTTCCTCCAGGATTGAGGAAATCGCATTTCACATAGACTTCACCCTTGGCACGCTTGGGAATGCGGTTCAGGCGGATCAGGGGGGTGCGGCCAATCGCTTCCAAAATATTGTTATAGCGCATGATGCAACCGTGTCAAAGGATGATGTGCACTCTGATTATACTCGAATGGCTCAGGTCGTGTTCGGTCCAATTCGCGCCGTTCCGCTCAACCGGGCATTTCCTCCGCAAGTGGCGAGACCGCAGAGCCGCCACCAAGAAATCCTGACCATCTTCCTGACGCCGTTAAAAAGCTGTAGTAAGATGGCCTTGTCAAAGCATGTATGGGGAGGAGATTTATGGACCTTCGAGGAAAGAGAGTGGCAGTCCTGGTGGCCGAACAATACCAGGATCTTGAGGTTTGGTATCCGCTGCTGCGCTTCCGGGAAGACGGGGCAAAAACAGAAGCGGTGGGCGCAGAGGCAGGCAAAACCTACTGCAGTAAGAAGGGATATCCGGTGATTGCCGACGAATCCCTTGCCGACGTCAACGCTTCCGGCTATGATGCCGTGGTCATTCCGGGCGGCTGGGCGCCGGATTCCTTGCGGCAGGATGAGCGGGTGCTGAAGCTGATCCGCGACATGGATGCCGCCGGCAAAGTGGTGGCTTCTATTTGCCACGGCGGTTGGGTGCTGGCTTCGGCCGGGATCATCCAGGGAAGAAGGGCAACTGGATTCAAAGCCATCAAAGATGATTTGATTAATGCCGGCGCGAAATACGCTGACGAAGAAGTGATCGTGGACGGAAATCTGATAACCTCTCGCGTGCCGACGGACTTGCCGGCGTTCTGCCGGGAAATTGCAAAAGTCTTGGCGGCTCAACCCATGACGCGGAAGGTTGGAAAGGGATAAGTAAATGCTTGCCGGATGTTTCCGGTTGTTGAGGGGGAAAGACTGTTCACCGCACATTCTCGTTCGAAAAGGAGATTCCATGGCATTCCGGGCGTTCCGTCGCATGCCTTTGATGACAATTCCGGTTTTTGCGTTAATGCTCGCCGGACCCCTATTACAAGCACAATCCTCCAAGAAGCAATTGCTCTACTTCACGCTTTCCGCGGGCTTCAAGCATGAGAGCATTCCCCTTTCCCAGCAAATCGTGAAGCAGATCGGCGACAAGTCCGGCGCGTTTGAGACCACGGTGAGCCAGGACGTCTCCGTGTTTACGCCTGAAAACCTGAAAAAATATTCCGCCGTGATGTTTTATACCACAGGCGAACTGCCCCTGAGCGACCCGCAGAAGAAGGCCTTCATCGATTTCGTCAAATCCGGCCACGGATTTATCGGCGTTCACAGCGCCACGGATACCTTTTACATGTGGCCTGATTATTTGCAACTGATTGGCGGCTATTTCAACGATCACCCCTGGCACCAGCAAGTGACAGTGGACGTGGCCGACACCTCAAGTCCTCTGGTGAAGTTCCTCGGCAAGTCTTTCCAGATCACCGACGAGATTTACCAAATCAGCGACTTCCAATACCGTACGTCGCACGTGCTCTTGCGGCTTGACCCGTCCTCCGTGGACCTTAAGAAGAACGGCGTTCGGCGCCGCTTCTATGGCTGGCCGCTCGCCTGGACGCGGCGCGATGGTAAGGGCCGGGTATTCTACTGCGGCCTGGGCCACGAAGATTCCACATGGAACGATCCCAGATTCCAAAAGCTGATGCTGAACGGCATTCGCTGGGCGATGGGTGGTTCTAAGTAATATCCATATCTTGGTCTTGAGCTGTTTGACGCCCGTTTACCATAGCTCATGGATGCTTGTTTCTCCGAACGACCCAAGAGGCGCAGATTGGCTTGGAATATCCGATATGTTCCGGCCGTTTGGTCCCAAAGTGAAGAACGCCCCATGAAGCTCGATAATCTGCCTGCCAGCATCACGGAATGGTCAAGTGTTCCGGCATCGGTTCAATTGGGCAAGCCGGGGACTGCAACGGTGCGCGCAAGGCAATTCGGGGAAATAAAGCTTCGGCTCGTCGAGTACAGCCCCGGCTATATTGCCGGCCACTGGTGTCACAAGGGTCATATCGTTTTTGCCGTCGCGGGCCAGCTTGTTATCGAGCATCAACACGGCTCCAGGTTTACGCTCCAAGCGGGAACGAGTTATTGCGTAGCCGATGACGATGATGCGCCGCACCGGGTTATTTCTGAAGGCGGAGCGACCGTCTTTATCATTGATTGACAGTTTCGCTCAAAGTAAGCCACTACCCGCCAGCCGGACCGCTTGAAATATTTCCCCCGAGTTGAGCATAATACCGGTAAAACACAATCGAGGAAATGAACGTATGGGTTTGCTGAACATTTTCAAGTTAATCAATCGAGATCAATGGTTCCTGTGCTACGAGTGTTTGATGCAAAGTGGCAACGATTCCACGAAGTCCATATTTCATTCAAGAGCGCCGAAGGTTCTAATCCTAAACCGGCCGCTGCAAAAGTGTCCACGCTGCGGAAGCGTCAATACCAAGTCCTTCCAGGAACTCAAAGATGAGCACAAGGACTCCACGCTTTTCGGGCTTGAGCGAATCGTCAAAAAACATCCGAGAGGCCAGTTTGAATTAGACAAAGCAAGCTGAGGCATGGATGTGGTCCTTTCCCTTTGGCGAGGACTGCGGCAGTGAATTCTCCCCGGCATCTCTCGATCGCCGCGAAGGCTAAGGAACTGCTAATAAATAATATTGCCACTCCACGGGTGGCGCATACATCGCGTTTGTTGCGATGTATGCGATGAGTGGGCCGCACACATGGCAAACGCGGCCATGTGTGCGCCACCCTAGTAACGGTTCGACGAGCCCCGTTGTAATAGTCAGACACCCCCCGCAAAGCGGGTGGCTTGATGAGTAGGGCCCCGTCAAACGGGGTCGGGTCGTTGGTTAAGGCGTCGCGCCGAGCGCGCCTTGTCCAAGGTTTAGAACTTCCCGCTGGCTCCATCCGCTTCCTCTTGCTCGCGGATGGTGCGGCGGACTTCTTCCAGTTCAAAGCCGACCGTGGAAACGGCATACCCACGAGCCCACAAGTGCTCGCCGGTGAAATTCCGTTCCCGGCCATTCAGTCGGGCAACAGCAATGGCGCTCTTCCCCTTCAGAAACCCGATAACCGAAGCCACCGGGTGCTTGGGGGGAATCGCGATGCAGATGTGCACATGGTCCGGCATCAGATGCCCTTCGAGAATCTGGCCCTCTTTTTGCTTGGCCAGAGCGTGGAAAATATCGCCCAAATGTCGACGCACCTGGCCGAACAGCACCTTGCGCCGTCGCTTGGGCACGAACACAACATGATATTTGCAATCCCACCTTGAGTGGGATAGATTCTGATAAAATTCAGACATCACATCCTCCTTTTTCAGATGGTCTCATCAAGCCACCTGAGGAGGATTGTGATGCCTCATCGGTCAAACCTTTTCAAGTCGCACGGGTCGAACCAGTGGCTTACCTTTTGTGCAGTTATTTATTAATAAACCCTAAGGTGAAGGATTCGCCTCGGTGCATGTGGATTTCTCCTGTGCAAGCTTATTAAGAATCGCTTCGCGCAATGGCTGCTCGGCTTCCGGAGGAAGCTTCAGGCCGTGGGATGTCAGATAAAAGACGTCAATCGCCTTCTGTCCTTCGGTGTCGATCAAAGCGATGTGGATGTCATAGCCTTGGGCCGCAACCAGCGAGCTGATGTGATAGAGCAGACCGGGAAAATCCTGGGTGACCAGCTCGAGCAGGGTGCTGTGCGAAGAACTCGACTGGTCAAAAGTGATCCGGGTAGGAATCCGCACCTTGGGATGGGGAGCGGAGTGGCTTCCCACCCTTGCACTCAATAGGGTTTCGAGCGCCACCTTGCCAGATAAGACTTCGATTACTTGATTTTCAAGCTTCGCTGTTTCCGCCGGATTCAACTCCAGCGTCCTGAAGAGATCGGCGAAGCGGAACGTGTCCACGATAATTCCATCACGATTCGCAAAAGCCTCGACCTTCAGAATATTCATTCCCCAAGCCATCAGAATGCCAGCAAGAGTTGAGAACAGGCCTGGCCGGTCTACCGCAATCAGCGTTAGCTCGTACCAGGATTCCCGCGTGCGAACTGAAACTTGAACCGGTTTTTTATTGTTGACTCGGACTGCGACGGAAAAGTGGGCGGCAATTTCTTCAGCAGTGTGAATTTGCAAATAGCGCCGCGGGAATCCGTCCAGGAAGCGTGAAACTTCTCCCTCGTTCGCTGAAGCGTCCAGAGAGGCCATGATCCTCCCCACTTCCGTACCGTCGGGACCGGCCACATCTACCCGTTCTTCGTCGACGCTTCGCATCAGATAATTCATGGACTGGACATGAAATTGCCACAGCGCCTCGGCTTTCCACGGTGTCAGGGCTTCAGGGTTCACCGCTTGAATGTCCGAGTAAGTCAGCAGGCAGAGCATCTTCAGCCGTTCCGTCGTCCCTACTCTCTCCGAAAACCAGCGGATTGTTTGGGGATCGAAAATATCGAGGCGGCGGACCGCCGATGACATTTCGAGATGATGGGCCACCAGGAATTCCACCGTGCCCCGCTCTTCGTCGTTCAACCCCAGCCGCCGGGCGGTCTGTCCGGCGGCCAGAGTGCTACCCGCCAAGTGCTCCTTCGCTTCCATGCCCTTGCCAATGTCGTGGAAAAGCAGCGACAGGATCAGAAGGTCTGGCCTTTCAATTTCTGACAATAGTTCCGCAAACTTCATTCGCCAGACCGCCAAAGATCCGGAAGAAGAGTCACTCTGGGTCCATCGAGCCGCAGTGCGAAGCTCCATCAAGCCCTGGATCGTCCCTAACGTGTGTTCGTCCACGGTGTAGCGATGGTAGTAGTCACGGACCACCAGCGAATCAATCAGCCGGAAGTGAGGAATCAATTTGATAATCACGCCCTGCCGGTGCATCTCCCGCAAGGCACGGTCAGCATGGGGCAAGCTCAGAACCAGCCTCAAATAGGGCCAGGATCCCAAAGGAAACTTGTCGATGGAATCGGAGGGCTTTGCTCTCTGATTTTCATCCAAAGAGCGTAGATTTTCTTCCACCCAGCGACCGGCTTCATGGCTCAACTCAAGGTCGTGCCGCGCCACCATCTCAAAGAGCTGGAAAAGCAGGGTGGGATCGCCTCCGGTCAGCGGAGGCCGCCGCGGAAAGATGCGCCCACGGACCACCGAGAAGTCCGTGTTTGAAACTCGCGATTTCCAGTCCTGATAGAGACCATAGAGAGAGGTTCGGGCCGATCGCGATCCTTCCATCACGCGGCGAGCAAGAGCGTCAATGCTTCGCACCTTGCGAAAGTAGTGCCGCATCCAATCCGCAGCGTCGCCACAGAGCTCGCCTCGCATTCCCATTGCCGTCGCGGCCGCCAGTTCTTGCAACTCATAAGTCAGGAGGTTGTCATCCCGGCCACGAAAGCCATGCAAGAAGCAGCGAATGTCACAGAGGAACTGGAAGCCATGCTTGGCCGCTTCCCGCATGGCCGCTGGCCAACCCAATTCCGGATCATCCCAAGCGCCTTTTTCTTCCAAGTTAGCAATCTGCGAAAGCCAACGCGCCACTTGAACGTCGCGGAGACCACCGGGAGCGTCTTTAACATTGGGCTCAAGATGGAAGATGGTTCCACCGTGTTTTTGATGCCGCCGGACAGTGAAATCTTCAAGTCTTGCCACGATCGCTTGCCGTTCCCGCGCGACCAGATGTGGGATGGCCCGCTGCCGCAGGTTTTCGAACACCTCCCACCCTCCGGCCAGAAAACGGCAATCCAGCAAGGAAATGGTGAACTCAAATTGGTCCGGTTGAAACTGGTAGCAATCCGCCAGGGTGCGATTGCTATGTCCGATGCGGAGCCGCAGGTCCCACAACGCCTGGAGCATGGCGCTGATGGTGTCGCGCTTCAGCGAGGGTGAGCGGTGATCCGAGGAAAGGAAGAGGAGATCGACATCCGAATGAGGGAAGAGTTCCCGGCGCCCGTAACCTCCAACCGCTACCAGGCAAAAATTCCGGGGAGTGTGTAAATCCGGGGAAAGAAATTGGCGGTAAGTCTGCTGGACGAGGACATCCACCAGAGACGTCCGGGCCTGAACGTACTGCCCGCCGTCCTTGCTCGATTCAAATTCCGTCCAAATCCGCGCCCGCTCCGCAGCATAAAACCGCGGCAGGTCCGCATAGGACAGTTCTGAAATGTCCGCCGCGGAATATCCCGGAATCGAGCTTGCCAGTTGCATGAATGAACCCGGCATCCAGTCCTTTGAAGCGCAGGACTAGAGCGCAAGGTCGCCCCTTTCTTCGTTGCGAATCCGAATTGCTTCCTCGACGCTGTAGACAAAAATCTTGCCATCCCCAATCTTCCCGGTTTTCGCGGCCTTCAGCAGGGTATCCAAAACCTGATCCAAACGATCATCGGGCAGAACGATTTCGATCTTGATCTTGGGCAGCAAATCAACCGTGTATTCGTTACCTCGATAAATCTCCGTGTGGCCTTTCTGCCGGCCATGTCCGCGCACTTCGGAGACCGTCATCCCATCAATCCCGATCTCCTGGAGAGCCTCCTTCACGGCGGTCAATCGGGAGGTCTGGATGATCGCTTCGACTTTTTTCATGGAATCAACCTCATGGCCTTATCCCTTTGGATACTTTCGGAGGCGGCTTGGTAAGAATGCCGAGGGTTGCCGGCCCTAAGCCTCCAGATTGTAAGCCTCTTCACCATGCAACGCCAAATCCAGACCCTCAACCTCCTGCTCGGTGTTGACGCGAAGCCCAATGACAGAATCCACAATCCACAGGACGATGAGGGTCCCAACAATCGCCAGCGCCCATGCGATTCCAATCCCTGCCAACTGGTTTAGAACCTGATGGGCATTCCCGTCAATCATTCCAACGGGAGAAGCATGGCCTTTGCCGTCTTGAAAAATCGGATTGATGACGCTCGTGGCAAAAACGCCAGTGAGGAACGCGCCGACCGTTCCTCCTATTCCGTGAACACCGAAGGCGTCCAGCGAATCGTCATAGCCAAATATGGGTTTCACCTTCACCACCATCAGATAACAAACAACTCCAGCAATCAGCCCGATGATTAATGCCGGCATGGGGGCGACAAATCCCGAAGCGGGAGTGATCGCCACCAACCCGGCTACGGCCCCGGAGACAGCGCCGAGGACGCTGGGCTTTCCGGTCCTTAGCCACTCTGCTCCCATCCAACCGAGGGTTGCGCCGGCTGCGCCCAGGTGGGTTGCCACGAAAGCGCTGGTCGCCAGTGTCCCCGCGCTCAAGGCGCTTCCGGCATTGAAACCGAACCAACCAACCCAAAGCAGGCAAGCTCCAATCACGCTCAGGACAACGTTGTGCGGAGGCATCGGCTCGTGGGGATACCCGACACGCTTACCCAAATATAAGGCGCAAACTAGCGCTGAAACGCCGGAAGTGATGTGGACCACGGTGCCGCCGGCAAAATCCAATGTCGGCACGGCGCCGCCCAGCGACGCATTCAGCAATCCCCCTTTTCCCCACACCATATGCGCCATCGGATCATAAACCACGATGGTCCAAAGGGTCATAAAAAGAACCAGAGCGCTGAATTTCATCCTTTCTGCAAACGCGCCCGTGATCAAAGCCGGAGTGATGATGGCAAACATCATCTGGAAGACCATATAAGTCTGTTGAGGAATGGTGGCCGCATAGTCCGGGTCGGGCGCCAACCCGACGTGCCGCAAAAAGCTGTATCCCAGCCCGCCGATGAAATGGTTACCTGAATGGAAGCACAAGCTAAATCCAAAGAGGGACCAGAGAACTGTGACCAACGCCATTAACCCAAAGCTCTCCATCATGGTGCTGAGAACGTTCTTTTTCCTTACCAGCCCACCGTAAAACAGCGCAAGCCCAGGTCCCGTCATCAGCAGCACCAGGGCGGATGAAACCAACATCCAAGCATTGTCTCCGGAGCTTTTGGCGTCCGCAACCGCCTTCTCTAACTCCTGTGTTTTTCCCTGAAGAGTGGTGAGGGCGCTTTCCGGGCCGCTGGAGGTTGCGCCGGACGTTGATGGGGAAGATTGCGCCCCCACAGTTACCGCCAATGAAAGACCCAAAACAAGCAGTAAGGCGGCTCGCCGGAATGGCCTGCAGCTCATTAGCAGAATTCTCCCTTCTATTTCTTTCTGATCACGTTTTTAAAAAATAGATAGCCGAGGTAAATTATAGAGAGGCCGGGAGAAAAGCACCAATCAAATGACTTTATTGGCTGCATAATCAATTGTTTCGGTAAGGACGATGAATTCTGCTGATAACAGCTCAACTTAACGGAATGGAGAACTATACACACGGTCGTAAGTCGGCGACGCTCGATTTTGTAGCGCCGGTCTGTGACCGGCGGATTTCGCCGCTCCCTGTCAGGGCAAGCTCCGAGCGGCGCTACAGCAAATGCCCGTCGCCGACTTATGTCCTCATGTGTAGCGAAAGGATGGCCCCAAACCCTGTCTAAAGGCCGTTGAAATAGTTTGGAATGGCGGCGCCGTAGGATGCTAGAATTTCGGCCAGGGCCCAACCAACCCTGGCGGCAATGAAAAACCGCCATCGGCACGCGAGTCATCGTCAAAATTTTGAAGACGAGGGGCATAGCAAGGGTTAATCTTATTTAGATCGCCGGAGGCAACATGAGAGCATATGTGCTCATAAACGTCAGACCCGGAAAAGTGCGGGATGTTGTCAGCTCGGTGGGCGGCCTTCAGGGCGTCATGCACGCAGACGCATGCTGGGGATTGCCGGACGTCTTTGCCTACGTCGAAACTCCAGACGAAAACAGCCTGCATACTCTTGTCATGGAAAAGATCCAAAAGCTGGAGGGAGTGGACCGCACGGAAACGCACATCGTGGTGGGTTGAGCTGGAGCCCATCTGCGTTTGGACCTAGTATTGCTATGTTAAGTCATCGGGAGCACAGGAAAAAGGGTTTGCCCGGCTGAAGCCGACGGCGGCAAGGATGAACCGTGTGACATATTTATAATCAATTACTGGCGCCATCTGCCGGCAGGGCGGCGGGCCTTGCAACGGCCACCCGGTTCCGTCCCAAGCCTTTGGCCCGGTAGAGGGCTTCGTCGGCTTGGCGAAGCAGGGACGCCGCGTCCAGCATTCCCAACTCCGCCGTGGTTGCAACTCCAAGACTCAAGGAGATCGGAATGTTGAAACCTTCGGAAATTGCCACCGGATTCCCTGCCACTGCCACCCGAAGGCTCTCCGCACGGCGGCTGGCGGCAGCCACATCGCAGCCGGGCAGCACCATCAGGAATTCTTCGCCGCCGTAACGCCCCACCGCATCGTAAGAGCGCACCTCCGCCCGTAAATGGGAACCAACAAGGCGCAACACTTCGTCTCCGGCAAGGTGTCCGTAGTTGTCATTGACGCTCTTGAAGTGGTCGAGGTCTGTGAGAATAACGGCGACAGGGGTCACATCACGCCTGGAGCGGTCCAATTCCTTATCCAAAAACTCCAAAATGCCAGCGCGGTTCAAAACCCGGGTTAAGGCATCGTGCGTGGCCTGATCGCGAAGAGCCTCTCTAGCCCGCACCAACTCCTCCTGCAACTCCAGGATCCGGCTGCCTGCCCTCACCCTTGCCTTCAGTTCGTGTAGATCGAAAGGCTTCACCAGGTAATCGTCCGCGCCCATATCGAGGCCCCGGACAAGATCTTCCTTCCGGTCCTTGGCCGTCAAAAGAATGGCATAAACGTATGCGCCTTGCTGATCCTTCCTTAATTCCCGGATTACATCAGGCCCATCCATTCCGGGCATCATCCAATCCAAGATCGCCAATCGCGGGGAATCCGGCCGGCGAAGCGTTTCAAGAGCTTCTAACCCGTCCCTCGTAAGGATGACCTCATAACCCCACTTCAGCAGGGAGGCCTGAAGCAGCCGCGCCGAGATAGGATCATCCTCTGCAATGAGCGCTTTCATCCTTCGAACCATTCACCTCAAACTTGAACTATTTGAAACATCAAACCACGTTCGAATGGGGTAGTGGGTCAGTTTGCTGTAGCGGCGCTCTATGAGCGCCGGAAACTGTTGAGAAATAAAGTTCGGCGGTCACAGACCGCCGCTACAGCAAACAAACTGCACCACTACCTCGATTGAATATACTTGCCACAGAGGGTTTCGATCATATCTACCATCACCAGCTCATCCACCGGGTCCTTCAGCCTGGCAGCAACCGCAAGTTCTTCGACCTCCCCTTTATAGCATTTTAACTCCGCCGGGGACATCAGCAGAATAGGCAGGTCGTTTCCAACTTCTGAAGTTCGTTGGCGGATAAATTCCACCACTTCTTTTGCGCTCCCAGACATTCCCCCGTGCCGAAGCACCAACAGTTGAAAACCACCCCAATTGTATTTCTCGAGGAGCGCCAGCATTTCACTCTCATCTTCAACCGCCACAACCGCATGGCCGCAGTCCTGGAGACTCGCGGAAAGATTGGCTTGAGCCTGGTCCTTAAACCCCTCAATCAGAATGGGCTTCCCGCCGGCAGTGTTTTTTTCAGCATCCCCGGGTCTGGCCAATCTGTGTCGCGGCAGCGCTCTCGCGGACCTTGTCGCCATCGCCCCACGGCAGGGCTCAATTCTTTTCAGCCTGACCCAGAAACGCAATACGGTTCCATTGCCCGAGTTGTCGTATGGGGCCACGGCGCCACCCATCAATTCAATGAGTCCTTTGGCGAGTCTCAGGCTGGCGATGGCGCCTTGCCTGTCGCTGCGATTCATATGCCTAGCCCCTAACAGAACTGTCGACCCGGACGATGGCGGGGGCTCGTCTTCCAGAAGCCCAGTACCCTCGACCTTAAAGGACAAGACCGCTTCCTCTTCATCGATTGAGCCAGTTTGCGCCCATACCAACACCCCACCGGTTGTTAGGCAATCCAAGGAGTAGCTCACGATGTTATTCAGAGCCTGGCGCAGGCGGCGGGAGTCACCCACATAAACATCCGGCACTTGGGGGTCTATCTTCCAGTTGAGCTGCCGGCCTACATATGCTGCCTGCGCCGCAAACGGCCTGAAAGAGTCCTCCAGGAATTCACGCAGACTAAACTCGGCCGGCTCCATCACCAATTCCCCTGCATCGAGTTTGGCGAGGTCTCCAGCGTCTTCTAAAATTCGGAGGACAGACTGTGAGGAAAACATCAGCACGTCCAAACACTCTTGGATTTCAGGTTCAAGGTTGGTTTGATGCAGAAGCTCTGCGACTGCAAAAATGCTGCTCACGGGCTTCCGCAATTCGTTTAATAGAGGCAAAATCAGGTGGTTTCTCAAACCCGCCGCTAGGCTGTCTCCCCTGCTGGGTGAGCCGGTCGTCCCCTCTGCGTCTGCATCACCGCCCAGGTTGATTGCCAGACCCACCAAACCCGTGACATCTCCTTTTTCATTGTGCACTGGAGCATGATGGACGGAGAAAGTATAGCCACTCGACCTCTCCAGGCAGGCGGAAGGCTTTCCTTTCTGAGCCATTTCCATGTGCTTACAAAATAGCGGGTTCGCTCCGCGGAGATCCTGAACGAGCCGTCCTTCACACTCTCCAGGTTCAATCCCCGTGTCTCGTGTTCCCTTCCCGCCCAGCAGCTTGACTCTTCCGCCTTGGTCCGCAGTAAATACCGTGAATGGAAGATTGGCAAGAGCCCATTTTAAGTCTGCCGCGCTCCGGGGCAGTTCCGGTTCGGTCTCCTCCGTGCATTTCATCACTCGCGCCACGCAAAGGACTCCCATAAACTTGCCTTTGCGGCGCATCAGCTTCGGGTTGACCTTCAGAACCACATCATTTCCGTCTCGAGAGATAACGGTGAGGTTGGGCAGGCCGGGATCCTCGCCGGCAATGACGCTCTTCAACCACCGTTGAGTTTGCCCTTGAAATATATCGGGCGTTAAGCGTGTAAGATTTAGTCGAATAATATCCTCGGCCTTTTGCCCGGTCGTCTTTTCTGCAGCGCGATTCCACGTGGTGATATTCCCGTCCCCATCAAGAATGAAAACAAGATCGCTTGAATAGTCCAGCAACATCCGAAGGTAGTTCTCAAGCTCCTCTCCCCTTTCGGTCAACCGCTGGATGATTACCGCCTGCTGCCTTCCCGTCCACGCCAGAGATAACACAAAGAGGAGTAGCGCCGTGAGAACGGCCAGCGCCGACCATGCAACCCATCCAGGATGGCTCGCCAGAGTTTCGTAAAGCGTCCATATCTGGACTTCAACCCGAACGGCAATGGCATGCAGCCTAAGACCGGGAATCGTGATGGCAGCTCCCAGGCAAAGTTGAGAGGAAAGGAGGTTGCTCGACATGACGACGGTTTTGGCGGGAAAGGCCCGATTCGATTTATTCATGTCCGGCACTGTGTATTACCCGATTGGATGAATCCAAAGTTGTCCGAACATGGCTTCAGCCATGCTGCATATTCGAAGGGTCCTGGTGGGATCAATCAGCCGGCCTTGCCCAACCCGTCAAGCTCAGTCTGGACATGGTCGGCATAGCAGCTCGGGCAAATGCCGTGAGTGAATGCGGCGTTGGAGTGGTCAGCGATGTAGGTTTCCACCTGCTGCCAATAATTCTGATCATTGCGAATCCGCTTGCAATAGGAACAAATCGGAAGTAATCCCTGGAGAGTCTTGACCTTGGCCAGCGCTTCTTCCAGTTCTTGGACCCGCTCCGCGAGAGCCCGTTGCAACCCAGCCACTCGCAGGCCGACTTGAAGCCGCGCTTTCAGCTCCGCCTGATTGAACGGCTTGGTGATGTAGTCGTCCGCCTGGGCCATCAGCCCTTCCACCACATCGTCCTTGCTGGCGCGGGCCGTCAGCAGAATGAGATAAATGAACCGGTCCGCCAACTGTTCCCTCACCAGGTGAAGCAATTCAATCCCGTCCCTCCCCGGCATCATCCAATCCAGAATAGCAAGGTGCACATCCGGCTCGTTCGTGAGGATGTCCCACGCTTCATTGCCGTTGGCGGCCACCAAAACCTCGTGCCCCCAGGTTTTAAGGTTTTGAGCTAGGACGCGCCTGGAAAGCGGTTCGTCCTCTGCAATCAGCACCTTCACTCGCGTCAATTTGGAATCCGTCATGAATTGCCCCTCACCCTTTCGCACAGCCTTCGCGCCGGCAGGATATACACTCATACCCCGCCGTGACCTCTTCAGCCTCTCCGAAAGATTTTCGGCACAGATGGGTCGAGACTTTAGCAAATTCCAAACTTTTTTGGCGGTGATACGATCCGTTTGCTGGAGCGGCGGTCTTTGACCGGCGAGTTTTGTTTGTCAATACTTCCCGGCGCGCCGATATAACAAACTCCGTAACTATCTCCAGGTGGCTGTATACATCGGGAACCGTAGGGCTGTGTTATATTTCAGGTCCTGGGGGACTTGCAGCGGGCGGGTAGTGGCGTGGTTTGTTTGCTGTAGCGGCGCTGCTTACACGTGGAAGCAACGATGAAAACCTCTCACGGCCAGAAGTTGGCCTCTTTTGCCATGCCGCCGGGAAAATCCCTCGGGCGAAGTCATCCTGAGCCGCCACATCCTTACCGCAGCGAATATGAGCGCGACCGTGACCGCATCATTCATTCCCGGGCCTTCCGCCGCCTGGAGAACAAAACCCAAGTTTTTTCCCGCCGCTATTCCGATCACTTCCGCAACCGCCTCACGCATACCCTGGAGGTTGCCCAGATCAGCCGCACGGTTGCACGTTCGCTGGGTCTGAATCAGGATTTGGCTGAGGCGTTGGCGCTGGTCCATGACGTGGGACATCCGCCCTTTGGCCACGCCGGAGAAGCCGTTCTCAACAACCTGATGGCAGAATATCAGGACCGCTTCGACCATAATCTGCACGCCCTTCGTGTGGTTGAAGTGTTTGAGCAGAAATACGTGGGATTTCCAGGATTAAACCTCACTTTTGAGGTGCGCGAAGGGATCATCAAGCATTCGCGGGATTACGATGCCGCGCAGAATCCCGGCCTTTCGGAATACCTGCTGGATCAGCGTCCACCGCTCGAGGCCCAGATCATCGACCTCGCGGACGAAATCGCCTACAATTGCGCCGACCTGGATGACGGGTACGAATCAAGACTTCTCAACCTTTCCCAAATCCTCGCTCACGCGCCGATCTTCGCCAAACTCTATCAACGCTTCGAGAGCAAATTCCCGGAAGCCCTCGAAAAGTTGAAATTCAACGAGGCTTTGAAGCGGCTCATGGACCGGCTGGTGACAGACCTGATTGAGAACACTCAGGCGACTCTCAGGAAGCACCGGATTGATTCTGTGCAGAAGGTGCGAGCGAGGAAAAGCCGGCTGGTAGGACTGAGCCCGAAGATTGCCGCTGAAAACCGGCAAATCAAGGCCTTCCTGCATCAAAATCTCTATTCCCACGCCGATGTCAGTACAGAACGCCGGAAGATCGTCCGCCACGTTGAGAGACTATTCACTTATTTCGTGCAGCATCCTCGATCCCTCCCACCCGCGTACTTCGCAAAGACCCGCCTCGAACCCGTTCACCGCGTTGTCTGCGACTACATCGCCGGCATGACGGATAATTACCTGCAGAGCCAGTACCGGAAAATCTTCCGGTGAAACGGATCGTGGCAGCAGGAAATGGCGCGCAATTCAAGAGTTTAATCTGGATTATCCACCAAGTTTTATTCGAGGACCGGAAGGGCACGGTTTTAACCGTGCCCTGGAGTTTCTACATTTCCGGAATCTGTGAGTATCAGCCAAGCCTCCAGTGCTGTCATCCTGAGCGGAGCGAAGGATCACTGTATTTGATCTTTTGCCGG
>Ga0102924_1001464_pt1 | contig 27236 bp, 24 predicted proteins | sample PaiPotPPM11metaG_FD_80116 | JGI IMG/M metagenome (GOLD analysis project Ga0102924, IMG submission 80116) | Iron sulfur acid spring bacterial and archeal communities from Banff, Canada, to study Microbial Dark Matter (Phase II) - Paint Pots PPM... ... | reverse complement strand
GACCAGGGGAAGGCCAAGGCCCTGGCGGACGAGCACGGTGCCGCCTGGGACGCCGGCCTTGGCGCCCTGCTGGCCCGGCCGGACATCGACGTCGTCAGCGTGTGCGTGCCGAGCGGGCTGCACGCCGAGGTCGGAGTCCAGGCCGCCCAGGCCGGCAAGCACCTGGTGATCGAGAAGCCCATCGACGTCACGGTGGCCGCCGCGGACCGGCTGCTCGGCGCCGCGGCCGCGGCCGGCGTGGAGCTCACGGTGATCTCCCAGCACCGCTTCGACGCCGGGGTCCGGCGGCTGCGGGAGCTGATCCAGGCGGGCCGGCTGGGCCGTCTGACCCTCGGCGAGGCCGCCGTCAAGTGGTACCGGAGTCAGGACTACTACGACAGCGGCGACTGGCGCGGCACGTGGGCACTGGACGGCGGCGGTGCGCTGATAAACCAGGGCATCCACTACCTGGACCTGCTGTGCTGGATTATGGGCCCGGTCGCCCAGGTCACGGCGCTGTGCGCGACGCAGGCGCACGAGGTCGAGGTCGAGGACGTCGCCCTGGCCCTCCTGCGGTTCCAGTCCGGAGCGGTTGGGCTGGTGCAGGCCGCCACCGCCGTCTACCCGGGCTTTCCCGAGCGGCTGGAAATCTCCGGTACCGGCGGGACGGTCGTCATCGAGGCAGGTGCCATCCGCTCCTCGGAACTAACCGATGAGCGGGGTGAGGTGGGCGCGTACGGCGCCGCCGCCAGCACGGCGGCTGCGGCGGCCGGGCCCGGCGCCACGGCCGCCGCCGATCCCGCCGCGGTCGCGGACGAAGCGCACCGTGCGCAGCTCGCCGATTTCCTGGCTGCGCTCGACCACGGCGGGGAGCCGCTGGTCACGGGCGAACAGGCACGGGCGGACCTCGCGGTGATCCGGGCCGTCTACGACTCCGCGCGGCTGGGCCAGCCAGTCACGCCGCAGTAGCTCACCAGTGAGACCTGATATCACGGCCCCAATCGAGTATCGCGGAAAGCGCTTGTCCGCGGCGCCGGCCTCGAGGTCGACCTGGCTCAGACGCGGGGTGCCAGGAGCGCAGGCCCGACCGGCAGCTTGATCCTGTTGCCGGGGATGCCGTTAGAGACGCCGGCGGCGGAGGCGTACCAGGCCGCGACCGCGGTGATGACGCCGATGACACCGCCGATGTGCACGACCGTCGTGTTCCCCGCGAAGTTCCCGATGAACAGGACGACCTCGGTGATCTCCAGGGTCAGGAACACGACGAACACCGCCGTGTTGAGCGCCAGGGACATGATGAGCATGTAGGTGTTGAATATCGCGAACGCGAGCAAGATCCAGCCGAGGTCATGGTCGGCCGCCGAGGCGCTCTTGGCTCCAGGCGCCACGAACTGGACCCAGAGGAACAGGCCGATCCAGAATCCGCCGTACGTGGAGAACGCGGTGGCGCCGAAGACGTTCCGGTTCTTGAACTCCCACATGCCGGCGAGCAACTGGATGGCGCCGCCGTAGGCCAGCGCGTACCCGAGCCACGCGTTACCGGTGGCGGCTCCCATCCAGTTGGCGTTGGCGGCGGACAGCAGGAATGTGGTCAGCGCGAAAGCCGCTAGCCCCAGCGGGGCCGGGTCGGCGACAGGGGCGGGGATGGTACGTACTTCTTCGGCCATGGCTTGCTCCGTTGCGTCGTTGCCCGATGTACTAAGCCGGAAAAATACGGTGCTGGCCGCCACCGCCGGCTAGCCGTGCGATGAACGTCGCCGATAATGCGCGGAACGGGCTTGCCGGGGCGAGGAACGGTCACGTCCCGCCGGCGAGCGGTCATGCGCGGAGCGGGGCGCGGTTCTGCGGCAATTCGCATTGCTATCCGGCAAAGTGCCGGCTGGTTTATAGTGCGGCGATGGCGGTCCTCATTATCCTGTTCGTTTTCGGCGCCGCGGCGTTGTGCTGCGCCGTCCTGTTCTGGAAGCGAAGCTCGCGCCGCGTGGGCGCACCGCCGCAGCGGGCCACCTATGAGGTTCTGCACACGGCCAGCCAGGCCGTCTCCGTGCTGCGCGACGGCTTGACCCAAGCCACCGCGGTCAAGGCCGCACCGAGCCTGAGCCACCTTCTCGGTACCCCGACGGTCGCCATCGCGAACCAGGCCGGGCTGCTCGCCTGCCATGGCTCCGATCAGCACACTGACGTGCTCGCCCGCCACTTGCGCGGCGTTTTGGCTTCCGGCCACTCGCAGCTGCTATCTGCCTCGGATCTTGGCTGCGGACACGGTGGCGATTGCCTGATGCGGGCCGGCGTTGCCGTCCCGATCGCGGTCGACGGGGCGGTCATCGGGGCGCTGGCCGCCCTGGGCCCCTCCGCCGACGCGGCCTTGATGCGGACCGCGACCGAGGTCGCGCGGTTCGTGTCCACCCACCTTGCGCTCGCTGAACTCGACGCCTCCCGCACCCGCACGGTACAGGCTCAGCTGAACTTTCTGCGGGCTCAGATAAGTCCGCATTTCGTGTACAACGCGCTGACCGCGATCGAGTCGTTCGTCCGGTCTGATCCGGAGCGCGCGCGGGACCTCCTCGTCGGTTTCGCTGAGTTCATCCGCTGGTCCTTCCGTGAGCACAGCCAGTACGCTACCTTGGCCGAGGAATTGCGGTTTGTGGATACCTATCTGGAGCTGGAGCGCGCGCGTTTTGGCGACCGCCTCGCGGTCAGCCTGCGAGTGGCCCCGGAGGTGCTTCCCGTGCGGGTACCGTCGCTAGTACTACAGCCATTGGTGGAAAACGCCGTCCGGCACGGCCTCGAGCAGCTCACGGGAACCGCCCGGTTGCAGATTTCGGCGGAGGACGGCGGCCACGAGGCTATCGTCACGGTCGAGGATCACGGCGTCGGCGTTGATCCCGGGCAACTCGCTGACGTGCTCGCGGGGCGGACCGGCGGCCAGTCGGTCGGGCTGCGCAACGTCGACGAGCGGCTTCGCGCCACCTTCGGCAACGACCACGGGCTGACGATAGAAACCGGGGTCGGCGCGGGCACGAAGGTCACGATGCGGCTGCCCAAGTTCGCCCCGGCGGTGAGCGGGCAGTGACCCCTCTGCCGACCTCCCCGCCCGCCACCCACGCACCCACCGCGTCGGCGCTGGTCATCGACGATGAGGCGCCAGCCAGGGACGAGCTGAGCTACCTTCTGCGCACCGCATTCTCGATCGCGCCGGTCGATGCGGCGGAGAATTCAAGCGACGCATTCCGCTATCTTCAGGAGCGTTCTTACGACGTCGTTTTCCTTGATGTCCGGATGCCCGCGCTCAACGGCATCGAGCTGGGCAATGTCCTCTGCCGGTTCGCAACACCCCCGGCTATCGTTTTCGTCACGGCCTTTGAGGAGTACGCGGTTCGCGCCTTCGATATCGGAGCGTGCGACTACCTGCTCAAACCGGTATCTCGCGCCCGTCTGGGCACCGCCCTGGGGCGCGCACTGAGCCGCGCGCCTGATCACCCGGATTCACTGGACGACGACCCATTCGCCACGATCCCGGTGGAGACCGCCGGGCGCACGAGATTTGTCCCCCGTGAGCAGGTGCGCTGGGCAGAAGCCGAGGGGGATTACGTGCGGCTGCACACAGCCGACGGTAGCGCTTACCTGCTGCGCATGCCGATTTCTCACTTGGAGGAACGTTGGTCGGCCTACGGGTTTATCCGTATACACCGCGGCTTTCTCGTGCAGTTCAAGCACATCACCGAATTCTCGGTGACTAATGGTCTTCATGCCGTGACGGTCGCTGGTCATTCCCTGCCGGTCAGCCGCCGTCACGTGCGGGATGTCCGAGACCGGATCCTCCGGGCGGGAAGGCGGAGCTTACCGTGCCCGATCTTGGCGATCCCGCGCCGGGCAGGCAGCGCGTTGTCTGGCGGCCCGATCACGTACCCGTCCAGCACGACGTTCCCGGGCTGAGCGACCTGCGCGACGACACGAGCGCCGGGCGCCTGCTCGTCAGGTCGTTCGTGCGCGCGCAGCTTGGCCTGTCCCTCGTGTGCCTGACGTTCGCGCTCACGGTGACGGCCTCGTTCCCGGTCATCGCGGCTATGGTGCCCGCGATCACCAGGATCACGGTGGCCGGTGTCCCGCTCACGCTGATCGTGCTCGGGTTCGCGTTCTACCCTGTCTTTCTCGCGGTTGGCTGGTTCTACAACCGTCACGCGCGGCAGCTAGAGGTCAGGTTCACCAGCCTGGTCGACCCGGTGAGCCGACGGCCCGATGTCTGACGCGGCCGTCGGTGCCATCGCGTTCGTCACGCTGCTGACGATCATGGTCGGCGCACGCGGCATCCGGGTGGCCAGGACACCGGATGACTTCATGGTCGCCGCCCGTCAGGTCCCGCCCGCACTCAATGCCGCGGCCATCTCGGGTGAGTATCTCTCGGCTGCGTCCTTCCTCGGCATTGCCGGGCTGGTCGTCGCGCAGGGCCTCGGCGCACTGTGGTACTCGGTTGGCTATACCGCCGGCTACCTGGTCCTGCTGCTGCTGGTGGCGGCGCCGTTGCGACGTTTCGGCGCGTACACCATCCCCGATTTTGCCGTCGGCCGGCTGGGGTCCCGCGGCTTGCGCCAGACAGCGACCGTCCTCGTCCTGGTCATCGGCTGGTTCTACCTGCTGCCGCAGATGAAGGGCGCCGGCATCACACTGCAATGGGTGCTCGGCACGCCGTACTGGGTTGGCGCGGCGACGCTTGGCGTGGTCGTGAGCTGCAACATCGCGATGGGCGGCATGAAGGGAATCACCTTCGTCCAGTGCTTCCAGTACTGGCTGAAGCTGTGCGCGATTGGCATTCCGGCGCTCGTGCTGCTGATCGCGGCCGGACACCACTCCAGTCCCAATCTGACCCCGGATCGGGCCCCGGTGTTCACCCACGCCACCGTCGTTGACATGACGCAGGCGACCAGTTTCACCCTGACGCGCCCCGCCGATGCCACGGTTACCGGCCTTCTCGATCAGCGCACGTACCGAGACCAGGCCGTGCGACTGCCCGCGGGCCGGCACGCCGCCGGCGCGGGCTCGCGGATCGGCTTCGCCGCTGGTGCTGCCGTCCCGGTCAGCCTGGCCATGGAACCGTCTTCCAACGAGTCATGGGATTCCCCGTTCCTCACTTCGAGCACAAGCGGCGCGCACCCCCTGGCCGCGACGTACGGCGTCATCATCGCTACGTTCTTCGGCGCGATCGGGCTCCCGCACATCCTGGTGCGGTTCTACACCAACCCGGACGGCGAGGCGGCCAGGCGGACGACGTTGATCGTGGTCTTGCTGCTGAGCACCTTCTACCTGTTCCCGACAGTGCTCGCAGTGCTCACCCGGTTGCATGCGCCCCAGCTCTACCTTTCCAGTGACTCGGACAGCATCGTCCTGGCCCTGCCGGCGCTGCTGCTACCCGGGCTGCCGGGCGAACTGCTGGCCGCGCTCGTCGCCGCGGGGGCGTTCGCCGCCTTCCTGTCCACCTCGTCCGGCCTGCTGGTCAGCGTGGCCGGCGCGCTGTCGCACGACCTGATGAAGCGCGGAGTCACCACATTCCGCTGGTGCGCGATCACCGCGGGTGCGATCGCGACCATCGCCGCCCTGCTGATCGACCGCTTCTCCCTGGCCCTCCTCGTGGGCTGGGCCTTCGCCATCGCGGCGTCCTCGTTCTGCCCGCTGATGGTGCTCGGGATATGGTGGCGGCGGCTCACCAGGATCGGCGCCACGGCGGGGATCGTCATCGGCGGCGGATCCTGCCTGGCGGCCATCGTGTCGACGATGCTCGGCGCGGCGGCGAGCGGCTGGAACGCGGTGCTCCTAGGCCAGCCGGCGATCTGGACGGTCCCGCTGGCCTTCGGCGTGATGATCGTCGTGTCGTTGCTCACGCAGCGAACCGTTCCCGCCAACGTCGGCCAGGTGATGCTGCGGATGCACCTGCCCGAGGCGCTCAGCAGAAAGGCCTACCGCACGTCATGAGGTTTCGGCGGCACTAGCCGCGCCCGCGGTGACGTTGCCAGGCACGAGCTCCTGCCAGCGGCCGTCCGCCGGGATGACCGTGTCGGGCAGCGACCTGACGCCGGTGACGCCGACCCCGAGCCCGATCGGCTCCTGCCCGTCCTCGTTCCGGCGGACCGATTCCAGCAGCCGGGCGCGGAGGTGGATGACCGCCCGGTCCGCGGCGACCACGTGCTCCTTGGTCCGGTCCAGGATCGGGCCCATGCTGATGGCGAGGATCGCGTCCTCCTGCTCGATGCCGTCGAAGCCGGTCCAGCTGGAGCGCAATCGCGAACGGTCCTGCCCCAGCCGGTCAGCCCAGGCCGCACGGAAGTCGCAGTCGGTGTCGTTCCAGAACGGCTCGCGCAGCCCCATGATGCGGATGATCTCCGCGCGGTCGATGGGCTTGGCCCCGTGGGCGATGATGTACGTGCTGGTCACCGTGTCCTCCTGCGGCACTTCGAACACGAAGAACTGGAAGGCCGGCGCCGGGATGATACGGGCGAACGGCAGGAGCACGGGCGTGACCCGGATGCTGTGCGCGGTGCTGCCGTCCGCGGCCCGCGGCCCCTGCCGCTTGGCGACGTAGTGGAACCCGAAGGCGGTGTCCTCCAGTTCCAGCTTCGGGGCGTTGTCGCCGCTGGCCAGCGCTCCGGGGTTGAAGTCCTCGTCGTCGCGCGCCGTGAACTCGTCGTCCATCCAGGTGGGGTTGGCCTGGTTGCTGTGCAGGATCCCGACGTGCGAGCTGTCGACCCCGCCCTCGAACAACTGGAGGTAGTTGACCGGGGTGTTGAGCCGGATGACGGCGCGGTTGCCGTCGGGGCCGTCCAGGAACGCGTAGTGCGGGAATTCGGGCTGCTGGTCCCTGGGGCCGATATAGGTCCAGACGAGGCCGCCCGCTTCGCGGACCGGGAACGCGGGCGCCCTCATCCGGTCCTTGTACTTAGGATTGCGGTTGTTGGGCGTGTCCAGGATCGTGCCGTCCGCGGCGAACTTCCAGCCGTGGTACAGGCACCGGATGCCGCCCTTCTCGACTCTCCCCAGGGCGAGCGACGCGCACCGGTGCATGCACAGCTCCTCCAAGACGCCCACCTGCCCCGCCGTGTCGCGGAACACGACGAACGACTCGCCGAGGAGGCGGGCCCGCAGGGGGTCGCAGTCCGGCGCCGGCAACTGCGCGGAAGTAGCAATGGGCATCCAGAACCGCCGCATCATCTGGCCCATCGCCGTGCCCGGCCCCACGCGCGTCAGGGTCTCGTTCTCCTCGGAAGTCAACATGCTCCGGCCTCTCCGCCGTGTCGAACTTTGCCAGGATCTGACTTCTACAGAAGCTAGCTTCCTTGTAAGTGAGCTTCCATGGAAGTTAACTCGTTCACGGCGGATAGTCAATGGTTCGGGATGACCGGGTGAACCAGGCGAACAGGGCCTAATCTGACTGGGCCTAATCTTGTCCGTACCTCTTGCGCGTCCAGAAACTCAGATGTACGGTCCTCGCATCGAATCAGTTCGACATTAGTTCGACACTGCACCTGGATTCGACGGTGCACCTGAATTCGACTGCGCGAGAAGGAGCACCGTGATGCCCGTCACCATCGCGGACGTTGCCCGGAGGGCCGGAGTGTCCCGCAGCACCGTGTCGTACGTGCTGAGCGGTGTCCGCCCGATCTCGCCGGAGACCCGGCGCCGAGTCGAGCAGGCGATCGAGGAACTGCAGTTCCGGCCGCACGCCGGGGCGCGCTCGATCCGCAGCGGGCGCAACGGGGTCATCGCCATGGCCCTGCCCATGGTGCACGGCCCGCACAACCAGGTGCAGATGCCGTATGTCTGGGCGGCGCTGAACGCGGCGCAGGACCTCGGCTTCAAGATGCTGATGCTGACCGACGACGACGGCGAGTCCGCGATCCGCGACTCGGTGGCCGGCTCGCAGGTCGACGGCGTCATGCTGATGGAAGTCCAGCGCAAGGATCCGCGAGTGCCGCTGCTCAGCTCCCTCGGGTGCCCCGCGGTGCTGGTCGGCACGCCCGACGACCCCGCCCGGCTGCCGGTCGCCGACTTCGACACCGCCCTAGCCGGGCGACTGTGCGCGGAGTACCTGCTCGAACTCGGGCATCGCGGTGTCGGTTATGTGGGGCAGTCCCCGGCCGCGTTCCGCCGTGACGTCGCCTACGCCGTCCACGCCAGGGACGGGGCCCTCACGGCGCTGCGCGCGGTGCGGGCCGCCGCGGCCTGGACGTCGTGCGACGGGCAGCCGGGTGACGTGGTGCGCGCCGTGGATCACCTGCTGGCTAAGGTCCGGGGACTGAGCGGCCTGATCGTCTACAACGAGCGGGCCCTGCCCCTGGTGATCGACCGGCTGAACGGCCTGGGGCTGCGCGTGCCGCAGGACGTCTCGGTCGTCGCCATCTGCCCCGACGACGAAGCCGAGCGGCTTCACCTGCCCGTCACCTGCGCGTCCCTGCCGGTTGAAGAGCTGGCGCGCACCGCCGTCCGGCTGCTGGCCGCGCAGGTCAACGGGGAAACGGCAGCGTCGGTGACGATCCTGGCGCCGACCATGAAGACCCGCGGCACCACCGCGCAGGCCCCGGCCGAGAACCCCGTTCACTCCTAGCCAGTCCCTGCCCTGTCACCCCCCTAGTGTGGGGTCCGGGGCCGACACAGCCGTACATCGCTTTCATCGAATCGATTCGAAAGGCACAGGCCATGACAAAGTCGTCCCGCCGTACTCTGGCGCTCGCTTCCGCCGCCTCGGTCGCCCTGCTCGCGCTGGCCGCCTGCTCGTCGGGCGGCGGCGGCAGCAGCTCGGCTCCGATCACGCTGACCGAGACGGACTACTACACCGGCGCCCCGCAGACCTCCCAGATCGCGGGTGTGCTGAACGCGTGCGGCGCGCAGGTCGGCGTGAAGGTGGTGCGTCAGGAGGTCCCGCGGACCCAGCTCGTCCCGAAGCTCCTGCAAGATGCCGCCGCCCGGTCGCTCCCCGATCTCGTGCTGGCGGACAACCCGGACCTGCAGCAGCTCGCGTCGACCGGCGGGCTGGTCTCGCTCTCGGCGAGCGGCCTGAGCACCGCCGGGCTCTACCCGTCGATCGTGTCCGCCGGCTCGTACCAGGGCCAGACGTACGGCATCGCGCCCGGGGTCAACGACCTGGCGCTGTACTACAACACGAACCTGTTCGCCAAGGCCGGGCTGACCCCGCCGAAGACCTGGGCCCAGTTGACCGCGGACGCCAAGGCGCTCACTTCGGGCTCGCGCAAGGGGATCGCGTTCTCCGCGGCCGCCACCGAGGAGGGCAGCTTCCAGTTCGAGCCCTTTCTCTGGTCCGCGGGGGCGAACCTGAACGACCTCAGCTCCCCGCAGGCGGTTGCGGCCCTGACCCTGTGGAAGACGCTGGTGAGCGACGGGTATGCGTCCAAGTCGGTGGTCAACTGGAGCCAGTCGGACGTCGAGGCCCAGTTCCAGGCGGGCAACGCGGCCATGATGGTCAACGGCCCCTGGCAGCTGCCGCTCCTCAACGCCGCGGCGGGCCTGCACTTCGGCATCGTCCCGATCCCGGTGCCGGCGGCCTCGGACCCGGCGGTCTCGCCGCTGGGCGGCGAGGTGTGGTCGGTCGGCCGGAGCAACCCCGCCCGCGAGGCGAAGGCCGTCGCGGTGGTCAAGTGCCTGCTGAGCCCGGCTCAAGCCGTGCAGTGGTCGAAGGACGCCGGGTACATCCCGAGCAACGAGGCCGCCGCGGCGCAGCTGGCTAAGTCCGACCCGCAGCTGGCCCCGTTCATCGCCGAGGTGGCGACGGCGAAGGCGCGCACCGCCCAGCTGGGCACGGCGTACCCGAAGGTGAGCACCGCCCTGTGGAACGCGCTCCAGGAGGCGCTGGCCGGCGCGACGTCACCGCAGGCCGCCTTGGCCCAGGCGCAGGCCGGAGCCTGACGATGGCGTCGGTGCTGAGCGTGAAGGCCCCCGCCGCCGCGGCGGCGGGGGCCGCCCCGGGCAGGCGCCGCCGGCGCACGGCATGGCGGGCGGCCGGATTCGTCGTCCCGGCATGGATATACGTGCTGTGCTTCTACGTCTATCCGCTGGTCTCCAACGTCAAGATGGGCTTCCAGAACTACAGCATCTCGTCGTTCTACACCGGCTCGGCGCCGTTCGTGGGGTTCGCGAACTACACCGCGCTCTTCCGCGATCCGCAGTTCGTCTCCATCGTCACCAACACGGTGCTGTTCACGCTCGGGTCGCTGGCCTTCCAGTTTGCCCTCGGCCTGGCGCTGGCGTTGTTCTTCCGCCGGGTCTTCCCGCTGAACGGAGTGCTGCGCTCGCTGCTGCTGGTGCCGTGGCTGCTGCCGCTGGTGGTATCCGGGACGGTGTGGCGCTGGATGATGGACTACGACTCGGGCGTGATCAACCAGACGCTGCTGCACCTGCACCTGATCAGCCAGCCGATTCCGTGGCTGGTAAGCACGAATACATCGCTGGTCGCGGTCATCCTGGTCAACATCTGGGTCGGCATCCCGTTCAACCTGGTGATCCTCTACGGCGGCCTGCAGTCCCTGCCGGAGCAGGTGTTTGAGGCGGCCGCGATCGACGGGGCGAACGCCTGGCAGCGCTTCACGCGGATCACGCTGCCGATGCTGCGCCCGGTCATCCTCGTGGTGCTGACCCTCGGGCTGATCTACACGATCAAGGCCTTCGACATCATCATGCTCGTCACGCAGGGCGGGCCGGCCAATTCCTCCCAGACCCTGACCACCTACGCCTACAACCTGTCCTTCAATCAGTTGCTGTTCGGGCAGGGCGCGGCCGTCGGCAACATCCTCATCCTCGTCGCGATCGTGTTCGCCGCGATCTACCTGCGCGCCGTGCGCGACTCCGGCGGTGACCGCCGATGAGCACCGTCATCCGTCAGGCGGCCATGAGCAGCACGGGCAGCCGCCCGGGCAGGCCGTCGAAGAGGGCGCGCGCGGCGCTGGGCACCTGCGCCGGGATCGTGATCGTCCTGGTGATGCTCTTCCCGCTCTACTGGATGCTCGACGCCTCCTTCATGCGACCGCAGGACCTGGTCAGCCTCACCCCGACCTGGTTCCCGGTGCACGGCACCCTGGCCGGCTACCGCAGCGTGTTCAGCAGCCAGGGCGGCCACCTGGTGGTCAGCCTGGTCGTCTCGCTTGGCACGGTGGTGGTGACGTTGGTGATCGCGGCCCCGGCCGCGTACGGCATGGCGAAACTGCGTGCGCCCGGCCGCCGTGCGCTGCTGTTCGCCCTGCTCGTGGCCCAGATGATCCCCGGCATTGTGCTGGCCAACTCGTTCTACATCGTCGCGAACAGCCTCGGGCTGATTAACTCGCCCGTCGCGCTGGTCCTGGCCGACTCGACCCTGGCCGTGCCCTTCGCCACGCTCATCCTGCACTCGTTCCTGCGCGGCGTCCCCGACGAGTTGGGCGAAGCCGCCGCGATTGACGGCGCCTCCCGGCTGCGCACCTTCGTCTCGGTCATCCTGCCGGTGGCCAGGAACGCCGTAATCACCGCCGGGCTGTTCTCGTTCCTGTTCGCCTGGGCTGACTTCCTGTTCGCGGTCACCCTGACCAGCCAGGACAACCACGCGCCGGTCACCGTCGGTATCTACCGCTTCATCGGGGCGAACGTGACCCAGTGGAGCAGCGTCATGGCCACCGGCGTCATCGCCTCGATTCCCGCCGCCCTGCTGCTCGTTATCGCGCAGCGCTACGTCGCGGTCGGCATCGGCAGCGCCGCGACGAAGGACTGACCGGACTCGCCGACACGAACACCCGGACCCTCATCCCCGCTATTGGCCCCCAACTCAGGAGAGTTCTTGCTCACCCCGTTCGTCTTCGCCGACCAGACGCTGACCTGGCGCAGCGGCCAGCACATCTTGACCGTCGAGCCGTGGGGCGCCGACAGCGTCCGGGTTCGCGCGGGCCTGCACCGCATCCTTCACGATCTACCCGGCGCGCTCGACGCGGCCGGCGCTCCCGACGCGCCCGCGCCCGCGGCTAACACGGCCACGAGCCACATCGAGATCGACTCCGCCGGCGGAAGGGCGACCCTGGTCAACGGGCGCGTCCGCGTCGAGGTCGCGGCCGCGGCCGGGCTGGTGTCCTTTCACGACACGGCCACCGGCAAGGAACTGCTCCGCGAGGCGCCGGCCCACTTCTGGTGGCCGGGCTCCCGGCACTTCGAAGCGTCCGGCGGCGGTCTGCACCGGGTCGAGCAGCGCTTCGCCGCCTACCCGGACGAGCGCCTCTACGGGCTGGGCCAGCACGGCCACGGGCGGCTCGACCAGAAGGGGATGGTCATCGAGCTAGCCCAGCGCAATGGCGACGTGTCCATCCCCTTCGTCCTCTCCAGCCGCGGCTACGGCCTGCTCTGGAACAACCCGGCGGTCGGCCGGGTGGAGTTTGCCGCTAACGGCACCCGGTGGGTCGCTGACCGCGCGCGCCAACTCGACTACTGGCTAACCGTCGGCGAGAGCCCCGCCGCGATCATGACCGCCTATGCCGGGGCCACCGGCTTTCCTTCCGCGATGCCCGCGTGGGCTTCCGGATTCTGGCAGAGCAAGCTGCGCTACCGGGACCAGGCGGAACTGCTCGGGGTGGCCCGCGAGTACGCTCGCCGCGGGCTGCCGCTGTCCGTGCTCGTGATCGACTACCTGCACTGGCGGCACCTGGGGGACTGGGACTTCGACCCCGCGGCCTGGCCCGACCCGCGCGCGATGGTCGAGGAGTTGCGCGCGCTCGGCGTCGAGGCGGCGGTGTCCGTCTGGCCGTCGGTAAGTCCGCTGTCGGAGAACTACATCCCGATGCGGGACGCCGGCCTGCTCGCGGAAACGGACAATGGCACGGCCATGATCGGCAACTGGCCCGACGGCGCCACCGCGGCCGAGATCGGCGTGGCGTTCTACGATGCCACCGACCCGCGGGCCCGCGACTTCCTGTGGGACAAGGTCGAGACCAACTACTACAAGCTCGGGATCCGTGCGCTCTGGCTCGACGCCTGCGAACCGGAGGTGCGCCCCGGCCCGCAGCACTTGAACTTCGCCGCGGGACCTGGCTACGAGGTCGCCAACCTGTACCCCCGCGAGCACGCCCGCGGCGTCTTCGAGCACATGGGCCGGGCCGGGCAGGCCGACGTTCTGTCCCTCGTGCGCTCAGCCTGGGCCGGGTCGCAGCGCTACGGCGTCGCGCTGTGGTCGGGCGACATCCCCTCCACCTTCCAGGCGCTCGCCGACTCGATCCGCGCCGGGCTCAACGTCGCGCTCAGCGGCGTCCCGTGGTGGACCACCGACATCGGCGGCTTCCACGGCGGCGACCCCGAGGACGAGACTTTCCGCGAGCTGATCGTGCGCTGGTTCCAGTTCGGCGCCTTCTGCCCGGTCATGCGCCTGCACGGACATCGCGAACCGCGCTCGAGCCACGGTCCGGTCGGCGACGGCGGTGGCCCGAACGAGGTGTGGTCCTTCGGACGGCCCGCCTATGAGGCGATCACGGCCATGCTGCGCCTGCGCGAGCGGCTGCGTCCCTACATCCACACCCACCTGCGCGAGGGACAGAGCACCGGGATCCCGCTGATGCGACCGCTGCTGCTCGCGTTCCCCGGCGACCAGACGGCGTGGGAGGTGGAGGACCAGTACATGTTCGGTCCGGGCATCCTCGTCGCCCCGGTTACCGTGTTCGGCGCCCGGCAGCGCCGCGTGTACCTGCCAGCCGGAGCGGAGTGGACGCACACCCACTCCGGCTGCCGGTACCCCGGCGGCGGCCACGTGACCGTTGACGCGCCGCTGGACAGCATCCCGCTGTTCGTGCGCGACGGCGCCGACACCCCCCTGTCCCCGCTGACCCCCTAGAACGGGTAGGTCGGGCGGCCGCTGGGCTGGATCGTGACCCAGCGCTGCTCGGTGAAGGACTCGATGCCGGCCGTGCCGCCGAACTTGCCGTAGCCGGAGTTCTTGACGCCACCGAAGGGAGCCATGGGTTCATCGGCGATGCCCTGGTCGTTGATGTGGATGATCCCCGACCGGACGCGTGAGACGACGTCCAGGGCCGCGCCGAGGTCGCGGGAGATGACCCCGCCGGTCAGCCCGTACTCGGTGTCGTTGGCCAGGTCGATGGCGGCCTCGGCCGAGCCGACCGGGTGGATGACGGTCGCCGGCCCGAAGATCTCGGAGCCGAAGATGTCCATGTCAGTAGTCACCTCGGTGAGCACGACGGGCCTGATGAGCGTCCCGTTCGGGCCCTCGATCGATCCATCGCCGGTCAGCAGGCTGGCGCCCTTGGCGGCGGCGTCTTTGACGAGCGCCGAGACATGCTGCGCTCCTCGCCGGTTGATGAGGGGCCCGACGATCGTCGCCGCGTCGGCCGGGTCCCCGCACGGCAGTGCCTTGATTCGCTCCACGTACCTCGGGATAAACGCCTCGACGAGGCTCTCGTGGATGATGATCCGGTCGGTTGACATGCAGATCTGCCCGGAGTTCATGAAGGCACCGAAGACGGCGGCGTCGACCGCGAGGTCCGGGTCGGCGTCCTCCAGGATGATCAGCGGGTTCTTCCCGCCGAGTTCGAGCACCGCCGGCTTGAGGTGCTGGGCGGCCTGGACCCCGATGATGCGCCCGACGTTGGTCGAGCCCGTGAAGTTCACGTTCCGCACGCGCGGGTCGGCGATGAGGGCGGCGACCACGTCGCCGGCGTCGGCCAGGTCGTTGGTGACGACGTTGAGGACCCCGGCCGGGAGCCCCGCTTCGGCCAGGACGTCGGCCAGCAGCAGCCCGCACGTGATCGGGGCATCCTCGCTCGGCTTCATCACCACGGTGTTGCCGACCGCCAGCGGAATGGCGATGGACCGCATGCCGAGGACCAGCGGCGCGTTCCACGGTGAGATCGCCCCGACCACGCCGAGGGGGATCCGCTGGGCCATCGAGTAGGCACCCGGGATCGAGGTCGCCAGCAGCTCACCCGCCGGGCGGGTGATCGCCGCCGCCGCCTCGCGCAGCACCTGGATGCAAAACGCCAGGTTGAACTGCGAGAACACCCGGGACGCCCCGGTTTCCCGCGCCAGCGCCGCGATCGCCGCTTCGCCGCGCTTGGCCATCACGTCGGCCGCTCGCAGGAAGATCTCCCGCCGCTCGAACGCCCCCATCGTGGACCAGCTGGGGAACGCGGCCTCGGCCGCGTCGGCCGCCCGGGTGATGTCCGCCGGCGTGCCGGCGGCGACGCGCGCGTAGATCTCGCCGTCCCACGGCGCGATGTCGTCGGCGAACTTGCCGGAACTCGCGGGGACACTGTTACCGCCGATCAGCAGGCCGCGCTCGATGACATCAGACATTGCCATCACCGGACCGGTGAACTACCGCTGCACGCATTTGTTCCTCCGCTGAGTGATCGGGCGGGATCTTCCTTCCCGGCCCGCTGCCAGCGTTGCCTAAAGGCAGGTGAGGAGGCGTCACCGGATCACGGTGATTCGCGCGACCAGGACACGCCGCCGTCAGGCGGGGCGGGTGTGAGGAGGGTCGCGGTGAGCAGGCGGGTCAGCCAGTCCTGGTACTGGTCGGGTGGCCAGCCGCGGTCGGTGGTCAGGTCGAGGAACAGCCTGGGCCCGGTCAGCGCCCAGCAGGCGTCCGCGGCCGCCGCCGGGTCGCGCCCGGCGGCGAGCAGGCCCGAGTCGGCCAGGTGCGTGACAAGCGCGCGGACGCCGGTCAGCCGTTCCTGCTGGGTCACTGCCAGGAGCTGGGTGACCTCGGGGCCGGCCTGGGCGAGCAGGCCGTACAGCGGCGCTAGCCGCTGGTTGGCGCCGGTGACGAATGCTGCCCACAGGCGTAGCTTCTCCGCTGGGTCGCTGGCCGATTGCACGTCCCGCATCTGCGGACGATCCGCGATGGGCACCGGCCGGTCGTCGCCCGCGAGCGTCACGTCCCACAGCGCCTTCATCAGCCCCGGCTTGCCGCCGAAGGCCTTGTAGACCGTCTCGGGCGACACCCCGGCCTGCTCGGCCACCGAGCGCACCGTCATGCGGTGGTAGCCGTCGCGGAACAGCAGCCCGCGGCACGCCGCGAGGATCGCGGCGCGGTTGCGGGCGGCGCTCTCGCGTCGGCTGGTGGCGTCGTAGGGCCTAGGCGCGGGCATCGCGTGCCTCTCAAGATTACTTACAGTAGCTTGTATCTATTACAGTAGTCAGTATCTAAGGGTCCCGGCGACACTAACGCAGGTAGGCTGGCCGGCAAGCTTTGACCCGGCCTGGCTGCGAGTGGTGAAGTGGTGGTGTGGCGGATGGGGGAGCCCGGTTACTCCGATGCGCTGGAGATGCTGCGCCAGGATGCGGGCGTGGACGTGCACCGGGTGATCGCGGCGGCGGGGCAGCCGGTGCCGGCCTGGGACCCGGTGGTGTACCTGGCTGACTTCTCCCGCGAGGCGCTGTATCCGCTGGCCGACGGGATCGGAGCGGAGGCGGTGGCCGGGACGCTGGCGGGCCGGGCCTTCACCACCGGCCAGCCGGTGACCAGCGAGCGGGACGGCGGGGTGCGGGTGTGGGTGCCCCTGGTGGAGCAGACGGCCAGGACCGGAGTGCTGGCCGTCACGGTGCCCGCCGACAGCCCGCAGTTTCTGGAACAGGCGGTGCTGCTCGGGCTGTTCGCCGGGCTGCTGACCGCGGCGCACAAACGGGTCAGTGACACTGCGTACCGGCGGCGGCGAGGACAGGCGATGTCGCTGCCCGCGGGCATGCAGTGGGACCTGCTGCCGCCGCTGACCGCGCGGACCAGGGGGACGCTGATCGCGGGGCTTCTGGAGCCGGCCTACGACATCGCCGGCGACGCGTTCGACTACGCGGTCAACGACGGCGAACTGGACTTCGCGATCATCGACGGGATGGGCCACGGCATGACGTCCACGCTGCTGACCGGCCTGGCTATCGGTGCCTACCGGCACGCCCGCCGGGACCGGGCCACGGTGCCCGCCATGCACGCGGCGGTCCACGCCGCGGTGGCGGGCTACTACGACGACCTGTCATTCGCGACCGGGATCATTGCCAGGCTGCGGACCGGCACCGGGCAGCTGGAGTGGTCGTGCGCCGGCCACCCGCCGCCGCTGCTGCTGCGCGGCCGCAAGGTCGTCGCCGAGCTGGCCAGCGACCCGGCCCTGCCGTTCGGCCTGGGTGACGGCACCGCCCCGGCCCCGGGCACGCAGGACCTCGAGCCCGGTGACGCGGTGCTGCTGTACACCGACGGGGTTACCGAGGCCCGCACGCCGGACGGGCAGTTCTTCGGCCTTGACCGGCTGACCGACCTGCTCGAGCGCGAGGCGGCCAGCGGCCAGCCCGCGCAAGAGCTGCTGCGCCGCCTGGTCCAGGCCGTGCTTGACCACCAGGAGGACAGGCTGCGTGACGACGCCACGCTGCTGATGGTCCAGTGGACGGGCCAGTAGTTACTGGTTCATCTGCTCGGATACGGCCCATAGCCGTTCCGCGGCTTCGGGGTCGAGCGCGTAGGCGGCGACCCCGGCCGCGTCGGTGCCGGCCGCGGTCGGGTCGTGCGGGGTGTCTTCCTGGCAGTTCTCGAAGTACCGGCCGGCCACGCCGTTGAGCCGGGGCGAGGTAGCCACGTAGACGCTGGTGGCCGCGCCCTGGGCGAGCGTCTTGAAGGTGTACCGCCCGGACGAGCGGAGCGCGTCGAGTTCCGCCGGGTTGTAGTAGCGGGCGAGGTTGGAGTCGGCGATGGCCCCCGGGTGCAGGGCGTTGACCTCGATCCCGTCACCGCCCCAGTGCCGGGCGGCGGCCACGGCGAACAGCACGTTCGCGGTCTTGGACTGGGCATAGGCCAGCGCCGGGTCGTACGGGCGGTCACGGAAGTCGATGTCGTCGAAGATGACCGGCGAGTTCAGGTGAGCCCGGGAGCTGACCGCGACCACCCGGGCGCCGCCGGCGGCCCGCAGCGCCGGCAGCAGCCCCAGGGCGAGGCGGAAGTGGCCGAGGTGGTTGGTCGCGAACTGCAGCTCATGTCCTTCCGGGCTGCGGCGCAGTTCGGGTACGGCCATCACCCCGGCGTTGTTGACCAGGATGTGCAGCGGGCCGGCGAGGTCACGGACCAGCTGGTCGACGGAGCCGCGGTCGAGCAGGTCGAGCCGGGCCACCGAGACGGCCGGGTTCCCGGTCGCGGCCCGGATGTCGGCGGCGGTCCGCTCCGCGGCGGCGAGGTCGCGGGCGGCGATGACCGTCTCGGCGCCGGCCGAGGCCAGGGCCCGGGCCGTTTCCACGCCGATGCCGCTGGCGGCCCCGGTGACCAGGGCCCGGCGGTCGTGCAGGTCGATGCCGGCGATCACCTCGGCCGCGGTGGACTCGAAGCCGAACGGGGAGGTGACGCGGGTCATAGTCATGCGTTGTCCTTTGGGTTCATGCGGCGGATGATCGGGGCGAGTTCCTCGGCGACGGCAGCGGCCTTGTCCAGGTCGCCTGCCTCGCGGGCGCTCCAGTAGCGGACCTTGAGGTCCAGGTAACGACGGCGCAGTTCGAGTGCGGCCACCTCGTCGGCCAGGCGGCGGGCATGGGCCTCGAATAGTGCCCGCTGCTCGCCGGCCGCCTCGTCGCCGCGGCGGGCACTGGCCAGGTAGGCGCGCATGTCCTCGATGCTCAGCCCGACGGCGCGCAGGTTGCCCAGGGTTTCGAGGGTCGCGACGTCCTCGGGACGGTAGCGCCGGTGCCCGCTTGAGGCGTCGCGCTGCACCCGGTTGACCAAGCCGATTCGCTCCCAGTAGCGCAGCGTGCTCTCCGGCAGGCCGCACCGGGCCGCAGCCTCGGCGATCGTCATCCAGTCCTCGTCCACACCGTCAGTATCGGAGACTTGAAGCACTTCAAGTCAAGCCCGGGCGCTCCTGGCCGTAACGTGTGATCTCATGACCGCTATCCTCGATCACCTCGCCATCGGCGCGTCGGCTCTTTCCGGCGGCTGGGAGCTGTTCGGCGGCGTCCTGGGCGGAACCTGGGCCTACGGCGGCCACTCCGCCGGGTTCTGGTGGGGCCAGCTGGAATTCGCCGCGGGCCCGAAAATCGAGCTGCTGACGCCGGCCGGGGGTCCCGACGGGGCGTTCCTCGACCGTTTCCTGGCCGCCCGCGGCGCGGGCCCGCACCACTTCAGCTTCCTGGTCACTGACATCGAGGGCGCGCTGGCCCGGATCAGGGCGTCCGGTACCGAGCCCGTCGGGGTCAGCCTGGCCGATCCGGGCTGGAAAGAGGCCTTCCTGCATCCGCGCGACGCTCACGGCATCGTCATCCAGGTCGCTCAGCAGGGCGGTTCGCCGCCGTCGTCCGCGCCCCCGCGGGAACTGCCCGAGGCCGGGCCGTCGGCCCGCTTTGACCTGATCGAGCACCACGTCAGTGACCTGGACGGCGCGGTGCGGTTGTTCCGCGACGTCCTGGACGGCCGACTCGATGCGGTCAGTGCCGGGACCGCCGAGCTGACCTGGCCCGGCGGCAAGCGGATCAGGCTGGTGCACGAGGAGGGCCTGCCGCTGGGCGGTGCGCTGCACCACGTCCGCTTCACCCGCGCGGCGGGCGTGTTCAGCGCCCATGAGCGCAAGCGCGCCGACCTACTGGCCAGGCACCTCGGCCTGGCCGTGGATCTGGCCGGCTAGCGTCCGCGGCCACGCAGTTCGTGGTCGTACCGGCGTGTTGATGCGCTGCGGACGACTTCCGTTGTTAAGGTTTGGTGCAGTCCGGTTCGCTGCGGTTTCAGTCGTTGACCGCGGTTTCGTCTGACTGGCGACCATGAACCGGCTCGTATCGACGGAGGTCGGCGTAGTGCAACGCAACGCCCGGGATTGGCGCGGTCTCGTCGAGCGTGACAATGATGCCCTCGTCGACGATGAAGGGTACGTCTACGGGGACGTCGGCGAGGTTCGCAGCGACGATGAAACCCCGAGTGGCCAGCTTGCCGTGGGTAACGGTATCCAGATCGCGATAGTGCGACCGCGGAACTTTCGCGATGCCGCCACCGTCGGTGAGTACTATCGCCAGGAAATCCCGGTCATCATCAACCTCGAGGACCTGGACAAGGCCGATGCCACGCGCATCATAGATTTTGTCTCGGGTCTCATTCTCGGTCTCTGCGGCGACATCGAGCGAATTTCCCGGCGTACATTCCTGATCGTGCCGCCCGACGCGGCCATCATTACGACGCATGATGGTTTGACCGAAGAGGGTTTCTTTAACCAGGCATTACGGCCGGGATCTGGTGGCGGGGGCCGGGCTCAGTGCGCGGCGATCGCGACGACCGCGAACGCGCACGGGCCGATGCCCACCCGCTGCACCCCGCTGAACCGCTCGTGCAGCACGATGCGGGCGAGCACCATGGTGACGCCCGGGTACAGCGACACGATCACGGCCGCGGTCGCCAGCATGCTCACGTGAGCGGAGAAGAAGAACATCAGCGTGGCCGCGGCGCCACTCACCCCGGAGAACACCGCCAGTCCGGCCTGCCGCGGTGCCACCGCGGCCCGCGCCTCGCGCTTGGCCGGCTTTGCGGCGATCTTGAATGCGATGAACACCAGCAGCGAGCTGGTGTTCTCCGCCGCCACCGGCCACAGGCCCGCGTGCGACCCGGCCCGGGCCAGCGCGATGAACAGCACACCGAACGCGGCGCCCGCGCTGAGGCCGTCGATCAAGCTCACGCCCAGCTTTCCGCCGCCGAATCCGCCACCGCTGGCCGCGACCAGGCCGATGGCCGGCAGGGCGACGACTATGCCGGCGATGGTCAGCAGGCCCAGCCGCTCGCCCAGCGCCAGCCCGGCCACTACCGGGACCACCGCGGCGCTCACCGCGGAGACCGGCCCGACCACGCTCATCTGCCCGCGCGCCAGCCCGCGGTACAGTGCCAGGCTGCCGAGCCCGCCGCCGAGGCCGCCCGCCACGCCCCACAGCACCGGTCCGATCGCCGGCGCGTGGCCGCCGGATGCCAGCAACGCTGCCCACACCGTCACGCCCGCCGCTATCCCGCCGATCATGTTGACGCTCACCGACGTCATACGCCGCGAGGCCAGCCCGCCTGCGAAGTCCGAGCTCCCGTACAGCAAGGCCGCCAGCAGTCCGAGGATGATGCCCATTTCCGTTCACCCGCCAGGAGTAGTCGTTATGTCTGTCTGCTACGACCCTCCACCAAAGCGGTACTCATCGACAGGTCCAGTCCAGACCCTCTAGTCAGGACCAATTACCGGTGACAGCGGGGCTGGTCAGATCCCGAGGAACCGCTTCAGTGCGCGCCGTGGCGCCGGCAGCCGGCGGCCGGCGTCGAATTCCAGTACCGAGATCTCCCGCGTCATCGCCCCAAGCAGCCGTGCCGCCGCCTCGGCGTCGTCCCAGCCCATGGCCTCGACGTCGGCCACGCTCGCCGCGGCGAGGCGCTCGCGGCGCGCTTCCATCGAACCCTGGACGGCCGGGTCCGAGCGGGTCTCGAGCGATAGTGCCTTGACGCCCCTGTTCTCGAGCGAGACGTCGAGGTAGGCCTCGGAGCCGCGGTAGAGGCGCCCGGCGCCCGGCGCCAGCCCTGCGGTCGCCGCGGCGATCGCGGCCTCGACCCGGGCGTGGAAACGCGCGTGCATGGCATCGACGAACGCCGCGCGGTCCTTGAAATGGACGTAGAAGGTCCCCTTGGCGACTCCCGCCCGGGCCACCACCATGTTTACGCTGACGCCGGCGAGCCCGTGCTCCTCCGCCAGTGCCGCGCCGGCGTCGAGCAGCGCCTCGCGTGTCTGCAGCGCGCTGGCTGCCCTGGTTCCCTCTGCCATCGCGCGGAGTATACGCTCGTCGCGGCCGGAAGAGAGCTGAGGGAGGACGGCAATGCGGTTCAGCAGCTACCGAACAGCTGACGGCGCGGAAGCAGTCGGGGTATGGCGCGGCGAGCGGCTGCATCCGGTACCCGGCGTGACCCGCCTCGTCGACCTGCTCGGCGACGACGGCACCCGGCTGCGGGCGGCTGGAGACGCGTCCACCGCGGCACTTGACCTCTCGGCCGTCGAACTGCTCGCGCCGGTCCCGGCGCCGCCTTCGATCAGGGACTTCATGGCATTCGAAGAGCACGTCGTCAACGCGACCGGCCGGACCGTCCACCCGCTCTGGTATGAGCAGCCGGTGTTCTACTTCACCAACCCGGCCGCCGTCCGCGGCCAGCACGGCGACATCGCGATCCCGCCCGGCAGCGCCGCGCTCGACTACGAGATCGAGGTGGCGGCCGTCATCGCGCGCGAAGGCAGCGACCTGTCGCCGGACGAGGCGGCGGAACACATCGCGGGCTTCATGCTGTTCTGCGACTGGAGCGCCCGCGACCTGCAGGCCGCCGAGATGCGGCTGCACCTCGGACCCGCCAAGGGCAAGGACTCGGCGAACAGCTTCGGCCCCTGGCTGGTGACGGCCGACGAACTCGCGCCGTTGGCGTCCGGCCGCGGCTACGACGTGCCGCTGGCCGCGACGGTCAACGGCACCGCCTACAGCAACGGCAACCTCGCGGACCTCTACTGGTCCTTCGCCGAGATGGTCGCCTACGCCTCGCGGGGCACCAGGGTCGTGCCCGGCGACGTCATCGGCAGCGGCACCGTCGGCACGGGCTGCATACTCGAACTCTCCCGGGTGCGTGGCGCTGACGCCTACCCGTACCTGCGCCCCGGGGACCTGGTACGGGTCGAGGGCGGTCCGCTCGGCGCGATCGAGGCCCGGATCACCGCCGGGCGGCCGGCGGTGCCGCTGCGCCCCGGGCCGACATGGTCACCTACAACGGCGGCAAGCGGCTGACGTGCCTTGCCTTACCGAGGCGCCGGAGGCCACGGCGGGAGCGGCGGGCGGAGATGCCGGTACCTTGCCGGGCGCGTCGCCGCGCGAGCGGACCGAAGCGCAGTGCCCAGGCGGCGAGTCGGCCGCGGCGGAGCCGCGCAAGCGGTGAGGTCTCCGCGTCCTCGCGCTCCGACTCGAGCCAGTTCTCCGGGCGCGCGGAACGGCGCCGTCGGCGGCGGACGGTCACCGCGCGCCCGGTGAACAGGGCGAGGGCCAGCGCGCCGGCGGTCACCCCGACCGGGGCGTCACCGCGGGTGCCGAGACTGGCCGCGGCGACGCCCAAGACGGCGGCCGCGACGGCGACGCCCAGCAGCCAGCCAAGGCGCCGCCAGCCGATGAGCTCGATCAGGCCCGCGAGAACCTCCACGGCGAACCCGAACGGTCCGCCGGAGTCCGGGTCGGCGCTGAGACCGGACAGGTCCGCGAACCGGGCGTGCGGGGCATAGTGCCGTACGGTTGCCTGCAACCGGGCCGTGTCGACGCACCAGCCGCTCGCCGTCACCACGTTTCCCGCGTCGTACGGCGACCCGTCCGGCGCGATAAAGGCGGGATAGGTCGGATGCCGCCGGAAGGCCCGGCGCCGGGTCGGGCGTGACTGCAGTGGCGGGTGGGACTTCAGTGCCCTAGCCGCCGGGCCGCCGCCGACCGTGTCGCCGTGCCGGGCGAGCCCGATGATCTTCAGGTGGTCGTGCTGCCACACGACGATGTCCGTGATGTCCGTCCACGGGCACGGGCCAGCCGGCCCGGCCGGGGGCGGTCCGGCGCTGCCCCAGATGCCCTGGGCGTCGGCGTGCAGCGCGGTCCGCGTCAGCAGGCAGCGCGCCACGACCATGCGGAACCAGGGCGGCTTGGGAAGGGCGAGGCTGCCCAGGGCCGTGCTGATCGCCCTGGCGGACCGCCAGTTCCAGCCGTAGCGGGCCGTGTAATCCCACGCCCCCGCCTTCGCATTGCCCACATCTAGGACGTTACGCCCCGAACGGGCGCCCGTCCCTGCAAGTCGGGTGCCCCGGTCGCCTTGTCCGGCCGGCCCGCGCGTGCCCGTCCGCAGTCACCCGAGAACCGTTCGGGATAAAGACTTTGAATTCTTTTCTTCCGAACGACTTGTGGCTGTGTGTCCCGGCTCCATGACTACCGGGTCGAGCAGGCGTTCCAGGGCCTGCTGGAAGGTGGCGGGGGAGACGTCGAAGCCGGCTGCGACGAGGCTGGCGTAGCCGATCAGCGCCGCGAGCAGGACCTCGGCGAGTTCGGCGGGCGGCTGGTGGCCGGCCACGGCGTCGGGGCGGCGGGTGGCGGCGATGCGGTCGGCGAGGTGGTCGCGCAGGGCTGTGTGCCGGCCGCGGGCGATTTCGGCGAGGGCGGGCTGGACGGCGGCGGTGCCCCAGATCTGGGCGATGAGCCGGGCGTGCTCGGCCCCGGCCGGGGCGGAGACGTAGGTGAGCAGGCGGGCCAGGATCTCGGCCGGGGGCTCGGCGGCGGGGTAGTCGCCTTCGACGGTGCCGTCGCGTCCCTCGGCGACCGCCGCGACGAGTTCGTCTTTGCTGGCGAAGTAGCGGTAGATGGCGCCGACGGACATCCCGGAGGCGGCGACGATGTCGGACATGGAGGTGTCGGACAGGCCTTTGGCGGAGAACAGGTCGCGGGCGGTGTCGATGATCTGCGCGCGGCGGGCGGCGAGGTACTCGGGGCTGACTTTCGGCATCGCCTTGCTGCTCCTGGTGTGTTGCGCGCCGCGGGCCAGCGGCGGCCGGCCGGGGACGGGTCCCGGCGCGGGCTTCAATGGTAGCCAGCTGTGACCGGCTGAAGCAGGCCGGCGCTTACGCGGCCACCAGCGACCGCACTCCCGGCGGAAGCTGGCCGGAGGTGCCGGCGACGCGGATGTGCTCGAGCAGGGTGTCGCGGAACATCCGGGCCGCGCGGGACGGCTGGACGTCGCGGCGGTGCGCGAGCGCGACCGTCCGGTGCAGGCCGGGCGGGGCGATGGGGTGGCCGGCCACTCCGGGGAGCGCGGGCAGCACGATCGACGGAACGACGGCCAGCCCCAGGCCTGCCGCGACGAAGCGCAGCACCGCGTCCATCTCACCGCCCTCGATCGCGAAGCGGGGCTCAAGGCCGACTCCGCGCCACGCCGTGATCGTGGACTCGCGAAGGTCATAACCCTGACGGAACATGACCAGCCGGTGCCCGGCCAGATCGGGGATGTGCACGAAGCGGCCCCGGCGGGGAGGGGGAGAACCGGCTGGTGCCGCGATCATCAGCTCCTCGCGCAGCACCGGCAGCGTCTCTAGCGAGGGATCCCCGGTCTGCAACGGCAGCACGATCACGGCGAGATCCAGCTCGCCGGCCGCCAGGTCGGCGACCAGGTCCCGCGAGCCGCCCTGGGTCACGTGCATCTCGATGCCGCCGAACCCGGCGTGAAACCGGGCCAGCGCTTCGGGCAGCAGGCTGCCGAGCAGCGACGGGGTGGCGCCGATCCTGATCCGGCCCCGGCGCAGGCCGGTCAGGTCCTGCACCTCGCGGCGCGCGGTGTCCACGTCGGCGAGGATCCGGCGGGCCAGCGGCAGCAGCGCCTCCCCGGCCGGGGTCAGCGCCACGTTTCCCCGCGCGCGGTTGAACAGCGGCGTCCCGAGGTCGCTCTCCAGCGCCGCTACCGCCTTCGACAGGGACGGCTGGGCGACCCGCAGCTGGGACGCGGCCCGCGTGAAGTGCCTCACCTCCGCGACCGCCAGGAAGTACCGAAGCTGCTGTATCTGCACGCTATATAGCCTACGGCTATGGAGATCACTACCTTGATAGATTAGACGCTCCGACGGCCGGCGGCTTACCGTGCCGCCATGGCCGCGCCTCCCGATATCCGCGAAAAACCCAGTGCACAGGACCAGCCCCGCCTGGTCGCGACTTCCTCCCGGCCGCGCCGGGGGTCGCGGCTCCTCCGCCTGTACCGGACGACGATCGGCCGCAAGGCCGTCATGGCCGTCACCGGGATCGTCTTCCTGCTGTTCCTGATCGCGCACATGATCGGGAACCTCAAGGTCTTCCTCGGCAGCACCGACTACGACAACTACGCCGCCTGGCTGCGCAGCATGGGCGCCCCCGCGTTCCCGCACCGCACCCTGCTCACGGTGCTCGAGGTCGTCCTGGCGCTGAGCGCGGCGCTGCACATGGGCTCCGCCGCGGAGCTGGCGCTCCGCGCCCGGCGCGCCCGCCCGGTCAGGTACGCGGGCGGCCGGCCGCCGCAGGGGTACGCCTCCCGGACCATGCGCACCGGCGCGATCCTCATTGTCATCTTCGTCCTCTACCACCTGCTCGACCTGACCTTCCGGGTGGTCAACCCCAAGGGCAGCGCCGGCGATCCCTACGGCAACGTGGTGGCCGACTTCCGGAACCCGGCTATCACCGCGTTCTACGTCATCTGCCTGCTGGTGCTCGGGCTGCACATCCGGCACGGCGTCTGGAGCGCACTGCAGACACTCGGCCGGTCCAGTGCCCGGCGGCAGCGGGGCATCAACCTCTTCGCCGTCGTCTTCAGCGTCCTGCTGACCGGCGGGTTCCTCGCCGTGCCGTTCGGCGTCGTGATCGGAGTGATCCACTGATGTACACCGAGGGTGCCCCGATCCGGGACGGCAAGGCTCCCGCCGGGCCGATCGAACAGCGCTGGGACAACCGCCGCTTCGAGGGCAAGATCGTCAACCCCGCCAACCGGCGCAAGCTCAAGGTCATCGTCGTCGGCACCGGCCTGGCGGGCGGGAGCGCCGCGGCGACCCTGGGCGAGGCGGGCTACCAGGTCTCGACGTTCTGCTACCAGGACAGCCCGCGGCGGGCCCACAGCGTCGCGGCGCAGGGCGGCATCAACGCGGCCAAGAACTACCGCAACGACGGCGACTCCGTCCGCCGGCTGTTCTACGACACGATCAAGGGCGGCGACTACCGCTCGCGTGAGTCCAACGTCTACCGGCTGGCCCAGGTCTCGAACCAGATCATCGACCAGTGCGTCGCTCAGGGCGTGCCGTTCGCCCGCGACTACGGCGGCCTGCTCGACACCCGTTCCTTCGGCGGCGTCCAGGTCAGCCGGACCTTCTACGCCCGCGGCCAGACCGGACAGCAGCTGCTGCTCGGCGCCTACCAGGCGCTTGAGCGGCAGATCGCGGCGGGCACGGTGACCATGTACGCGCGGCACGAGATGCTCGAGCTGGTCACCTCCGGCGGCAAAGCGCGCGGGATCGTGGTTCGCGACCTGGTCACCGGCGAGATCGAGACCCACCTGGCCGACGCGGTGGTGCTGGCCAGCGGCGGCTACGGGAACGTGTTCTACCTGTCCACCAACGCCAAGGGCGGCAACGTCACCGCCAGCTGGCGGGCGCACCGCAAGGGCGCGCTGTTCGCTAACCCCTGCTACACCCAGATCCACCCGACCTGCATCCCGGTCAGCGGGGAGCACCAGTCCAAGCTGAGCCTGATGTCGGAGT
>Ga0102924_1001463_pt1 | contig 27245 bp, 24 predicted proteins | sample PaiPotPPM11metaG_FD_80116 | JGI IMG/M metagenome (GOLD analysis project Ga0102924, IMG submission 80116) | Iron sulfur acid spring bacterial and archeal communities from Banff, Canada, to study Microbial Dark Matter (Phase II) - Paint Pots PPM... ... | reverse complement strand
GTGGTCGGCGCCCGGTTTATCCTCGACGGCGGCCCCTCGGAGGGCCGGTTCTCTCTTGTCGAGCACCCCATAGTCGCGCGCGGCATGGCCGCGCCGCTGCACCTGCATACCCGCGAGGACGAGTACTCGTTCATTCTGGAGGGCCGGTGGGGCTTCTGGCAGGGCGGCAACATCGTCTTTGCTGAGCCTGGTGACCTGGTCTATAAGCCTCGTGACGTCTGGCACACGTTCTGGAACGCCACCGATGGCCCGGCGCGACTGCTGGAGATCATCTCTCCGGCCGGGTTCGATCAGTTCTTCGTCGAGCTGGCGGCGCTGATTAGCTCCGGGCAAGCCAGCCCGGAGGCGATCGGTGCGCTCAACTCCACGTACGGGCTTCACATCGATCCGGAAGGCACGGCCAGGATCGCCGCCGAGCATAGCCTGGTCACGGCCCCGCCCGGATGAGTGCCGAATTGGCCGTTCTCGCCGAACTGCATCGCGTAGTTGGGCCATTCGGCGCAGCACATCGCTGATCTGCTCGCGCGCGCCAGACACCACCGCGAAAACTGAGCTGCCCCGCATCTCGCCGACATGGACCGCCGGAGCTAGCGCGTACTACTGATCTTCGGCTTCGTCTGTCCAGAGCCCGATCAGGCTGGCGAAGCGCTCCACGATCGCAGAGACAATCCCGTCGCCGGCGAGAGCGCTCTGGACTTCCTCGGCCGAGGGACGACTTCCCCTCTCGGCCCAGGCGTGCAGTCGGCCTAGTTGGGAGGCTAGGCTGGGCTCGAGTTCACTCCAGCGCTGCACAGCACGGGAACGACTGGTCGTCCAGGTCTGGTCGCTGACGCTGACCAGCCCGGCCACCGCCAGGAGCGTCTTACGGGCGGCCCGGACACCAAGCAGGTCCGCAGCCACCTGCCCGGACTCCAGGTCCTGCCGCCATTGCCGGGCATGCTGGCCCAGGTCGCCGTTGAAACCGCGAGCAGCCCGGGCGTCCGCGGGAAAGGCCGACAGCGCCACCGCTGGATCGGGGCCCGCGAGGTGGACGCAGTAGTGGCGAAGGAACACCCGGTAGCCGTAAGCCGCGTCGGCGTCGCCGGCGAAGTCTGCAGCGGTGGTCGCGACGACTTCCACGCCCCGGCATCGGCCGGCGTACCGCGCAGACAGGCGCCGCCCGAGGATGGCGGCATCCCGGAGACCGACCGACAGCAGGTCTACGTCCGACGAACGCGGACGCGCGCTGCCGTTAGCGACGGATCCGTAGACATAGAGCGATGCCCCGGACTCGCCCACCAATGCGACCGCATCAGTCAGGACAGCCTCGAAAGCCGCAGGTACCCGGTCGCGATGCGCGCCCGTCCGAATCGTCCCGTCAGCCGCCACGCCCTCGTCGGGATCAGCCACAGCATCTACCCACCCCGGGGCAGTCTACGGCGCTTTGATCTTGGCGTTGCCATTCGAGTCGATGGGCCATTGACCAGAATCTATTCCGGTGGACGGACCATCACCAGGATGGCTCCCGGGACGACCTCGCTGCCGGGCGGCGCGTCGGCTTACCGGTACTGGGTGGAGCCGCCGTCAACCGGGTACAGGCCGCCAGTCAGGTAGGACGCCTGCGGCGAGACGAGGAAGACGACCAGCGCGGCCAGCTCCTCGGGTGTCCCGGCCCGGCCGAGCGGGATCTGCATGGCCTGGACTGTCTGAGCGACGAACGCTTCGGGCTCGACGCCGCGCTCGTGCGCGACGACATCGGTCGCCGGCGTGCGGATGAGGCCGGGTGAGACCGTGTTGACCCGTATGCCGTGCCCGGCGAGTTCGTTCGCCAGGCCCTTGCTGTAGGAGTTCAGCGCTGCCTTCGACGCGCTGTAGGCGATGGAAGCCGGCCGCGGCACGCTGGCAGCGAGCGAACTCACGTGAATGATGCTTCCTCCGCCACAGGCGATCATGTGCGGCACGAGGGCCCGGTCGAGTCGCACGGCCGCGTACAGGTTGATCGCCATGTCGCGGTCCCAGTCCGCGTCGGTGAAGGCCATGATCCCCTGCGGTCGGCGGGTCTGCCCGCCAGCGTTTGACACGAGGATGTCCAGGCCCCCGAGCTCGTCGATGACGCGGTGCGCCAGAAAGTCGATTCCTTCGGGTGTGGTGAGGTCTGCGGCCACATAGCGGTCGTGCGACCCCTCGGGCGCAGATCGAGCGGCCACGACGACATCTGCGCCCTCGCGGCGCAGCGCGGCCGCGATCGCCGCCCCCAGTCCGCGGGTGCCGCCCGTGACCAGCGCACGTTTTCCTGGCAACATGCCAGCGCACTCCCTCCGCCGACCCGGCCCGCCGGTGGCCGAGCATACCGGCAGCCGACAGCGCGATCGGCCCCGCGGAGATGGCGGTCTTTTGCCGGGCTGGGTTTGAGAGGATTAATGCGATCGTCGCCGGGCGGAACGGACTGTGAGCCGTTGTGCGGTGTCTGCTGCGGAGGAGGTGGCGATGCGAGCGGTCTGGATCACGAGGCCTGGCGGGCCCGGGGCCCTGGAGGTGCGGGAAACGGCCGATCCTGAGCCCGGCCCGGGCCAGGTCCGCATTCGTGTCCGCGCGGCTGGCCTGAACTTCGCGGAGGTGATGGCCGCGCAGGGGCTCTATCCCGATGCGCCCAAGCCGCCATGCGTCGTCGGCTATGAGGTGGCCGGGGTGATCGACGCGGCCGGCGAGAACACCCAAGGCCACGCGGCAGGCCAGCGGGTGCTGGCCCTGACGCGTTTCGGCGGGCACGCGGATGTGGTGTGCGTGCCCGCCGGGCAGGTGCTGGCGATGCCGGATGCGATGAGCTTCGAGGAAGCCGCCGCGATACCGGTCAACTACCTCACCGCCTACCACATGCTGTTCCGCGTCGCGAACGTCCGGCCCGGCGAGCGGGTCCTGGTGCATATGGCCGCCGGCGGGGTCGGGACGGCGGTGCTGCAACTATGCCGCACCGTGGACGATCTGGAAGTCTTCGGCACGGCCTCGGCCGCCAAGCACGACGTCCTCCGGGCCGAAGGGTGCGCGCACCCCATCGACTACCACGCCACCGACTACGCCGCCGAGGTCCGCCGGCTGACCGCGGGCGAGGGCGTGGACATGGTGCTGGACCCGCTCGGCGGCCATGACTGGCGCAAAGGGCTCAAACTGCTCCGCCCGTGCGGCCGGCTGGTGGCCTACGGGTTCGCCAACCTGGCCAGCGGGCCGCGGCGCCGCCCGGCCCGCCTGGTCTCCCAGGTGGCGGGCATACCGCTGCTGACGCCGCTCGGGCTGATGAACCACAACCGGACCGTCAGCGGCGTCAACATCGGCCACCTGTGGGAGCAGGTCGCTGTCCTGCGCGAAGAACTCCAGGCCGTTCTCGCCCTGTGGGACCAGGGCCGCGTCAAGCCGCTCATCGACGCGACCTACCCCTTTGCTGAAGCAGCGACGGCTCACCGCCGGCTCCTGGAACGCCAGAACACCGGCAAGGTCGTGCTCAAACCCTGACCGCCCTCAGCCGGTGAAGTGTTCCAGGAGGTGGCTGAAGGCCCAGGTGTGCTGCTTGATGCCGGAGCACGTGTTGCTGTCGTGGGCGCCAGGGCAGCCGCCGTTGTCGCGCTGGATGGCCCAGATCGACAGGAAGTTCAGGTGGTGCACCTGGGCGAAGCGCAGCATCAGTTGAGTGTTCTGAAGCGAGGTCACCTCGTCGAGATTCGGGTAGTCGTCTATGCCGGGCAGCAGGGTCATGCCGAGCATGTTCCACAACCGCGCCGCCGACCAGGCCGGGTACAGCGCTGCGAGTTCGCGGTGCGTGCTCGCGGCCGCGCTGATCGCGTCGGCGCCCATGTTCTGCAGGCGCTCGCCGGGCAGGTAGTAGTCGAAGACCATGATGTTGACGCTGGTCACGCGGGCGCCCCTGGCGATCGCGTTGCGCAGCACGCCCGTCTCGGTGCCGAGCCCGCTGGGCTCCACGGGGAGCGTGTACTGAACCTGCAGCGGGATGCAATGCGCGGCGGCCCACCGCTCGGTGAGCGCGATCGCCTCGTTGCGGCGGTTGATCCCGGCGGTGTTGGTCAGCGAGTTGGCCTCGACGTCCATGTCCAGCCGGGTGACATGGAGCGTCCGGATGACTAGCTCGTAGACGGCAGCGATCCGGCTGACGCTCCGGCACGAGTCCGCGATCTCGGTGCCGCCCTGGTCCGCGCTGTATCCGCCGAACGAGGGGATCACGTCGCCTCCGGCGGCGCGCAGCCGGGCGATGTCCTGGGCGTAGTAGTTCAGCGGCTGCGACGAGTTCCCGTTCCAGTTGATCGAGCAAGAGTGCTTGCCAGCCGACTGGAGGAACGCCAGCGTCAGGTACCGCGCTCCGGACGCCCGCGCGGTCGCGGAGACGCTCGGGGTGTGCGGCGCCAGGTAGGTCTCGTAGTACGGCGCGTACACCTGCGCGGGCAGCCCGCGGTGGGACGCGGCCGTCGCTGGGGCGACGGTTACGGCGAGCGGCCAGAGGACCGCGGCGGTGGCCAGGGCGACCGCAAGACGACGGCCAGGTTTCACGCTCTTCCTCCTCGACGTAGCTCCGTGCGGGCTGGCAGACGCCGCGGACCGAAGTTCGGCGCCAGATTCTGCACCAGCCGACGGGCGCCCGGCGACAATCAGTTAGTAACCTTTCCAAACTAACCTGTCAAGAGCCGGGCACCGGTGTTCGACACGACGATCGTCACCGTGGCGATCGACACGCTGTCCCGCGCGCGTCCCCCAGGTCGCTTCTTGTGACCACGGTCACACGCCCGATGCCGAACTGCCGGGAACCTCGCGCCGTGCTGGAGTGCGGTGGGCCACGAGATGCCGTAACGGGAAGCGGGGATTAGTCGTGGCACAGGGGACAGTAGCCAGCCGGACGGTCACAGCAGGGGCGGGAACGCCCGGGCCTGCAGCGCCGGAGATCGCGGTTCGGCTCGTGGGCGCTCTGCTGGCGGTCGCCGTCGCGGGCGTCCACGTCGCCGACCAGGGCGGCGTGACCGCGCTGGCCATGCCGGACTGGATCGGGTGGGGCTACCGGGCGATCGAGGTCAGCGGCGTGCTGACCGCGGTGGCGCTGTTGCTGCCCCGGCCGGGGTGGCTCGGGCCGTCCTGGCTCGGCTGGGCCGCCGCCGTCCTGCTTGGCACCGGGCCGTTCATCGCTTACATCGCCTCGCGCACGGTCGGCGTACCGGGCGATCCCGGTGACGTCGGCAACTGGGGTTACTGGGTGGGCACGGTGTCGCTGTTCGTCGAGGCCGCGCTGGTGGTGCTGAGCCTCAGCATGGTGCTCACGCTCGTGCGCCACTCATCCCGGGCCAGAGCCTCCCGGGCCTGAAGCCCGTGCCGCGAGGCCGGTGACGGCCCGGTGGTCACAGGCTGGCGGGCAGGCCGAACACGGGGAACATCGCTGGCTGCTCGAAGGCGGCGACCTCGGTCAGGCGGCCGTCTTCAAAATGCAATACGCAGAGCACGAACGGGAAGTACGCCGCCTGGCCGGGACGGCGGACGTACCCGGCCGCGCCCGGCTGGCCATTGGCCATGATCGGGAGCATCCGCCACTGGCCCGGGGTGTTCATGCCGTCCCGTAGCGCGTCGCTCACGGTCTGGCGGCCGTTCCACTCCCCGACCTGGGAGATGGCCAGCCGTATCTCCTCGCCGAGCAGGGCGATCAGCGCCTCGGGGTCGGCTTGTTCATGCGCGGCGATGAAACGCTCCAGCAGGCGGCGCTGCCCGGGATCGGGCTCGGCGGGCGGGGCCCAGCCCAGCCGCCCCTGCGGCCACTGATCGCGCAGTGTGGTGCGGGCGCGCTGGAGCGCGCTGTTAACCGCCGGGACGGTCATCTCGAGCAGCCCGGAAACCTCGGCGGCGGGCAAGCTGACCACGTCGCGCAGGATCAGCACGGCCCGCTGGCGCGGTGGCAGCAACTGAATCGCGGCCAGGAAAGCCAGCGAGATCGTCTCCCGGCTCACCGCCACCGCCTCCGGGTCTGGCTGGTCGGCGGCCATCTCGTCCAGCAGCGCGTCCGGATACGGCTGCACCCACGGCAGCGCGACAACCGATGGCCCGGCCCCGGCTGGCGCGCCGGACCGCACGGGCACGGACCGCCGGGCATCACGGCGCAGCGTGTCCAGGCAGGCGTTGGTGGCGACCCGGTACAGCCAGGTACGCGGGCTCGACTGGCCCTGGAAGCCTTCCCGGGACCGCCAGGCCCGCAGGAAAACCTCCTGCACATGATCTTCCGCCTCGTCGAAGGACCCGAGCATCCGGTAGCAGTGCAGGTGCAGCTCGCGCCGGTACTGGCGGACCAGGGCATCGAAATCCCCCACCCCGGGCCAGTCCCCCGGGCGAGCTTCCGGGCGAGTCTCATCAGGGCGGGCGGGCGCGCCGCGCCCGGCTTCCTCGCCTCGCTTGGCCACGCCCACCTTGCGCCCCTTCGCGTCCGCTCCCCGGGCGGTCACAGTACCCTCGCACGCCCCCGTTCGGACGCGCCCAGAAGAACGACGAGACCAGCGACCGGATTTGCGCGCTGGCGGATCGATGAGTTTCCCGCTGACGCGGGATACTCGTGGGCGTGCGGGTGGGGATCGCTCATCATCTCGGGTGGGCCGTGGCGGTCACGGCATCGGCCGGGCACCAGGTCGTGGATCGCCGGCGGATCGAGCTGATCGAACCCGGTACCCCGGCCGCGCCGATCGAACACGAAGCCGGGCCTCTGGGCGACGACGCCGCCGCGCGGATGGTCGCGCAGGCCCGGGCGTCGGCGATGCGGGCGACCTCGGCGTCGCTGGATCAGCTCGCGGCCTCGCTGCCCGCACCGGTCGTCTCGGTGTCGCTGCGGGCCTGGCCGCTCGACTTCCCCGACGACATCGCGCTGCAGCGCCGCCCGCCGTATGAGTCCCGGGCCGACTCGGTCATGTACTGCCAGGTGCTCGCCGAGTGCGCGCACGCGCGCGGCTGGGAGGTGCACCTCTTCGACGCCCGGGACGTCGAGGCGCAGGCGGCCCGGATCCTCGGGGCGCGAGCCGGCGATGTGCTCCACGGCCCGCGGGCCACACTGGGACCGCCGTGGACCAAGGACCACCGGATCGCGCTGGCCGCGACGACCGTGGCCGGCGGCGCGGGACCGCTCGCTGGCCCTGACCCGGCCGCCCCCGGCGGGCTTAACCCGCGCCGAGGCGGGCCAGGACCTCGCGGGCCTCGCGGACCACGCCCTCGATGACCTCTCGCGCGGTGGGCAGGTCCTCGATCCGCCCGACCACCTGGCCGGCGGACATGACCCCGAGGTCGGCGCGGCCTTCGACCATCGCGGCGCGCAGCAGCATCGGGGTGTTGGCCGCCATGAGGAGCTGGCTCCAGGTCAGCTCGCGCCGCCCGCGCATGGCCCGGCCCTCCCCGATCATCGAACGCCAGGTGGCGCCGCTGAGCCGGCGCAGCGCGCTGGCGCTGCGAGCCGAACGGGCCAGGCGCTGCCACCTGGCCGCCGCCTCGAGCCGCTGCACGAACGCGGTCCGCAGCACCCGGTGCGGCACGCCGTCGACCTGGGTCGTGACCACGGTGTCGGCGACCCCGCTGGCCAGGTAGACCTGCTTGACCGCGTCCGGCACCGGGCTGTCGCTGGTGAGCAGGAACCGGGTGCCCATGGCGATCCCGGCCGCGCCGTAGGCCAGCGCCGCGACCAGGCCCCGGCCGTCGGCGAACCCGCCCGCGCCGACCACCGGGATGCCGACCGCGTCGGCCACCTGCGGCAGCAGCACGGACGTGGGCACCGACCCGGTGTGACCGCCGCCCTCGCCGCCCTGCACGATCACCGCGTCGGCGCCCCAGGCGGCGACCTTCTCGGCGTGCCGCCGGGCGCCCACTGAGGGGATCACCACCACGCCCGCGCCGGTGAGCCGGCGGATCAGCTTCTCGGCGGGCGCCAGCGCGAACGACGCCACCTTGACTCGTTCGGAGATGATCAGGTCGATCCGCTCGGCGGCGTCCGGCGCGTCGGCCCGGAGGTTCACCCCGAACGGCTGCCCGGTCCGCTCTTTAACCTCGGCCACGGCGCGCCGCAGCTCGGCCAGCGTCATCGTGGCCGAGGCCAGGATGCCCAGCGCGCCTGCCTCGGCCACGGCGCTCACCAGGCGCGGGCCGGCCACCCAGCCCATGCCGGTCTGCACCACCGGCCACCGCACGCCGGTCAGCTCGGTCAGCGGCGTCCGCAGCGGGTCAGCCGCCGCCACGGGCCTATCCACCGCTGTGCCCTCCACCACGGGGCCCTCCACCACGGGGCCCTCCACCACGGGGCCCCACCTCCGCGTCCCGGCGATTCCCCGGGTCGAGCACCTCGCGGATCAGCCTCAGCTCCCGCTCCCCCGGCACGCGCGTCTGCGGCACCGGGTCCGCGGCGGCCAGCGCGAACCCGGTCCGCTCGGTCACCTCATCCGCTGCGACCCCGGGATGCACCGACCGCAGGCGCATCGAACCGTCCGGCGTCCGGAAATCCAGCACGGCCAGGTCGGTGATCACCAGCCGCAGGTCGTGGAACCGGCGGGCCGACGCAGGCCCGCGCGCGGCGTGATCATGGCCCACCCCGCAGACCATGTCCACGCTCGGCACGAAGACCCGGGGCGAATGCTCGCGCACCCAGTAGCTCGTCGCATGGTTCACCGTGTTCCCGGGCGCGCCGCGCACGCCGAGCAGCTGCGACCGCGGTCGGGCCCAGTCCCCGATGCAGGAGATGTTCTGATTTCCGAACGAGTCCACCTGACTGACCCCCATCATCACGTGGCGCCGCCCGTTGGCCACCAGGTCGAACACCCGGCCGAACGGCAGCCAGCCCTCGACCTCTGTCCCGTCGCCGGCCCCGCCCGCGAGCAGGTACGCCTCGCCGTCGGTCAGCAGCAGGCCGGGCGCCGTGGTCAGCCGGGCCAGCCGGGCGCCGAGCGTGGGCACCAGCCCCATGGGGCTGGCCAGGATCTCCCCGTCGCCGGCCCACGCGTCCGCGCAGGCCGCCACGCAGATCTCGGCGCGCGTGGCGCGGTTCACCGGCCGTCTTCCAGCGCGTCGACCTGCGCGAGGTACCCGGCCTCGTCGCCGTCCAGGAACCGGCCGCGGAACCGCGCCCAGGACTCGCCGGACGCCGCGCTCTCCGCGTAACGCCTCTGGAACGCCTCGTCCCGGCCGTAGTCGGGCACGCAGCTGGTGAAGTGCGCCCCGCGCGGGGTCTCGACCACGCCGTCGACCATGGCCCGGTTCAGCAGCAGGCTCTGCACCGGGCCCCCGGCGGCGAGCCCGGCGGTGGGCACGATCCGTTCGCAGGAGACCAGCCGGCGCCGGGCCGCGAGGCAGAACAGGTCGTCGAAGTAGGGATCGGGCCCGAGGTACTGCGCGTTCCCGCGCGCGTCGGCCCGGTTCAGGTGGACCAGCGCCACGTCGAGGGTCAGGGCGGGCATGGCCACGAGTTCCTCGCCGTCGCCGTACGGCGAGGTGACGCAGCGCAACCCGGGATTGACCCGGAGCACGTCGGAGGCCAGCCCGGCCCGGATCGGCAGGAACGGCAGCCGCTGCGCCGCGGCCGAGAGCCCGGCCCGCAGCATCCCCTCGTCCAGCTCGGTCAGCTCGATCAGGCCGTCGCGCCGGGCCCGCCGGAAGTGCGGCTCGAGCGGGATCGAGTCCAGCGTGACGAAACCGCAGACCACGCGCTTGACCTTGCCCGCCGCGACCAGTAGCCCGACGTCGGGGCCGCCGTAGGACACGACGGTCAGCTCCCGCACCGCCGAGCGGGCCAGCGCCCGCACCAGCGCCATGGGCTTGCGCCGCGAGCCCCACCCGCCGATGCCGACGGTCATGCCGTCGCGGATCTCCGCCACGGCCTCGTCGAGGGTCATGCGCTTGTCCACGCCCGCTACTCCCGTTCCCGGGAAATGTCTTTGTCACCCGCGCCGCTCCGGCCGATGAACTCGTCCCGGGCCCGGTCGCCGGCGCCGCCCAGGTTGAGCTCGAACGTGAAGCCCTGCTCGAACCGGTAGCCGCGCTTGACGTCGACCGGGTCGATGCCGTTCAGCGACTCCTTGGCCAGCCGGATGACGTGCGGGTCCTTGGCCGCGATGTCCGCGGCGACGGCGCGCGCGGCCGGGTGCGCCTCCCCGGGGGGCACGACCCGGTAGACCGAGCCGTGCCGGTAGAGCTCGCGGGCGGACACGGGCTGGCAGGTGTAGACCATGTGCCGCATGAGCTGGGCCGGCACCAGCCGGGACAGGTGCGTGGCCGCGCCGAGCGCCCCCCGGTCGACCTCGGGCAGGCCGAACGTGGCCGTCTCGTCGGCCACGACCAGGTCGGCGTTCCCGGCCAGCCCGATCCCGCCGCCCAGGCAGTGCCCGTGCACCGCCGCGATCACCGGGACCGCGCAGTCGTAGGCGGCCGCGAACGCCGCGGCGCAGCCGCGGTTGCAGCCGATGACCGCCGGGGGGCCGTCGCGCTGCAGTTCCTTGATGTCCACGCCCGCGCAGAAGCCCCGCCCGGCGGCGAGCAGGATCACGACCGCGGTCCGCGGGTCAGTCCCGGCCGCGGTGAGCGCGTCGGCCAGGTCGAACCAGTCGCGCACGGTCAGCGCGTTGACCGGCGGGGTGTCGATCAGGACCTCGGTCACGCGGCCCGCTGCTGTCATGGTGATGGCCACGACCACTCCTTCTTCCGGCCGGGGAGGCCCGGGACGGGCTGATCGCGGCCGCGGTCGAGGCCACCGGGCGCCTCCGGTGCGGGCCCTACATCATCTGGTCGGTAAACGGGAGCAGGACGGTCTTGAGCTCGGTGTAGGCCTCGATGGCCGGGCGGCCGCCCTCCCGGCCGATGCCGGACTGGCGGTAAGCAGCAGGCCGTCACTGAGGCCGATCGCGTCGCGATGCGGCTTGATCGAGGCAACCATCGCCACACTCCCGGCAAATAGAACATGTTCTACTTGGCGGGAGCGTACACCGAACGACGCGGCGCCGCCAGAATGCCGCTACCGCCCCGGCGCGTGCCCGCCGCGCTGCCCGGCCATTCTCAAGGCAATAGAAACTCCGGCGCCCATTAGTTAGGGTTTTGGCTGGTGACCGCCGTGATCATTTGGTGTGTCGAGCCGAATCAGTCGCTCCGAATGCCGTAATGTCACACACAGATGCCTCTCGGCCCGAGAGGAATTCATTATCCGGGCCAATGTAACCCGGTGTCAGTATTTTTCGGGGAGGAATACTTGAAATCCATGCGAGTTATCCGCATAGCGGGCGCGGCGTCGGCGGCCTTGATGGCCGCCGCCGCGCTGACGCAGGCCGGGGCGGCGGCCGCCGCCCCGGCGTGGAACGGCGGCCACCCGCACACCCTGTACGTCGCCCGGAACGCGCGGCCGTACAACCCGAACCGGTCCTGCCGTTCGGCCCGCTTCCGGACCATCCAGTCCGCGGTCAACGCCGCGCACCCGGGAGACAAGGTGTTCGTGTGCCCGGGGACCTACCGTGAGCAGGTCGTGGTGAGCAAGCCGCTGTCCCTGGTGGGACTGCACGCGACGATCGACGAGGCCGGGGTGCGGCCCGGGCTGAAGCTCACGATCCCGGGACTCGGGCGGCAGACCATCTACGCCGCGGTGGTGCTGCTCTACTCCCGGATTGGCCTCAGCGGCTTCAAGGTCACGGGCGCCCAGGGCGAGGGCGTGCTGGCCGCCGGGTTGCGGCAGGTGCTGAGCGGCATCTCGATCACCCACAACGCCGTGGTGCATAACGACCTCGGCGGCGGCGTACCGCCCGCTTCGAGCTATTTCGAATGCGCGGCCATGGGGCAGGCCCCCGGGGACTGCGGCGAGGGCGTGCACTTCACCGCGGTCGCTTACTCGCAAATCACCGACGACTACATCGCCGACAACTCCGGCGGCGTGCTGATGAGCGATGACACCGGGCCCACGCACAACAACCTGGTCGCGGACGACATTGTCACGCATAACAGCTCGGACTGCGGGATCACCGTTCCGGGCCACAATCCCAATGCCCTGAACTCCCGCGGCCAGCGGCAGCCCCGGGTCGCGGGCGTGTACGACAACGTGATCCGGCACAACATCGTGACCTACAACGGGCTGCGGGGCGGGGGCGCCGGGGTGCTGTTCGCCAACGCCACGGCCGGCACCGCGTCCTACGACAACCTGGTCACCGGCAACTACATCGCGTTCAACGGCCTGTCCGGCGTGACCATGCACGCGCACACGATCCGCCCGGGCCAGCATGAGGACCTGAGCGGTAACACGATCATCGGCAACCGGATCGGCCGCAACAACCTGCGCGGCGACCCGCTGGACTCCCCGGCGTCGCCGAAGGACCTGCGGACCACGGGGGTGCTGGTGTTCTCCGGCGGGACGCGGGTGCGCGTGATCATCGCGCGCAACCTCATCTCCCGCAACTTCTACGGGATCTGGCTGAGCCGCCCGGTCCACGTCCACGGCCTGCGGACCAACGTGTTCCGCCACGTGCGGATCCCGGTCTCGGTCCACTAGGCCGGTCCCCCGCCTCACCGGTGCCCGGGTCCCGGCCGCGCTGCGGCCGGGACCCGGTCCGTCACAGGCGCTCGATGATCGTCACGTTGGCCTGGCCGCCGCCCTCGCACATCGTCTGCAGCCCGTACCGTCCGCCGGTGCGCTCCAGTGCGTGCAGCAGCGTGGTCATCAGCCGGGCGCCGGTCGCGCCGAGCGGGTGGCCGAGCGCGATCGCCCCGCCGCAGGGGTTGACCCGGTCCGGGTCCGCCCCGGTGTCCCGCAGCCAGGCCAGGACCACGCTGGCGAAGGCCTCGTTGATCTCCACCAGGTCGATCTGGTCCAGGGTGAGGCCGCAGCGCCGCAGGGCGTGCGCGGTGGCCGCGATCGGCGCGGTGAGCATCAGGACCGGGTCGTCGCCGCGCGCGCTGAGGTGGCAGATCCGGGCGCGCGGGCGCAGCCTGTGCTCTCGAACGGCCCGGGCCGAGGCGATCAGCAGCGCGGCCGCGGCGTCGGCGACCTGGCTGGACAGCGCGGCGGTGGTCAGGCCGCCCGGCCGCAGCGGCGCCAGCCCGGCCATCTTCGCGGCCGAGGTGTCCCGCCGCGGGCACTCGTCGGTCGTCACCGCGCCGTAGGGCACGATCTCGGCCTCGAACGTCCCCGCGTCGATCGCGGCCAGCGCGCGCTGGTGACTGGCCAGCGCGTACGCCTCCATCTCGGCCCGGCTGATCCCCCACCGGGCCGCGATCATGTCCGCCGCGCGGAACTGGGAGATCTCCTGGGTGCCGTACCGGGCCCGCCAGCCGGCCGAGCCGCCGAACGGGTCGTCGAAGCCGAACGCCTCGCCCGCGCGCATGGCCGCCGCGATCGGGATCTGGCTCATGTTCTGCACCCCGCCCGCGACGACCAGGTCCGCGGTGTCGCTCAGCACGGCCTGTGCGGCGAAGTGCACCGCCTGCTGGGCCGAGCCGCACTGGCGGTCTACGGTCACGCCCGGCACTTCCTCGGGCAGGCCGGCCGCGAGCCAGGCGGTCCGCGCGATGTCCCCCGCCTGCGGGCCGACCGTGTCCACGCAGCCGAACACCACGTCGTCCACGGCCAGCGGGTCGGTGCCCGCGCGCTCCAGCAGCGCCCGGATCGCGTGCCCGCCCAGGTCGGCGGGATGCGCGCCGGCCAGGCCGCCGCCGCGCCGCCCGACCGGCGTCCGCACCGCGTCGACCAGGAACGCCTCGGCCATCGTGCCCTCCCGGCTACGTCAAATAGAACACGTTCTATATGTATAGCTCGTGCGGGTACGGGCCAGGGCTCCGGCGGTGCGCTCGGTTACGCTTGGTGGAACACGTTCTATTTGCCGACCGCGGAGGGCGGATTTGGACCTGGCCTACACGCCCGGGCAGGAGGCGCTCCGGCGGGAGCTGCGCGGCTACTTCGCCGGCCTGATGACCCCCGAGCGACGGGCCGGGCTGGCCGACCCGGCCGGCGACTACGGCGACGGCCAGGCCCACCGCGAGGTCGTCCGCCAGCTCGGCCGGGACGGCTGGCTGGCCCTCGGCTGGCCCGCGGAATACGGCGGGCGCGGCGGCTCCGTCCTCGACCAGCTCATCTTCACCGACGAGGCGGCGGTCGCCGGGGTCCCCGTGCCGTTCCTGACCATCAACACCGTGGGCCCGACGATCATGCGGTTCGGCACGCCCGAGCAGAAGGCGCGCTACCTGCCCCGGATCGCGGCGGGCGAGATCCACTTCTCGATCGGCTACTCCGAGCCGGAGGCGGGCACCGACCTCGCCTCGCTGCGCACCCGCGCGGTCCGCGACGGCGAGGAATACGTGATCAACGGGCAGAAGATGTGGACGAGCCTGATCCAGTACGCGGACTACGTGTGGCTCGCCTGCCGGACCGACCCGCAGGCGCCCCGGCATAAGGGCCTGTCGATCCTGATCGTGCCAACCGGCACGACCGGGTTCTCCTGGACGCCGGTGCACACGATGGCCGGCCCCACGACCAGCGCCACCTACTACTCCGACGTGCGCGTGCCCGCCTCCGCCCTGGTCGGCGAAGAGAACCGGGGCTGGTCGCTGATCACCAACCAGCTCAACCACGAGCGGGTCGCGCTGACCTCGTCGGCGCCGGTCCGCTCGGCGCTGGCCGAGGTCCGCGACTGGGCCGCCGCCACCAAGCTGGCCAGCGGCCAGCGCGTGATCGACCAGGAATGGGTCCAGCTCAACCTGGCCCGGGTGCACGCCAAGGCCGAGTTCCTCAAGCTGGTCAACTGGCGGATCGCGGCCGAGGCCGACGCCGCCCGCGCGAGGGGGGACGGCCGCGGCCTCGGCCCCGCGACGGCCTCGGCGACGAAGGTCTACGGCACCGAACTCGCCACCGAGGCGTACCGGCTGCTGATGGAGGTGCTCGGGGCGCACGCCGATGTCCGGGAGGGCTCGCCCGGCGCCGCGGTGTCCGGCCGGATCGAGCGCATGCACCGCGCGGCCCTGATCCTGACCTTCGGCGGCGGGACGAACGAGGTGCAGCGCGACATCATCGCCGCCGCGGGGCTCGGGCTGCCGGCCGCGAACCGCTGATCACCGGGGAGCCCCATGGACTTTTCTGAGAACGAATCCCAGCGCGAACTGGCTGCCCTGAGCCGGACGATCCTGGCCGACCGGGCTACGCCCGAGCGGCTGCGCGACGTCGAGGCCCGCGGGGACCGGTTCGATGCCGGGTTGTGGGCCGACCTGGGCCGGGCCGGCGTCCTGGCCGCCGCGCTGCCCGAGTCGCTGGGCGGGGCCGGGCTCGGGCTGCTGGAGCAGTGCTCGGTGCTGATCGAGGTCGGGCGCGCGGTGGCGCCCGTGCCGTACCTCGCCTCGGCCGTGCTGGGCGCCGGCGCGCTGGCCCGGTTCGGGACGCCGGATCAGCAGCGCCGCTGGGCCGAGCCCGCGGGCCGCGGCGACCTGGTCGTGACCGCGGCCCTGGCCGAGGAGGACGGCGACGACCCGCGGGTCCCGGCCGTCCGGGCCGATCCGGCGGGCGCCGGCTGGCGGCTGAGCGGCACGAAGACCGCGGTGCCCGCCGGCCCGCGGGCCGGGCTGCTGCTGGTGCCGGCCGCGACCCCGGGCGGAACCGCGGTTTTCCTGGTCACCCCGGCCGACCGCGGCGTCACGATCGAGCCGCAGCGGATGACCGACGGCGACGCGGCCGGCCGCCTCGAACTGGCCCTCGCCGACCTGCCCGGCGACCGGCTGCTGGGCCGCGCGGACGAGGGGCAGGTCACCGGCTGGCTGGTGGCCCGGGCCACCGTCGGGCTGTGCGCCCAGCAACTCGGGGTGCTGGAGCGGGCCCTGGAGCTGACCGCGGCGCACGCGAAGAGCCGGACGCAGTTCGGCCGGCCGATCGGCAGCTTCCAGGCCGTGGCCCAGCGGCTGGCCGACGCCTATATCGACGTCGAGGCGGTCCGGCTGACCATGTGGCAGGCCGCCTGGCGGATATCCGCCGGCCTGCCGGGCGAGACCGAGATCGCCACGGCTAAGTTCTGGGCCGCGGACGCGGGTCACCGGGTCGCGCACACCGCGGTGCACGTACACGGCGGGGTCGGCATCGACATCAGCCACCCGCTGCATCGCTACTTCACCGCGGCCAAGCGGCTCGAGTTCGCCCTCGGCGGCGCGACCACCCAGCTCCGCCGCATCGGCCTGGCCCTAGCCCGGACGAGCGCGTGAGAGCCCGGAAATGACGTCAGGGGTCTATCGCACGACGCAGCGATGAGTTTCGGTGGCTTGATCAGTCAGTAAGCAGCATCGAGACCAACCGGAGGTGCAGGGCGTGCGAAAGATCGTCGTGTACGAGTTGTTGTCCCTCGACGGGGTGGCCGAGGGCCCAGATAGTTTCTTCGCCGACTGGGACGAAGCGATGGACGCCAACCTGGCCGCCGTGATCGCGACCCAGGACGCGGTCATTCTCGGCCGCCGTAGCTACACCGAGTGGGCGCAGTTCTGGCCGGGCAGCCAGATCCAGCCCTTCGCGGCCTTCATCAACGGGGTCACGAAGTATGTCGCGACCTCGACGCCCCTGGACCGGGATTGGGCCAACGCGACGGTGCTCGACGGGGGGCTGGTGGAATTCGCCCGGGAGCTCAAGCAGCAGCGCGGCGGCGATGTCGGCGTCCACGCCAGTATCTCGGTCGCGCAGGCGCTGCTCGCCGCCGGCGTCGTCGACGAACTCAGGCTCGTGATAGCGCCGAGGATCGCCGGCCGCGGGCGACGGCTCCTCGACGGCCTGCCGTCGATTCAGCTCGAATCGATCCGGGGCGAGACCTCGCCGGCTGGCTATCTGCTCGCCGACTATCGCGTTGTTGGCTAGAGCTCGTCCTCGTGACCGGAGGTCAGGCGTTCCGCCACGATCTTCATGCCCTGGGCCAGCTCGGCGGCCGAGGGCACCTGCTTGGCGTCGATGAACCACCGGACCATCACGCCGATAAAGATCGTGTGCAGGACAAAGCCGGCCAGGCGGGCCGTTTCGGGATCGGCGGCCGGGTCGATCCCGAGGAAGATCTGGGCCATCCCTTCCGTGGCGAGCCCCTGAACCCCGGCCAGGAAGCTGTGCAGCTCTTCGTTGTGCTGCATCAGGCTGACGAGCTCTAGCTGCGCGGCCCACAGCCGTTGCCCGGGGCCGCTGAAGGATTCGATCGTGCGGCCCATGACTGACTCGAAGCGCCGTAGCGGGTCGCCGTCCAGCGTGCCCTCGGCGGTCAGGGCGCGCTCGAGTTCGTCGCCCCATTCGCCGATCAGCTCGTAGACGGCCTGGTTCATCAGGGCGTCCTTCGAGCCGAAGTGGTAGCCGATGGCGGCCAGGCTCACGCCGGAGGCCGACGCGATGTCACGCGCGGTCGTGTGCGCGTAGCCCTTGCCGAGCAGGCACCGCTTCGCGCCGGCGAGCAGTTCCTCGCGGTTCCCCATGCCCACACCCTATCTGTCTGAGACCTTCCTCTAACACAGATGTTTCAGACGTTCGTACTAGACGATCGTATCAGACATGTGTACAGTCGGCCTCATGACGACTCACCAGACGCAGACCCCGCCCGCCGGCAACCCCGCTCACCCGCAGGCCGGACGCAAGGAGTGGACCGGCCTCGCCGTGCTCCTGCTGCCGCTCCTGCTGGTCTCCATGGACGTGTCCGTGTTGTACTTCGCGGTCCCGTTCATCAGCTCCAGCCTGGCGCCGAGCAGCACCGAGCAGCTGTGGATCTTCGACATCTACGGCTTCGTGCTGGCCGGGCTGCTGATCACCATGGGCTCGCTGGGCGACCGGATCGGCCGGCGCCGGCTGCTGCTGATCGGCGCGCTGGCCTTCAGCCTGGCCTCGCTCGGGGCGGCCTACTCGCACACCGCCGGGCAGCTCATCGCCGCCCGCGCGATCGAGGGAATCGCGGGAGCGACGCTGATGCCCTCGACGCTCGCGCTCATCCGCAACATGTTCCACGACGAGAAGCAGCGGCGGACCGCGATCGGCATCTGGACCGCCACCACGATGAGCGGCATCGGGCTCGGGCCGGTGATCAGCGGCATCCTGCTCAACCACTTCTGGTGGGGCTCGGTGTTCCTGATCAACGTGCCGTTCATGGTCTTGCTGCTGTCCCTCGGCCCGGCGCTGGTCCCGGAGTTCCGGGCCCCGCAGGCCGGCCGGTTCGACCTCGCCGGATCCCTCCTCTCGCTCGGAGCGGTGCTGCCCACGATCTACGGGATCAAGGAGATCGCGGCGAACGGGCTGGACACCGCCCGCGTGCTGTGGATCGCGGCCGGCGTGGTCACCGGGATCGCGTTCGTCCTGCGGCAGGCTCGCGCCCGTGCGCCGATGATCGACCTGAAGCTGTTCCGCAGCCGCGCGTTCACCGGCTCGGTCATGATGAGCCTGGTGTCGATGTTCGCGATCGTCGGGTTCGCCGTCTTCACCACGCAGTACCTCGAGTCGGTGCTCGGGATGCGGCCGTTCACCGCCGCCCTCTGGGCGCTGGTCCCGATGTCGGGAACGATGGTGGCCACGCCGCTCACGCGGGTCCTGGCCCAGCGCCTCGACCGCGCGTACGTCGCCGTCGGCGGCTTCCTCCTGGCCGGGGCCGGGTTTGCGGCCCTCAGCCAGGTGCACCTCCGCTCCCCGCTCTGGTTCCTGCTCGCCGCGGCCGCCGTGTACGCCGGGGGCGTGCTCGCGGTCATGTCGATCGGCAGCGAGCTGATCATGGGCGCGGTCCCGCCCGAGCGGGCCGGCGCCGCGGCCGCCGTGGCGGAGACCGCGACGGAGTTCGGCGGCGCGCTCGGCATCGCCGTGCTGGGCAGCGTCGGCACCGCGGCCTACCGCTCCAGCCTGGCCGCCGCCGCCCCGGCCGGCACGCCGCCCGCCGCCCTGAGCGCGGCCCGCTCCACCCTCGGCGGCGCGCTCGCGGCGGCCGGCAAGCTCCCCGCCCGGGAAGGCGCGGGCCTGCTCGACGCCGCGCGCACCGCGTTCGCCCACGGCCTCGACCAGGCCGCGGTCGGGGCGGCGGCCACCATGATCCTCGCCGCCGTTCTCACGGCCGTGTTCCTGCGCGGGATCCGGCCGGCCGCACCCGTCACCACGACGGAGCCGCAGGCCGGGGAGGTGGCGGACCGGGTCGCTGCCTGACCACGCGAGAGGGCCGCGGCGCCGTGCGCCGCGGCCCTCTCGCACATAGCGGGCAGTGCCCTAGGATGCACGCGGAAGAATCGGGCATCCCGGGCACGCCGGGGTGCTGGCGGTAGCGGAGGAGGAGAGGACGGCATGCGCTACGCGGTGCGGGAGAAGATCTTTTCGATCGGTGAGGACTTCTGGATCACCGATGAGCAGGGCAACCGGGTCTTCCTCGCCGACGGCAAGGCCATGACGCTCCGGCAGACCGTCGAGCTCAAGGACGCCTCGGGAGCCATCGTCGCGGTGGTGCGCAAGAAGCTGCTGTCGATGCGCGAGACCATGGAAATCGAGGTGGGCGGGGCGCCGGTGGCCACCGTGCACAAGGCCCTGGTCTCGCCGCTGCACCACAGGTCCACGATCGACCTGGCCGGCGGCGGGCAGCTCGAGGCGGTCGGCAACCTCCTGGACAAGGAGTTCGAGATCACCGGCGGCAGGCGGACGCTGGCCCGGATCTCCCGCGCCTGGTTCCGGCTCCGCGACACCTACGGCGTGGACGTGGCCCCCGGCGAAGACGACGTCCTCCTGCTCGCCGTGGCCGTGGCGCTGGACCGCATCCAGCACGACGAGGAGCAGCGGCGCTAAAGCGCCAGCGCCGGTCGATTACGGGCCAGGATGAGGCGGGTGGCGTGCGGTATCTCGACCTCGCCCCCGTGCCGGGCGATGATCTCCCGCACCCCGTCGAGCAGCTCGGTCCGCTGATCCTCGGGGAGCAGACGGTGGTCCGACTGGGTCATCAGGAGCTCGGCGAACGAGTCGGCGGTGAACGTGGCGGACCAGGGGTACAAGCGCTCGGTCACGTCGGCGAACCAGCCGCTCGCCCCGATCTCGTCGCCGGCGGAGCCTTCTCCGCGCCGGGTGCTCAGGCCGGGGAAGCCCGGCCCCTGGGCGTACAGCCCGGGCACCAGCCGGCGGTAGAGGCGGTCCAGCTCGTCCCGCAGTGGCTCGTCCTGCCACCGGACCCGGTGCCAGAACAGGGCCAGCGTCCCGCCCGGGCTCAGCACCTCGGCGGCCTTGCGGTTGCGGACCGCGGGATCCACCCAGTGCCACGCCGAGGCGGAGTAGACCAGGCCGAAGCCGCCGGGCGGCCCGGGCCAGTCCTCGAACGACGCCTCCGTGACGCGGACCCCGGGGAACGCCCGGCAGTTCCGCCGGGCCACCTCGGCCATGGCCGGGCTAGGCTCGAGGGCCAGGATGTCCAGGCCCCGCGCGCCGAACGCCGCCGTGGCCTTGCCGGTCCCCGCGCCGACCTCCAGGGCGCGCAGGCCCGGCCCGTCGCCCTGGGCGAAGCCGAGCACATCGTCGACGAGCGCCGCCGGGTACCCGGCCCGGGCCCGGTCGTACAACTCGGCCACCTCGCCGAAAACCAGGCGTTGCTCCCGCATATCTACATCCTGCCCGCTCGCGCGCGGGCCGCTAGAGCTGGCCCACGTCGGTGATGCGCAGGACGGCGTCGCCGGCCTCGTCGGAGGCGTCGAGGTCGACCAGGGCGCTGATGCCCCAGTCGTGATCGCCGGCCGGGTCGTCGAAGATCTGCCGCAGCGACCAGTAGTTCCGCTCCTTCTCGATGAGCAGCAGGCCCGGGCCGCGGGCATCGGCGCCGGTCCCGATCTCGTCGTAATCCTCGAAGTACGGCTCCAGGGCCTGCTCCCAGGCGGCGGCGCCCCAGCCCGCCTCGGCGTCCAGCGCGCCGAGATCGTCGTAGCGGCGCAGCGCGGCCAGCTCGACCCGGCGGAACAGGGCGTTGCGAACCAGGACCCGGAAGGCCCGCTCGTTCCCGGTCACGGCGGGCGGCCGCTCGTCGATCGCGTCCGCGGGCTCGCCGGAGGGGTTGCGCAGCCGCTCCCACTCGTCGATCAGGCTGGAGTCGACCTGGCGGACCAGCTCGCCGAGCCACTCGATCAGGTCGGTGAGCTCCTCGGTCCTGGCCTCCTCGGGCACCGTCTGCCGCAGCGCCTTGTACGCCTCGGCCAGGTAGCGCAGCACCAGCCCCTCGCAGCGCGACAGCCCGTAGTAGCCGATGTACTCGGTGAACGTCATGGCCCGCTCGTACATGTCACGCACCACCGACTTGGGCGCGATCTCGTGGTCGGCGACCCACGGGTGGCCCTGCCGGTAGATCTCGTACGCGGCCTCCAGCACGTCGGCCAGCGGGCGCGGGTAGGTGACCGACTCGAGCAGGTCCATCCGCTCGTCGTACTCGATGCCGTCGGCCTTCATCTGGGCCACGGCCTCGCCGCGCGCCTTGAACAGCTGCGCGGACAGGACCTGCCGCGGGTCGTCGAGCGTGGCCTCGATGACCGACAGCACGTCCAGCGGGTACTCCGGGGCCTCGCGGTCCAGCAGCTCGATCGCGGCCAGGGCCAGCGGCGACAGCGGCTGGTTCAGCGCGAAGTCATCCTGCAGGTCCACGGTCAGCCGCCAGCGGCGGCCCTGCGCGTCGGGCTCGGCCAGCCGCTCGACCACGCCGCCGGCCAGCAGCGCGCGGTAGACGGCGAACGCGCGCCGGATGTGCCGGCGCTGCGCCCTCGGCTCCTCGTCGTTGTCGGTCAGCAGGTGGCGCATGGCCGCGAACGCGTCGCCCGGCCGGCCGATGACGTTCAGCAGCATGGCGTGGCTCACCGCGAAGCTGGACTGCAGCGGCTCGGGGTCGGCGGCGACCAGCCGCTCGAACGTGGGCTGACCCCAGGAGACGAACCCCGGCGCCGGCTTCTTGCGCACCACCTTGCGCCGCTTCTTCGGGTCGTCCCCGGCCTTGGCCAGCGCCCGCTCGTTCTCGACCACGTGCTCCGGGGCCTGCACGATCACGTAGCCGGTGGTGTCGAACCCGGCCCGGCCGGCCCGCCCGGCGATCTGGTGGAACTCGCGCGCCTGCAGGTGGCGGCTGCGGCTGCCGTCGTACTTGGACAGCGCGGTGAACAGGACCGTGCGGATCGGCACGTTGATGCCGACGCCGAGGGTGTCGGTGCCGCAGATGACCTTCAGCAGGCCGGCCTGGGCCAGCGTCTCGACCAGCCTGCGGTACCGGGGCAGCATGCCCGCGTGGTGTACGCCGATGCCGTGCCGCACCAGCCGGGACAGGGTCTTGCCGAAGCCGGCGGTGAACCGGAAGTTGCCGATCAGCTCCGCGATCGCGTCCTTCTCCTCGCGGGTGCAGACGTTGATGCTCATCAGCGCCTGGGCCTGCTCGATGGCGGCGGCCTGGGTGAAATGCACGATGTACACCGGCGCCTGCCGGGTGGTGAGCAACTCCTCGAGCGTCTCGTGCAGCGGCGTGAGCACGTAGGAGAACAGCAGCGGCACCGGCCGGGCCGCCGAGCGGACCACGGCGGTCGGGCGGCCGGTGCGCCGGGTCAGGTCGCGCTCGAACCGGGTGACGTCGCCCAGCGTCGCCGACATCAGCAGGAACTGCGCCCCGGTCAGCTCGATCAGGGGGACCTGCCAGGCCCAGCCGCGGTCCGGGTCGGCGTAGAAATGGAACTCGTCCATGACCACCAGGCCCACGTCGGCGTGGTGGCCGTCGCGCAGTGCCATGTTGGCCAGGATCTCCGCGGTGCAGCAGATGATCGGGGCGTCCGCGTTGACGCTGGCGTCGCCGGTCATCATGCCCACCTGGTCGGCACCGAACATGTCGCACAGCGCGAAGAACTTCTCCGAGACCAGCGCCTTGACCGGCGCGGTGTAGAACGTGCGCACGCCCTGGGCCAGCGCGGTGAAGTGCGCGCCGGCCGCGACCAGGCTCTTGCCCGACCCGGTCGGGGTGCTGAGGATCACGTTGGCCCCGGAGACGATCTCGATCAGCGCCTCCTCCTGGTGCGGGTACAGGGAGAGGCCCGCCATCTTGGCCCAGCCCTCGAACGCGTTGAAGAGGTCGTCCGGGCCGGCGGTCGCCGGGAGCTGATCGGTGAGGGTCATAGCCTCACGGCAACAACGGTCCGGCGCCTTCTGTTCCGGAACAACCGGCCGGGCCGCTCAGGACGCCGAGCCGGCCCGGCGGGTCGGCAGGTGGCGCCGGAGGAACTGCTCGGTACGCTGCCAGGCCCGGGCGGCGGGCTCGGGCACGTGGAACATCGGGGCCTTGTGGTTGTGGAACGCGTGCCCGGCGTCCTCTTCGACGTGGACCTCGACGTTGCCGCGGCCCGCGGCGGCCTCCTCCACCCGCGCGACCTGCTCGCGCGGGATATACGGGTCGCTCCCGCCGAAGTGGAACATGACCGGGGCCACGATCCGGTCCAGCGCGTCGAGGTTGTCCGGGACGCCTGAGCCGTAGAACGAGACCACCGCGTCCAGCTTGTCCGCCTCAGCCTGGGCGGCCACGAAGTACGCGATCGTCCCGCCGAGGCAGAACCCGACGACGCCGAGGCCGCCCTCGACCTCGGGCAGGGCGGACAGGTGATCCAGGGCGGCGGACGCGTCGGTTACCCCCTGCTCCGCGTCGAACCGCGAGCCGATCTCCAGCGACCGCTTCAGGCCCGCCTCGTCGTGCTGGGCCTGGTAGCCCGGCTCGAGCCGCCAGAACAGGTCCGGTGCCCCGACCACGTAGCCCAGGCCGGCCAGGTCGCCGGCCACCTCCCGGATGTAGTCGCTCACCCCGTAGATCTCCTGGATCAGCAGCAGGCCCGGGCCAGTGCCGTCCTCCGGCAGCCACACGGTCAGATCGAACGACCCCTCGGGCGTCGGCACCGACTCGACACGAGCTGGCATGGGGGCACCTCCTTGCGGCGCCTCATCCTAGCCACCGCCCCCGCGTCCCGGCTGAGCGGTCAGTCCTCGAGCGCTCCGGGGCTAGCCGGGACGTCGATGGCGTGCTCGCGCAGCGCGGCCAGCGGGACGATCTCGAGGGCTCGCTCGTGGGTGGAGGCGAGCACGACGAACGCGGCGGCACCGTCGCGGTGCGCCCGCAGCCAGTTCGCCGCGGTGACGCACCAGCGGTCCCCCGGGCGCAGGCCGGGGAAGCGGAACTGCGGGACCGGTGTGGTCAGGTCGTTGCCGATCCGGCGCTGGTGGTCGAGGAACTCGGCGGTCACCACGGCGCATATCGTGTGGCTGCCCAGGTCTTCGGCCCCGGTGTTACAGCAGCCGTCGCGGTAGAAACCGGTCACCGGGTCCGTGCCGCACGGCTCAAGCTCGCCGCCCAGCACATTGCGCTCGCTCATCTCAGCAGTATCCCTTACGAGCGGGCACGCGGAACGTACGCGCGCGAGCCGCCGCTAAGCGAACTCACGCCGCACCGTCACGCGGTGGTCGTGATTACCGCTCACCTTGGCCCGGACCCGGCCTTCGGTGAATATCCCGTAGAAGTCCCTGCGGATGCCGTTGCCGCTTATCAGTATCTTGATCCCGCTGGCCGCGGCGATCAGGATTCCGGTGGTCCGCAGATCGGGCCGGCTCTTTACCGGCGGGCCGGGTATGCTTTTATCGCCGACCGTGTTGTTGGTCCCGATGTTATTGCTGATGATCTGGTTCCCGTCCATATGCTGGCCTTTGGCCCGCGAATGGACGGTTACCCCGGCCAGGCCGTTGCCGTAGATGGTGTTGGCGTAGACGCCGTTGCCGGACACCGTCTCGCGCGCGGGCCCGGCGGCGAGCAGGACCCCGGCCCCGGGGTGCCGCCGGCTCGTGCCGTCGCCGGTCAGCACGTTGTGCTCCACGAGGTTGTCGGTCACGCCCGCCGCGGCGTCCCCGGCCACGATGACCCCGCTGCCGCCCGGGTTCCCGCTGGCCACGTTCCAGGCGATCGCGTCGAAGCTGCTGCGGCCCGCGCCGTCGGTGATCAGGAACCCGCCGCCGGCGTTGGACTTCGCGACGTCGTGGTCGGCCAGGGAGAAGCTCGTGCCGTCGAAGTCCACGCCCACGTGCCCGTTGTCCAGCAGGTCGTCGCCGGTGACCCGGACCCGCGCGCTCCGGACGGCCAGGATCGCGTCGTAGCCCGCATGCACGACCTCAAGGCCCCGCACCAGGACGTTGCTGGCCGCCAGGACGACCACCCCGCTCCCGGCGGGCGCCCGCAGCCCGGGCACCGGTCGCTGGCCCCGGGCGTTGATGACCGCCCCGGGGCGCCCGGCCAGGCTGAGTTGCTTCCTGATCACGGCCTGCGTGTCGTAGGTGCCGCGGCACACCACCACGGTGCCGCCGGCGCTGACCGCGCCGATCGCCTTGTTGATGCTGGAGAACGCGGCGGTCTGGCATGAGGCGTCGTGCCCAGTGGATGAGCCGTGTGGCGATACGTAAGCGACGGTAATGGCAGCACTGGCGACATCGGATCCGAGAGCTAGGGCACTTGGCGTGAGCATCGCCGCAATTGCGAGCATTGCCTTGAAGAATGTGCGCATGGCCTATCCCCCTCGCCCAGCCCCCAATGTCGGGGGCCGCGCGGCCACCATAGCGCCGTCAGTTAACTAAGGAAACTCTGACACTCCTCGCATAGGAAATCGCACGCGGTCCATTTCTGCCCGCCGGTCCCGCCAGCGCGCCCCGGGACCGGCGGGCAGGCGCCGCTTAGAGCTGGTAGGCGCGGATGACGGTTTGCCGGGTGCTGTTCCCGGCGGCGTCGGTGAGACTGGCCGACAGCGACACGAACGCGGCGCCTGCGGGCGGCGTGACCGTGGTCGTCCAGGTACCGGCTCCCATGCTGCGCAGCTTCAGCGGTACCCAGGTCTCGCCGTCGTCGAACGACGCCTTGACCGCGATCGAGGTGATGCGCGCGGGCTTGGCGCCGCCCGGCCGGTCCGGCGCGACCGTGAGCCGGAACGGCTTACCCGCCGGCGCCCGGTCCAGGGCATCGAACGGCCCGCTGATCCGCACGTCCCACAGCGGCAGCGTGGCGGCGTCCTTACCGGCCACGTGGCCGGAACGGAACGTCCAGGCGGCCTGGGCGCTGGTGCCGAGTGTGGACCAGGGCACGCTGCGCCGCATCGTCGCGGACAGCGTGTAGCGGGTGCTGGCCGCCGTGACCGTGAACTTCGGCTGATTGACGATGGGGCCGGTGCCGATGACGGTGGCGCCGCGCCGCAGGGTGATGGTCCCGCTCAGGCCGGCCGCGCTGGACTGGGCATCCAGGGTCCCCGGCGCGGACGTCGAGTCGGGCAGGACGTCCGGGGTGATCACGTCGCCGAGGCGGCTGCTGGCGCTGGCCACCCCGAGTGCCGCCGAGCCCCAGTACGTCTGGTAGGTGCGCCCGGCCCGGTAGGTGGTGGGCGAGCCGGTCTCGATCCAGGCCGGCTGGTAGCCCGTCGGCGGCCCGTAGAAGAAATCGGGCAGCGTGTGCCACGAACCGGGCGTCACGTACTCGGTGACGGTCTTCCCGGGAGGAAGGTAGAACTCGGTACCGGGGGCGAACTGGGTGACGCCGAACGTGCCGAACAGTGCGAAGACCGGGCCGAGCGGATTGTCGATCTCGTCCACCAGGGTCATCGGCTTGCCCTGCTGGCGGAGGTTCTGCCGCACGACGGCGAGCGAGGAGTCGTGGACCCGGTACGCCAGCCGCGCGGGGATCCGCCCGAGGGTGGGGAACTCCAGCGAGTATCCGACCGTGGCCAGGCCCGGGCCATCCGGGCCGGGCACCGAGTTGTCGAGCTGCAGCTGGGCCAGGAACCCGTAGGGACGGTCCGTCACCCGCTGCGTCGGCACGGCGTAGATCCCGCCCTCGCCGGGGAGGGACGGCGCCCACAGGATGTACCCGATCCCTGCCACGGTCTCGGCCAGGGCGCCCACCATCCATCTGTTGCCTTCGTGGCGGTCGAGGGTGGCCGAGATCGGCACGCCGAGCCGGGCGTCGAAGGTGACGTGCAGGTCACGGGTGACGCTGACCTCGGGATCATCGATCAGGGTCACGTTCCGCTGGGCGGCGCCCTGCAGCGGCGTGACCAGCCCGGCGCTGAGGTCGTAGCGGCCGGCCGGGACCTTGATGGTGACCACCCCCGCCGACGACTTCTGGCCCAGCGTCAGCTTGCCGGTGGCCAGGTTGATCGCCCCGACCGACGCGGCCAGGTTGGCCGGCGTCACGGCCTGGCCGTTACGCAAGATCCCCTTGAACGTGATCGTCTCAAGCTGCACCCCGGCCCGGCCGCGCGCGGCCGGG
>Ga0102924_1001462_pt1 | contig 27247 bp, 22 predicted proteins | sample PaiPotPPM11metaG_FD_80116 | JGI IMG/M metagenome (GOLD analysis project Ga0102924, IMG submission 80116) | Iron sulfur acid spring bacterial and archeal communities from Banff, Canada, to study Microbial Dark Matter (Phase II) - Paint Pots PPM... ... | reverse complement strand
GAACCGCGACGTGGGGACCATCACGGTCATCCGGCTCGCGTATCCGGCAGGCGCCGCGCCCACCGCCAGCGTGATCGGCGAGGTCCAGGTGGGCAACGAGCCGTGGCAGGTCGTCATCAGCCCGGACAATTCCACCGCCTACGTCGTCTTGCGGCGCGATCAGAAGGTCGTGAAGGTGACCAACCTGCAGACGGCGCCGACGCCGGGCGCGAGCGCGACCGTCGGGTCCGAGCCGACGGGAATCGCGATGACGCCCACCGGCGCCACGGTGTGGATCTCCAACTGGGTCGACGGCACGCTGATGGCTATCGACACGGCGTCGATGAGCGTGAAGGCGACGGTCGACCTGAACGCGCCCCTGGTGCAGACCGGCGCCCTGGGCGCGGTGACTGCGCGCCCAGGTCTGGCGCACCCGCGCAGCCTGACCATCACGAACAACGGCGACGCGAACGACAAGGACGAGTCGATCTACGCGACGGAGTACTACGCGCAGGCGACGGCGCCCGAGGCCGTGGACGGATCGAACGCGGACACTCGCAAGTCCGGCCTCGTCTATCGCGTCAAGATTTCCGACCACAGCGTGAACACGATCCCCCTCGGGCCGCTCGCGGACATGGGCTTCAAGGACGAGAAGGAGGCGCGCGCCGGGTGCTTTCCGAACCAGCTGCAGGCGATCGCCGTCAACGGGCGGTTTGCGTACGTCGTCTCCGTGTGCGCGTCGCCGCGCGGTCCGACGGGTCCCAAGGTGACGACGACAGCGTGCACGACGGCGGCCGACTGCGCCTCGCTGAACCTCGTCGATGCGGCGTGCATCGCGCCCGCGGCGGACTCCGCGAACCGCGTCTGCGTGGACGTCGCGAGCGTCAAGACGACGACCGCGCCGCTCGTCTCGGTGATCGACACGACGGCCAACGGCGGCGCCGGCCAGGAGGTGCCCGGGAGCGCGGTCAACCTGAACGCGAGCTTCCGCGACTTTTACAACGCGAACAACGTTCCGGACGACAGCACGCGCAGATTCCCGCTCTTCTCGAGCGACATCGCGTTCGTGGCGGGGGCGACCGTCGGATACGTGTCGGCCAACGGCGCGGACGCGGCGTTCCGGCTGGTGTTCGACGCCACGGCCGGGACGCTGAAGTCGGTGGGGGCCTCGACGGCCAATTTCATCGACCTCGACCCGCCGGGAGTCCCCGCCGCGAGCGCGGGCCTGAACCCGACCGGCTTTGCCACGAGCAACACCGGAAAGAAATTCGCCATCGCCGTGAGCGAAACCACGCGCGTCGCCAACCTGATCGATCTGAACGCGCAGGGGTTGACCGGCGGGGCCTCCGCTCCGAGCGTCGTGACTCTGACGCAGCCGCCCACGCCGGGCTCCGACGAGGCGAAGATCCTGAGCGGCAAGCGATTCTTCAACACCGGCACGGGGCGGTGGTCGCTCAAGGGACAGGGGTGGGGCGCTTGCCAGTCGTGCCATGCCGACGGCCTGACCGACAACGTCACCTGGTACTTCGCCCGGGGGCCACGCCAGTCGACGAGCCTGGACGGAACGTTCGACAAGGCCAATCCCAGCGATCAGCGGATCCTGAACTGGACGGCCATCAACGACGAGCTCGCGGACTTCGAGCTGAACACCCGCGGCATCTCCGGCGGCGTCGGCGCCACCATCTCGACGAACAGCGCGCCGCCGGCGACCTCCGACCGAATCGACATCGGAACGGCGTGCGCGACCGGGACGTGCGTCGACGGCACCGGGAACGGGGGCTTGAACGGGTCGGCTGGGAAGGCTGCGGACCCTGCGAACCCGCTCGGCTTGAGCCTCGCCAGCTTGCTCGGCAACTGGCAAGAGATAAACCGCTACGTCCAGACGATCCGTTCTCCCCGCGGGGCCACGGGCCTCGACGCGGCGAAGGTCGCCGCCGGCGCGCAGCTCTTCAACGACGCGGCGTGCAGCGGCTGCCACGGCGGCCCGAAGTGGACCATCTCGACGCTGTTCTACGACGCCCTACCCGCGACGAACGCCGCGCTCAAGACCAAGAAGTGGTCGCCGGCGCAGCTCGACGGCTTCCCCGCTCCGCTCCTGCCGGCAACCACCGCCGCCAACCAGGTCATGCGCTTCGGCGGGAGCAACCCGGCGGCGCTGGACCAGATCCTGTGCGTCCTGCGCCCGGTCGGCACCTTCGGGGTCGCCGAACCGGCGGCGGGAATCGCCGAGCTCCGGGTCGACATGAAGACGACTGCCCAGGGGGGCGGCGACGCCGCGTCGAACGGCGACGGGCGAGGCTACAACCCGCCTGCGCTCCTCAACGCCGTGACGGGCGCGCCGTACTTCCACGCGGGCAACGCGCTGACGCTCGAGTCGCTCTTCTCCGCGACCGACGGCAAGGGCAACAACGTCTTCAGCGGACACTATAGCGCCCTCTCGCCGAACTTCCTCACCGACACCGATCCGACCGTAGTGAAGACGAAGATCGACGAGATCGTGGCGTTCCTCCTGTCGATCGACGGGTCGACGACGCCGGCGACGATCCCTCCCGTGGGCGGAGGCGGCGGCGACTTCTGCGCCTTCCCGTGACGCCCGCGCACGAACGAAGTTGGCCAACGTCCCGCGGGGGCACGTATCGTCCGCCGACGCCGTGACGACGCCCGCTCCCGTCCGCGCCCTCCTTCTTTCCCTGGCGGCGGCCGCCGCGTGCTCGCGGATCCCGGCGGACGACACGGGGAGAGCGATGCCTCAGGGCGCGCAGATCCGTGAGCCCGTCGATCCGGCGCCGGCCGTGGCGGCTCCCTGCGGGGGCGGCCGCACGATGACCGTCCGTTTCTACGACGTCGGCCAGGGCCTCTCCGCGCTGGTGACGCTGCCGGACGGGAGAAACGTGCTCGTCGACGCCGGAGACAGTCCGAACCGGACAGGCTGCGGCGAAGCCTGCGAGGTCGCCTCGACGCACTTGCGCGCGAGCCTCCGCCGAGACCTCGCAGGCCGCCCCATCGACCTCCTGTGGATCACGCATCCGCACTCCGACCACGCAGGCGGCGCTCCCGAGATCCTCGCCGAATTCGCGGTGCGTGCGTACGTGGACAACGGCCGCGACGAGAACGGCCCGGAGGTGCAGCGAGCGCGCAGAGCAGCCTTGGCGCGCGGCGTTCCCGTCCGCGTCGTGGATCCGGACCGCAGGGACCTCCCGCTGCGACCCGGCCCGGATGTCACCGTGACGCCCGTCGTTCCGCCGGCGTGGCCCCCGTCGTGCCGACACGACGCGAACGAATGCTCGATCGGGTTGCGCGTCGACTTCTGTTCGTCGTCCGTGCTCCTAACGGGAGACGCCGAGCACGCCGAGGAGCGGCTCCTGGACATCGGGTCGCCGGTGAGCCTGCTGCAGATCGCCCATCACGGAAGCGACACGTCGACCAGCCCCGCGCTGCTGGCAAGGGCCCACCCGAGGTACGCGGTGATCTCCGCCGGGAAGCCCGGCGTGGGTCTCAACCGCGAGTACTGCCACCCCCGCGCGCTCGTCGTACGGCGCTTGACGAGGGTGCTCGGCGGCCCGGGCCAGGGCGCGATCGAGGCGTTCGACGGCGACCGGTGCGATCGGGCGGTGCCCTCCGACTGGATCGCGGTGCCGGCGAGCGATCGCCTCTGGGCGACCGAGCGCGATGGCGACGTCGCTCTGGTCACGACGGGCGACGGGACGTTCCGGCGCGAGCGCTAGCGGAGCAACTCTCGATCAAGAAACGTGATCACGCGTGCCTCGTACTCGGACGGCGCCGTAGCAAGGTAGGTCCCGTGACCGGCTCCGGGGACGATCCACAATTCCTTCGGCTCTCCGGCCGCCGCGAACATGCGTTCCATGATCGCCACGGGCGTGTCGTCGTCCTGCGTTCCTGCAACGAAGAGGAGCGGGCGGGGAGCGATCTCGCGGATGCGATCGATCGGGCGGACGGCATCGACGTCGACGCCCGCGTGGCGGAGCGCGAAGAGCGCCGGCGCCCAGGACAGCGCTCCGTACTTGCCCCGATTCCGCTTCATCTCGTCCTCGAGCGACGTCCAGATCGCGTAGAGGACCACCACACGGATCCGAGAGTCGCTCGCGGCAACGAGCGCCGCGGTGGACGCTCCAATCGAGAACCCGAGTACCGCCACCCGCCGCGGATCGATTTCTTTGCGGTTGCCGATGAAATCCAGCGCGGCCTCCACGTCGCGGCGCTCGGCATCCCCCCAGCTCACGAGGTCTCCTTCGCTCTCGCCCTCGGCACGCGAATCGTAGGCGAGGAAGCCGTAGCCGTGCCGCGCCAGGAGCCTTGCCTCGGGGAAAAGCTGGCGACGGTCACCGCCGCCGCCGTGGACGAGGATGACCACCGCACCGCGGTTTCCGGGCGAAAACCACCCCTTCAGACGCAGGCCGTCGGACGTGCGGAGAGTGATGTCTTCGAGGTCCGGCACGGCGCCATGCGCCTCGGCACGGGCCTCTTCGGGAATCGACCGCCGAACGGGCAGCACCGTCTTCGACGCATTTCTCGCGCTTCGAACGGCGATCGCGGCTGCGCCGACCACGACCAGCGCGGTCGCCGCAAAAGCCGCGCGCCCCGCGACGGGAGCGGCATTACGGACCGGGGTGCTCACCCTCGGAACACTCCGTGCGCTCGAACAGCGACCATGCGCCGGCTTGCTTTCGCAGGACGACGCGGCACTCCTCGTTTTCGAAGAAGCCGTCGGGCAGTGGTGTGAGGTGCCGCACGAAGAAGTAGCGATACCTTCGTGCCTGCAGCGTGCGCCAGTTGAACGTCTCCGGGCGTTCGTCGAATCCAGGAGGAACCGGCGGGAAATGACCAGGCCGGAAGCGCACCATCTCGGGAGGAAAGTACGCGAAATTGAAGTCCACGAAACCCCGTCGGTCGACCTCGTACCATACGGGATAGACGTGAAATGTATAGGGGTTGCGGACGACCGCGCTCTCGGGGGAGTAGACGAGGCCCAGCGCTCGCTCCCCTGGCTCGGCTGCGGAGAGCACCTCCTCGAAAGGCGCGCTCTCCCGCGCAAATTCTCGCTGGCGAACGGCTACGAGGGCGAGAAACGCCCAGCACGCGAGCGCCAGCGCGGTCTGCACGAGCGCCGAGCGGCGGTCGCCACTCGGGGACCTCGCGCCCGCTCCGTCCGGACGCGGGAAGAGAAAGGCGTAAGCGGGCAACAGCAAAATGGCGAACCGCTGCGAAAGGTAGTTGGTCGTCATCGCTTGCGCGGGGACGAGAAACCAAGCAACCGCGACCATGAGCAGCGGGATCCACCGAACCGGGTCGTCGCGGCGGGGTCGCAGCCCCAGCAGCCAGGGTGCCGCGGCGACGACCAGCACGCAGAGAATGGGAATAGGGTCCTTCCCCGTGGCCACGAGCGCAAATAGCGGGAAATTGACTGCGCGGTGCCAACCCCACGGCTTGAACCAATCCCACTCGACGTCGAGCAAGCGCTGGTCGACGATGGAGATAACGGGATCGTGCGCTTTGACGTAGACGAAATGGGTGACGGCAAGGACGCCCAGGATGACGTAGGGCGCCGGCGTCCACGCCCGGCGGAGAGCGGTCTCGCGGCGGATCAAGAGGAAGCCCGCGCCGATACCGCAGGCAAACACGAAGGCGATGCCGTGAGAGAAAAACAGCGCCACGCCTGCCGCGACCACGGCGACAGCCCGGCGGCGGGTGGGGCCCTCGGCGAAGCGCTTTGCCACGAGGAGGAAGCCGAGGCTGACGGGGATCGCGATCAGAAAAGGGTAAAGGCCGTATTGAAACGCAAACCCGAAGAAGCCCGGGACGAATAGCCAGTCGAGTCTGGGATCGCCGGAAAAGCTCTTTCGCAGCGCGAGGCACGCCCAGACGAATGCGTAGTAAGCGATCGAGAGTGCGGCCTTCAAGGCGGCGATTACCGGAAGCACCAGGGAGAGAGCAAATGCCAGCGCATAACCGGTCAGATACGGCGTGAAACAATTGATTCGCACGAGGTCGGCCCAAGCACACCGCCCCAGCGCCATGTCGCGGAGCAAGGCGACTTGGGCGGCATGCTCCGGCAAGTCCCCCATGGGAGGCCGCGGCGCGACCCAAACGATCGATCCCGCGAGAACGACGGTCAGCAGGAACGCTGCGCGCCCCAGGGGTCCGCCGGGCGGATCGCCGGAGTTCTGCGGCGAATGCATTGCGTCGACAACATTGCTCAAAGGAGTTCCGTTGACAAGATTCGACGCGAACCCGACCTAGTGACCGTGCCGGTGGTGCGCGTCCGGGCCGTGCGAATGGGCGTGCGTCGTCGCGTCGTGACGATGCGGGTGAGAGTGCTCGCCCTCGGGGAGGACGTCGTGCGTGTGGTCGTGGTGGCCGTCGTCGTGGCGGTGCGCATGCTCGTGCACGAGAGGTTCATGGGTGTGCTCGTGCTCGTGCGCCTCGGTCCCGTGCAACCACACCCCGATCGCGCAGAGCCCTCCGGCCGCGAGCGTCGCCGCGCCGCCGGCCCGCTCGCCGAGCGCCCAGGCGACCACGGCCCCGACGAACGGCGCGACGGCAAAGACGGACCCCGCGCGCGCGGCGCCGACGATGCGCTGCGCCCGGAGGTAAAAGCGCAGGCTGACGCCATATCCGAGCGCACCGCAAGCGATGAGCGCGGCCGCCGACGTCCAGCGCGGCCCGGTCTCCGCGAGGCATCGCGCCACCACGAAAGAGAGCGCCGCCCCGAGGGCGCCCTTGGCCACGACGACCCGCGTCGGGTCGCGGTCCGCGAGCGGCCTTCCGAACACGTTGTCGCCGGCCCACCCCAGCGTCGCGCCGACGATCGCGAGCGCCCCCAAGCCCCCAGCGGCCGATGCGGCACGGCGGTCGGCCACGAGGAGCACCCCCGCCGCGACCATCGCGCCGGCCGCGATCGCCGCGCGCCAGCCGATGGGCTCACGCCACACGGCGCGGGCGAGCACGACGGTGAAGACCGCCTCCAGATTGAGGAGGAGCGACGCGGTGACGCCGCTCGTCCGCTGGAGGCCCCAGGCCAGGGCCACCGGCGCCAGCACCGCGCCCAGCGCAGCCACGACGAGGAGGCGAGCGGCGTCGGCCCCGTGCAGAGGCGCCTCGCGCCGGTCCCGTGGCAGGAGCGAGACGCACGCGGCGCCGCCGTACAGCAGCGCCGCGGTCGTGAACGGCCCGACGCCGTGCCCGAAGCGCTGCACGAAGGGCGTCGTGACGCCGAAGGCGACGGCGGACGCGAGGGCGAGCCCGCTCCCCACCGCGAACGGATTGGCGGCCATTGCGCGACGCTTCGACCGCTACGCCGCAGACGCGACGCGCGCGGACGTGAGGGCCTTCTGCAGGTGCGCCACCACGAGGTCGAACACGCTCGCCGACTCCCGCAGCACGCCGGACGTGTTGAAGAACCCGTGCATCGACCCCTGGGCGCAGATGGAGGTCACGTCCACTCCGGCCGCGCGCATCTTCTCGGCGTAGTCGCGGCCTTCGTCGCGCAACGGGTCGAAGCCCGCGGTCACGACGAGAGCGGGCGGGAGGCCGGAGAGATCGCGCGCGAGGATCGGCGAAGCCCGCGGGTCCGTGTGCTGCGACGTGTCGGGGATGTACTGGCTCACGTAGAAGTCGATCGCTCGGGCCGTGAGGAAGTATCCGTCGCGAAAATACTCGCGCGATCGCGTACCACCGCGCACGTCGGCGATCGGATAGACGAGGAGCTGGAAGGCCGGTCGCAGAGCGTCGCCTCGGAGCGCATGCGCCACGACGGCGGCCAGGGTACCTCCGGCGCTGTCGCCCCCGACGGCGATCGCGGCCGGGTCGACGCCGAAATGGGAAGCTTTCGCGAGGACCCCGCGGGTCGCCGCGACGGCGTCGTCGACGGCGGCGGGGAACACGTTCTCCGGCGCAAGGCGGTAGTCCACGGACACGACCACGACGCGCGCCTTGCTCGCGAGTGCGCGGCATGTGCCGTCGTGCGACTCGATCGACCCGACGACGAAGCCGCCGCCGTGGAAGAAGAGGAGCCCCGGCGACGAAGGTCCCGCGCCGGGCGGCGTGTAGACGCGCGCGCGGCGCAGTCCTGTCGCGCCCGGCACCGTCGTGTCGCGCACGTCCACCGGCGCCGCGGTCGCTTCGAGCGAGGGGGCGATCTTGTCGACGTACGCGCGCGCACGGTGAACGCCGAGGTCGGGGACGTCCGGCTGGCGAGTCGCCTTGGACAGCGCCAGGAGAGCCTGCGTCTGCGGATCGAGGCGCAGCCCGTCGGGAGAGATCCGCGGCGCCCCGAACAGGGCCCTCAGCAAGGGCGGAGGCAACCTCAGGACCGCCCGCGCGAACGCGAGTTCGAGGCGAAGGATCGACACGGCACGCGAGCGTAGCACTTCGGCCTATGCTCGGAGCACCCGCATGATCCTGTACGAGCTCGAGCGGATCCTGCCGCTCTTCGTGCGAGCCACGGGACTCTTCTTGTGGGCGGTCGCCCTCGCCCTCATCCCGCTCGTGCTCGTGCGCCGCAAGGAGCCGTCCTCGACGATTGCGTGGATCCTCACGCTGGTGTTCTTGCCGGCGCTCGGCGCGATCTTGTTCTTGCTCTTCGGTCGAGACCGCGTGCGGTGGCCCGCGCAGCGCAAGCGCGAGCTCGATGCGATCGTGCGCGCGCAGGTGGCCGCTTCGCGCGACGAGCGGACCGCCGCCGACAGCACGGGCGCCCTCCCCGCCCTCGACGGAGCGAGCTCGCTCGAGCGCGCGCTCTTCCGCGTCGGCGCGCGCCTCACGCACCTCCGCGCGACGAGCGGGAACCGCGTGGAGGTTCTCTCGGACGGCAACGCGACCTTCGACGCGCTCGGCGCCGCGATCGACGCCGCGCGCCACCACGTGCACGCGCAGTATTACCTGATACGCAACGACGCCACCGGGGCATGGTTCCGCGACCGCCTGGTGGCGGCGGCCAAGCGCGGGGTCACGGTGAGGCTCCTCCTCGATGGGTACGGCTGCCTCGGCGTCGGGGCGGGGTGGCGCCGGCCGCTGCACAAGGCGGGCGTGCGCGTGGCGGAGTTCCTCCCGATGCGCAGCGTGCTCCTGCAACCGGTGAACTTGCGCAACCACCGGAAGATCGTCGTGGTCGACGGGCGTACCGCGTTCACCGGCGGGTTCAACGTCGGGGACGAATACCGCGGGGAGATGCGCGGCCTCGGCGGGTGGCGCGACGTCCACCTGCGCATCGAAGGGCCGGCGGCCGCCGAGCTCCAGCGCGTCTTCTTCCAGGACTGGGCATTTGCGACGCGCGAGCCGATCGATCCCGACCAGTACTTTCCGCCCGCCGCGACGAGCGGCGGCAACGCGACCATCGCGATCGTCCCCAGCGGGCCGGACACGCGAAACGAGGCGACCCATCGGCTCTTCTTCGGAGCCATCGTGGGCGCCGAACGCGAGATCCTGGTCACGACGCCTTACTTCGTACCGACGGAGTCTCTCCTCGTCGCGATGGAGCTCGCAGCGATGCGAGGGGTCGCCCTCCAGCTCCTCCTGCCCGGTCGGTCGAATCACCGGGTCACCTTTCACGCGGGCCGCAGCTTCTACGGGCAGCTCCTCGAGGCGGGCGTCGATGTGCGCGAGTACGTGCCCGGGATCGTCCACGCCAAGACGCTCGTCGTGGACGGGCGTGTGGCGCTCGTCGGGAGCGCGAACATGGATATGCGCAGCTTTCGCTTGAACTTCGAAGTGCACACGCTCGTGCACGACGAGTCGACGGCCGCGCGCTTGCACGAGGTGTTTCTGTCGTATCGGGCGGAGAGTCGCCGCGTCGAGCCGGAACCATGGGGTGCCCGCGCCTGGACGCTGCGCATGAAGGAAGGCGCGGCCCGGCTCGTGTCGCCGCTACTCTGACGCGGGTTCAACGCGCGAGAAGGAGCTTCGCGATGGCTTCCCACTCCTGGTCGAGGCTGCCGGAGTACGGTGAGCGACCCGCGCGACCGTACCAGTACGCGGCGTTCCCCTCGTCTCCCTCCTTGCGATGCAAGTAGGCATGCACCCAGGCGGCCTCGCGAGTGTCATCGTCCTGGGCGATCCGGTGGGCGCCGTCCCAGTCCCCCCGCACGTCGAGCCAGAGCGCATCGAGGAGCGGCGCCAGTCCCGGCGGCGGCTGGGGCTGACGGGCGGACGCGCGGAAATCGTCGACCGTCATGCGTCCCTCACGCGGCCCGAGCGGTTGCGTCGCCGAGGATGGCGAGGCACCCCTCGAGCGAGTCGCACGCGTTGAGTCGCTGTCGCAGCGAGGCCGCGCCGGGCAGCCCCTTCAGATACCCGGAGAGGTGCCGTCGCGTGCAGTGAACGCCGAACGGCTCGCCGCGCTGCTCGACGTTCGCCGTCAGGTGCTCGCGGCAGAGGGCGATGCGCTCCTCGGGAGTCGGGGGAGCAATCTCGGCCCCCTCGTCGAGGAGCGCGCGTGCTTCGCGAAATACCCACGGGTGCTCGATCGCGCGGCGCCCGATCATGACACCCGCGCAGCCGGTCTCGCCCAGGGCACGCTTCGCGTCGGTGGCCTCCCGCACGTCGCCGTTCACGACGACGGGGATGGACACGGCCTCGCGTGCCCGCGCCGCCCACGACCAGTCCGCCGCGCCCGAATGGCCCATCTGCGCCGTCCGGCAGTGGATCGTCAGAGCCGCGATCCCGGCGTCCTCGAGCCGGCGTGCGAGGTCGACGATCGGCATGTGCGACTCGGGCCCGAGGCCGATGCGGGTCTTCACGGTGACCGGCAGCGAGACTCGCTCGACGATCATCCTGGCCATCGCCACCATCGCCGCTGGATCGCGCAACCAGCCTGCACCGGCGCCGCGGCCGGCGATCTTGGGTACCCAGCAGCCGCAGTTGATGTCCAAGAACAGGGGGCCGACCTGCTCGGCGTGCTCCGCGGCCTCCGCCAGGCGCTCGGGGTCGGACCCGTAGATCTGGATGGCGGTGAGCTGGTCGTCGGGGCCAAGGCGAATCTTCCGGCGCGCGTTGCGACAGCCGCGGAGGAGACCTTCGACGTTGACGAACTCCGTCATCGCGATCGTGGCGCCGCGCGCGCGACAGATGCGGCGAAATACGACGTCCGTCACGTCCTCCATCGGCGCGAGGATCGCGGGCTTCTGGGCGTAAAGGGACTGCAGACGGAGGTGCGCGGCGGACGTCACGACCCGTACGGTCTAGCATAGTGTCCCGAGTCGCGGCCGCGTCGAGCCCGATACTCGGGACACCTGAGGCGCAAACGCGGCCGTCGCCGGCCCTGGCGGTCGCGCGCTTCGGTCGACTCAATGCATCCCCCGTGTAAATCCACGAATTGCAATGGTAGTAGACGGCGTCGGTCTGCTCACCGCCCACCAGGCCGAGCGACGGTTTCAGGTTCGCACTCGTGCTTGCAATCAGCCGCGTGGCTTCCTTCCTTCGTGGCAAGACTGCGGTCGCGGCGCGCGCTGACGCGCGCTCCCAGCCGCTTCTGGAAGGGAGAGACGCGGCTCCTTGTTTGTGAGCGAGGAGCGGCCTTCACGGCGGTAGCGCCGTGGCGGGTCCTCCATCGGCCCAGACCGTCGACGACGCAAGGCTCCGGCGACAAGATGTCGATGCACTAGCGCAGCAGATTCATCGCGAGCCGACGCTTCGTCGTCACGATGGTCTGCGCCAGCTCGCCGCCCGCGATGCGTGCGAAGGGGCCCGGCAACACGACGGGCGCGCCGCCCGCGCGCTCGAGGACGAGCGCTCGCCGAGGCGCATCCCACCGCGCGTCCGCGAGCTCGTCCCACGGGACGAGGGTTTCCTCGGCGGCCACCTGGACCGCGACCCCGTCGGTCCGCAGTACGAGGACCAGGTCGTTCCGGAGCATCCGATGCATCCCGGCCAGCGTGTAGAGGGCGCCGCCCGCGACGAGGACGAACCCCGCCGCGGCGGCGTCGACGCGAATGCTGGGCGACCGATGGGTCAGAAACGAGACGGCGATGACCAGGCTGCCCAGCGTGAGCCCCCCGGGACCGAGCAGGAGCACTCTCATCATGCGTGCCCAGGGATCCAACCGGTAGAAAGACAGGATGCGTCCGTCGGCCCCCATCAGTCCTCCGGCTGCTCGTCCCCCGCCGCGCCGATGACGGGCGGCGGAGGAGGAGCGGCGACGTTCGCGACCCCCATCGCGTCGAGGGCGCGCTTCGCCCACTCGCGGACCAGAGGGTACTCGTTTGCGAGCTGGCGCGCGATCAGCGGTCCGGCGTCGCGGGCGCCGACGCCCTGCTCTGCGAGCACGCCGATCGCCACGGCCTGCTCGTGCGCCTTTCCTCGCTCGAGCGTCGCACGGATGGCGTTCGCCTCCATCGAACCGTAGAGCTCCTCGAGCCTCTGCCGCGGATAGCGCGCGCGCCACCATTTCTCCATGGCGGCGACGAGCTGCGCGACCGTTCGATCCCCATGGCAGAGCGCGCATTCCAGCGGCCGATCCCCGAGCACGCGCGCCGGATCCGTCGGCGAGCCGATGCGGTGGTAGCGCGTGAGCTTGCCCTCGAGCCCCATGTTCTTCCTGGGCATGTGGCAGGCGACGCACGCGCCTCCGGCGCCGTCCGGATCGTGATGCGCGTGGGCGCGCAGGCGCTCGCGATCGGCGAGCTCCCGATGGCAACCGGTGCACACGGCGTTCCCCGCCGGGGTCGACAGCGCAGCCAAGGCGGAAGGCGCGTCCGCCCCGTGCGGGTCGTGGCAGCGGGTACACGACATCGCGCTTGCGCAGCCCCCGAGGAGAAAATCGCGGGCTTCTCCGGAGTTGATGTGACTGCCGCCCGCCCCGCCGTCGCGGCGGCCTCCCTCCCACGTGAACGGATAGCGCGAGAAGAGGACCTGATGGCAGCGGGCGCACACGCGGTTGATCTGCGTCGCGCCCTGGCCGTCCGCGCCGCGGGCGCCCTGCGGCGCAGCGATCGCGAGCCACGGCGCCGTGGGCACCATCGAAGGGCGCACGCGAGGGTCGCGAGCGTGCTCGCGCGCGCCGCCGTGACAAGCCTCGCAGCCGATCCCCACCTCCACGAGCGCCCTGCCGTCGAACCCCGCACGGACCGCGTCGATGGCGCGTCGCGCGATCTCGCGCGAGCTCGGGCCGGCCGGTGGTCGGGCCCCTCCCAGAAGGGCCATCTCGTCACCGACGGCGCTCGCGAAGCCGGCGTCGTCGGTGACGCGCACGGTCTCGCGTCGGTCGGGCGAAAGCCAGCGGTCGACTTCTTCGCCCTGGTAGGCGTGCGCCCCGGGCCCAGCCACCGTGCCCAGCAGCCGATCCATCTCGGGGACGGTGTTGTGGCAAAAGATGCACGTGCGACTCCAGACCGGGCCCGCGCGCAGCGACGCGCGCTCGTGCACCATGACCGAGTAACCCTTGTACCGGAGCGAGCCGGTCGCGAAGACGAACGAAACCGGCAGCACGAGCTCCTCGGGACCGCCGACGGTGTCGACGCCGACGTAGTCCTCGCGGGTACGGCCGCCGACGATACGGGTCACCCGATAGCTCCTGGTCACCCCGCCGGACTCGACGCGCACGAACCGATCGGCCCCCGAGCGATCGAGGACGACGGCGTCCTGCTTGAACTGCCAGCGCGTCCCGTCGAAGGGACCCCGAACGACCGCGCCGCGCGCGTCGCGAGTCATCTGGTGCATCGGCGAGTGCTGCCAGGCGGCGGCGACGTCCGCGTGGCACGCGACGCAGGCTTCGGAGCCCGCATAGTCGGCGCGAGTGACGTTGCTTCGAACGCGCCCCGAAGCGAGAGGTCCGGCCCCGGAGGGGGGCGCGACGGAGGGCCGCCCGCAGCCGCCGATATCGAGCGAAAAGCACGCGAAAAGGAGCGCCGCATGAGGCAGGAGCCGGCGAAGGGCAGCGCGAACCATCCGGTGACTCTACGAGCTTACGATACCGGCTTATCCAGGAGCCTGTGCCCACCCGGCCGCCCTACCGCCGACCGAGCTCGACGAGGTAGGGGAGGGCCGTATCCGCGCTCGAAGGGCGCCGTCCCGAGCACGAGCGGACACGCCGGGAGACGGCCACCGCTGCGCTGGCTCGCCGCGCCGCCCTCGAGCGGGAGCGCGGCTGCTGCGCGCGGCAACCGACGCGCGTGGGTCTCGTCGTCGCCGCGCGTGCCGTGGGTTCTCGGCGACGCCCCACGCGCCGGCCGTTGCAGCCCCGGCGCTTCGTGCACCGCGTCTCATCCCCACGGTCGACCGTCCCAATCGAGAAGCGCCGCGCGATCGCGTTTTCGCACGTCGCTCATCCTTGGAGCTACGCACGAGCTGGAGTGGTCCAGCCATTGCGAGCGTTCGGCGCTCATGCGGGTGCCTTCGTCTCTGAAGTTCGTGCTTGCCACGTGGATCGCAGCGCTCCTCGGAGCCCTCGCAGGCCGGGCGCTGGCAGAAGTGTCCGTCGGGGGCGCGCAAGCGCCACAGTCCGGTGCGAACGCGCAGGGCCTGGTTGCTCCGGAGTCGCAGCGGTGACGGGCACGGCAGAAGCACGGCTCGACTCGAGTGAGCGGATGCGCCACGCACGTCACGCTCCGGTGCGGGCAGTTCAAATCGGACATTCAAACGAAGTACTGTTCGACATCGTCCCAATCCAATCCGTTCAACTGCAAAGTACATAGGGCTGAGGTCGCGGAATCCCCATCGAGAGGCCGCTTCGCAGCCGGCGACAATCGCAGGCAAAACAGGCCGACTCGGGCCACACCTGTGGACAAACCTGTGGGCAACGAGTGGAAGAGAAGGGGACGAAAAATCGCATTGTGAATCCCATTTTTCGATTGCGAAGAGCTTCGATTCGTAGAAGATTGCCGACGTGAAGTTCGCGGCACATCTGCCCGCGAGCCCGTTCGATCGTAGAAACCGTGTCGGGCGCTGCGGCGCGCCGCTACCGGCGGGACTTCGGTCCTCACGGTGCGGTCGACCGAGCCTCCTCGCGCGCTTGTCTCGTCAGGGGCAGGCGCTCGGGCGTGGCAACAAAGGCGTGTGAGACCCTGGAGCAATGCCTCTGCGGAGGCGGCGTGACAAGGCTCCGATCCGGGCGCGCACCGAGGTGGGTGATACCACCTTCGTTCGCGTATGGGTTCCGGCACGGCGAAAGCACCTCGATTCGTTCGACGAACCCTCCTTTCGCGAGGGGGTCTCGGAGACGAGTCTTGGCCTGTGCGGCAAGTCGCGAAACAAATCCAGAGTTCGCGTCGAGTCGTGCCGGTGACTCGGGTGCTGGGGTACGCCGAGAAGGGCGGCGCGCAACGTCGTTCGACCGCGCGCCGAACTTCTTTCGCATACTTCGACCCTCGACCCGCGCTCCACGCCAGTGGAACGCAGCGCACGCAAGTCGTTGCGTACGGGTCGCGGCTCGCGGGCGCCCGGCTGCGGCAACGCAGCTGGGTGGCCGACGCAACCCGGCAGCCGTTGGTGCCGGGCATGGGCGGCGTGAAAACGCCTCTCGCGCGCGAGGTTGGAACGGGCTCGCCGGGTGTGCCCGCGCGTCGTTACGGTTGCAGAAGTCGACGGGCGGCGCCGAGATCCAGAGAAGCGTGACCTCCCTGGCAAGGAGGTCCGCGAACGGGGATCGGGCGCGGGGGTTCCGCAAGGTTCGCCTGCGCCAAAGGCATCGACAGTCGGCCTCGAGGTGGCCAAACCGCGAGGCTTGCACGAAGCTTTAGCCGGGCGCCCGAAAGGACGCCGCGGGGCAAGAGCTCCCGATCGATGGAAGGCATTTCGGATCGTCGGCGGAAGCACGGCGTTCACGCGCCCGCAGAGGCCACGATCTCGGCAGCCCGTCCGGCGCACGCGGACGCGTGAGCGTCCGCACCGGACGGGAAGCGACAGAAATGCCAGCGGCTCGGCCCGCACACGTCGCACCGGACACCGCGTCCGTGCCGACGCCGCGTGCGTGCCCGCCAAAGCGATATCGCCCGCCGTGAAGCAGGCGATCTCCCCGATGACGCAAGCGCCTCGCGCGTGACGCATCGGGAACCTACGGGGCGCGGGTGCTCGTACGAAACGTGAGACGGCACAAGTCGGTCCGACGCATCGCGCATTCGCTCGCGCGAGGGGCTGCAAGGCACTTCGAACGACCGGATGCTGGCAAGGGAAACCAGTGGACGAGGCTGACGCCCCGCCGCCGGGCTCCCGCGCGAGAACGGTGCGACTGTGCGGCGAGTTTGCTTTTCCGGAGCGCTCGCCGTCCAGCGGCGCGGGTCAATCCGCCCGATCGCGACACGAACGAAGGCACCCCGGACGTCCCCTCGCATGCGCCGCAAGCGCAACGAAGGGCGACGGCCTTGGCCCCGCAAGTCGATGGCGCGTAGCACGCACCCCCCCGGGCGCGCGCGACGCGCTCAGCTGCTCGCCGGTTCTGGAAGCCGGTGGGTGGTGCTTGCGTCGGCGACGAGGGGCGTCAGAGACCGGGACGTTAAAGGCAAAGGCTGCTCCAGCCCATCCGGCGCGAGCGGTCCATCGCGCGAGGCGCCGAAAGGCGCCGGCCTCCAGGGAGCCCAGGGGCTCTGCGACGCCGTGGAAGCGGCCGCGCAGTCGAGCGGGTCTGGAACGAATCGGTCGAAGCTGGCCGCGGCGACGAGCCCGGCCATCCTGCCCAAGCGTCCGCGCCGCGCGAACGGTGCCGGACCGGGCCGGGACGCTCACGACGTACGGTACGATGCGCGGTTCGCGTCATGCGCGCACAATCGAACGCGAAACCGCGGGTCCGAACGCTCGATACCCATTCGAGCGCGGCGTGCGACGACACGCAGCAAGTACGGACAGGTGAACTTCAGGAGGGCGGCTCGATCGACGATCGGGCCGCCCTCACGCCATTTTGTCCTCGCGGCATTCGGGCTCGAGATCGTGGACAGCGTGCGACGCGCAGAGGCCGCTACGAACGCGTGAAGCTGGCTTCGAGCTTGCTCCCGATCGGGTCGTGGCCGCTCCCCCCGCCGAGCCCGGACTCGATGCCGCACATTTGCGCGCTCGGGAGGCGGCACAGCACTATGCGCCTGCCGAACCTCGCGCGCTGGGTGTCATGGCCGGGCTCGCCGTCCTGGCGATTCTCTGGGTCGTCGTTCCCGTGGGCATCGGTGTCGTGGTAGGCGCGCTGCTCGCGTTTGCCAGCCTCGGGCAGTATCGGCGAACGGCGCGAAGGGTCGGGAAGCCGACTCTGGTCGCGCTCGCGACCACGCTGATCGTCACGGCGTTCGTCGCCGGAACGTTCGCCGTGCTCTTGTCGTTGCTCGTCGTCCAAGGCGTCAGCGTTCTCTCGGCCTCCCCGCAGTGGTTCGGGCCAAACGGAGGCGCGACCTTGCTCGTCCAAGAGCTCGCGCGCCCGTTCGCGGTGTTTCGGTTGCAGCCGAGTGAAGTGGTGGAAAGGCTCCGAGGGGCTCTCGGAGGAATCGCCACCGCCCTCGCCGGCTGGGCAGCGCAGATCGTCGGCGTCGTCTTCGACGGCCTGCTCGCGTTCTTCTTCATGGCCCTCACGATGTACTACGTGCTTCGTTACTGGCCGGAACTGTCCCGCCGAGCCGAATATCTCTTGCCGATCAACCCCCACCACACCCGACGCCTGATGCGCGAGATCCGGCGTATCGGACGGACGGTGGTGATCGGCAATTTCGGTACGGCGGTCGTCCAGGGCACGATCGCCGGCGTCGGTTATGCGATCGCGGGTCTGCCGCAGCCGGCCTTCCTCGGCGCGATCACGGCCGTGGCCTCGCTCGTACCGGTCTTCGGTACGCTCCTCGTCTGGGTTCCTGCGGGACTGGCGCTCGTCTTCACCGGGCACGGGGTGCGCGGGATCTTCGAGCTCGCCTGGGGAACGTTCGCCGTGGTCGTCTTGTGCGATTACGTCGTCCGTCCGAAGCTCGTGGGCAGGAGCGACACGACATCGACGTGGATCACGTTCGTGGGCCTCTTCGGCGGCATCAAGGCCTTCGGTGCGGTCGGCCTCTTGTTCGGGCCGTTGCTCGTCGGCGTCGCATCCTCCGTTTTGCGGCTATACGGACGGACCCGCCGATTCCGTCTGGGACTCAGCTGAGTCGCTGCGCTGAAGCCCACATCCCGGCACATTCGCGCCGACGGAGTGCGTCGGGCCTCTTCGAAAACACCGTTACGCGGCACGACGAGCCTGTTTCGCGACGTGTTTCGGTCGGTGCGGGGAGCGGACAGTAACCTCGCGAGATTCCCAATCCCACGCCCTCGAGGCGCGGAGATCGATTCTTGCTGGCGAGGCCCGGTCATGAGACGTGCCTTTGGTTTCGTTGCCTGCCCGATGTTCGGTGCCGCCCTCTCGCTGGCGGCGCCCGGGTGCGGAGCGAAGGCCGGCGACGGCTTCGGCGACGCCGGGGCCAGCGGAAGCTCGGGAAACGCTTCGGGGGGCTCGAGTGGCGGTTGGGGCGGTTCGAGCGGATCGGGGAGCTCGTCTTCCGGCGGCGGGAGCGGATCCAGCGGAAGCTTCGGTGACGCGGCTCCTCCTCCCGGCGACGACGGTGGTTCTGCCGACTGTGCGCCCGGCGCCGGCCAGTACATCTACGTCATCTCGGATACGAACAACCTTTACAGGTTCGACCCGACGCAGTTCCCCTCGGCGAGCGCCTTCACGCTGGTCGGCGCGGTTCCCTGCGTCCCGCCGCGCAGCTACGTGAATTCGATGGCCATCGACCGGCAGGCCACCGCGTACGTCAACTTCCACGACGGTTCGATCGTCCGGATGAACACGACCGCGCCGCTCGCGTGCACGCCGACGTCCTTCAAGCCCGCCCAGCTCGGATTCACGAACGACCTGGGTATGGGGTTCTCGACGAATGCAGCCGGATCGACGAGCGAGACGCTCTACGTCTCGGACAACGGCGGTCCGGAGGGCGACTGCACTCAGAGCACCCCGAGCGCAGGATGCATGGGGCTCGGTCTTGCGAAGCTGGATACCTCGTCGTGGACGCTGACCCAGGTTGGCGCGTACACCAGCCCGGCCGCGGGATACAACGCCGAGCTCACCGGCACGGGCGACGCGAAGCTCTACGGGTTCTTCACGACGACGCCCAGCTCGTACGGCCCCATCGACAAGAGCAGCGGCCACACGGATGCCCCGGCTCCGACCGTCCTGTCGTCGGTCAGCGTGGGCAGGGGCGGCTACGCCTTCTCCTTCTGGGGCGGCGACTTCTACTTCTACATCGCGCCGAGAGGCAACACCGTCCCGCAACACCTCAGCACGAAGACGGGGATGGTCACCCCGGGAGACATGCTCTCGTTCGTGGTGGTGGGCGCCGGCGTGTCGACCTGTGCGCCGACGGTCCCGCCGCAATAGGGACCGAGCGCCATCAGGCGTCCCCTACTCGTCCGTCACGGGCTGAGGGCCCGGGACGATCCCCGCGATGTCCGGGTCGACACCGTCGGCGGCCGGCCCGCGCACGGCCTTGTCTTCCTTCCGCTGCTTGCGTTTCTCGGCCTTGGCGCGCTGACGTTCCTGCCGCTCGCGCTCTTTCTGGCGTTTCTGGATGCTGGGATTCGTCAAACGGCACCTCGCGATGGACCAACGCCGTGCCCCGCTCGGGGCTCTACCGTTGAGCTCCTTTTTGGCTCGGGGCGCGCCAGGCGCGCCCCTCGAGCCTTACCCCGTGCGTAGACTGGACTACCAGCGGTTGCGACGATCGTGGCCGCCGCCACCACCGCCGCCGCCACCACGACGCCGATCGCCGCCGCCGTGGCCACCACCGCCACCCGGACCGCCGCCGAATCCGCCGCGCTGCGGGCGCTCCTCGGCCTCGTTCACGCGAAGCGCACGCCCGTCGAGGGATGCGCCGTTCATCGACTCGATGGCCTTTTGGGCCTCCGCAGGCGACCCCATCGTAACGAAGCCGAACCCGCGGGACTGGCCGGTGGCTCGATCGGTCACGATGTGGACATCCGTAACTTCACCGATACGCGAAAACGCCTCGCGCACCGTATCGACCGTGGACGAAAACGACAGATTGCCGACGTAAAGACGCGTTCCCATGTGAGTATCTTTTCTCTCGCTGGCGGCTCCATCACCCCCTCGAAGAGAGAGGGGCTTCTCTGTCAGTGTCTGCCATCCAATCAGCCGCGCGATCAGTAGCAAGACCGCGGCGGCGGAATCCGCCGCGTCCACACGTTGCCGTCGCCGTCGAGCGCGATCCGCGGTCTCGTGAGCCGAGAGAGCGTGCCGGGGAAACGTCCGTGAGCACGTCGCAGAATAGCCGCCCAGCAATGATTCGCAAGCATCGCCGCGGGGGCATCGCAACTCGGGGCCCGAGCGCATCCGATGCCGACGCCGGGAGCGGGTTCGCCTCGGGTAGCAGTCGCAGGTACAGGCGGGACGTTTTCCCACAACGCCTCCGGTTTGCGATGCGCGTTCTCACCGTCGGGTCGGGTGCCATTCGCTCGTGCGCTGGGGACCGCTCGCCGTCCAGCGAGCGGGAGGTAATGTGCGTGGGGGCTGGCGTGGAACCCCAAGCACGATTCAAAGCACGATTCAGTCCGCGCTACCCCGGGCAATGAGACGGTCGCGACAGCCTCGGGGGCCCGCGCCAGCTTGCCTCACCCCCACAGCAGCCGGGTTGCCAGCGTGTGCCGGTTCGGCACGGGCGACCTCCGCCCGGACCGATCTCCGGAGGCCACCTGCGCGAGGCACGTGCACTGCACGGCGCGGCTCCAATGTCGTGGGCGGGTCGACGAGCGTTTGATCGTATTCGCCTCGGCGGAGTGGTCCCCTGCCTCGGCGAGTTTCTGCAGGGCCTCGCTCGCGCTCGAACGTTCGGCCTCGCAGCGCAGATGAGCTTCTGGCTGTTCCTCGCGCTCGTCCCCCTTGCAGCGGTGGCAGGCCTCGCGGCGGCGAGGCTCGCGACCGCCCGGCCGTGGCTTGCGGCGTGGGTTCTTTCGCCCGTGCCGGTTCCGCTGCGAGAGCCCATCTACCGGCAGGTCGCGCGCGTGGCTTCATGGCCGGGCGGATCCGTGGCGCCGCTCGCCGCCCTGACCTTCTTCTGGCTCGCGGCGAGCGGAGTGCACGCGGTGTTCGAGGCGCTCGAGGTGCAGACGGGAACCGCACGCCCCTGGTGGAAAAAGAGGCTGCTGGCGATCGCCACCTGCATCGGCCTGTCGATCGGCGTGGCCGGCATCGCGCTCCTCGGTGCCGGACTGGACTGGATTCAGGCTGTCTTGGGTCGCCATCTTCCCCCCGCCTTTCTCCGGGTGGAGCATGGCCTTGTCGGCTCGGCCGTTCGCTTTGCCGTCGGCGCTTCGATCGCCGTCGCGATGGTCGCAGGGCTCTACCGCGTCGGCGTGGCTCCAGGCGCTCATCGACGCGCGCCCGTCTTACCCGGCGCGGCGTTCGCGGTGGCGCTGAGCTCGGTCCTCGCCCGGGGCTACGCCTGGTACCTGGGCCGCAGCGTCGCCCGCGGCGCGGGCGGGACGTACGAGGTTGGCCTCACCGTCGTCGGCGTGTCGCTCATGACGCTGTGGCTTCTTTCCGTGGCGCTGCTCGCCGGGGCCGAGCTCAACCGGGTGCTGGCCGAGCGCTTGCGACGGCGGAGCGCATGGCCACCCTCCGTCGCATCCTCGTCGCGACCGATTTCACCGCGACGTCGAACCTGGCCCTGGACTGGGCCATCGAGCTCGCCGCCCCGCTCGGCGCATCCGTGACCGTGATGCACGCGTACGAGATCCCGGTCATCGGCTTCCCGGATGGCGCGCTCATCGCGACGTCGGAGGTCGCTGCGCGACTCGGCGAGGCCGCGCGCGCTGCCCTGGAAAGCGCCATCGAGCAGCGGCAAGGCCGGGGAGTCGCCCTCGTGGGCACGCTGCGCGAGGGCGTTCCCTGGGAGGAGATCAACGCGGTGGCCGAGGAGATCGATGCGGACCTCATCGTCATCGGTACCCACGGCCGACGCGGCATCGCGCGCGCGCTTCTGGGCAGCGTCGCAGAGAACGTGATTCGTACGTCCCATCGTCCGGTGACGACGCTGCACGGCCAGAAGACCTCGGTGTAACATTGCGGCGATACGGCCCTCGCTTTCCGCGGCGGAAAGGGACCGTGGCCGCACGCACGTGACGCCAACGGCGGACCTGCGACTAGGGTCTTGCCGCGGGACGTCACCTTTTCTTCCAACATCGAGCGAGGTTGCCATGGTCAAGGACCCGAACGCGTCTTGTGCGACTTGTGCGACGCGCGCCATATCTCGTTGGGCTCGTTCGGCTCGTGCGGCTCGCACGGCGGTGGTGCTCGGCGCCAGCGTGGTGGGATGCAGCAACTCGAGCAGCGGTGGTAGCGGAGGAGGGAACGACGCCAGCGTCGCCGACGCACCCGTTGGCTCGGAGGCGGCCGCGCAGGACTCGGGCGCTGGCCCGGATTCGTCGTCCAACGATGGGTCGGGCATGGCCGACGTCGGCAGCTCACCCGACGCCGGTGACGCCGGTACTGGGAACATCGTGATCGCCGACCAGTACAACAACCGCGTCATCGAGATTGATCCGAGCGGACACATCGTCTGGACTTTCGGCGACGGCAGCCAGGTTCCCGGCCCGACCTCGGTCGTGGGTCCCAACGACCAGGAACGTTTGCCCAACGGTCAGACGCTGATCGCCGGGACGGGCATCCCCGGACCGATGGCCGGCTGCACCCTCGACGCGGGCTGTCCGGACAATCGGGTCCTCATCGTGGATCACGACGGGGGGATCGTCTGGCAATACGGCGACGACGGCGGATTGAGCGTGCCCGTGTGCAGCGTGTACCTCCCGAACGGCAACGTCCTCATCACCGATCAGGGAAACGCGCGCATCGTCGAGGTCACGCAGGCGAAGACCATCGCCTGGACGTATCAGCCCCTCGCGGCCGACGGCGGTCCCGCGCTCAACAGCCCGAACAGCGCCGAGCGGCTCGCCAACGGCAACACGCTCATCACCGACGAGAACAACAACCGCGTCCTCGAGATCGCGAACGACGGGGGCACCGTGTGGCAGTACCCTGCGGCGTCGTCGGACGCGGGCTTGCTCTCCGGCGCAGCGTTTGCGAGCCGCCTGCCGAGCGGAAACACGCTGATCACGAGCGCGAACAACGCCCTCGTCCTCGAAGTGGACACGAACGGAAACGTCGTCTGGAGCTACAACACCGCGACGCGAACCCTGGGCACGGGGACCGATGCGGGAGTGGTGGACGGCGGGAACGCGATGCCGCTCCCGACACGCGCCGTTCGCCTGGCCAACGGCGACACGCTCATCAGCGACCAGCTGAACAATCAGGTCATCCAGGTCAACCAGACCGGTCAGATCGTCTTTCAGTACGGGCAGCTCAACACGGCAGGCAACGCAGCGGGGCAGCTCAACGGGCCCTACGACGCGAAGCGCGTGGGCGACTTTACCGGTCTCACGCCGCCGCAATGACCGTCACGCGTGCTGCGAGAGGGCAGCCTGCGCGGGCGCGGGGGGCCTGGCGCTGGGGCGGGTTCTGAGCCGGGCTCAGTCGCGGCGTTTTCGCGCGTACAGGGCAAAGAGCGACGATCCCCGCCACGAGCTGCGGGCCGCCCGCTCTTCCCAGTCCAGGATGCGCCCGATGACGTCGTGAACGCCTCGATGGGACGGCGCCCGATTCACGGTCGCGCGCTCCGTCGAGAACAGCTTGGCGGCGCGCGCAGCCCAGTAGAGCGAGTGAAAGAAGTACCCGGAATCGACGAGCTCGAAGCTCGCAGGCACCCGGAGCTCGGACAGCGAATCGAGAGCGTAGCGCTTGTAGTGACCGTAATAGACGTCGTAGTTGGACCAGAGCTCGGTACGCGCCGGGACCGTGACCAGGACGTGGTGAAGGGCGGGGAAGGACGCGTCGCAGCGCGCGAGGAACTCGCCGGGATCGGGCAGGTGTTCGAGCACGTCCAAGAGCAAGCTCACGCCGACGGCGGCGCGGCGCTCCGGCGCATCCGCGAACGCGTCGACGCCGAGACGAACGTGGGGTCGGGCGCTGGGGACCACGTAGCCGCGGGTGGCGAGGTCGACGCCTTCGCAGGGGACGCCCTGCTCGCGGAGGTAGGCGACGACCGCTCCCGAGGCGCATCCGATTTCGAGGACCGGCTCCCCGGGGACGAGAACGGGGCGGAGCTTGCGATGGATGATTCGATTCCGCGCGCGATGCCAGTAGAGCCACTCGATGCCGGGCGGCGAGGCGCTGGCGTTCTGCTGCTCGTCGAAGGCGGTGTCCACGGCCGCGCTCATTGGCGGCCCGGACGCTAGCAGCGCGTTGGGGCGGTTACCAGGCAGGCGCCGGCGGCAGCACCTACCGGAGCGGCCCGATGCAGCCGCGGATTCCCGTCTCCTTCGGCCGTCCAAGGCGCGCGCTCAGGCGGGCCCGGCGGCGCGCAGGGATTCGGGACCACGGATCAGCCCTTGAGGAGCTGCCGCAGGACGTACTGCAGGATCCCTCCGTGGCGGTAGTACTCCCGCTCCTGCGGGGTGTCGATGCGGACCGTGGCCACGAGCTCCCGCACCGAGCCGTCCGCCCGTCTGGCGCGCACGACCGCGCGCCGCTTCGCGATGGCGTCGCTCAGGCCCTCGATCGAGTAGGTCTCGTCGCCCGTCAACCCCAGCGTGCTCGCGTTCTCTCCCGGCGTGTACTCGAGGGGCAGAATGCCCATTCCCACGAGATTCGACCGGTGAATACGCTCGTAGCTCTCCGCCAGGACGGCGCGAACGCCGAGCAGCTTCGGCCCCTTCGCCGCCCAGTCGCGGCTCGAACCGGAGCCGTATTCCTTGCCCGCGAGGACGAGGAGCGGCACACCCTCTTTCGCGTACCGCATCGCTGCGTCGTACACGCTCATCGCGTCGCCCGACGGCAGGTGGCGCGTGACGCCGCCCTCGGTCCCCGGCGCGAGCAGGTTGCGCAAGCGCACGTTCGCGAACGTGCCGCGCACCATCACCTCGTCGTTCCCGCGGCGTGAGCCGTACGAGTTGAAGTCCTTCACATCGACGCCGTGCGAGAGCAGGTATTGCCCCGCCGGGCCGCTCTTCTTGATGGAACCCGCCGGCGAGATGTGGTCGGTCGTGATGCTGTCGCCGAGGAGGAGGAGCACCCGTGCCCTCGCGATGTCCTTCACGGCCTCGGGCTCCCGCCCCATTCCCTCGAAGTACGGCGGATTCTTCACGTACGTCGATTTCGCGTCCCACGCGTACAGATCGCCCGCGGGGACGCTCAGCTTGCGCCACTCGTCGTCGCCGTCGTAAACGCGGCCATACACGCGCTCGAACATCGCGCGGTCGATGTTCGCGCCGATGGCCGCCTCGACCTCTGCCCGCGTGGGCCAGATGTCCTTCAGGAAGACGGGCTCCCCGTCGGAGCCCGCGCCGAGCGGGTCCTTGTACGGATCGAAGTCCACCGTGCCCGCCAGCGCGTAGGCCACGACGAGCGGCGGCGACGCGAGATAGTTCGCGCGCACCTCCGCGTGAACGCGACCCTCGAAGTTCCGGTTGCCGCTGAGCACCGCGGCGGCGACGAGCGACCCCTCCTCGATGGCCTTCGAGATCGGCTCCGGCAAGGGGCCGCTGTTGCCGATGCATGTCGTGCACCCGTAGCCCACGAGCTCGAAGCCGAGCTTGTCGAGATAGGGAGTGAGCCCCGCTTTGGCGAGGTACTCGGTGACGGCCTTCGATCCGGGCGCGAGGCTCGTCTTCACCCACGGCTTTCGCGTGAGCCCCTTCTCGACGGCCTTCTTCGCGAGGATCCCGGCGGCCATGAGGACGCTCGGGTTCGACGTGTTCGTGCAGCTCGTGATGGCCGCGATGACGACCGAACCGTGAGAGAGATCGGCGCCCTTGCCGTCGATCGTGGCGCGCACCTTCGCGTCGGACGCGCTGGGCTTCGGGCTCTTGGCGAGCATCTTCTCCAGAGACGACCGGAAGCCCGCCTTGGACTCCGTGAGCTTGACGCGGTCCTGGGGCCGCGTGGGGCCGGCGAGGCTCGGCACGATCGATGCGAGATCGAGGGTCACGACTTCCGAGTAACGTGCCTCGGGAGCGCCCGGAGCGTGGAAGAGGCCCTGCTCCTTGAAGTATGCCTCGACGAGCTTCACCTGGGCTTCGCTGCGCCCCGTGAACCGCAGGTAACGGAGCGTCTCCGCGTCGACCGGGAAGATGCCGCACGTCGCGCCGTACTCCGGGGACATGTTCGCGATCGTCGCGCGATCGGCCAGCGGCAGGTGCGCCAGACCGTCTCCGAAGTACTCCACGAACTTGCCGACGACGCCCTTCTTTCGAAGCATCTCGGTCACCGTGAGCACGAGGTCGGTCGCGGTGGCACCCTCCGGAAGAGCGCCGGTGAGCCGCACGCCAACGACCTGAGGAATGAGCATGCTCACGGGCTGCCCGAGCATCGCCGCCTCGGCCTCGATCCCGCCGACGCCCCAGCCGAGGACGCCGAGGCCATTGATCATCGTCGTATGCGAGTCCGTCCCCACGAGGGTATCCGGGTAGACCGTTCGCCCGTCCTCGCTCTTCATCACGACGCGAGCCAGGTACTCGAGGTTCACCTGGTGGCAGATGCCCGTGCCCGGCGGGACCACCTTGAAGTTGCGAAACCCGCTCTGCCCCCACTTGAGGAACTGATAGCGCTCCTTGTTGCGGAGGTACTCGAGCTGCGTGTTGATCGTCAGAGCGTCGGACGAGGCGAAGGCGTCGACCTGAACCGAGTGATCGATGACGAGCTCCACCGGCTGCAGAGGGTTGATCCGCTTGGGATCGCCTCCGAGCTTCTTCATCGCGTCGCGCATCGCCGCCAGGTCGACGACGGCAGGCACACCGGTGAAGTCCTGCAGGAGGACCCGCGCGGGCGTGAACGCGATCTCACGGGTGGGCTGCTCGGTCAGGTCTACCGTGGCGAGCGCCTCGATGTCTTCGGCGCAAACCGAAACGTCGTCGAGCGTCCGCAGCAGGTTCTCGAGAAGGATCTTGAGCGAAAACGGCAGCGTCGCGGCCTGCGCGTGCTGCGCGTACACGGAGCCGAGGCGAAAGTACGTGTACGAATCGGAACCTACGGTGAGTGTGGACTTCGCGGCGAAGGGGTCGCTCATGGCGACTAGGGAGTAGCCCTCGCGGCTCGCGGCGGCAAGGACCCGGCGGGGCGCTGAAGGCTGGTGGCCTAGGGGGTGTCCCTAGTTCTGGTCGAGCCATAGCCACGCACATGCGACCTGAGTGAGCGCTAGGAAGTTGCGCGCAGTCTTCTCGAAGCGCGTAGCGATGGCGCGGAAGCGCTTCAGGTGGT